>OHXZ01000596.1_pt1 | contig 11985 bp, 9 predicted proteins | sample 1580021 | NCBI WGS metagenome assembly OHXZ01 (sample SAMEA3882520, study PRJEB24775) | human gut metagenome | biome: human-associated habitat; feature: intestine environment; material: feces | place: Netherlands | collected 2009/2010
ATAATGGGCTACGGCGTTGTCGGAAGCGGCGTTGCCGAGGTCATCAACAAAAATCACGACAGTATAGTAAGAAAGAGCACTCAGTCCGAGCTCGAGATAAAATACATCCTCGACCTCAAGGACTTCCCCGGGGACCCCAACGAGAAGCTCTTTATAAAAGATTTCAACATCATCCTCAACGACCCCGAGGTTAAGGTCGTCGTCGAGACAATGGGCGGCCTTCATCCGGCATACGAGTTTGTCTCCGCCTGCCTCAAGGCGGGCAAGAGCGTCGTCACCTCGAATAAAGAGCTTGTCGCCGCCAAGGGCTGCGAGCTGCTGAAATATGCCGCGCAGCACAACGTAAACTTCCTGTTTGAGGCGTCGGTCGGCGGCGGTATTCCGATAATCAGACCGATAAGCCAGTGCCTCGCCGCAAATGAGATAGACGAATTCGCCGGCATATTAAACGGCACGACGAACTTCATTCTCACCAAAATGATAAACGACAATATGGCGTTTGAGGACGCGCTCAAGCTCGCGCAGGATAACGGCTACGCCGAGCGCGACCCCTCCGCCGATATTCTCGGCTTCGACGCGTGCCGCAAGGTCTGCATACTCGCCTCGCTCTGCTTCGGCAAGCACGTCTATCCCGAGCAGGTGCATACCGAGGGCATAACCGAGATAACCCTTGAGGACGTTGACTACGCCAAAGATTGGGGCGGAGTCATAAAACTGCTCGGCAGGGCGCGCAAGAGCGAGGACGGCAAGCACATCTATGCGATAGTCAGCCCCGCATTTGTCAATCATCACAGCCAGCTCGCAAGCGTCGACGATGTTTTCAACGCTATTCTCGTGCGCGGCGACGCGATAGGCGACGTCGTATTCTACGGCAGAGGCGCGGGCAAGCTGCCCACCGCGAGCGCGGTCGTCGGCGATGTCATTGACTGCGCACGCCATGAGAACAAGCAGAAATTCTTCGGCTGGGCGGACAGCGAGGAGGGCTATGTAGCCGACTACCTCGATATGCCCACTGCGCTCTACGTCAGAGGACGCGCTCAGCAAAAGCAGCAGGTCATCTCCTCGGCGGAGAAAACCTTCGGCGAAATAAAGCTCTTAAAGCGCGCCGGTGCGCCGGAGGACGAGTTCGCCTTTGTAACTCCCGCCGCCTCGGAGCGCGAGCTTCGCACGAAGCTCGAAACCCTGCTCAGCGCGGAGATTATTTCGACAATCAGAGTTACGGATTATTGATAAAAAATTCAAACGGGACTGTCGATATGGCAGTCCCGTCAATCTTTCGAAAAAGTCTGTCATTGCGCGGACTCAAGGCTCCACTGTGTAAGGGGAGCTGTCACGGCGAAGCCGTGACTGAGGGGTTGCGGTGATGAAAGCACAAAATACTCAGCATGTTTGAAAATTTTCAGCTTATTCAGAACAATCCCTCCGGCGCTTCGCGCCTTATCCCGAGCTTTTCAGAAAGCTTCATAAGGTTCTCGATATCGCCGCCGACAAGCCTGCCGTCCTTATTCGGCGGAAGATTTATAACCGCAAGGTTCTGCGCGTTCGGCACTGCCCGTTTTCGGCGGCAACTTCGTTGTCATGCAGTGCGCGCACTTTGCTTTTCGTGCGGTTTGCCGTACTTCATTGGCGAAGCGCTTCATTTTTCATTCGCCGAAGGTGATTTTTACAGAAAACGGAATCGAGTGCTTTATCGCTGATGACAAGAACCCTGTTGTTTTCTTTTGCCAAAACAAGCCACTTAATATTCTCTTTACCGTTGGAAATATTGTTATCCTGCTCGTAAGTGCCGAAAACTATGATATCTCCGACATTTGCGGTTTTTATTTTATTTATCCTTTGTTTCGGTATAATGACTGTTTTCAACAAAATGAGAAAAACCGCGCAAACACACGCAACAGACGCTATCGCTATGAAAACTTTTTTTGCTTTCTTCTTCGCTTTTTCGACTGCAATGCGATGTTCTTCTTCTTTGCGTTCGCGCTCCAAACGTTCGGCTTCCGCTTTACGCTCTGCTTCCAGTCGTTCGGCTTCCTCTTTACATTTACCTCCGGGTATTTTTTCATATTTTACCCGAAAAGTATGAAAACAAAGACACCTCGCAGCCGTTATACCTGCGAGGTGTCCGTTTTTTGTCATTTGGCAAAGCGCTTTTTCAAGGCAGTCTTTACTATTTCTCAAGTCCGCAGTCCGGTTACTACCGGGGGCTGATATCGTAGACGTGTATCTGTGTGTAATCTCATTCTGCACAATCAGCGGCCTGGTTGCCGCCTCCTTGTGCGCCTTAGACAGCTTGTTCAGATTTAAATATGCCGCGATAAATACTGTGGCAAAGGACAAAATGGATGATACGATTTTTATCCAAAGCCGGTCGGCGAAAATAGTGGATAGAATTCCGATGTAGTTATCGTAGGTGGTTATCAGATAATTTTTCACGATGGGAAAACGGCTGCTCCGAACATCCTCGAAACAGCCGTTTGCTTTGTTAAGTTTTGCCGTAAATCAAATAAGCACTTCTTCAACCGGACCTTTGAACGCGCTGTCATGAAGCGGGAACGGCTTTGAGAGATCTTTAATAAACGGAGTAAAAACCGCCCGTTTAAAAATTGTCGGCAACTGATATTTTGAAAGAAGTTCGCCGACGGCCTCCTTTTTGCATGGATTTTTGCGAATTTCAAAGGCTTTTAATTCAACTTTAATATCTGCGTCTGCCGGAACCGAAGACAGAGTAATAACGGTTTTTCCGCACTTGTATTCGGGTGAAACAGGGGTTATTCTGCCGGAGACCTTGACGGTGATTTCCTTTGCCGAGGAGATATCGTCAAAGACGAGCTTCCATTCACGTTTTGAAGGAACGACGGAAAGATCTCCCTTGGCAGCACTGATTTCAAACAACAGATCCTCTCCTGCTTCTTTAACAGAAAGTACGGTTTCCGCAAAAGCTCCGTCTTCAAAGCTCATCGTTTCGCCATCGTCCTCATAGAGGGTAAAGCTGTTTGTTCCTCTGAAAATTCTGACAGTCAGCTTTTCGGGATTCGACCAGTCGTTAGTCTTGCTGTTTTGAGAAAGAGGAACGATAGCTCCCTCTTTTGCGAGCACGGGCAACGCATTCAAATCACGGTACATGGTAACAAAGCGTTCGCCCTCATAGATTTTGCCGGTATACCAGTCTGTCCATCTGCCTTTCGGCAGCCACACTTTTGCGGGTGCAAGGTAGGTGCGCTTGTCAGCGGGCTTGGTAATAGGTGATACCATGAGCTCAGTGCCGAAGAAAAACTGATTCGGCACTTCATAGGCGGCTTTTTCGCACGGATATGAGTAATACATCGGCTCGCAAAGGGCGCGCCCCTCTGTGTGGGTGAGACGGTTAATCGAGTATATGTACGGAATGAGCGCATGACGTTCTCTGAGCGCATTCACTGCCGCTGTTTCTGCGGCAAAGCTGTATTTCCAGGGCTCTTTGCCCATGAACTCGTCTTTTGTTGAATGAAGGCGCATTATCGGGCTGAATTCGCCGAGCTGAACCCAGCGAACATAAAGCTCATCATTCCTTGAGCCGAGCTGATGACCTCCGATATCATGACTCCACCAGGTATAGCCGACGTTTGCGGCATTTGCAGTGAAATACGGTTGAAAATCAAGGCTCTTCCAGCTGATTATCGTGTCGCCGGAAAATCCGAGAGGGTAGCGGTGAGAGCCGACCTCGGCGAAGCGTGAAAGAATGAGGGGCCTTTTGCCGGTTGAGGCAAGATCAAGAGTGTGATAATGATTGAGCGCCCAAAGGGGATCAAGACCTTTGATTTTTGTATCCTTTTCCTGCTGCCAATCAATCCACCAGAAATCTACGCCGTCTTTTTCATAGGGTCTGTGGAGAATGTTGAAATAGGCATCAATGAATTTCGGGTCGGTAATATCAAAGGGAATACGTTTTTTGCTCTTCGGGTCAACGCCCATAAAGCGTGCAAAATCTTCGTACTGATCTTCAAACGGGCGTACTCCCTGCGCCGGATGGAGGTTGACGGTGACCTTGAAGTTCTTGTCGTGCAGCCACGAAAGCAGTTCTTTGTAATCCGGAAAAAGTTCGGTGTTCCAGCTGTAGCCGGTCCAGCCCTGAGACTGAAATGCTTCTACAATGTTCCTGTAGGGCAGAAAACCATCACGGCGAAAGAGTGCATTTTCTTTTCCGAAACGTTTAATAACATCTACCCAATGCCAATCCATGTCAATTGTTGCAACCGAGATAGGAATATCACGTTCAAGAAATTTTTTCATCAGATCGATATATTCCTGTTGACTGTAGTCCTTGTATCTGCTCCACCAGTTGCCAAGGCAGTATCTCGGAACGAGGGGTACCGAGCCGCATAGCTTAAAAAAGTCTTTGAGGCAACCGCGAAAATCATTGCCGAAAGCAAAATAGTATTCGTCTTTTTGAATGTGTCTGCGCTCTTTCAAGGTTCCGTCCGTGCTCACGATCACTGTTTTTGAATCGTCAACAACAGAAACGCCGTTTGTGCTCATCAGCCCGTCCCCGAGCCTGACAGAGCCGTTTATCATGTCGAGAGTGCGGTAGGTACCCTTGAGGTTGCCGGCTTTGAAGTTGGTGACGCATCTTGAGTCCTTGAGCGTAATGCTCTCTGTTTTGCCTTTTGAAAGGTCAAAGCGGAATATAATATCATCTGTTTTTATCACGATTTTATTATTGTCCTGAGAAAAGCCGAATTGGGGTCTGTCAAAATCGCGGCAGATAACGGTCTGAGTTGCTTCATCGGTAAAAATCCGTTTTTCGTCTTTTTCAACGCGGATAATTCTTGACGAGAGAACGGAGAACCGATAGTCACCGCGCTGAAAAACATATTCATCGGGAGTCTTGCTTTTGTAGCTGTGAGAAAATGCGTTTGTAAAATACTTTGAAAGTTCACTCATACTGTTCTTCTCCTCATATAATAAAACAGCGGTTATTATACTTATTTACATTAAATTCATTTCGGACATCCTTACATAAGCGGATTCCATACTAGCCATTTGTACAAGGATACCACTTTCACTGCGATATGACTTGTCAAATTCTATTCCGTTGTTGATTGCCATTTTGCGCAAATCTTCTGAAACATTCTTGGCTGCTCGTGCTCTCGGCTGACCTGTGGCAACGGAATTTAAATACGCATCCAGGAGCAGAACGGCCTCATGCCGAGAAAATGGTACCTTCTTCATATCAAAACTCCAATCCAAAAAGCTCCGTCAAAGGGCACGTAATACAAACAACAACAGTTCAGTGCTCCGATTATTTTCAATCGCTCTGCGCCTCTTGCTCAAATGGGCACAATTATACCCATTAAGTATACCACAAAATTTCCAATTTTCAAGATTTCTATGCAATAATACCTTCGCTCTGTTGGCTGTTTTTCGGGCTTTTTTCGGATGTGTGTGAAAAAACGGACTCTGTAACAGTCGGCCAACTGCCGACAAAGTTCGTCATTGTTTTGTCTGTCCGTTTTTTCGCCCTCAAAGCATGAAAAATATTCTTTGGGAGGCGCTTTTTATAAAGTAATCCATGAAACTCAGGGTTACTTTCGTGTCAAAAATTCGGAAATGAGGAATTGTTGCAAAAAGCATCGATATTATACGGCTTAAAACTCTTCGCCTTGCCGAATATAATCCTGCTGTTCGAACACTTGTATTTAATCTCCGCAAAGCAAAGAAACACACAAAAACACACCACTGTTTTGAGCTGTTTCTGCCGCGGCAGCGCTGTGCTCCGAGCCGGTTAACAGCCGGTGCGGCTGTGTGTGGCAGGGTCGGCGGGTTGGCTCGGCAAGTAAAGTGAAAAAGAGCAGGAAGACCGGTGGATTCCTGCTCTTTTCGCTAAATGTGATTGCTGTTTCAATTCATGAAGTGCTTGCTATGCTCGCAGGAAGTGCGCGCACTTTGATTTTCATGCGGTTCACCGCACTTCATTAACGAAGCGCCTTCATTTTTCATGCACCGAAGGTGCGCTTAGTTGAAAAAGCACTTGCAAATGCAAGTGCTTCTTTCTGCCTAAAAGCGACTAAAAGGTGCGTAAGTGAGGTAAAAACGAACAAAAGTACACCGATTACATTAAAAATCAACACAAAAGTATTGACATCTAAATATCATTGTGATATAACCTAAATGGAGGTGGCACTATGGCTTTTTCGTATAAACCTTTATGGAAACTTTTAATTGATAGAGATATGACCAAGAAACAACTTATGCAAGTAACGGGCATTTCGAAATCCACCATGGATAAAATGGCACGCGGAGAAATCGTTTCATTAGAAATCATCGATCGTATTTGTTTTCACTTGCAATGTAACGTTGAAAATGTTATAGAACATATCGAGAGGTGATTTATGGAAGATAAGAAAAGAGTGGTAACAGGATCTTCGTCAACTGATTTAATTTTTTCTGCTTATGTACGCAATAATGAAGACCTTTTCCCGATGATTTTATCGTTATATGTTCCTATTGGATCTCATGTTGCTGACGTGACATACGGTAAAGGTGTTTTTTGGAAAAAAGTGAGCCAAAGTGACTACACTTTGTATTTTTCCGATATAAAAACAGGGGTAGATTGTCGTAACCTTCCCTATAACGATAAATCTATGGATTGTGTTGTAATAGACCCACCATATATGGAAGGATTGTATAGACGCAAAAGTGACCATTTGGCAGGAAACGGAACATTTGCGTCATTTAGAGAGGCGTATTCAGACGGAAGTGTATATACTCCTGAAGAAAATGCTCCGAAGTACCACGATGCCGTGTTAGCAATGTATTACGCAGCAGGAAGAGAAGCAATTCGCGTACTAAAAAACAAAGGAATTTTGATTGTAAAATGTCAAGATGAAGTCAGTGCCAACAAACAACGATTGACACATGTTGAAATAATCAACGAATATGTAAAATACGGCTTAATAGTTGAAGATTTGTTTGTTATGGTACGAAACAACAAACCTAATATTTCAACACTGAAAAAACAAGTTCATGCTAGGAAGAACCATTCTTATTTTTTGGTTTTTCGAAAAATAAGTTAAAGCATACTATCTAATAGGGCATATACATCCGTTGTAAATGGCGGTTGCAATGGCCATGTTATATCGATTAGTGTTTTAATTAAATATTCTCTATCAGCTTCTGCCACATTTCTGGAACGTGCTCCAGGGTGTGGCAGATCACTATTTTTGGCAAAAGCAAACTTCCATTCATCGCCAAATGCATACAGACTTACTGCTACAATATCAAACTCTCCAACTGCCAAGCAGGTAGTATTGACGGTGTGTCCGTTTGGTAAGAGAATTTCTCGTCTATCACTAGCATCGCATTGAAACTTGCCCGTCCATGACGAGTCTCCCGTTCTAATTACTGAATTTGTCTGCAAAGATTTTGCCTCGATTTTAAATTCCTTTCTCTTGTAGATGAAAGAAATATCGCCTTTTCTACTTCTGTCGTGATCATCATATTTCATCAACTTTTCAATGTTCTCGTGTCCATCAAAATAAGTACGAGCTTTGTATTCGCTCACATAACCGAACATAAATCCTCTTAAAGATGGATTCTCGTCAACGATTTTTGTCAATTCTTCTGCTGATATTTGCCACTTTTCAAGTATGGTAGCCATAAATATCCTCCTTATGTAAGTTTAGGTGTGCTTGTACGATGATTATGCATTGTATTATAGCATGAAATTGTTAAATCATAAAGAGGTATAGTTCAAATCCCCCTGTCCGCACCTTTTATTCGTTTCTTGCAGCAGCATAAATAAAACGAACAAAAGTACACCGGCATTTTGATCTTTTTCAAGCACAAAAATAGAGTCGGAGCAGCATTTTCAGCCACTCCGACTCTGATTTTTATATAATTTTCCACGATTTAGCGCGATTTTGCCTCAAAAGCGCCCGAAAAGCGTAAAAAACGAACTTTTATCCGGTAGACAAAAGTTCGTTTTTATTTGGCCCGCCCGGAGGGATTCGAACCCCCGGCCTTCAGAATCGGAATCTGCTGCGATATCCAGCTTCGCTACGGGCGGATATGCGGATATTATAGCACAGAACAAAAGCTTAAGCAAGAGCGGACAGCCGCGCCGCGCAAAATATTTCTCCGACAGTCGACAAAATTGAAAAAAGCTCTTGCAAAAAAACGAAGTCTCGCTTATAATATATAAGCTGTTGATTTTCTGCTACTGTGGCTCAGTTGGTAGAGCAGCTGATTCGTAATCAGCAGGTCGCCGGTTCGAGTCCGGCCAGTAGCTCCAACCCGCAATCCTTTGTGTATCAAGGGCTTGCGGGGTTTTCTTTTGTCCGAAGGCCTGTTCGAGAGCGGGCAAAAATTCGCGTTTTGGTCTTTATTTGGTCTTTATGGGCTTCAAAACCGCGCTTTTAGACGTGCGTGAGCGGGTCGGGGTCGGAAATGCTTTGAAATCCCGTTTTTCGGCGTTTTTGCCGCAAAAAGTACGGCACCGACAGCGGTTGACAATATCGGATAATCAAAACGTCGTGACCGCCGAGGCCGCGCCGTTTTTGATATTTAACCGCACTGCGGGCAATCGCAAATTCATACTTCCCTGAACACCGCCGCGAAGCCGCCGGAGGGGCGCATTGCTATGTCCGCGCTGTCCGCGCCGGTGACGCATATTTTCACGCGGTTGAATCCGCGCTGATCCGCGAGGTCGTCGGTGTAAAGCTCCGCCTCGTATTTTTTGCCGCCCGACAAAAACGAAAACGGCAGATTTATATTCTTCTCGCCCTGCGAGCCGTTGAATACGGCCAAATACCATGTGTCCGCGCTGCGCCGCGCAAATATTGCGAGCTCGCCTATTTTGCTGTCGGGGAGCACGTGCGTCTCGTTCCAGATTACCGGCAGGGGCGATACAAATGAGTCGAGCCCGTGGGCTTTCAGTATAGACGGGTCCTCGCTGACGGTGAAAAACGCGGAGTTATATATTATTGCGGAGGCGAGCATATGGCAGATGCTCACTTCGTTCAGGCATCTCGGCACGGAGAAGCACAGCGGCGTATAATCCGCATTCCCGCCGAGCATCCTTGTAAACGGGAGAATCGTGTCGTTGTCCGCGTCGGCCTTGCATTGGAGTCCGCGTATCGCCTCCATGCTCATCACATTCGGGAAGGTGCGGCGCAGTCCCGTCGGCTTCTGCGGGTTGTGGTATATGACCATCAATTTGTGCTCCGCGGCCTCGAGCGCGAAGCGGCGGTAAAACTCGGTCATGAACTGTGTCTCGCTCTCTATGTGGTCTAATTTTATGCCCTTTATCCCGAGCCTTTGGCAATTTTTGAAGAACCTGCGCCTGTACGGCGCAAACCACACCCTGTCCATGGCGGACTGCCAGAGCCATATCCCGACGGAGCGCTTCTCGGCGTCGTCAACGAGCTCCTTAACTTTTTTAAACGCGCCGCGCTCCGTTCTCGCCCAGTCGCGCCAGCCGCTGTCCGCGAGATTATATTCGTATCCCGCCTGCTCCGCGAGGGCGTTGAATTCCATTATCTTTTCGAATCGGCGGCTGTGCTCCTCGTCTATAAAATACGACCACGCGCTCTTGCCGGGGCGTATCCATTCGGCATTTTCGTATATTTTTCCGCTTGACGGCGCGGCTGAGTGGGTTATGACGCGGCAGCGGACAAGCTCCTCGAGCGAGCGGCAGACTGTAATTATGCGCCAAGGAGTTTTTCCGCCTTTTATGAAGAATTTGTCCGTATCCCAGAGCTCGACCTTGAATTTGCCCGCGCCGAGCGAGCGCAGAGCCATGCCGGGATAGTTCTCGATATCCGATTCGGTTATCATTGTATATATGTCTTTTTCGGGGAACTCGAATGCGGTCATGCAGGAGAAAATTTCGCCCGAGGGGAGCGCCGAGGTCTTTTTTGTCAGTGTCTTGCCCTGCATCTTTTTGAGATCCGTCTGATATCTGCAAACCGTGTCGCCGGGCACGTTGAACTGCGTCGGCTCGTCGGCGACGAGCAGCCCCGTATTCTTGTCAAAGAGCAGTCGGAAGCCGAAGCCGTCGTTCCATATGCGCACCTCGAGCGAATATCGGAATTTTTTCGAGCGCACGGGGAAGATATAATTTATGTGCCTGTCGGTGATGTCCGTCTCGGTGTCGGGGTCGCGCCGTATTTCTTCTCTTGAGTCTGTTTTCGGCTCGCCGAGCACGGCATCCTCGCCGAGATTTACCCCGCCCTGAACGAGCAGCCCTATTTCGGACGGCTCGATTACGGGCGCTTTGCCGACTGCCGCCGAATATGTAAGCTTACCGCCCGAGACGGTCACCTCGAGCGCACCGTCGGGGCTTTTGAGAATATAGCTGTCCCGATTTTTGATAAATTCCGCGGCACAGTCCGTTTTGTGCCCGAATACGGAATATGCCGCAAAGCGGGCGCGTGCCTGTATTCCGAGCAGCAGCCGTCCCGTTTCCCTCATCATATATATCACCCCGTTAAACGCACATTGTCATGCACATTATAATATAAATTAATTTGCAACACAAGTTGATATTTCAACCCGGATATGTTATAATCCAAAGTAATTGAGCAAAAGGAGCGATTGTATGAAAAGCAATGTAGTTATCACCACAGACAGCCCTGCCGATTTAAGCGCGGAGCTTGAAAGCAGATATGATATACGTGTACTGCCGCTGTATGTTAATCTCGGAGGAAAATCATACCGCGACGGAATAGATATAACCACTCCCGATATTTTCAGGCACTACGACGAGACGGGCGAGTTGCCTACGACCTCGGCTATTCCGATAGGCGACTACGAGGCCTTCTTCAAGTCCTTTATCGACGAGGGAAAGAAAGTTGTCCATTTCTCGCTGAGCTCCGAGATATCCTCGACCCATCAGAACGCGAGACTCGCCGCGGAGGGAATGGACGGAGTTTATGTCATCGACTCGCGCCATCTGAGCTCCGGTATCGCGCTCCAGGTCATAAGAGCCTGCGAGATGCGCGATGAGGGTATGAGCGCGGAGGATATAGCGAAGGCCGCCGTTGATTTGAACAAAAAGACCTGCACGAGCTTTGTGCTCGACAAGCTCGAATATATGAAGAAGGGCGGCCGCTGCTCGACGGTTGCCGCGCTCGGAGCCAACTTGCTCTCCATCCGTCCGTGCATCGAGATGAAGGACGGCAAGCTCGGAGTTGCGAGAAAGTATCGCGGAAAGATACTCGACGTCAAGAAGAAGTATATCGAGGACGAGCTTAACGTCCATAAGGACGACGCCGACCTTTCGCGCATTTTCCTGACCTCGTCTAGTACTTCGGATGCCGAGGTGAAGGAACTCACCGCGCTGATAAAGAGCATTCTCCCGTTCAAGGAGGTTCTCATCGGCTGCGCGGGCTGCACCATCGCAAGCCACTGCGGACCCGGATGCATGGGAATACTTTTCATGACTAAATAAATGAAAGAAAAAGCCGCCGCCTGTCTGAATTCAAACGGGTCGGCGGCGTTTTTGATACGGAGAAAAGATGATTAAAAATATAATTTTCGATATGGGCAACGTGCTTCTTAAATATGATACAGACCTACCGCTCGGCGCGTTCTGCCCCGATGAGGAAGCAAAAAATTTTATTCGCCGCGAGCTGTTCGAGAGCGCGGAGTGGATAGAGGCCGACAGGGGAAACATAACCGACGGCGAGATGCTTGCGGCGGCCAAGGAGCGGGTGCCTAAAGAATATCATGACGCGCTAGAAAAATGTGAGCGCCGCTGGCCGGAGTTTCTGGACAGGATCGACGGCGCGCCTGAGTTCTGCCGCGCGATGAAGCGGAGCGGGAGGAAAATCTATGTCCTCTCAAACGCGAGCGGGCGCTTCTATGAATATTTTCCGCGCTTCTACGATATCGACTTCTTCGACGGCGCGGTAGTCTCGTGCGACCTGCACATCATCAAGCCCGACAGGAGGATATACGAATATATCCTCGATAAATACGGGCTGAAAGCCGAGGAGTGTTTGTTTA
>OHXZ01000602.1_pt1 | contig 11940 bp, 14 predicted proteins | sample 1580021 | NCBI WGS metagenome assembly OHXZ01 (sample SAMEA3882520, study PRJEB24775) | human gut metagenome | biome: human-associated habitat; feature: intestine environment; material: feces | place: Netherlands | collected 2009/2010
GGCGACAAAATGAATCGGGTGTGTTGAGGGGCGGTTAATCTTTCTGCTGCCTTTATAGGCTGCGGCCTGCTGATCTCTGCAAGTGAGCATGACCAAAATGATCCTCCATATCAAACTGCTGCTAACAATGTTAATGCGTCCTAACATCGGTAAAAACCATTGAAAAAGTCCGAAAGCGTGCTACAATACAGAGATAAAGAGCCTGCCCCCCGCTCAAGGGTGTGGGCGCTCAGATAGGAAACACAGAAATGAGGGATAAATATGTTTGATACAAAAAAGCTTGCACTGTTTTTGGGCGGTGTGGTGTTCGGCTCTGCCGGCTTCAAGGTGCTGTCCAGCAAGGACGCCAAAAAGGTCTACACCCAGACCACTGCTGCGGTGCTGCGGATGAAGGACTGCACCATGCAGACTGTGAACAAGGTGCAGGAAGAGGCCGGTGACATCCTTGCCGATGCAAAGGCCATCAACGAGAGCCGCGCCGCCGAGGCTGCACAGGAGGTCATCGAGGATACGACTGAAGAAGAGCAGCCCGCAGAGCAGACTGCACAGTGATACAACGCAGCGGAGCCGCCCTTGGGCGGCTCTTTTTTACGCAGAGGGGTAAGAAAAGCAATGAAATGTACGATCCTACATGAAGGTAAGGGACGGATGCGGGTGCACGTCTGCGCCGTGCGCATGACCCTGCACCGGGCAGATGTGCTGGAAGCCTACCTGAACGGGCAGGACAACATTCAAAAAGCTACCGTCTACGAGCGCACCGGAGATGTGGTGCTGACCTACCGGGGCAGCCGGAAGGACGCCGCCGCCCTGCTGGCGGCCTACCGCTTTGACAACGAAGAGTTAGAGGTGCTGGTCACTTCCCACGATAGCCGGAAAATCAATCAGGAATATCAGGAAAAGATGGTCAACCTTGTGGCGGGCCGGGTGTTCCGCAAGGTGTTCCTGCCCGCGCCCATCGCGGCGGCATATACGGTGTGGCGCTCCATCGCCTTTGTCTGGAAGGGCATCCGCTGCCTGCTGCACCGCAAGCTGGAGGTAGAGGTGCTGGATGCGCTCAGCATCACCGCCTCCCTCCTGCGGGGGGATTACAACACCGCAGGTTCGGTGATGTTCCTGCTGACTGTGGGCAGTCTGCTGGAGGAGTGGACGCGGAAAAAGAGCTTGGACGACCTTGCCCGCAGCATGGCGCTGAACGTGGATAAGGTCTGGGTGCGCACCCCGCAGGGCGAGGTGTTGGTGCCATTGACCCGCGTTCACGCCGGGGATGAGGTGGTGGTGCGCTCCGGCAACATGATCCCGCTGGACGGCACGGTGCTGGAAGGCGAAGCCATGGTGAACCAAGCTGCCCTGACCGGCGAGTCCATGCCGGTGCGCAAGACCACCGGTGCTACCGTTTACGCCGGAACAGTGGTGGAAGAGGGCGAATGCGTCCTTGTGGCCAAGGCAGAGGGCGGTGCCAACCGCTACGATAAGATCGTGGCCATGATCGAGGAATCGGAAAAGCTCAAGTCCGGCACCGAAAACCGGGCTTTGCAGCTGGCCGACCGTCTGGTGCCGTGGTGTCTTGCCGGTACGGTGGCTACCTATGCCTTTACCCGCAACGTCACCCGGGCCATCTCCATCTTGATGGTGGACTTCTCCTGTGCACTGAAGCTTTCCATGCCGCTGGCGGTGCTCTCTGCCATGCGGGAGTGCGGGGAATACCACATCACCGTAAAGGGCGGCAAGTATCTGGAAGCGCTGGCAAAGGCGGACACCATCGTGTTCGATAAGACCGGCACCCTCACCCGTGCCACCCCGCAGGTGGTGCAGGTAGTGCCTTTCTCCGGCTGTGAGGAGCAGGAGGTATTGCAGCTTGCCGCCTGTCTGGAAGAGCATTTCCCCCATTCCATGGCAAACGCCGTTGTCCGTGCTGCCAGAGAGCGGGGTATCTCCCACGAGGAGATGCACTCCGAGGTGGAGTACATCGTGGCGCACGGCATTGCCAGCCGGGTGGGCGGCACGCGGGTGGTCATTGGCAGCGCCCACTTCATTTTTGAGGACGAGGGCTGCACCATCCCGGCAGGGGAACAGGCAAAGTTCGATGCGCTGGACCCCCAGTACTCCCACCTGTATTTGGCAGCATCCGGGGTGCTGGTGGGGGTTATCTGCATCGCAGACCCCCTGCGCCCGGAGGCGGCACAGGTGCTGCATAAGCTTCGGAGACTGGGCATCACCCAGACCGTCATGATGACCGGCGACAGTGACCGCACTGCCCGCGCCATTGCGGCGCAGGTGGGGGTAGACCGCTGCTTTGCGGAGGTGCTGCCGGAGGATAAAGCCGCCTTTGTCCGCGATGCCAAAGCCGAGGGACATACAGTTGTGATGATCGGCGACGGCATCAACGATTCGCCCGCTTTGTCGGCGGCAGATATCGGCATCGCCATCCATTCCGGTGCCGCCATCGCCCGGGAGATTGCCGATGTGACCATCCGCGCGGACAGTCTGGAAGAGCTGGTGACCTTAAAAGCCATTGCCAACGCCCTGCAAAAGCGGGTGGGCAGCAATTACCGCTTTGTGCTCAGCTTCAACTCGGCCCTCATCCTTCTGGGGGCTCTGGGCATCCTGCCCCCTGCCACCAGCGCCATGCTGCATAACCTTTCCACCCTTGGCATCAGCCTGCGCAGCATGACAGACCTGCTGGAGCAGAAGCCTTTACCGTGAAAATGGAACGCCGGAGCGTCCGCAGACGCTCCGGCGTTCCGAAATTATAAATAGTTTTTCCGCTGAAAATGCCCAGAGCATAGCGGAGGGCATTCAAAATCGTCCTAGTCAAAAAAGGAGACTGATGCACAAATACTGCGCAGCGGCTTCCTTTTTGTTTCAGATAAACCGGCAGAAGCCCAGCCAGCAGCCCAGCAGGAAAAAGAGCAGCGCCTTACCCAGCACCGGCAGCCACTGGTGCTTACACAAGGCGGTATCCCACCGGTGGATGTTCTGCTTGGGGCAGGTGCCCACGCAGGCTTCACAGGCGATGCACTCCCCGCTGCGCAGGCTGGTTTCCTCCAGCTTCAGGCACACCGGGCACTGCTGCTTGCAGGCGTTGCAGCCCGGAATGCAGCCCTCACTCTGCCGGTGCAGCCGCGCAAAGGGCAGCACCGGCAGCAGGGCGAACACCGCGCCCATGGGGCAGAGGAACTGACAGAAGAACCGGGGCTGCACCGCCATGCCCAGCAAAATAAGCACAAGCAGCGCGATGCCCACGCCGAAGCCCTCCGGCGGCAGACGCAGAGCCGTCAGGCGGGAAAACACCTCCCACGGGCTTGCGCCGGTCAGCATCTTTTCCTGCCGGGTCACATACAGTGCTACCAGCCATGCCAGCAGCAGATATTTGACCTTCTGCCCCAAAAGCACCGCCCGCTCCGGCAGACGGAGCTGCTTTTTGCGGTGGAACAGCTTTTTCTGAATCAGCCCGGAAAGCGCCCAGACGGCATCGCCCAAGCTGCCGAAGGCGCAGGCGTACCCACAGAAAAAACGGTCGAAAAGCAGGGTGAAGCCGCACAGCCCCAGCAGGGAAAGTGTGAAGCTGTCCACAGAGAGCACCTCGCCTGCACCGATGTGCAGAAAGATCTGTTTTACCCCGGAAAACCCGGCCACGAATGCGCCCGGCATGGACACAAAGAAGAACAACTGCACCCCGGTGCGCAGCCATGTACGGCGCTTTTTGTCCCGCTGACGCTGCTGCGCCGCTGTTAAAGGCTTTGCCTGTGTTTTTTCCATCATCCTGCCGCCTTTCCCAGTGCGTTCTCTACCGCACCGATAAGTCCTTCTGCCGTGAGGGTAGCGCCGGAAACGGTGTCCACCTCAGCAGACTGCACTGCCAGCATCTCGTCCAGCAAAGGCAGCGCCTGCTTATAGTAGGGCTTATCCTCGCCGGAAGCATCCAGCACCGCAATATCGGTCATTTTTCCGTTCTGGATAGTCACCGACACCCGAATGACATCGCCAAAACCATAGGCGCTGCCCTCATAGATGCCGTCCCGGTAGCCGCTCTGCTCTGCCTGTGCTGCGCTCTGCGCCTGCAAAACGGAAGCATTGTAGGCTTCAACTTCGGCAATTTCCTGCTTGCGCTGGCTTACCGCTGCCGCCCGGATCAGCGCCACCTGCTGGTATTGCCACAGTACCCCCAAAATTAGCAGCAGGTTCACCGCCCGGAGGAGAAAATTTTTGTATTTCATTCTGCTGCTCCTTCCGTTTCAGATTCAATCCCGGTCTCTTCCGGCGGCAGTGCCGGCTCGGATGTCGGCAGCACTTCCTCAGAAGATGCCGGTTCAGAGGAAGCCGGTGCATCTGCCGGGAAAAGCTGCTGCCATACTTCCTTGAGCCACACGGGAACGGCGCTCTTTTCCTCCGGCTGCACCACCTCCACGGTGGGCGTGGTGACCGGCGTTTCCCCGGGCTCTGCTGCTTCAGACGGTGCGGTTTCCTCTGCCGTCTCTTCCGATGCAGTCTGCTCCGGAGCGGTTTTCTCTGCCGGGGCAACAGCGGCCTTTGCCAGTGCCAGCTTGACTGCGTTCAGAATTCCGGTGGAGGAGTAGGTGGCGCCGGAAACAGTATCCACGTTGGGGCTTTGTCCCTCCAGAATGGCGGGGATGACCTGTTTTGCCCGGGAGAGATATTCCTCCTCGTCCTCGGCGCTCAGGATCGTGATATCGGTGATCTTATCCTCTGCCACCGTGACCTGTACCGTAATTTTGCCCTCAAAGCCTATGGCTTCGGCAGTGTAGATGCCGTCCAAGTAGATGGAGGGAGCCGTAAATTCCTCCACCACAAGCGTTGCAGCGGGCTTTGGCTGGGGCGGCAGGGGATTGTTGACCACCTCGCCGGTCAGGGCGTTCTGCACCGCGCCCAGAATGCCCCGGCTGGTGTAGGTGGCTTCGGAAACGGCATCCACCTCCCAGCTCTGAGTCTCCACCACGGTGGTCAAAAGCCGCTTGGCACGCCGCAGAAACTGCTTGGTCTCGTGGGATGCGTCCAAGATCTCCACCTCCGTGATGCTGCCGTTTTCCATGGTGACCTGTACTCGGACGGCACCGCCGTAGCCCCGGGAAGAGCCGACGTAAACGCCGTCGGCATAGGGCAGCTTGGGCAGGGTTTCTTCCTCCGCTTCGGAGGAAGCGGCTTCCACAGGCTGCTCCACCACGGTTGTCAGCTTTTCCGGCACGGCGGCCAGCACCGGCACGGTGCGGGGCAGGGCAAAAAGTACAGCTGCCGCTGTCGCCACCGTCGGGAGCAGCTGCACTAGCGGCAGCAGTGTATGGCATCGTTTTTTGTTCATTCCAACTCCTCCTGACACGGAAAAGCAAGGCCGCCTGATGCCAAGCGACCTTGCCGTTTTGCGTTATATTCTACAATAAATTAGGCAGTTTCCCGTGTATTCACAGCGCCACATTGACCGGCAGGACATACACGCCGTCGGCGGCGTAGAAGGTGATCTGAGTAATCGTCTTGCCGATGATGGATGCAAAGTAAGGATCATCGGCATTGAAGCCCAGCTTGGTACCATGCCAGATGTTGGTCACATGATGCAGGCCGTACTCACTGCCATCGGCGGTGGTCAGAACTACGCCGTAGACCTTGTTGGCCTTGTAGTCCAGATCAAAACCGGAGATCTTCATTTCGTAGGTGGTATGGTGACCGTTGGTATTCAGCTCCACAGTGGTGCCCTCTACGGTGGTCTCGGTGGCGTGGACCTTGCCAAACTCCCACTTGCCGCTCAGCAGGTTATACCATGCGGTGATGTAGTAGGCAGGGGTCTCACTGAGCTTGTAGTAAGCGTAGCTCTCGTTCTCAAACAAGGCATCTGCGCCGGTGTAGGTGGTGGTGGATTCCTTGCCCTTCAGGGTAACGGTAATGTCGTAGCTGTCGGCATCGGTGACCTGCTTTGCGTTCTTCAGCGCCCACGGGGTCAGCACCTTGACCGGGAAGGAAACGCCGGTGATGTCGGTGCCATCTGCGTTGACGTGGTAGGAACCGGCGGCAAGGTTGCCTGCACGGGTCTTGTTCTTGGTGGCGCTGGTCACAGCGTCGATCTCAGATGCGTTGTCCACACCGGCAGCCTTGTAGAAGTCGGCGTAGGGGATGTTCATCTGGACATAGCTGGAGGTCAGGCAGTTTTCCTGTTCTACCTCTTCCGCAGCGAAGGCCGGGACTGCCACAGCGCATACCAGCATAGCGGCCGCAAGTGCACCTGCAAATACTTTTTTCAATCTCATGGTAACACACCTCTATCTCAGTTTTGAAAAAACAGTTAGCTTAGCCTAACAATCGATGCAAAAAAATGCAGGGGTAAAGCCCCTCAGATGGTTAGGCAAAACAAATTCACAAAGTAAAAATAGCACTCCCACCGGGCGTTGCCAAGCAGAAACAGACAAGTTTACAGGGACGAAATTTTTTCGATGCGGGAAACGTTTTGCCTCCTCTATGCCGCAGGGGAAGCTCCAATAACGAAATCTTTTTCAAAATCTCCGAAAATGCCTAAACTCCTTGACAGAGGAGACGGCAGGGCGTATTATTTTGGCAGAAGGACCGCTGAGAAGCGGCTTTTTATAAGACTGAAAGTTAGCTTTACCTAACTCAAAACTCTGCCCTATACGAAGAAATATATCTCTTCTATTTACAGGTGGAAAATAAATAGAGAAGGAACGTATCACGATGAAAATCTACACATTTGGTGCAGAGGATGCCCCGGTGCTGTTGCTGCTGCCGGGCACCTGTTGCCATTGGAAAAGCAATTTCGGTGCGGTGATCCCGCTTCTGGCTGACAGCTTCCGGGTGCTGTGCGTCAGCTACGATGGCTTTGATGAGACTGAACAGACCGAATTTCCCACCATGCTGGAGGAGACCGAAAAGATCGAGGCCTACCTCAAGACCCACTGCGGCGGTCACATCCGGGCGGCCTACGGCTGCTCTCTGGGCGGCTCGTTTGTGGGGCTGCTGGCGGCGCGGCAGAACATCCACATGGACTACGGCATTCTGGGCAGCTCCGATCTGGATCAGGCATCGCCGCTGGCGGCAAGATTGCAGACTGATTTTCTGCTGCCATTGATCTACCCTGTGGTGCGGGACGGAAAGTTTAAGGCAAAATTTCTCCAAAAGCGTCTGGATAAGCGTGCCAGAGAGTCGGGGGATTATGTCAAAGCCTTTCTGAAAATGTTCGGTGAGGCCCGCCCTTATGTGACCATGCAGAGCTGTAAAAATCAGTTCTACTCCGATCTTATCACTCCGCTGCCGGATAAGATCCATGTGCCCGGTACCGAGATCCATATTTTTTACGCCCTGAAAATGGGCGCAAAATATCGTGCCCGGTATCAGCAGCATTTTGCACATCCTGTTCTCCATGAGCAGAACTTGCAGCACGAGGAATTGCTGGCCTGTCACCCGGAGCAGTGGGCGCATCTGGTAAAAAGTATTGCATTGTGAACGGTAAAACGTATCTGGAGCAAGCAGGATTTTGTAAGATCCAGAACCACAAAAATAAAAAGGGCTGGCTGTGTATCACAGCACAGAAATGAGGTGCGATTATGTCAAAAAAGGCAACGGAATTCCAAAGAAAAGCAATGAGCCGGATGTACCGGGGCAAGGAAATCTTCAAGCCTTTGAACACCGGCTGGATCGATGAAAATGTCGCCTGTGTGCGGGAGTGGGTGGCAAATATCTTTTTCTACCGCAAGGGCGATACGACCATTATGATCGATGCCGGATACAACTATGACCGGCTGGCAGAGAAGATGAACTGGCTGGGAATCGACCCGTATTCCATCCGGCACATCCTCATCACCCATCAGGACACCGACCATGTAGGTGCGGTGGAAGCAGACAGTCCGGGGCTGTTCCAGAATGCGAAGCTGTACATTGGCGAGATCGAGAACCGGTATTTGACCGGAGAAGCACGCCGCAAGGTCATTTATCATCTCTATAAGCTGCCGCAGGTGACGATCAACAATGAAAAAGTGCTGCTGCACGATGGTGAGGTCTTTGATATTGACGGCATCAGGATCGAGTGTTTTCTCGTTCCCGGTCATACATGGGGGCACATGGTATACCTTGTGGACGGGAAATATCTCTTTACCGGCGATACCCTCTGGTTCGGTGCGGACGGCGGATACAGTTTTATTTCTTCGCTGGCAGAGGATAACAAGCTGGCGGTGAAGTCTTTGGCTTTGCTGGAGAAAAAGCTGAGAAAACGTGGGCTGCATCCGCTGTTCATTACCGGTCACACAGGTTGGACGGACAACATGGAGTTTGCCTTTGCGCACAAAAATGAGCTGTGCTCGCCTTTCAAGAAAAGAGCCCACGACCCCAATGCGCTTTACGATGCCTATGATGAATCCGATGATACTGAGGAAAACTCAAAAAGCGGGTACTTGAAGGGCGTGGGAAGATAAGGAAGTGCAGGCGGCGCACCGGCATTCTTTGGCGCGATGACGGAGCGTAATCCGAAAAAATAATGCTGCAAAAACCAAGGGGCGGATGGTATGAGAACTTTGGAATATGGAAAAGAACATGAAAAGACGCTGCTGTTTCTGCCGTGCACGGCGGAGCCGGAGTGGGCGTTCGCCGACTCGGTTGGCCTGCTTTCGCAGGATTACCATGTGATTCAGATCGTCTATGACGGTCACGGCGAAACGGGAGAAGACTTTATCTCTGTGGAGACGACAGTAGACGAGGTAACAGATTGGCTGCAAGCGCGCGGCATTACCCACTTGAACGCGGCATATGGCTGTTCTCTGGGCGGTGCGTGTCTGACACGCTTTCTCGCCTTGGGAAAAATCCCGGTCGAGCGCGCCGTTATTGATGCAGGCATTACGCCGTATCGGATGCCGCTGATTTTGCGCCGTCTCGCCTGCCTGCGTGACAATCTTGGTTTCAGGCTCATAGCGAAGAGCCGCAAGGTCCTTGAGACGGTCTATCCGCCAGAGCGCTGGACGATGCCGGGGCGCGATCCAGTGAAGGAATATGACGCGCTGGCGGCGTATCTGAAAACCTATTCAAAACGCACCGTCCGCAACATTTTCTGGTCGGCGAACAATTATACTCTGCCGACGAAGCCGGCTGAAATGGGCTGCCAAATCACATATTGGTACGGCGAAGAGGAAAAGCAGGCGCGACACAGCAATATCTGCTTTATAAAGCAATATTTTCCACGGGCGCAACTGCATGAAATTCCGAAGATGGATCACGCGGAGCTTGTGATGATGTATCCGCAGGAATTTTACCGGAGAATCATGGCGTTCCTGACACAGGCACAGGCAGCTCAAAACGAAAGAGGCTGAAGAAAAGGAAGAATCAGAATGCTCTATCCGCAGCTTTTTGGATTCAACGGAGATATAGGCTTATGAAAATCATCGTTGCAATTGCTTTTTATTTTCTGTATTGGGGCGTATGTTTTCTTGGAACAGGCACGGACAAGAAAAATCTCATGGGGCTGCGTTCTTATCCCGAAGAAGTTCAAAACCGTGTGCGAAGCGACCATCAGCTTGGAAAGGCTGTTCCGAAGGGAAAATCCACCGCTGCCATTTTGCTCAGTAATCTTCTTTTGTTTACAGTGGTGTTTTCCGTTTTGGGGCTTGCGTTGAAAAGTGTGCTGGGCCTAAACAATTACCTGTCAGCATTTTGGTACTTCCTTGCATTCGGCGAGGGATTGGGCCTGTTCGATCTCCTTGTGATCGATCTGCTCTGGTGGCGCAGTACAAAACGCATCCGTTTCTCGTTTTTGCCGGAGAAGAAATACTATCAAAATCCGAAAAAGCATATCGAATCGTTTTGGCGCGGTATCCCGTTGTTTGCCGCAGCTGCCGCACTGGCAGCCTTGATCGTTACCGTGCTTTGAAACAATACATGGGAGATGCTCCTCGCTGTATGGCCTCATCAAATACCCCGACGCGGGAATGCAATGATCGGCCATATTTGCGGACGTGAAGGAGAGAAGGTAAAGTCGAAATGAAAATCACGGTTCTTGTAACGCTCATGGTATTTCTGGCATACTTTCTTGTTTTATACGGCGGGGTGGGTTTCATTCAGGACAAGCGTTTTTTCTCATCCGCACCAAAGGAAAATCTGGACGCAATCCCCGATACAAAGGAACGATTTCCCGGCGCACATAGTATCGGCTGGGTGATTGAGATCATTGCCATCCTGCTTTTTCTCGCTGCGGCGGCACTAAGCGTATGGGACGGCGTCAGAAACGGCTTCGGCTTCCTGGACTTCTTTGTGCGGTTTCTCGCCGTGCTCTACGCCATGGAGATCTACGACATCATTTTCTTTGACTGGGTGCTGCTGTGTCACTCCAATTTCTTTCCGCATTTCTATCCGGAGCTGAAGGGCGTGGTCGGTCCGCATATGTTCGGCTATAACAAGCGAACACATATCCGGCACTTTGTGATCTACATTCCCGCCTCCGCTGTGGCAGCGTGGCTTTGCGCACTGCTTTGAGGACGTGTGACAGAAGCAATAGTTTTGGGAGGCAGAGATTTTCTATGCGTGTGATAAAAAAAGTCCTGCATGAAAAAAGAAAAACAACAGAAGCCCATATCCAGCAGCTTCAGCATAAGGGAAAACAAGGAATCCGCTACACCGCGATGATGCCAGATGCTCGATTCGCACGCAGACTGAGAGGAGAAAAACAATGATCGTACTGCAACTGCTGCTTTATTGTCTGCTGTTTACCGCAATGGTAAAAATCGCTGTGATCGGCGGTGCTGTCAATGGACTGTACTTTTATCCCAAGGAGGTGCAGGATCGCGCCATCGAACTGGGACTGATCGACCGCAATACGATGAACCGGAAACGAAAATGCTTTATGATACTGTTCTTTATCGTGATGCTTGCTGCTCTTGTGCTGATCATCGGTTTGTGGAACGGGGCTTCCTCCTTTGGTGAGGCCTATTGGCAGGCGCTGCTGTTTCTTGAGGTTATGAATATCTATGACGGCGTTGTAATCGACAAGCTATGGGTCGGGCACAGCCAGTTTTGGGTGCTGCCAGGGCTTGAAGATGCGCCGTTCGTGCAGACATGGAGGCAGGTGCTGAAAAAGCGAAGCATACTGGCGCTGATCTGGGTTGCGGGAGCGGCAATTGTCGGCGGTATTGTCCATTTGATTTTCTAAGAAGTTGGAAATTGCCCAAATGAAAAGCAGAATCATGAACTGCAATCGGAGGCAAAAAAGATGAAGACGGAGAAACCGAAAAAGCTGATTCGATGGTACATTCTCGGTGCGATCGGAGCAGTTCTGATGGCTGCCGGGGACTGGCTGCTGGGGTGCGTTCCGCTTCAGAAAACCGACACCAGCCTTTTCAACAGAGCCTGTTATCTGTCTGGCTCTTATGGGCTGTGGAGGCCCGTGCTTACCGTTGGACTGGGAGCGATTGGGGGCTTTCTCTATTACTTTATGATAAAAGCATTGAACGCGGACATCGATGAAAAATACAGAAAAATCATGCAAAGTGTTCAGAACGCATTAGGGAACTGTTCCAGACAGTCACCAGCCGAAGCCAAAAACTTAAAAGATAAAATGCACGCAGTTAAGTCTATGGAACGAAGATTTGAAAAGGAAGATGAAAACATGACGGAGATGCCGGAACAGGAGGAGGCTATTTTCTTTCAACTATCGAATCTCTTCCATCATGATTTCTGCTCCCGCAGCCTCTACCGCAAGACTGTCTTTCTGTGGATAGAACCGTGTGGTGAATACATACTCTCCATTATTTACAAATACTTCCACAGAGGATTTATCCACAAGAATTTCAACACTTGAAATTTTATCTACATCAACATAACGCATTCCTCTTACTGCAGATACAGAATTTTTATCCTGACTTGTGAAATGCATCTCAAATCTTCCATTTTTGCATAAGGATAGATTTTCTTTTCTGTAAAAATATTCTGCTTACGAATATACAT
>OHXZ01000604.1_pt1 | contig 11921 bp, 7 predicted proteins | sample 1580021 | NCBI WGS metagenome assembly OHXZ01 (sample SAMEA3882520, study PRJEB24775) | human gut metagenome | biome: human-associated habitat; feature: intestine environment; material: feces | place: Netherlands | collected 2009/2010
TGCATGACAAAGTCATCGGGCATTATCTGAACATAAAACACTATCAATAAGTTGGGACCATTACCAAATAGTTTATATGCTAAAAATTTAGGGAATCATTTTCCTAATTCTCCAGCTAAAAGTTCAGCCTGCTTCAAAACAGTCTCTGTGGCGAGCAATGACATATCAGGCGGATAACCATATTTTTTGAGCAGACGTTTTACCACCACGCGAATTTTTGCTCTTGCTGCTTCTTTCACTGTCCAGTCAAGACTGACATTGTTGCGGATAGCCTCCGTAAGTACGACTGCCAGTTCTCGTAGTTTTTCCTTTTCCATTAACTCGCGAGCACTGTCGTTATCTGCAACAGCAGAATAGAAGGCATATTCATAAGCGCTGAGGTTTAACTGGCTGGCAAGGCTGTCAGATTCCTGGATAGTCTTGGCAAGCTTGATTAGCTCATCAATTACCTCCGCTGCTGTCAGTACCTTGTTCTGGTAGCCATTGATTGCAGAGGTCAGCATATCAATCAGTTTTTTGCCTTGGGTGATACTTTGATTCGAGCGAACTTTAATCTCGTCAGAAAGCAGTTTTTTAAGCGTTTCCAAAGCAATATTTCTGTGTTGGTAATCCTTCATTTCCTGAAGGAATTCTTCAGAAAGAACGGAAATATCTGGCTTTTGTATCCCAGCAGCGTCAAAAATATCAACAACTTTATCGGTAACCAGAGCCTGATCGATAGTCTGTTTTACCCGAACTTCCAGACTGTCATTGTGTTCTTCTTCTGATCCGTCTGAGTTTTCAGTAAATTTATTCAGTCTGGCTTTTACTGCCTGGAAGAATGCTACTTCGGGTGCCGCTTCCATTGCTTTATCGTGCGGTGTCGCCAATGCAAATGCCTGCGACAAGGCTGCAACCGCAGCCAGGAAACGCATTTTACCTTTACCGTTATCCAGCCCTAAAATATGGTTTTCTGATTCAAGAATAATTGTCAGGCGTTGTGAAGTAGTTGCGGCAAAGTAAGCTTTGTAATCGTAGCCATGCATCATGCCTTCCAGGATTTCCAGCTTTTCCTGCATGAGCGTTACAGCTTCTTCCTGAACCTCAGCAGGATCTCCACGTCCACCTGCATCAGAGTAAAAGGAGAGGGCTTCTTTTAAATCAGAGGCAATGCCCAGATAGTCAACAACCAGACCGCCTATCTTATCTTTATACACACGGTTCACACGGGCAATTGCCTGCATGAGGTTGTGGCCTTTCATTGGTTTGTCGATATACAGCGTATGCATGCTGGGAGCGTCGAAGCCGGTTAACCACATATCACGCACTATCACCAGTTTCAGCTTGTCGTCGTCATCCTTCATACGATTAGCCAGAACCTGACGTTCTTTTTTTGTGGTGTGGTGTTTAGCGATTTCTGGTCCGTCAGCAGCAGAAGAGGTCATGACGACTTTAATCACGCCATCATTTAGATTATCGCTGTGCCATTCAGGTTTTAACTCTATGATTTCTTTATAAAGTTCAGCAGCAATACGACGGGACATGGTGACAATCATGCCCTTGCCATGATCGGCATTAGATTTTAAGCGCTGTTCAAAGTGCTGAACCATATCCGCCGCAATAGCTTTAATACGTTTTGAACTGCCAATCAAACCTTCGATTCTGGCCCATTTAGACCGTTCTTTCTGGGTAAGCGTCAGCTCGTCTTCGTTAAACTCATCGTCGAAGTCTTCAATTAGCTGGCGACCTTCGTCACTGATGGCAATTTTGGCAAGACGGCTTTCATAGAAGATACGCACGGTTGCACCGTCTTCTACGGCCTGTGAGATATCGTAGATATCAACGTAGTTACCAAAAACAGCAGGTGTGTTTACGTCCGTTTTTTCTATGGGGGTTCCGGTAAAGCCAAGATAGGTAGCATTGGGCAAGGCATCACGCATATATTTGGCAAAGCCGTAAACGGTGCGTTTACCTGTTACGTTGCCTTCGCTGTCTTTCACGTCAACTTCTTTGGCGCTGAAACCGTATTGTGAACGGTGGGCTTCATCAGCGATAACGACAATATTGGTTCTGTCTGACAACAACTCATAGATATTGCTGCCATCATTAGGCTGGAATTTTTGAATAGTGGTAAACACCACACCACCAGAGGCTACGCGCAAATATTCTTTGAGTTCTTCCCGGTTGTCGGCCTGTTTTGGTGTCTGACGAAGTAGCTGGGTCGCGGAAGAGAACGTACCGAATAGCTGATCATCCAAATCGTTACGGTCAGTAATCACAACAACTGTCGGATTATCCAGCGCCAGCACAATTTTCCCGGTATAAAACACCATCGAAAGCGATTTACCGGAACCCTGAGTATGCCAGACTACGCCCGCTTTGCGATCTCCGGTTTTTTGCGCATTAACAAGATCTTTACTGTTACGTCCCTGCTGGCGCAGTGCCACTTCGGCAGAGGGGGAGTCCGCATTCACCGCTGAGGCACGAATAGTGGAAAGAACTGCTGCATTGACCGCGTAGTACTGGTGATAAGCCGCCATTTTTTTAACAGTACGGATACTGATAATCCCTTTGCTGTCTTCATGTTTGCTGGCCTCAAACACGATAAAGTGGCGGATCATATCCAGCAGCGTTACAGGATTAAGCAACCCCTGTAATAAAACTTCAAGCTGTGGTTGGGTACTGGTGGCTTGCGTTTTACCGTTAGCAGTTTTCCACGTCATATAACGACTGAAATCGGCAGAAACCGTCCCCGCTTTGGCTTCCAGCCCGTCAGATATCACATTAAAAGCATTGTAGTTAAACAGACCGGGGATTTGGTTCTGATAGGTTTTAATCTGATTATAGGCACCTGTTACCGTAGCATTTTCGTCAGCGGCATTTTTAAGTTCGATAACGACTAATGGCAGGCCGTTGATGAATAAAATAAGATCAGGTCGGCGGGTATGATTGCCTTCTTTGATGGTGAGCTGATTAATGACCAGAAATTCATTATTAGTGGGATCGTTAAAGTCGATCAGGCAGGCCAGCTCTCCTTGTGTATTACCATCCTTACTGACTTCGATATTGATCCCTTCGGTCAACAGGCGATGAAAGGCCAGATTGTTTGCCATTAGATCAGGTGTGCTGATCTGCATCACCTGTTTCAGGGCTTCCTCACACTTCTGTTCACTAAGGTGCGGATTCAGGCGTTGTAGAGCAATACGCACCTTATCTTCAAGGATAACCTGCTGATAGCTACGTAACGGATTGATTCCACTGGGTTCAATGTCCGGGCCGTAAACATACTCATAGCCCAGCCCTTGCAGGTGCTCAATTGCCATTACTTCAATATCGGATTCGGTCATCTTTGCCATGCGTACTGTCCTTATTGCCGCTTAACCAGAGAGCGGGCTGTACACCCGCATAATTATTTTATGCTACTGATGCGATTGCTTCTTCTGCATACTGAACCCGTACTTCACCGCTCATCAGTTTGGGAAGTAAGGTATCGCGGAGTTTTTCTAAGCTATCAATTTGTTTTGAGTTGTTAATAAGTTTACTTTCAAATGAATCTAATAACTCATTAATTATACGTAGGGAAGCTTCTGTTGGCAGATTAACATTGAACTTCTTAAGATGATCCAAGTTAACTCGTTGTCTGCCACTTGAACCTTCCATACAGCTTTCTGCATATTCTTTGAAGTCCGGGTTTCGGCACATGATATATGAGATAAAAGGATGGATTTCTTTTTTAGGACGCATAACTATGAATTCGGTAGAACCCCATCCAGTTTCATTGTCGTCTAAAAAATCAATATAGGCCGCTTTCCCATTTTCTAAACATGGGGTAATTCTGGCTAGCAAGGTATCTCGTTTAGTAAATTTAGTTCCTGAAGAAAATGGACGTCTGTAATATCCATTTGCACGAAAATTAACAGTGCTCAGTCCAGCCATGTCCAAATAAGTAGCGTCTTGGCTTTTAATTAAAGTTCGCTTTGGATTAAAGTCAATTATCTGATCTATACTAACTGATACACCAGTGCTATCTAAAATAAACCACTGCCTAAACAGGGTTTCAGCCATAGATTCTAGTGTTTTATTCTGGCAATGAAGCAGGTCTATTTTGTCTTTAAGAGAGGACAAAATAGAGGCGATGGCTTTTTGTTCAGATTCATCAATTGGTAAGTAAAGAGGAATCAAATTTAGCGATGCTTTATTTAATTTTGGTTGAGCAGCACCTGTTAAATAAGGAGATAGATCAAGTTGTGAAAAATATTGGATTATCAATGCCGTTAAATGGGGCTTTTTAGCTTTAAGGACATGAGCGTGATTATTAACCCAAAATTTTCCAGTAGCTTCAAATGCTATAGGTGTTTTTCTGGAATTTAAGTTTTCTCCATCTTCAGAAATAAGGATGTAGCTGCCATCAAAAATATAATTGTCGATATAATCGACAATTCCTGACGCTCCATAATATGGAAAATTTCCTTTCTTATGGGCTCGTTCCATAGCACTCAAAGGAATTCTTTGTGCGTTGCAAAAATCTGCTAATTCAGTTATACAAAAATTTCTCCACCTACTCATAAAACCACCTTCGCCAGATTATCAACGATGGCTCTGTTCAGACGCGCCTCTTCTTCCAGTTGCGCTTCAAACTCAGCTTTAAGAGCCGTAAAGCGTTCTTTAAAGTCGAAATCGTCTTCTTCATCAGCAAGACCAACATAACGGCCAGGTGTCAGCACATAATCGAGTTTAGCAACTTCAGCAATGTCTACTGACGCACAGAAACCAGCGACGTCTTCGTAGTCGCCACCTTTGTTACGCCAGTTATGGTAGGTATCGGCTATGGTTTTAATATCGTAGTCAGACAGGACTTTGGTTCGACGATTAATTAAATGGCCTAAATTCCGGGCATCAATAAACAGAATTTCTTTACTGCGATCACGATATTGGCTGCTATTTTCACGATCACGACGCATAAACCATAACGCCGCAGGGATCTGGGTGTTCAGGAACAGTTTTGCAGGTAAATTTACGATACAGTCAATCACATTGGCATCTTTTACCAGTGCGGCACGGATATCACCTTCACCAGAACTTTTAGATGTTAAAGCCCCTTTTGCCAGTACAACACCAGCCTGACCTTTTGGCGACAGGTGATACAGAAAATGCTGCATCCAGGCAAAGTTAGCATTCCCGGTAGGTGGGATACCGTATTGCCAACGGGCATCGCCACGAAGCTGCTCACCGGACCAGTCAGACACGTTAAACGGTGGATTGGCAATGATAAAATCAGATTTTAGATCTTTGTGGGCATCGTTAAGGAATGAGCCTTCACTGTTCCAGCGGACGTGTTCTGAATTGATACCCCGGATAGCCAGGTTCATTTTTGCCAGACGCCAGGTGGTCTGGTTGGATTCCTGACCGTAAATCGAAATATCGTCAATATTTCCCTGATGCGCTTCAACAAATTTTTCTGACTGAACGAACATACCACCGGAACCGCAGCAAGGGTCAAAGACTCGGCCTTTATAGGGTTCCAGCATGTTAACCAGCAGGCTTACGATGGATTTTGGCGTATAGAACTGACCGCCCTGTTTGCCTTCTGCCAGTGCAAATTCACCAAGGAAGTATTCGAATACGTGGCCTAATACATCAGCAGAACGCGCTTTGGCATCTCCCAGTGCAATGTTGCCAATCAGATCTATCAGTTCACCCAGCACAGTTGCGTCGAGGTTCTGGCGAGCGTAGACTTTCGGCAGCACACCTTTTAGCTGTGGGTTACCCGCTTCGATAAGCTCCATAGCATCATCAACCAGCTTACCGATTTCGGGTAGCTTTGCCTTAGATATTAGATAGTTCCAGCGTGCAAGCTCAGGGACAAAGAAAATGTTGTAAGCGGTGTACTCGTCTCTATCTTCCGGGTCAGCGCCTGCGAACTCGCCTTCACCAGCCTTCAGCAACTCATAATGAGATTCAAAAGAATCAGAAATATACTTAAGGAAAATCAGGCCCAGCACGACATGCTTGTACTCGGCTGCATCAATGTTCTTACGTAGCTTGTCAGCCGCTTTCCACAGGATGACCTCTAACGGGTCTGTTTTGATTTCTTTAGGTTTTCTGGCCATTAGCGTAACTTTGTGAAGGTGGAAGATGGCCCTATTTTGCCTTAAAGTTCCGCTTGTTACGAGCTTATACAGCGATTAATTATTATCTGGTTTTAGTGTGTTCGTGTAGCTCAGCAAGTGCAATGACTCATGGAGTAAATGCTTTGTAGCGGGATTGTAGATGTCAGGTCATTGCCGTCAATGGAGCCAGTGTCATTGGCATAATTGCTGCACAGCCGATGCCACGCGCACATTCGCTAGTTCACTGTGGTTCATCGTGTGTACTACACCAGTACGCAGTCCGGGAAGTAACGGCATGGCAGAATCGTTTGTAAAGACGTTCAAGCGGGATTATGTGTACGTAGATGATCTGCTGGATGCAGTCTAAATGATGGAAACAATGGCAGAATAGATAGAGGATTATAATAATCTGCATCCACACAAGGGGTTGAACATGAAATCGCCACGCGAATATCGTGATGCCATATTAGCAGTTAATTAGCCGTGTCCGTTTTAGCAGGGACAACTCCAGTATTCAAAAAAGCTTTCTTAGTGCATATGCATGAGGTGAATAGATGTACAGGCTATGACAAACCATAGTTGTAATTTTTAATGTTTAAAATTCTCCGTTACAGTAGGACACTCCTTGTACATTAAATTCCATCTAAGGTTGAATTTTTAATTTAATAAGGTCGCAATCTAAAATGATGTGTATGGGGTTATTTGTAAGATGATTTTTTATGTTTGATAGTGGTGATTAAGGGAGCGGGTAATGTTTGTCTATTCAAAAATATAGAGATTCAAGGTTGGTAGCAGTTTGGCTTCTTTTCTAACCGAAGGGCAGAAAAGCAAGGGGAACTCGAAGAAGCAAGCGCAGCGGCTTCGCAGAGTTAGCCCTTGCTTCTCTTATAATTGGCATTATTCATTCAAGAACAATAGGATCTTCGCTTGTACAAGCGAAGCTATAATAAAAACAATCAATTAATTATTTTAAAAGTATTAAACAAGAACCTATTGACATTCATAAAATACAAGTTATTTATAATGTATGCCATAAATAAAAAGTTTTATGTCATATGTATCCTGCACTATGTGCAGTTAATGTACCACTTGTCCCATAGATGGGAATATTGGAAAGGTTACTTTGTTTTGAAGTAGCCTTTCGTCCTTCAATATTAACGATTACTTATTGCTATTACCAAGTCCAGTCGAATCGAAGAACATCTTTTATCTGAAACGACTCCTAATACCCGGTTAAAGCCACAATAACTCTCGCATACGTAGACCAAAGAAAAATTATGATATTAAATATGTGATTTTTTTTAGTGTTAAGTTGAATAATTAAATACTGGAGAGTTTTCTGTGCACTACCAATTGCTGGTTCATCTGTTCTGCCGCTGATGTTTCTGACGAATCTCCCGGTGACACAGAACTGTCCCTCTCTACCAGCCTTTATTCGACTCAATGTCCGGCTGCTGATACGCAGTTATCCCTTCGTATCAATGACTGACACTTAAACGTAATGCTTTGGTTGCTGGCGTATCTGACAGCTTCTTCGGCGTGAAGGTCGTTGTGTAAGTATACTTCTTGGTTTATTTAGGCTATATAAAACATGACTATGACTTGCTGTTTTCAGTAAGAGTCTTATCATCCAAAGAATTTATTCTAGAAATTCTTTTTAACTCATTAAGATAATCAACCTCGTTTTCTAAGAACCAATGAAGAACTTTAGAATTGCCAAGTAATTTATTAATATATGACTGGATTATAACGAATTTCAACATATCTGAACCATACTCGGTTTGAAGCTTTTTCGTTTCTTCCGAAGTTGTTGCCATTTCTTGTTCCAGACGAAGTATGGTTTTTTTTATATCCTTTTTATAGGGAGTGTTTTTCCCTTTATTTACTATCATCGATGCCGGTGTTGCATCCAAGATGCTCATTGCAAATTTTTTACTATAATTATCAAAATTAATCATTGTACCGACTGCTTCAATTTGGCGAATTGGCTTCATTTTCCTCAAAACGTCAAATGTAGCCTTAGGTATAGGTTTATCAGAAAGTTTCGCAATTACACTTGGATCTATGCCGTTCATCACATTCGCTTTATCTTTTATGGCATCAACAGATATGCCCAAAGCAGCACTAAGTTTTTCAATTGATACTTTTGCCAGAGACTTAATTATCATTCTATGTTCTTCAACTACATTTATATGATTCACTTGTTTGTTAGGAGTGAAAGCATCATCTATGCTCGAAAGTATACATGGAGCTTTTTCTATACCTAAGTCTTTTAAAGCCTCAACCCTTAAATGGCCATCAAGTATCTTAGTGACATCTTTATCTTTGTCATAGAATACTATTATTGGTTCAATAATACCTAAGCTTTCGATAGAGGTAACTATTTGATGATATTTATGGCTTCGCTTTACGTTTTCTAATAATTCCTTAGATGGAATTAACTTATTAGTTTCCAGGTAAATAAAATTATCGCCAAAACGTATCTGAATCATTTTAATACCTCTTTGTTTACTGGGGTTAATATCTGAGATGGTAGTTCTGAAAGATTCTCTTGTTCAAGTATATGTTGAAAGCTTTTATTCATCATTATGATGTTAAAAATCTCATTTACTATTAGTAGGTTGGTTTTTATGAATTTTGAGTTGTTATAAACAGATTTATGTTCAGCGATACTATTTTCATAAAGCTCAATCAACTCCTCTGCAGTCATCCTTTTTGATGGTTTGTGATAATAAAATCCGGCTGCTTTTGCACCTTTATTCCCAACTGTTCTTTGATTTAGAATGTGTTTTATCTTTATAATGTCCCGACTTTTTATTAATTTTTTATCATATGCTTCGGTAAGAATATCTTGTGCTTCCTCAGTTTCACATCTTGCAAATTGCACTGCGAGATACAGAGGCAAATTACCCCGTTCGACTGCTGAGAGAAGTTTATGCTCTCCCTTATCAAGTAGCATATTAATACTGCTCACCCAGTTCGATGAATATCCAGTAATCTCACTTATTTCGGAGTCTGAAAGTCCTCTGATTTTCATGTCTTTAATCACCTGTAATAACTCATTAGAACGTGGTCTTCTCCTTGCAATGTTTTCAACTAAACTCATAACGTAAGCATCTTCTTCTGATACATCTCTTATAATTGCTGGAATAATAGTTTCACCTAATGCAACGAGAGCCTCTATTCTCCCTTGACCACAAATTAAAGCATATTTGAAATCGCCTTCATCAATAGCTCTTACGCTTATAGGCTTGCTTAATCCTCTTTTTTTTATGCTTTCCTTTATTTCTTCATGCACTAACTTATTTCTTGTTCGTGGGTTAAGAAATTTTATTTTTGCAATCTCAATTTGAATTATTGGGAATTCATTTTTTTCAGGCAGCATATAGTTCCCTCACTTTCATGCGAGTAATAATTTGTAGAAGTTTATCAAGATTATCAAATCTATAGAGATCTAATCGAATGTTGTTTGTTTCCGTCATGCACATTTTATTATATTCGTTTTCAATCTTTGGTATGATATAAAAATCAAGAGGTGAAATATTTTGTGAATTCATTCGTATAACAATTGTTATGTCTGCTTTCTGTGAGTTATCAAACCGGACTTTCCATCTAAGTTTACCTGATTTCATATGTATGCATTTAGTAACAAGGACGGAAATTAAAAACTCATCATTGATGTAAAGCATTGGGGCATATTTATACTCGTCTATATGACAGTTACTTTTTAAAATTTCACCCTTAAAATCCTCAATTATCTCTGAGTGAAATGATCTTAGTGCTTCATTTACTTTGAGATAGCTGTAATCATGTTCTGGCTTATAACCAATCAAAGTATATGCTCTTAAAAGACCACCAAATCGGGTTCTATAAACAGAAGATGAAGGGCCTGTATCATCTTCATCAATGATAAAGCCTGATAGTTTTCCATTAGATTCTAATTTTTGTTTTAGTTTTTCTAATAGATCTTCATTAGTCAAATGAATGGATCGGAGCTGAATTATTTCTTGAGCTTTATTGTATTTTTTCTTTGAAATAATAGGTTTATATGCCTTGTCACATCTAACCCATTCATGTTTGGGGTTTTTTACAAGCCTACTTTTTAATTTAGATGAGGTTTTGTTATATATGTTGTTTCCAATATATTTTTCATTTGTCAAAATTTGATGTATTTTTGCACGAGTCCATAATGTTCCATTTTCTGCAGGTATGTTCTGTTCATTTAATCTCTCAGCAATAATGAATTCTGGGACGTTATTATCTATAAAGAGATCATATATTCTATTTACAATTTTTATTTCATTTTTTGGTCCCGGAATTAATATTACCCTATCTGTTTGAATACTCTTTCTTTTGCGGAAACTCAATATTTCTTTAGCTATGCCATTTTCGTCTACTAAAAGACGTCTCAGCCCATAACCAGCCATACCGCCTTGATGATAACCAAGCTTTATTAAATTTACTTGCCCTATAAATACCTTTTCAGATAAATAGCCTTTTCATTTCAATTTTCAGTTATATATTCTATTTATTTATTAGTTAATTTAGAGAGTAATTCTGAAACCATTTCTGTAAATTCAAAAGGCTCAATATTGATGCCATCCATTACATAAGTATGTTTGTTAAGCTTAAAAACAGCTCTTGTTATTATCTTGTCATCAACATTTAATTTTTCAGACTTAGATAATTTCACATTAACACCACATAATGTTGACATTTTTAAATCCTTTAACCCATAATCAATGCCGGTTTCGTTCTTGTCAGCGATAATAACATCAAGAATCTTATCGTTATTATCTTCATTTACTAAATGGACTTTTATATATGCACGCTCTGTATAATCGTCTTTATTATTTGGTTTTACTAAAATTTCATACACAGAAACTGGATTATATTTTTCAAATATTGACAAGGATGCCAAAATTTCTTTCCCTTCATCTCCATCTAATGCTACTTCTTTAGCATCTATTTTAGGCATCGACATTTGATTATCATTAAATACTAAACAATCTTTTTTATACTTATCATATAGCTTTAAGTATTCAATTTTCGATTCCTTTCTCTTTTCCTTGACCCATAACCCAAATGCATAATCTTTTATCTCTTTGTTCATCCGTTTCATTAGCTCAGAGTCTGAATATTTGTCTAATTCTCCATGAAGCTCTTTCTGGCTTTTAAAAGATTCGATAAGATTGGCGTCTATTTTCACTTCTTGTTCTAACACTTTGTTTTTTGTACTTACAAACAACAATCTATCTTTTAATTTTTGTTTCAGAGTCGTTTCCCCATAGATTTTAAGAGCTTTATCATAGACTTCTTTGTTAATGGCTTCATACTCGCAAATAGCATTATCAATTTCGGATTCAGAAACAAAAACTCCTAATTTTTCTGCATATGATGTTGCCACTATTTCATCTATGCTATTTTCAACAATATCCGAATATGATACACCTACTTTTCCAAACTGTTGCAGAAAAATTTCATCGTGATAAATGTATTTATCATTTACTTTCACAATGGCACCGTTAATGTTCTCATTCTTTACACTTAAATTATTATCTGCATAAGCACTTTTATAAGAAACATTTTCATTCAAAGTGCATCCATGTAGCAAAGCAGAAAATATAATTAGTAGTAAGGGCATCACGAATCTATTAAATTTCATTAGATTTCTCATAGCTGGTCTCCAATTCAATTTTCTCACTATTTATTTTAGCACGCACAATTCTTATATTCCACTTATGTTTTTCTAAAGATTTTATGGGTGGACTGCCATACATAGCAATCCACCCATAAAATTACCACACTTCTAGATTATCTTCCGCATTCACC
>OHXZ01000607.1_pt1 | contig 11896 bp, 8 predicted proteins | sample 1580021 | NCBI WGS metagenome assembly OHXZ01 (sample SAMEA3882520, study PRJEB24775) | human gut metagenome | biome: human-associated habitat; feature: intestine environment; material: feces | place: Netherlands | collected 2009/2010
ATACCGATGGTGAGGATGCCCTTGTCGCGAGCGATTTTCGCCACCACAGGAGCCGCTCCCGTACCGGTGCCGCCACCCATACCTGCGGTGATAAACACCATCTTGGTGTCGTCGTCGAACAGTGCGCTGATGTCGTCGGCGCTTTCAAGGGCGGCTTGCTGTGCCACCTCTGGCTTATTGCCGGCGCCCAGGCCGTTGGTGGTCTTAGGACCGATGAGCAGACGCTCTGGCACAGGCGAATTGTTGAGTGCCTGGCGGTCGGTGTTGAGCACCACAAACGAAACGCCGTTCACGTTTTGGGTGTACATGTGGTTGATGGCGTTGCTGCCACCGCCACCCACGCCCACTACCTTGATGATGGTGGGCAATGCGAGAGAGCCGGATTTCCCCATGGCTGATTGGTCGAATCCTGAATCCTTGTCAATCCCGTCGAAAATATTGTCGTTGTCAATCATTTGAATTATCTTTTGAAAGTGGTTATTGCTGTGATGAATTGTATTATTCCTCGGATTCTTCTTCGTCCTCGGTCATGAGTTTGTCGAGTGCAGTCTTGAATCGGCTGAACATGCCCGGCTTTTTAGGCTTTCTATGCTCCTTTTCCTCTGGCTCTGGCTTGGGAGCGGTGGCGGTGTTGATAGTGGGGTCTTCTGCTGTAGAGAACGAGTGCAGAGCCACGCAAGTGGAACCGTCGGCAATGATAGAGGCAGCCTTGTCGAGTAGAGAGAACACTTGGATATGCTCGAATTTGTTGATTTCGTGATTGAGAATGTTGATGATTGGAGGCGTGGTGCCCATGCGAGTCTCAATCTGTGTTCTTTCCTTAAATTCGGCTTGCAGTCCCTTCAATTTGGCGGCACCGCCCACGAGCACGATGGTCTTCACGTCGGAAGACTTGAGATGCGCATACTCGATTTGCTTGTTCACATTGGTGATAATCTCGCTGGTGCGCGAAATGATATAGTTGATGGCAGACTTGGAACTGATGCCGTCGATAAGCAGGTCGGTAGCCTCGATATTCAGAGGCTCGGCAATGTTTTTCTTCACGGTCTCAGCCTTGTCCTCGGTGGTGTTTTGCAAACCGTTCACCAAGTCGCGGGTGAGGTTGCGGCCGCCGAAAGGCAGCGTTGCCATATAGTTGAGCGTGCCATTTTTGAAGATGGTGACGGTGGTGGTTTCGGCACCCATATCCACGAGCATACAACCCAAGGTGCGCTCCTCCTCGGTGAGAATGGATTCGGCCATCGCCAAAGAGGTGACGAGGAACTTCTTCACCCTCAATGCGCCCAATGCGCGCTTAAGGTTGAGTTTGAGTGTGGGTTTAGCCACTATGCGGTTAAACTTGATGTTGATGCTACCGCCGCAGCAGCCCACAGGGTTGGGTTGCTCCTTGTTATCGACATAATAAGTTTGTGGCACAATATCGATAGGCTCATACGAAGCGATAGGCTCTTTGAATGCGCTATTCTTCAGGTTTTCGATATTCTGCTTCGTAATCGACTCGGCAATGTTGAGGTTGCGGTCGATTTCGGTGGGTACAGAATGGAGAGATCGTCCGTTGATGCCTACATACACATCTGTGATGTCGCCCTTGATTTTGTTCTCAAGTTTCTTCACAATACGCATGATAGCGTTTTTAGTGTTCTCCACATTCTGCACGCAGCCGTAGCGCACGCAGTTGGTAAGTTTCTCTTCTTCGAGGTGGTTCACGCTCAGGTAGCCCGAAACGCTTTTCTCGGCAATGGCACCCACTATTTTGGTGCTGCCGATTTCAATCGCCACGATATGTTGGTTATTCTCCATAAATGTAAGTGGTTATATGTCGTTGTTATTATTTCTTTTTAGTTTTCACTGATTTCTCAGCCTTTTTCTCTTGCTTCTTTTCGGGCTTCTTTTCCGCCTTCTTTTCCTGCTTCTTCACCTCTTTCTTTTCTGCTTTTTTCTCGGCAGGCTTTGTGGCTGCTGGTGCCGTTTCCGGCTTTTCGGGTGGGGCAGAGCGTAGCACATCGTCGTGTTGTCGAAGCCTGTGGTGTCCACTTGCTCCACAATCACCTTTTTGCTGCGCAGGTTGCCCACCACCTGGTGTCGCCACTTCACCGAAATGGTGTCGTAGGCTGTCCATCCCTTTTCGGGCATCACCTTCTTGTAGAAGAGCAGGAGTTTTTTAAACTTGTTTTCAAATCCAGAGGCATCGCCCAAGTTCACCACATGCCCAGTGATGTTGGGAATCATGTAGATGTTGTTGGAATCGCGGTACTCAAACATTGCCACCAGCGCATTGAGTGCCGAGTCGCCGCTCACATAGTTGATGAGCGGAATGAGGCGTTGTGGTGGATATGCGGCGGTGAAATGCCCCTTCACGATGGGCACATCGCAGCTGAACGATGTGGAGGCGGGCATTCGCTTGCCCTCGCGGTTCACGTAGTACATGTTGTCGCTATCAATCACGCGCATCACAGGCACCAGTTGGCGCACCTTCACCAGCAGCACGCCATCTTTGCCCTTCACACACTCGCCCGACTCAAGATATGGCGACTTGGCAAGTGCCTGTTCCACTTTCTTGAGGTCGATGTCTGCCATAGGGGTGCCTTTCAGACGCAGGTGGCACTGGTCTAAGTATTGCATAATGCCTTCAGGGTTGACGAAAGTGGAACTGTCGTAGTTCTCTACGCGAATATCCACCTTCTGGCACACCTGTTGGCCTGCTTTACCTTTAGCCCAGAAAATGCCCCACACCAGTAGGCTTGCGAGCAAGATGATGATGATGTAGCGAGCGTATTTCAATGCTTCTGTTTCTTTACTTCTTCACAAATTTGAGGCAGCAGGTTGATGATATCGCCTGCGCCGGCGGTCAATAATACCTCAAAGTTAAGATTTTGTATTGAGTTGAGCAAGTTTTCCTTGCTGTAAATCTTTTTGTTAGGGCAAGTTACGTCCTTCAGGATAATTTCGCTGGTCACGCCCTCGATTGGCTGTTCGCGGGCTGGATAGATGGGCAGCAAAATCAGTTCATCGGCAAGCGAGAGCGCTTCGGCAAACTGTGGAGCGAAATCGCGGGTGCGGGTGAACAGGTGAGGCTGGAATATCACGGTCAGTTTCTTGCCGGGATAGAGGTCTTTCACCGAACGGATCGACGCTTTCAATTCATCGGGGTGGTGTGCATAGTCGTCGATTACCACCTTGCCGTCTTCCTTCAGCCAGAACTCGAAGCGGCGCTTTGGACCCATGAATGTGCCGATAGCCTTCTTCATGGCTTCGCTTGGCACCTTCACCAGCCAGCAAGCCGCCATGGCAGCCACGGCGTTTTCGATATTGATGTCAACAGGCACACCGAGGTTGATGTCGGTGATGGTTTCGGTGGGAGTCACGAAGTCGAACACGATTTCACCATTGCCTTTTCTCACGTTGGCGGCATGGAAGTCGCCTTCGTTGAGCGAATAGGAGTAGGTGGCTACGCCTTCCTGTGGGCGTGGCTTCAGTGCCAAACCAGTGTGCACAATCAAAGCACCACCGGGGCGCACGAGTTCGGTGAAATGGGCGAAACTTTCGAGGTAGTTTTCGTAGTTGCCGTAGATGTCGAGGTGGTCGGCATCGGTCGATGTGATAACGGCAATATATGGACTCAACTGGTGGAATGAGCGGTCGAACTCATCGGCCTCAATCACCGAGTAGGGGCTGCTGTCGGAGAGCAGGAAGTTGCTGCCGTAGTTGCGGAGCACACCGCCGAGGAAGGCGTTGCAGCCGATTCCCGACACTTCGAGAATATGCGCCGCCATGCTCGATGTGGTGGTCTTGCCGTGGGTGCCGGCGAAGCAAAGTCCCTTGCTGTGCTCAGTGACCACACCGAGCACCTTGGCGCGCTTCACCACCTCGAAACCCTCGCCACGGAACCAGCGCAAGCCTGCGTGGCTGTCGGGAACGGCAGGGGTATATACCACCAGCGTGCGTTCCTTATCGCGGCAGTACGATGGAATGAGGTCGGGGTTCTCGTCGAAGGCGATTTCCACGCCTTCAGCCTCCAGAGCGCGTGTGAGGTCGGTAGGGGTGCGATCGTAGCCAGCCACTTTTTTGCCTTTAGAGAGGAAATAGCGTTCGAGGGCAGCCATACCTATACCGCCTGCGCCTACAAAATATATGGAATCAAAATCTTTCATCTTAATCTAAATTTATGTGTCGTTATTTGTCGTTTTCGTTGATAATTTTCTCCACCTCATCTACGATGCGCTCGGCAGAGTTGAGCAATGCCATTCGCAGCACATTGGCACTGAGCGAGTGGAGTTTGTCCTCGTCGTTGACGGTGGCGAGCATGGCATCCACCAACTTTTCGGGGGCTTCGGCATCGGTGACCATGATGGCAGCGTCGCGCTTGGCGAGGGCGAGGGCGTTTTTCGTCTGGTGGTCTTCAGCCACATTTGGCGAAGGCACCAAGATGGAAGGCTTGCCGAGCAACTGCAATTCGCTGATGCTGCTTGCGCCGGCGCGCGAAATCACGAGGTCGGCGGCGCGGTATGCCATATCCATATTGCTGATGAATGGCATTTGAATCACATTCTTCACGCCCGACTTTGCAAGGGCTTCCTTGCACTGCTGGTCGTAGAATTTGCCGGTTTGCCACACCACTTGCACATCGTCGGCCGCAGCGCCGAGTTTTTCGAGTCCGCCGATGATGCTCTCGTTCACGGTGCGTGCGCCCAGGCTGCCGCCAATGATGAGAATGGTGGCTTTCTCTGGGTCGATGCCCATGGCTTTGCGTGCCTCTTCCTGTGTGGCGTTGCACTCAAGCAGATTGCGGCGCACAGGGTTGCCTGTGAGCACGATTTTGTCTTCAGGGAAGAAGCGCTCCATGCCCTCGTATGCCACGCAGATGCACTTGGCGTTTTTGGCAAGGAGTTTGTTGGTCACGCCAGCATAGGAGTTCTGCTCTTGGAGCAGGGTGGGGATGCCCTTCTTTTGGGCAGCCTTCAGCATTGGGCCGCTGGCATAGCCGCCCACGCCGATAGCGATATCGGGTTTGAAGTCTTTCAGAATCTTCTTCGCCAAGCGAATGCTCTTCCAGAGTTTGAACAGCACCTTCACGTTGCGCAACAGGTGCTTGCGGTCGAAGCCGCACACTGGCAGCCCCTTGATTTCGTAGCCAGCGGCTGGCACACGCTCCATTTCCATGCGTCCTTCCGCACCCACGAACAGGATTTCAGCCTCAGGGTATCTGCGGCGAATTTCATTGGCTATTGATAAAGCCGGGAATATGTGACCACCGGTACCACCGCCGCTCACGAGATAGTGTTTGTTATTTCCAGACATTGGTGTAATTTATAAGCAGAGAAGGATTTTCTGCCCTCAAGTTTTCGGGCAAATCCTGATCCTCTTGATTTGCGTTTTGTTTATCAGTTAAGCCTGCCACGGTGCGGCTGATGCTCAGCAGAATGGCAAAGGCGAAGTTTATAATTATGATTGACGTACCACCTTTCGAAATCAGTGGCAATGGCTGGCCCGACACAGGGAACACGCCCGTGTTGATGGCCATGTGGAAGAACGCTTGCAGCGTGATCATCGACGCGGTGCCTATCACGATGAGGGTGGGCAGTGTGCGTCGGCATCGGCGTGCAATCATTGCCGCGCGTGCGAGCAGGAACAGGTAAAGCAGCACCACACAAGTGCCGCCGATAAGTCCGGTGTCCTCCACGATGATGGAGAAGATATAGTCGCTGAACGCCAATGGCAGACGGCTGCTCTCGCGCGAATTGCCGAAGAACACGCCCGTAACGCCGCCATGGGCTTGCGCCATGCGTGAGAACATTTCCTGCGCGTTTTTGTCGTCGATGCGGCGATACACCAGCGAATCGTTGTACCACCAGTCGTGCAAACGTTTCTTACGCAAGTCGCTTCGGTCAATTTCTTTGCTTTTCGCGGGCTGTTCGGCGGTGAGATACGCTTCTTCGGTGGCTTCACCCTCGTTGATCACTCGCTCGCCGTTTTGCTTGGCGGCAAGTTGGATGTTTTCCTCCTTTTGCTCGTTGATATGGTTGATGTATTTGAATCCACCACCCAAAATACTGAAAGCCAGAAGTAAAATGCCGATTTTCTTAAAAGAGATACCGCCAACCACCATCATAATCAGGCTGATGCCCACCAGCAGAAGGAAGTTGGTCAAACCGCTCTTGAAAGTGAAGAGGCTGAAAACGCCTACCACAGCCACGCAGCCCCACATGCCGATGTTGCTCACGCCATTTTGCTTCTGGGTGCGCGACAAGATGAGCGAGAGGGAGGTGACCACTGCAAGTTTGGCAAACTCCGACGGCTGAATGGATATGCCGAAAAGCCTGAACGAACGGCGCGCACCATTCAGAATTTCGCCAAAGAACTGCACATACACCAGCGATGCGAGCGTGATGACGAACAGCCCCACGGTGATACCGAAAAGGAACGCCTTGTTGTTGTACGGAATTTTGTGAACGAAGAAAAGCACGATGCCGCCCAGGAGTAGGAAGAAACAGTGCTTCACGATAGGCATATACACACCCATTGTGGCCACTTCGCGGCTCGATGCGCTGTAAGTTTCCACAATAGAAATGAGCACAAGCATAAAGTAGATGCCCCAAATCCATGGGTCACCATACTTACGCGTCATTTCTTCATAGCGGTTTGCCTTGTCGTTAATTTTGTCCATTTTATTTGCCATGTGTTTTTTTTAGTTTTAGTGGTTAATTGAATATTTTGGGGATTGGAGCACTCAGAGCACTCGGAGCACTCAGAGGGCTTCGCTTCAATCTCTAACTTCTAATTTCTAATTTCTAATTTCTAATTTCTAATCTCTAATCTCTAATCTCTTACTTTTCTTCAATCGCTCTTACGCCTTCCTTGAATTGCTCGCCACGGTCCTCCATATTGTGGAAGAGGTCGAAACTGGCGCAACATGGCGAAAGCAGCACGGTGTCGCCCTCGTGTGCCAGTTCGGTGCACTTGGCAAGGCAATCCTTCATGTTGTGCGTTTCGGTGAGCACAGGCACTTTGCCCTTGAAGAAATTGAGCAGTTTGGTGTTGTCGGCTCCGAGGCACACGATAGCGCGCACCTTAGTGCTCACAAACTCCATCAGCTCTTCGTAGTCGTTGCCCTTGTCCTTGCCGCCGAGAATCAGCACCACAGGGGTGGTCATGCTTTCGAGGGCATAGTAGCAAGCGTTCACGTTGGTGGCTTTCGAGTCGTTGATATAGGTTATGCCATTCACGGTGCGCACAAATTCGAGGCGGTGTTCCACAGCCTCAAAGTCGGCAAGCGCACGGCGAATCACGTCGTCCTTGATGTCGAGGCAAGATGCCGACAGACCTGCTGCCATTGAGTTATACACATTGTGCAATCCCTTCAGCGACAGTTCGGCGCGAGGTATGCTCCATTCTCTGCCGTCGATGTTGAATTTCACCACATCGTTGGTGTCGACGTATGCCGCAAGGCTGGCATTGTCAGTGGCGTCGAAAGCGAGCATCTTGGCTTCGGTGTGCATGTGCTTGAGTTGCGCATCGATGATAGGGTCGCCCTGCCAGTAGATGAACGCGTCGTTTGCGTCCTGGTTCTGCATGATGCGGAACTTCGCTGCCACATAGTTCTCCATCTTGAAGTCGTAGCGGTCGAGATGGTCGGGGGTGATATTGAGCAGCACTGCCACATTCGCCTTGAATTGGTACATATTGTCGAGTTGGAAACTGCTCAGTTCAATCACATACACATCGTGGTGCTCGGTAGCCACTTGCAGCGCGAGGCTGTTGCCCACGTTGCCAGCCAGTCCCACATTCAACCCTGCTTTCCGCAGAATGTGATAGGTGAGCATGGTGGTAGTGGTCTTGCCGTTGCTGCCGGTGATGCACACCATCTTGGCATCGGTGTAGCGACCTGCAAACTCAATTTCGCTGATAATAGGAATATTCTTTGCGGTAGCCTTCTTCACCATTGGGGCGGTGGCAGGAATGCCAGGGCTCTTGATGATTTCGTCGGCGGCGAGCACTTTCTCTTCGGTGTGCTTGCCCTCTTCCCATGCTATCTCGTATTTGTCGAGGAGTTCCTTGTATTTCGGTGCGATGGAGCCCATGTCGCTCAACCACACGTCCATACCTTTCACTTTGGCGAGTACTGCGGCACCTGCGCCGCTTTCGCCACCACCTAATACTACGATACGTCGATTTGATGTCATAATTTCTGAATATTGAGGAAGTTTAACGAACCTTTAATGTCACGAAAGTAATCACTGCCAAGAAGATAGCCACGATGAGGAATCGCATCACGATTTTTGATTCAGGAATGGCGTTGACAGGCTTTTGCCACAGTGCGTCCACCTTGCCGGCTGGCACTTGGAAGTGGTGATGGAGCGGTGTCATCTTAAACACGCGCTTGCCTTCGCCAGTCTTCTTGCGGGTGTATTTGTAATATGCCACCTGTATCATCACCGAAATGTCTTCCACGAAGAAGGTGAGGCACAGGATAGGAATCAGGAGTTCCTTGCGGATGAGGATGGCAAACACGGCGATGATGCCGCCAAGGCAAAGGCTGCCGGTGTCGCCCATGAACACTTGCGCAGGGAATGAGTTGTACCACAGGAAACCGATGGTGGCACCGATAAATGCGGCGGCATATACCACCAACTCGCCGCTGTCGGGAATGTACATGATGTTGAGATACGATGAGTAAATCACGTTACCTCCCAAATAGCACATGATGGCGAGTGCCACGCCTATAATCGCCGAGGTGCCCGTGGCAAGTCCGTCGAGTCCGTCGGTGAGGTTGGCGCCGTTGCTCACTGCCGCCACCACGAAGATGGTGACGAGGATAAACACAATCCAGCCGCCAGTCTGTGCGTGGTCGCCCATCCACTTGGTGAGCATCGCATAGTCGAAGTTGTGGTTCTTCACAAATGGAATGGTGGTCTTGGTAGATTTCACCGTTTCGGTTTTGTGTTTCACCACCATTTCGCTGGTTTGCTTGTTCTCCACCGTCACGTTTTCGTTCATCACGATGGAAGGGGAGAGGTACATGGTGAGGCCCACAATCAAGCCGAGGCCCACTTGACCTACAATCTTGAATTTGCCCTTCATGCCCTCTTTGTTATGCTTCTTGATTTTCAAGTAGTCGTCGGCAAATCCGAGCGCGCCACACCAGATGGTGGCCACAATCATCAGCACCATATACACATTGTCGAGTTTACCGAGCAGCAAGCATGGAATGAGAATGGAAATGATGATGATGATACCGCCCATGGTGGGGGTGCCCTTCTTCTCCATCTGACCTTGCAAGCCGAGATTGCGCACAATCTCGCCCACCTGCATGAGTTGGAGGCGTTCGATGATTTTTTTGCCGAACACGATGGCGATAAAGAGCGACAGCACCAAGGCTAAACCTGAGCGGAAGGTGATGTATTCAAACAGTCGTCCGCCTGGCAGGTCGTATTCTTCTAATGCGTGGAATAAGTGATAAAGCATACCGTTTTACAATTATTTTTCGTCGTTAAATATGTCGGCAAGCACCTCTCTGTCGTCGAAGTGGTGCTTCACGCCTTTAATTTCTTGATAAGTCTCGTGTCCCTTGCCAGCCACAAGCACCACGTCGCCCTTCTTGGCGAGGCGGCAAGCCACTTTTATGGCTTCGCGGCGGTCGGTGATTTTCAGCACGCGTGAGCGGTTGCTGTCGTCGAGTCCAGCCTCCATTTGACGGAGAATCTCTTCAGGGTCTTCGCTGCGTGGGTTGTCGCTGGTGAGTATCACTTGGTCGCTACGGTTGGCGGCTTCGGCTGCCATCATAGGGCGCTTGCCGTGGTCGCGGTCGCCACCACAGCCACACACGGTGATTACCTGTCCCTTGCCGCACACCACATCGTTGATGGCGGTGAGCACATTCACAAGGGCGTCGGGGGTGTGGGCGTAGTCCACCACGGCGATGTAGCCGCGGGGTGAGCGCATGGTCTGGAAGCGGCCCGACACGGGTTTGAGCATACTGATTTTTACCAGCACCTCGCTCTTGTCGAAACCGAGCAGCAGGGCTGCGCCATACACGCTGGCGAGGTTATACACATTGAATCTGCCGGTGAACAGCACTTCCAGTTCCTGACCGTCGAGGGTGATGGTGGTGCCGTCGAGGCGTTCCTCTATCACTTGCGCCTTGAAGTCGGCAAGCGTGCGGAGCGAATAGGTGTAGTGCTTTGCCTTGCAGTTTTGCACCATCACGCTGCCCACCTTGTCGTCGGCGTTGACCAGCGCGAAGGCATCGGCTCCCAAGCCGTCGAAAAACATTTTCTTCGCCTTGATGTAAGCCTCCACTGTCTTGTGGTAGTCGAGGTGGTCGCGGGTGAGGTTGGTGAAGATGCCGCCGGCGAATTGCAGACCGTCGATGCGGTGCTGCGCGCAGGCGTGCGAACTCACCTCCATAAACGCATATTCGCAGCCGGCTTCCACCATTTCGTGGAGCAGACGGTTGAGCGACATGTGGTCGGGGGTGGTTTGCTTGGCTGGATATTCGGTGCGGTCCACCATATTTTTCACGGTGGAGAGCAGTCCTGCCTTGTGGCCGAGCGACTGAGTGAGTTCGTAGAGCAGGGTGGCGGTGGTGGTTTTGCCGTTGGTGCCGGTCACACCCACCAGTCGCAACTTGGTGCTTGGGTGGTCGTACCATGCGCTGGCGAGGTGCGCCAAGGCGATGGTGCTGTCAGTCACCTGTATATACGTTACCGTATCGTTCAAATTTTCGGGTAAATCTTCGCACACCACGGCGGCGGCACCTGCTGCCACCACTTGTGGGATAAACTTATGTGCATCTACCGCCACACCTTTCACGGCAATGAACAGCGCGCCGGGCTTCGCCTCTCGCGAGTCGTTGGTCACCGAGGTGATTTCCACTTCGGCGTTGCCCACCACTTTAATGGCTGTGATGTCGGCGAGTAATTGATTTAACTTTTTCATCTTTTTAGCTCTTTAATAATGTTAGATGTGTTCACACACTATATATTATGAGTTGTTTGCTTTCACCATTCTGGGGTTGTTCGACAGGTGCAGTCTGATGCTCGTGCCACGGTGATAGGCGGTGCCTGGTGCCACGCTTTGACTGGTGACGATACCCACGCCCTCACATTCCACGCGCAGCCCGATTTTCTCCAGCCGCATCAGTGCGTCGCGGAGGTTGAGCCCCACCACATTTGGCACACCCTTGTTTTGCTTCTTCGGGGTGGCGCCGTGAATCAGTTTCGAGCAGCCCACGGCTTGCTTGATGTAGGAGATGCGCGATGGCTGGTCGCTGGCAGCGGTAATCATCGTTGACTCGTGGGCAGCCGAACCGCTGTTGCGGTAGTCGGCGGCGTTGCCGAGCAGACCCTTTGCGTAGAGTTTCAGGGCTATGTTTTTCACCACGGTGCCACTGCCGCTTGCTGCGCTTTTGTAGCCGCCGTAGATGAGCACCATGCAACTATACATAGGCTTTTCGTAAGGGAAGAAACCGCAGAATGCGAAACGGCGCACGTTGCTGTATCCGCTTTTGCCGCTCGACACGTAGGCGGTGCCTGTCTTGCCGGCAATGTGCACCAAACTGTCGCGGAGCGAGCGTGCGGTGCCCTGTCGCCATACCACACCGTGGAGCAGTTCGCGCATTTTTGCCGCATTTTCGGGCGAGCAAACTTGGTCGCGCACATAACTCACGGGCACGATAGAATCCTGTTCGCCCTCTCTCGAAAGTTTCTTGATGAGGCGTGGGCGCACGAATTTGCCGTCGTTTGCCCATGAATTATACATGGCAAGGGTGTAGATGGGTGGAATATACACGTCGTAGCCGAACGATTGGCCACGGAGCGTGCGTTTGCCTTCCTTGTTGTTCTTCAGAATGCGGTAGGTGGGTTGGCGTTCGCCAGCGATACCGGTGTGGAACGGCTCG
>OHXZ01000611.1_pt1 | contig 11853 bp, 10 predicted proteins | sample 1580021 | NCBI WGS metagenome assembly OHXZ01 (sample SAMEA3882520, study PRJEB24775) | human gut metagenome | biome: human-associated habitat; feature: intestine environment; material: feces | place: Netherlands | collected 2009/2010
GCCGCAAGGCGGGAATTGTGCGGTGTTGCCTTAGTTTAATTCATCCTTATCGCTTTTCTCTGAACAGCTTCCGCTCTGGGTTCATCCAGCGCCCCTTTTCCGGCACGGGGTCATAGCCGTACTTGCCAAAGGGGTTGCAGCGCAGAATGCGCCACAGGCCCAGCAGCAGGCCTTTGGCCGGGCCATGCACCTGGATAGCCTGGATCATATACTGGCTGCAGGTTGGGGTAAACCGGCAGTTATGCCCCAGCAGCGGACTAATGACCTTCTGGTAGCCGCGCACCAGGGCAATCAGCACCCGGCTGATCATTCCGGTGCACCGTTCGGCTGCGGTTTGGCCGCGGGCTGCTGCGGCACCGCGGCAGCTTTATCCGGCAGGCCGGCTTTGCGCATCAGGCCCGCCAGTGTTTTGCTCAGTTGGGTGCTTTTCAGGTAGGGCGTGCGGGCACGCGCTACTAAGATTATATCATATCCGCCGATATTTTGCGAGAGGTGTTCCGAAAGTGCTGCGCGCATAATGCGCCGCGCACGGTTGCGCTGCACGGCATGGCCCACCTTTTTAGTGGCGGTCAGTCCGATGCGAGTATAGCCCAGCCGGTTTTTGGCCACATACAGCACCAGATTGGGGTGAACATAGCTTTTGCCGCGGGCATAAATGCGGGAAAATTCCTTATTTTTGGTCAGGGTTCGATAGCGCATGGCGGGGTTCCTCCGGCATGGTAGGATTGTATGGCCTGCACGGCTTAATACGTGCAGGGAGTGGGAATGGATGGTGCACCGGAACTGTTATAGGCCAAGGCAAAATGCCGAAAAAACGGGTTTGCCTTTGTGAAAATGCTCCAAATTTTGGCTTTTTTCCAGTACATCCTAGCAAAAAAGGCCGCTGACAAGAAATCAGCAGCCTTTGTTTGCATGTGTTTGCGAAACCTGTGCCTGAAAAATCAGACGGTCAGGTTCTTGCGGCCCTTAGCACGGCGGCGGGCCAGCACCTTACGGCCGTTCTTAGAAGCCATGCGCTTCAAAAAGCCATGAACGCGGCTGCGCTGACGCTTCTTCGGCTGGAAAGTCTGCTTCATTTCGTATTCCCTCCTTCAAAGTTTCCCCAATACTGGGCATTTTTTGGCGATTTACGCTTGGCAAATGCCCGTAGATACAGGGGCAGCCTTGCAGACTTTGATTATAGCGCAAGGACGGCAAGTTTGTCAATAGCAAACCGCGAAAAAATCCACGCGGCGATCCAATGCCAGGCGCAAAGGATTGGATTTTGCGCTCTGCGCGGGCGGGCCCAGCGGACAAATAGATGCAAACGAGCCCACTGTGAGGTGTGGATTTGGTGGAATGTTGGTTCAAAACCTGCATTTTTTGCCATATTTTCAACTTTTATTGCCCATATCGTGGAAAATTGTACCCTATTATAATTGTATTGGGGGTAAATTTATGCTATACTATATCTGTATCTCTGTGTCTAAAAATCGGCAGAGCGGGCTTTCGGGCCTGCTTTCCGCGGGTTGACACAGCGGTTTTGGCGGACCGGGAAAGGCAACATCTTCCCCGCAGCCGCCGGCTGCTGCATGCTCCGCCCGCCTGCCCAAGAATTTTAGGCCGTGCAGCAATACCCTGCCGGATGCAGCCGAAATTTTGTGGAACGATGCGGCGCTCTTACTTTATAATGAGGGGCGGCTTGTGTTTTGTTTGCAAAAATTGGGCGGCAGCCTGCGGGGCGGCAGTGCATTGCCTTGACTAACACAAAAGTGGGGAGTATCCATGGATTCATTCAACGACGTACTGGACGCGGCCAAAGCCTATTGCCGCGAACATACTGCCGACGCGACGTACCAGTATTACATCAGCGGGCTGAAAGCGGTCAGCTTTGAAAATTCCAACTGCATCACGCTGGAAGTCCGCAATGATTTTATCTGTAAGATCGTGTCTGACCGTTATACGGGTCTGCTGAAGGATGCGTTTAAGGCTGTACTTGGCTTTGATGTTGAGGTCAAGTTCACTGTGCCGCAGCCTGAACCAGAGGCTGCCAAAGAAAAACGCCCAATGGATGAAGCCAGCCTGCCCTCGGGCCGGTATGATTTCACCTTTGAAAACTTCATCCGCGGCCCGTCCAACCAATTTGCCTTTGCGGCGGCGCAGGCGGTTGCGGCAAACCCGTCCGGCGCTTACAATCCGCTGTTCATTTACGGACCGTCCGGTCTGGGCAAAACGCATCTGCTGAACGCGATTCAGATCGAGATCCACAAAAACCATCCGGACTACAATATCGTCTATGTGGACTGCGAAAAGTTTACCAACGAGATCATCACCGCGGTCAAAATGGCAACGACCGAACAGTTCCGCCAGAAATACCGCGAAGCCGATGTGTTGCTGATCGACGATATCCAGTTTTTGGCGGGCAAGGAATCAACGCAGGAAGAGTTTTTCCATACTTTTAATACGCTGCATAATGCCGGCAAGCAGATCGTGCTGGCATCCGACCGGCCGGCCAAGGAGATCAAGAGCCTGGAAGAGCGTCTGCGCACCCGGTTCGAGTGGGGCCTGACGGCGGATATCCAGCCGCCTGATTTCGAAACCCGTGTGGCGATCGTCAAGCGCAAGGCCGAATTGCTGAATCTGGATCTGCCTGATGACGTTGCGGAATACATCGCCAACCATCTGAAGCAGAACATCCGCCAGCTGGAAGGCGCAGTGAAAAAGCTGAACGCCTACTATATGTTGGAGGGTATTGCCCCCTGCATCGGCGTGACGACGACCGCCATCAAGGATACACTGAATGATACCCAGCCCATCCCCGTTACGATTGAAAAGATCATCAACGAAGTGGCGCGCACCTATAATGTGATTCCCTCCGACATCCGCGGGAAAAAGCGCAGCGCCAATGTGAGTGCCGCCCGCCAGATGTCGATGTATATCATCCGCGAGATCACCGGTATGAGCATGGAAGCCATCGGTTCCGAATTCCAGCGTGACCATTCCACCGTTGTGTACTCCATCAATACGATGGAGAAGAACATCGGCAAGGACCGCCACCTGAAGGAGACCGTGGACGACATCATGAAGAACATCCGTGCCTGATGCATGCTGCAGGTTGACAATGAAACGCCCGGCGTTCTGCATGTTTATGCATGAATATGCAGAGTATGCCATGCCTTTTCCGGGTTTTCAAAACGGATATTCCAGGTTCCGACAGCAGTTTTAGACTTTCAACATTTTCAACTGATTTTTCAACAATTAACACGGATTTTCCACAGAGCAGGTTGAAAGGTCAGGTTTTCCACATTTGAGATTTTTCTTTCCACGAGGTTTTGCGGAAAGCCAGGTCCTCAAAAATTGCTTCGGAATCGGAGGTTTCAGGCTTTTCCACAGATTCAACGTAGCCTACTACTATGACTATCAAAGTATCTAGTTTATCCTGACATTTTACGTGTTCTGCACCGTCAGGCCCATCAGCAAATAAGGATTATACAAAACGGATATTTCAGATTTCTGAACCGTCTGCCAGGCTGCGATACTTCACAGTTTTCTGTAAGTTTAGTGATTATATACGAGGTGACAACATTGAAGTTTGAATGTGACAAGTCGCTGCTGTCTGCTGCGATCGACGGCGTTTCCCGCGCCATCACCAACCGCGCGGCGATCCCCGTGCTGGAGGGCATTTACCTGAAAGCCGAAGGGTTCCAGCTGACACTGACCGGCTACGATATGGAAATGGGCATCACCACCAACATTGAGTGCAATGTTCAGGTACCCGGCGAGACGGTTTTGGAAGCAAAGCTGTTTGGCTCCATGGTCAGCCGTATGCCGTCCGGCACCGTATCGGTGGAGCTGAATAACGAAGGTATGGCAATTATTTCTGGCGGCGTGGCAGAGTTTGAGATCCCCGCCATGAACGCGAGCGATTACCCCAGCCTGCCCAACACGGCAGCCGAAAATACCATGACCATTCCGACTTCGATGATGCGCGAGCTGATCGAAAAGACCATCTATGCGGTCGCTGTGGAAGATAAGAAGCCCGCACACACCGGTGAATTGTTCGTGATCGAGCCGGGCCGCCTGACGGTTGTGGCTCTGGACGGTTACCGCCTGGCCATCATTAAGAGGGATGTGGAATGCACCCGCGATATCCGCATTATCATTCCGGCAAAAACGCTGCAGGAGCTGCTGAAAATCATCGGCGGGCCGGACGAACCGGTCAAAATTGATGCAAACCGCCGCTATGTGGTGTTCACTACCAACGGCTACACCATCATGAGCCGGTTGATCGAGGGCGAGTTCCTGAATTATGAGAGCGTGATTCCCAAAGAGAGCCGCACCAAGGTCGTGATCGACTGCAAGAGCTTTATTGATACGCTGGAACGTGCTTCTTTGATTATTACCGATCGTTTGAAGAACCCGCTGCGCATCAATTTTGCACCGGATAAAGTAACTGTGCGCTGCCAGACCCCGCTGGGCAAGGTGGTGGATGAGTTTACGCCGGAAAGCATGGAAGGCGATTCCATGGAAATCGGGTTCAACAACCGCTACCTGCTGGATGCGCTGCGCTATTCCAAGTGCGAAAAGCTGCGCCTGGAGATCAACGGCCCCTTGAGCCCGGTAAAGGTCCTGCCGGTGGAGGGCGAAGACTTTATTTACCTGGTGCTGCCGGTACGCTTTAAGAATGAAGGCTGATACAATGGAAAAAGTACGAATCCACACGGAATTTATCAAATTGGATGCTCTGCTGAAATTTGCCGGCCTGTGTGAAACGGGCGGCGAAGCCAAGGAGCTGATCCAGGGCGGAGAAGTGAAGCTGAACGGGGAACCCTGCACCATGCGCGGTAAAAAATGCGTGCCGGGCGATGTGGTGGAGCTGGAAGGCCGCCAGGTTCAGATCGCGGAGGGCTGCTGATGCGGCTGAACCGCCTTGCGGTGACGGATTATCGCAATTTATCCGCCGCTGTTTTGGAACCCGCCCCGCAGTTGACGGTTCTGTGCGGGGCAAACGGGCAGGGCAAAACCAACCTGTTGGAAGCCGTCTGGCTGCTGACCGGGGGCAAAAGCTTCCGTGGGGCAAAGGATGCCGAGCTGATCCGGCGCGGCGCTGACTTTGCCGTGCTGGAGGCCGCATTTGAAGCGGGAGACCGCCCCCAGGAAATACGGTTGACCGTTGGCGCCAAAGGAACCCAGCGCCCCGGCCGGACGGTACGTCTGAACGGAGCCGACCGCGGAAGAGCTGCTTCGATCGCAGGAACTTTTACGGCGGTGGCGTTTGACCCCAACCATCTGAGCCTGGTCAAAGGCGGGCCGGAAGGGCGGCGGCATTTCCTGGATGCCGCGCTCTGCCAGCTGTACCCCGGCTACCTGGCGGCGGAACGGCGGTATTTACGCGTGGTAGCGCAGAAAAATGCGTTGCTGAAAGCGTATGACATCACCCCCGGCGGGGATGTTCTGCTGGAAACCTACAACGAAGCGCTTGTGACCTATGGCTGCGAAGTCATGCGGCGGCGTGCGGGGTATCTGGACCAGCTGGCCCCGGCGGCAGCGGCGAACTACCGTGATATTTCCAGCGGGGCAGAAAAGTTGGAGATCCAATACTGCCCCTGCTGCGATCCGGGCAGCCCGGAAGCGCTGGCGGCCAAGCTGCGCGAGGTGAAAAACACCGAGCTGCGGGCAGGCTTTTGCCTGACGGGGCCCCACCGCGAGGACCTGGAAATTTTAATTGACGGCCAGCCGGGAAAAATTTATGGCAGCCAGGGCCAGCAGCGCAGTGCGGTGCTGAGCATGAAGCTGGCGGAAGCCAGCGTGGCGGGCGAGGTGCTGGGCGAACATCCGGTGATGCTGCTGGATGATGTGCTCAGTGAATTGGATGACGCACGCCAGACGTATCTATTGACTCGCATTGAGGACAAGCAGACATTTGTGACCACCTGCGATTCCGCCGCCTTTGCCCGAACCAACGGCAAGCTGGTCTTTGTGGACCACGGAACCGTGCGGGAGGGTTGAGGTTTTGCTTTACGGGGGATTTTGTTCCCTTTTTTGAAAAAAAGGGAACCGGAAAAAACTTTTAATCATCTTTAATAATAATAGAAAACTAAAAGTAAAACGCAGTCTTAAAATAAGCGCTGATGGATGCAAAGTTCAAAATGAAAACATTGCAAAAATTGACGCGATGCGGAAATAAAATTTCTGAATTTTGAGACGACCAAAGGGCGGCGTAGAGTGCCATCCCATTCCTAAACCGTGATCCCCAAAAGACAAACCCGGCAGTTTGTTCTGCCTCCAATTCCTAATTGCTAATTTCTCATTACTAATTATCATGTATCTTCACTTAGGTCAGGATTTTATCGTAAATACGCGGGACGTCATCGGGGTGTTTGACCTGGATACCGCAACCGATGCGGGCCAGAAGGCAAAGATCACCGATGAATTCCTGCGGCATGCCCAGCAGGAAGGGGCTGTTGTGGATGTGAGCGGCAGTATGCCAAAAAGCTTTGTCCTGACAGATTTCCCCGATGATACGGTTTATATTACCCAGATATCTACCGCCGCCATCCGCAACCGCGCGGCAAAGTTTGATATGGGGCAGTAAAACTGCAGAAAAACGTTAGGCGGACAAAAAAGCGTCTATAATTTTTACAGATACAAAAATGCACCCCAGATATACCAAAGGGCAGGTTTTACCCTGATAACGGCAGAAATGCCGGTTTAAGTTTTTGAAAAAAAGCTGCCGAAATCCCCGCACCTCGTAAGAAATGGGAGGAAAGTTCATGTCAGAAGAAATCATCACCGAAACCAACCGCGAAACGGCGACCGACCATGAGTACGGCGGCGCGCAGATCCAGGTCCTGGAAGGGCTGGAAGCTGTGCGCAAGCGCCCCGGCATGTATATCGGTTCCACAGGCCCTTCCGGTCTGCATCATCTGGTTTATGAAATCGTGGATAACTCCATCGATGAAGCTCTGGCCGGGTATTGCACCCATATTGAAGTGACCATCAAGCCGGGCAATATCATTGAAGTCAGTGATAACGGCCGCGGTATCCCGGTGGATATCCAGCCCAAACTGGGCATCCCGGCTGTCACGGTCGTGTATACCGTGTTGCATGCCGGCGGCAAGTTTGGCGGCGAGGATTCCGGCTACAAAGTGGCTGGCGGTCTGCACGGCGTCGGCGCCAGCGTTGTAAACGCGCTGAGCGAATGGCTGGTTGTGCATGTGCGCCGTGACGGCGCCGAGTACGAGCAGAGTTTCAAGCGCGGAAAACCGGATGGAGATCTGAAAAAGATCGGTGTGGCGGCATCTACGGGTACCACCGTTACTTTTAAGCCAGACCCGGAAATGTTCACCGAAACCACCGAATACGATTATGAGATCCTGCTCAAGCGCCTGCGGGAAGAAAGCTTCCTGAACGCCGGTGTGCGCATTACCCTGACGGATGAGCGCCCCGAAAGCATTGAGAAAAACGATGGTGTACCGCCGCAGGAATCCATGTGCTATGAGGGCGGCGTGCGCAGCTTTGTGCAGTATCTGCATGAAAAGCGCGACCTGACCCCGCTGCACCCGCAGGTCATCTATATGAAAGGCGAAGCCAACGGCGCTGTGGCCGAAGTTGCTTTGCAGTACTGCGACAGCTACAACGAGCTGATCCTTTCTTTTGCCAACAACGTGCACACCCCGGAGGGCGGCACCCACGAGGAAGGCCTGAAAACCGCGCTGACCCGCGTGTTTAACGAATTTGGCCGTGCCAAGGGCTACCTGAAGGAAAAGGATGAAAACTGGCAGGGCAGCGATGTGCGCGAAGGCATGATCGCCGTTGTTTCCGTCAAGCTGCAGGAAGCGCAGTTTGAGGGCCAGACCAAAGCCAAGCTGGGCAACACCTACATCAAGACGCTGGTTTCCAACATTGTGTACAACAAGCTCAGCGAATTTTTGGAAGAAAACCCTGCTGTTGCCAAGGCTGTGTTTGAAAAGGTGACCCAGGCAGCCCGCGCCCGTGCCGCAGCCAAAAAGGCCCGCGACCTGGTGCGCCGCAAGAGTGCGCTGGAAAGCAACCGTATGCCGGGCAAACTGGCAGACTGCCACGAGAATGACCCCGCCAAGACCGAAATCTTCATCGTCGAGGGTGACTCTGCAGGCGGCTCTGCCAAGATGGGCCGTGACTCCGCCATTCAGGCCATCCTCCCCCTGTGGGGCAAGATGCTGAACGTGGAAAAAGCCCGTGCGGACCGCATCTACGGCAACGATAAGCTGATGCCCGTGGTGCTGGCTCTGGGCTGCGGCATCGGCGAGGAATTCGATATCTCCAAGCTGCGGTATGATAAAGTGTTCATCATGGCCGATGCCGATGTCGATGGTTCTCACATCTGCACCCTGATGCTGACCTTCTTCTTCCGTTACATGCGGCCGCTGATTGAACACGGGTATGTGTATGTGGCACAGCCGCCGCTGTTCAAGCTGCAAAAGGGCAGCACCGTCAAGTATGCGTACAACGAAGACGAAATGAAGCAGCTTTCGGCTGAGATGCCGGGCGCCAAGGTGAACCGCTACAAAGGCCTTGGTGAGATGAACCCCGACCAGCTGTGGGAAACCACCATGAACCCTGATAACCGCGTGATCGTGCAGATCAAGATCGAAGATGCCGAGCGCGCCGACGAGGCGTTCAGCATCCTGATGGGCGAGCAGGTGGAACCCCGCAAGGAGTTCATTGAGCGCAACGCCAAGTATGCACGTCTGGACGTTTGATTCGCGGCTTTTTTGGCGGCTTTTTTGAAAAAAGCCTGGCAAAAAACTTTAATCATTTGGGTTAAAGAAAAGGCGGCAGGGGAGAGGGAGCAAAAAGCCCGCAGGTTTTGGAACGGTCAAGACCGTTCCCTACGGGGCAGGGCGAATGGCGGCCCCTGAAGGGGCGCACATTGTGCGCCCGCTGCGTGTGGGCAATCTATTACCACCCCGGATTACGGTGGAAATTTCCGCTGCCGCCAGACGCTGATGAATTTTGTTTTTGATATTTTGATGATAGAGTGAAGATTTTCGGTGAAGCTTTTGCAAAAGGGCTTTGAAACAATCCGAAAGGTGAGTTGAATGGAAGAAAATGTTATCATGGTGCCCGGTTCGGGCACGAAGGTCATTGTGCGCGATGTGAAGCAGGAGATCGAGACGGCGTTCCTTGACTACTCGATGTCTGTTATCGTGGCGCGCGCTCTGCCCGATGTGCGCGACGGCCTGAAGCCCGTCCACCGCCGCATCCTGTACACGATGCACGAGCGCGGCAACGACCCCAGCCACCCGTACCGCAAGTCTGCGGATACGGTTGGTGCTGTGCTGGGTGCTTACCACCCCCACGGCGACGCCAGTGTGTATGACGCGATGGTGCGTCTGGCACAGGATTTCAGCCTGCGTTATCCGCTGGTTGACGGCCAGGGCAACTTTGGTTCCGTGGACGGCGACCCCCCGGCTGCTTACCGTTATACCGAAGCCCGCATGTCCAAAATTGCATGCGAAATGCTGACGGATATTGATAAGGATACCATTGACTGGGACCCGAACTATGACGAAACCAAGAAGGAACCCCACATGCTGCCCAGCCGGTTCCCCAACCTGCTGGTCAACGGCAGCCAGGGCATTGCGGTCGGCATGGCCACCAACATCCCGCCGCACAATCTGCGCGAAGTCGTCAGCGGCATGATTGCCCTGATTGATGACCCGGAAATTGATCTGGCGGGCCTGATGGAGCACATCAAGGGACCCGATTTCCCCACCGGCGGCGTGATTATGGGACGCAGCGGCATCCGTGCGGCATATGCCACAGGCCGCGGCAAGATCACCCTGCGTGGCCGTGCCGAGATCGTGGAGAAGAAGAACGGCCGGTATGAGATTGTGATCACCGAGATCCCCTACATGGTCAACAAGACCCGCCTGCTGGAATCCATCGGCGACCTGGTCAAAGATAAGCGCATTGAGGGCATCAGCGACCTGAACGACCTGTCCTCCAGCCGCACCGGCATGAAGATCCTGGTCGAGATCAAGAAGGATGCCAACCCGCAGGTAGTGCTGAACCAGCTCTACCGCTACACCCAGCTGCAGGACACCGTGGGTGTAATCATGCTGGCGCTGGATGACGGCGTGCCCAAGATCATGAGCCTGAAGACCATGATGCAGCGCTATCTGGACTTCCAGTTCCAGGTCATCCGCCGCCGCACGGCGTATGAGCTGAAAAAAGCCCAGGACCGCGAGCACATCCTGGAAGGTCTGCGCAAGGCTGTGGATATTGTGGATGAGATCATCGCCACCATCCGCGCCTGCAAGGGCGGCTTTGCAGAGGCAAAGGCGGCCATTATGGAGCGTTTCGGCTTCGACGACCCGCAGGCCGATGCTATCGTAAAACTGCAGCTGGGACGTCTCGCAGGCCTGGAAATCCTCAAGATCGACGAGGAGTTGGGCCAGCTGCGCGCCAGCATTGAAAATTACAAGGATATCCTGTCCAACGACGCACACACCATGGAGATCGTCAAGACCGACCTGACGGCTCTGGCCGACAAGTACGGTGACGACCGCCGCACCTCCATTGAGGCGGTTTCCGGCGAAGTGGACATTGAGGACCTGATCCCCGAAGAGACCTGCGTCTTTACCCTGACCCATGAAGGTTACATCAAGCGCACGGCGGTGGACACCTACAGTGCCCAGAACCGCGGCGGCCGCGGTGTGGCCGGCATGACCCAGAAAGACAATGACTTTACCGAGGAACTGTTTGTTGGCTCCACGCATGACTACATGCTGTTCATGACGGACAAGGGCCGTGTGTACCGCCTGAAAGGCTACCAGGTAGCCGAGGGCAGCCGCACCGCCAAGGGCAGCCACATTGCCAACCTGCTGCAGCTGCAGGAGGGCGAAAAAGTTACCATCATGATGCGCCAGCCCGCCAACATGGACGAGGATGCCAGCTACATCACGATGGTAACGCGGCAGGGCCTGATCAAGCGCACGCCGCTTTCCCAGTTCCGCAACATCCGCAAGGGCGGCCTGAACGCCATTGCGCTGAACGAGGACGATGCCCTTGTCTGGTGCCACCTGACAGGCGGCGAGGACGAGCTGATCGTGGCCACTCATGATGGTGCCGCCATCCATTTCAGCGAGGCTGGAGCGCGCTCTATGGGCCGCACAGGCCATGGTGTGCGCGTCATCAAGCTGCGTGATGGTGACTATGTTGTGGGCGTGGGCGTCTGCCGCCCCGGCGCAACCGTGCTGACCGTCACCGAGGACGGCAAAGGCCGCCGCAGCCTGATTGATGACTACCGCATTACCAAGCGCGGTGGTCTGGGCATCCGCAACTACACCCGCGGCGGTGTGGCAGGCATCAAGATTGTGGATGATACCGATGACCTGATCCTCATCAGCCAGGACGGTATTCTGATCCGCATGCACGCCAATGACATCAACATACAGTCCCGCTATGGCAGCGGCGTGCGCGTGATGCGCCTGATTGGCGAGGACAAGGTAGCCGTGCTGGCCCGCGTGGACCGCGATGCCACCGCCGAAACAGCCAAGCCGGAGGATGATGGCGAGACTGACCCGACCCCTGAAGAACTGGAAGCCATTGCCGCAGCCGAAGCCGCCGAAGAGGCTGCTGAGGACGCCGCACCGGACACTGAGGGCGAGGACGAAGAATAATTGGAGTGACGAGGTTCCTTCTTTGAAAAGAAGAAACCGAAGAAACTTTAATACAGGATAAGATAAACAAAAAGGGCACAGCGCCGGGTGAAGAACCGGGGGCTGTGCCTTTTTATTGGGTTTATTTACAGGGAGAAAGCGAAGAGGAAGAGATAAGGCAATACCGCATAATTCTAAGTGCCGATACGGCGAGCGAGGTGCGGCA
>OHXZ01000615.1_pt1 | contig 11813 bp, 9 predicted proteins | sample 1580021 | NCBI WGS metagenome assembly OHXZ01 (sample SAMEA3882520, study PRJEB24775) | human gut metagenome | biome: human-associated habitat; feature: intestine environment; material: feces | place: Netherlands | collected 2009/2010
TCCACCTGCCGGGACAGGCGGTGGATCTCATCAATGAAGAGCACGTCGCCCTCCTGCAGATTGGTCAGCAGGGCGGCAAGGTCGCCGGGCTTCTCAATGGCAGGGCCGCTGGTGATGCGGATCTGCACCCCCATCTCGTTGGCGATGATGCCCGCCAGCGTGGTCTTGCCCAGGCCCGGAGGACCATAGAGCAGGATGTGATCCATGGGCTCGCCGCGCCGCTTGGCGGCTTCCAGATAGATTTTCAGGTTCTGCTTGACCTTGTCCTGTCCGATGTAGTCCTCCAGATGCTGCGGGCGAAGGCTGTTTTCCTCGTTGTCCGCCGCCGTTAAGCCGGGCTGCATCATTTTTGCGCCATAGAGCGCGGTTTCGTCCTGCATGGATTACCTCCTGCCTGCCATGCCCCGCAGGGCCAGCTTGATGATCTCTTCCACGGGAAGGCTTGCGTCGATCTTGGAAACGGCCAGAGCGGCTTCGCTCTGGCTGTACCCCAGCGACACCAGCGCCGCAATGGCCTGCCCGGCACCCTGTGCGGCGGGGGCGGCAGTGGCCGCGCCCACATCCTCGAGGTTGATGCCATCCACAAAGCCCTTTGCCACCTTATCCTTCAGCTCCAGCACGATGCGCTGGGCCAGCTTGGGGCCTACGCCGGATGCCGCCTTGAAGGCCTTGTGGTCGCCCGCCGAGATCGCCAGCGCCACCCGGTCAGGCTCCATGACACTGAGAATGGCCAGACCCACCTTGGGGCCCACACCGGAAACGGCGGTCAGCAGCTCAAAGCAGCTCTGCTGCTCCTCGGTGGCAAAGCCGTACAGGCTGATGTCATTTTCGGTCACGCTCATCACGGTGTAAAGGGTGGCTTCCCGGCCCACCCCGGGCAGTGCGCCCGCAACGCTGGTCGGGCACTGCACATAGTAGCCCACCCCGCCGCAGCTCACCACCACAGCGTTCAGGGTCTTTTTGATGATTTTTCCGGATAGACTGTAAATCATAGTTTTCCTCCAGCAGCCTTCCCCTCTCAGTCTCGCATTCGCTCGCCAGCTCCCCAAGGAGAGCAACGCATCTGATGGGCAAACAACTTGCACAGCCTGAAGTCAGAGCAGCAATTGCCTCGCCCTTTGGGAGAGGTGGCAGTGCGAAGCACTGGCGGAGAGGGCGTTTTTGTTGGAGGACACAATGCACATTTTGATCTGTGATGATGATGCGATATTTGCTGCCCGCGTGGAAACGCTCGTCCGGGATTTCTTTGCGCGGCGGGGCTTGCAGGTGGAATGCACTGTCTGCCACAGCGGGGAAGAGACACTGGCCCGGCGGGACCTTGATCTGTATCAGGTGGCGCTGCTGGATGTGGATCTGGACACCATGAACGGCATCTCACTGGGAAAGCAGCTGCGCCAGTGCAGCCCGGAGATCTGCCTGGTGTATGTGTCGGCCTATCTGGAATTTGCCCCAGAGGGCTACACCGTGAATGCGTTCCGCTATATCCTCAAGCGCGACCTGGACTGCCAGCTGCCCCGCTGTCTGGATGCCATTCTGCACGAGCAGGATCACCGGGCTCCCAAGACCCTGACCATCCGGCAGAACCGCACCGAGACTGAGCTGCCCTACGACAGCATCTACTACCTCGAAAGCGACCTGCGCAAGATCAACGTTTACGGGGATGTGGCTCACCAGCCCCTGTGCTCCTACTATGGCAAGCTGAATGAGCTGCCGCAGGCCCTGTTTGAGAACGGCTTTCTGCGGGTGGGGCGGAGCGCGGTGGTCAATATGAAGTACATCCGGCAGATCAGCAGCTATATGGTCACTCTGCGCAATGGGGTCAAGCTGGGCGTGAGCCGGAACGGCTATGCTGAGATCCGCAGCACCTATCTGGAATGGAAGGGGCAGTTTGGGGATGACTAAGGAAATGCTCTGGTTTCTGATGGGGCATCTGGTCTGCGTTGGCCAGTGGGCGGCCTTTATCATGGTGGACCATGCATTTCTGGGCCGCGGCAGGAGATTCCGCTTCCCCTGCCTGTGGGCAGCCCTGCTGGCAGCAGTATTTCTGGCGGCTTCGATCCGGCATGACATTGGTTTTTTCAATATCGGATCTGTGATATTGAACGTCATCTACCTGTTGGTCACGGTGCTCTTTTTCGGCGGAAGCTGGAACCAGAAGCTCTCGGCCTGCCTTGTCAACGGCATTATGTGCCTGCTGACGGAAAATACAGTCAGCTACACCTTTGCCTGGTGTAAGCACATTCCGGTCCGGGAGGTCTGGCGCTACCGCAGCTGTCTGTTCCTGCTGGTTGCTGCTGTTGTGGGGGCTGGCCTGCTTGCAGCCTACATTATCCGGCGCTGGCGGCGGGAGCAGGCGTTGACCCCGCTGCAGATGCTGGTCATGTCCTTTTTTCCTGGCATCGTTGTGGTGCTGAACATCGTGCTGATGGTATCCGGCGGCAGTGAAGTGCCCAGCATGATGAACATGATGCTGACCTTTGGTCTGACCATAGCAGTGCTGATCCATCTGGGGATCGTGCAGATGGTCAACGACCAGATGCTGCAGCAGCAGACACTGATGGTGGAGGCTGTGCGCCAGAAGAAGAGCGCAGAAGCTCTTCTGGAATCCTACAAGACTCAGCGGCGGCTGACCCATGAGTTCACCAACCACACCGATGCACTGGCTCTGCTGCTTCAGCAGGGCGATTACGAGGGCGCAAAGGCCTACCTTTCCACGCTCACAAAGACCATTGCGGCGAATACCACCATTATGAACACCCACAACCCCCTGTTGGATGCCCTGCTCAGCAAAAAGTACGAGGAAGCCAGCCGAAAAGGGGTCATGGTCTATTTTGATCTGCCCGATCTGCGGGATATGCCCATGGGCCAGACGGATCTTGTGATCGTGCTCTCCAACCTGCTCAACAATGCCATTGAGGCCGCCGCGCAGGCTGATCCGCCGGAGGTCTATGTGCGGATGCGGAAGAGCGAGGACGAGGTGGTGCTCTCTGTCCGCAACCGGGTGAAAAAGGACCTGAACCTCGTGGACGGTCAGCTGCCCCGCATCTCTCAGAAAGGGGCGGGCCACGGCTTCGGGCTGTGGAACGTGCGGGATGTGCTGAAAAAATACGGCGGCGAATATACCATCAGCTGCCGGGGGTGCTGGTTCCGCTTTACCTGCACCATCCCGCTCCGCAAGTTATGACATGAAACCCTGCAGAATATGACATTTGGGGTGAAAGTTTCATCGGAATCTGCTACAATGAAACCAAGTTAAAGGCAGGAGCGCCTCCCCGCTGTATGGTTTGCGGCCGACAGAGGAAGGAACATCCGGGAACGCAGGCGTGTGTGCGTGGGCCGGAACGTCTTTACGAATAAAAAGTCTGACGAAGCTCTGAATGGCGATCTTGGGGGATTGCTGCAGATAGAGACCTTCTGAATGCACTGCACCTGCACGGCATCGTATGTGGGAATGGGATGCCGGGCGGTGCTGCCGGAGGGAGCTTTGTCGGGCTTTTTTGTTTGAGATCGGGCCGGAAGGAGGACGGTGTGGAGCATGGCTGCACCTGCACGGAAGCGGGCATCCTGCTGGATATCTTCACCCCGATGCGGGAGGATTTCGTGTAGCAAACAAAAAAAGGCAGTGCGCCGCGTGGGACGCACTGCCTTTTGCTTTTGTACCGATTATTCCGGCCATCGTAGCAAGTGGTTTCCTGATGGGAATCATGAATGCGCTGGATTTCATGAATGCAAATGGATTTTTAGCAATTGATACAAGCAGTTCTATTTATGTGTTTGCGAATCTGTTCAGTAATATCGCTTATACATTTCTGCAGATTCTGATTGCATTTTCAGCTGCGAAAGCATTTGGTGCAAACCAGTATCTTGGAGCCGTTATCGGTATGATTATGATTCATCCGTCATTGCAGAACGCTTATACGGTTGCAACGGAAGGTGTACAGCAGACACAGAGCGTATTCTTCGGACTGTATCACATCGATATGGTTGGATATCAGGGACATGTAATCCCGATCATTATTGCAGTATGGATCCTTTCTGTATTAGAAAAGAAGCTGCACAAGGTAGTTCCGGCAGCACTTGACCTGTTTGTAACACCACTTGTCAGCGTATTCGTGACAGGATATCTTGCACTTTCCATTGTAGGACCGATCTTCGTATGGGCTGAAAATGCAATTCTCGGAGCAATCCAGTGGATGCTGACACTTCCACTCGGACTTGGAAGTCTGATCATGGGTAGTTTATATGCACCGACCGTTGTTACCGGTATCCATCAGATGTACACAGCCATCGATATCGGACAGCTTGCAAAATACGGTGTAACCTACTGGCTGCCACTCGCAAGTGCAGCAAACGTGGCACAGGGTGCAGCAGCACTTGCCGTTGCTGTAAAATCAAAAGACCAAAAGATCAAATCCCTTGCACTTCCATCATCACTCAGTGCATTTATGGGAATTACAGAACCTGCAATCTTTGGTGTAAACTTAAGATTCTTTAAACCATTTATCGCCGGATGCATCGGTGGAGGATGCGGAGCCCTTTATGCTTCCCTTGTTCACCTCGGTGCAAAAGGAACAGGTGTAACCGGTATCTTCGGAATCCTGCTCTGCCTGAACCAGCCACTTCAGTACGTCATTGAGATGGCAATCGCAGTCGGTGTTGCATTTGCAGTATCCTTCGCACTTTACAAAGACAAGAAGAAAGAACCAGTCGCAGAAGCTCCTGTTACTGTTGCAGCTTCCGCAGAGGAAACAGACAGCGAAGAATCTGCTGCTTCCGAAACCAAAACAGCTTCAGACAATACAAAAACCACTTCTTCCGAAGAAGTGTTAAATGCTCCGGTAAATGGAAAAATCATTCCAAATGATCAGATCGCAGACGATACATTTGCAGCAGAAGTCCTTGGAAAAACCGTAGCGATCGAACCTGCTGACGGCATCATCACCGCACCTTGTGATGGCGAAATCGTAAGCATTTTTGATACCGGTCACGCAGTATGCATCCTGACTGACGGCGGCGCAGAGCTTCTGATCCATGTTGGAATCGACACTGTAAAAATGGATGGAAATGGATTTACAAAGAAAGTATCTGACGGTGCAAAAGTACACGCCGGAGACGTGCTGATCGAAGCAGATTTAAATGCAATAAAAGAAGCCGGACATCCGGCAACAACCATGATGATCCTTACCAATACAGATCTGTATGATTCTGTAGAATGTGCCGCACCCGGCACTGTAACCGGTAAATCATCTGTTATGAAACTTACGAAATAAAATAACTCATGACAAATAATCAAATTTGTCTCCCGCAGCGGGTGTCGGATATCCGTATCAATACGTTTTCCGGACCGTTGCCTGCGGAACTATTTCCAGGAGTGAATCAATATGAACGCATTAACCAGAGATCTTGTAAACTTAGTAAATACAGCAGAAGAGAACCAGACAGCAAAAGAACAGACATCCGGCACACAGTTCCGCGAGAAACTGCACCTGATGCCTCCGGTTGGCTGGCTCAACGATCCGAACGGACTTTGTCAGATGGATGGTGTGTTCCACGCATTTTTCCAGTACTCCCCATTTAACGCCGAAGGCGGTGTGAAAATGTGGGGTCATTACACCAGCACCAATCTGATCGACTGGGAATACAAAGGTGTATCCCTCTACCCGGATCAGCCATTTGACTGCCACGGTGTATATTCCGGATCTGCCTTCCTCGAAGACGGTACAATGTATCTTTACTACACCGGAAATGTCAAACTGGAAGATGGAGATTTTGATTATATCAACACCGGCCGTGAGGCAAATACCGTACTCGTCACAACCAAAGACGGAATCCATTTTGGCAGCAAAAAAGAGCTGCTCCGCAACAGCAATTATCCTTCTGACCTGACCTGCCATGTGCGCGATCCGAAGGTCTGGAAAAAGGACGATACCTACTACATGATCCAGGGCGCACGTACTAAAAATGATGTCGGTCAGGCACTGATTTTTGAATCCTCCGATAAAATAAACTGGCACTTTCGCAGCCGTATAGAATCCGAAAAGCCTTTCGGTTATATGTGGGAATGCCCGGATTATTTTGAAACGGACGGCATCAAAATCCTTTCCTCCTCCGTCCAGGGCCTGGAAGGCAAAGAGTGGGCTGACCGAAATGTATACCAGTCCGGTTACTTTCTTGTGGACGGCGACATTTTAGATTCCTACAAATTATCCCCTTATCATCTGTGGGATTATGGTTTTGACTATTACGCTCCGCAGAGCTTCGAAGCAGAAGATGGAAGACGCATCCATATCAGCTGGATGGGAATGCCGGATTGCGAAGAATATACCAATCCGACCATCAAAGACGGATGGCAGCACTGCTTTACATTTCCAAGAGAAGTCTTCATAAAAGATGGCAAAGTCTGCCAGAAACCGGTTCGCGAGCTGGATGCAAAAAAACAACAGCTTCAAGATGTTCAGAATGAACTTACCCAGAGCGGCTGCCCGGTATATGAAGTAAATGTAGATGGAATTAAGGAGAATCATTTCCAGGCTGTCCTTTCAGATGAACTGATCCTTGACTATGAGAATGGACGGTTCCAGATGCATTTCACAACCAAAAGTAAAACTTCCGTATCCGCAGGCAGAAGCCTTCGCTACGCCGAAGTCGGCACTCTGGAAAATGTAAAAATCCTTGCAGATACTTCTTCCGTTGAAGTATTTGTAAATGACGGAGAATTCGTATTCTCTACAAGATATTATCCAAATGATTATAAGATTGTGGTGCATTCCCCAAGTGCCCACATTACATTCGATAAAATTCAGTAAATCGTATATGGGAAATCCCCCAAGCTTCCCGTATACGAAAACGCCAGACGGGGTACAGCAATCCCTTTTCCTCCTTTGCATGCTGTATCCTGCCTGGCATTTTTTAATTCTGATTGTTACACAATTTTTAATTCTGACTGTTACACAATTGCTTTTCCCGTAAATAAAAGCGAATAGAGCATACTGTTCAGTTCCGGATAGCTTTCCAGTTTTTCACGCAACGACTCAAACAGCATATTTTTTTCTGAAAGCAAAATCCTTACCGCTTCCAGAAAACCCTTCTTCTCCACCTTTTCTTTTTTTATTTCAAATGTTATACTTCATATACAACAAAAAACAGATAAAGGTAACGAAACACCATGTTAATCAGAAAAACACTTCCAGAAGATGTAGACACGATTTTAAATATTTTTGACACAGCACGCCAGTTCATGCACGCAACCGGAAACCCGACACAATGGAATGCAAATTATCCGGCTCTCGAAGATCTCGAACCGGATATCCAGAATGGTAACAGTTATGTCTGCGTAGAAAATGATAAGGTCGTTGCCACTTTTACACTTATCATCGGAGACGAACCGAACTATCAACTCATTGAAAATGGAAGCTGGCGTTCCGAGGCTCCATACGGAACCGTTCACCGCCTTGCATCTGACGGAACAACCAAAGGGATTGCACGGGCTTGCTTTGATTTTTGCAAGACACAAATCTCACATCTGCGTGTAGATACCCACAAGGATAATCAACCAATGCAGGCTTGCTTTAAGCAGAATGGATTTGAAGAATGTGGGATTATTTACGTCAGTGACGGGACTCCGCGGATTGCTTATGAATTTATTAGAATATCTGAATAGAGAGGCATTTTTATGACAATCTTGTTTCGTTTAGATATAAAATTTTATCTACAATAAATAAACTCATATCTATATATGATTCGATTTTCTACATACGCCTATTTCAAATAATACCGTTTTCTTCTGGTAGAAACAATTTAAAAAAGAATAAAATTTGTGTTATCATATTCATAAAGCTTTTAATCACTAACCATATATTTCCAGGAGGTTTAACTTCATGTACTACCAACTCGCACAACAAGAATTTGAATCTTACCTTAACGGATACGACCGCGAAAATGACCGCATAAAATTAAAAATCATCCACACCTACGGCGTTGTAAAACAGGCAGAAGAGCTTGCCGGAAGGATGCATCTTTCAGCCGAAGACACCGACCTTGCAAGGCTGATTGCACTCCTTCACGACATCGGGCGTTTTGAGCAGTTAAAGCGCTACGACAGCTTTGAGCCTGGCACAATGGATCACGCTGCTTACGGTGTAAAGGTGCTTTTTGATGAAGGCATGATCCGCCGCTTTCTTCCGGATGACAAATGGGACTCCATCATTTACACTGCAATCGCCCACCACAGCGATTATGAACTCCCTGAGATCTCAGATCCGCAGACACTTTTACACGCAAAGCTGATCCGTGATGAGGACAAGCTGGACAACTGCCGGGTAAAGCTCGTAGACTCCACAAGCACCTTTATTAACGTTTCTGAAGAAGAACTCGGTACACAGAACATAACCCAAAAGGTATACGAAACAGTTTTTAAAAACAAATGTATCCTTTCCGCAGACCGCGTCACACAGATGGATTACTGGGTATCTTATATCGTCTATTTCTTCGATATTAACTTCAAAGAAAGCTTTGATATCATAGCGGAAAATGACTACTTAAACCGCATTATTGACAGGATTCCATATAGCAATCCGGTTACAAAAGAACAGATGGAAAATATCCGCGTTTATATGCAGAATTTTATTAATTCCCATACAAACAGCCAATCCTTTTAACTTAATCAAAACACAAACCACATAAAAAACCAGGAAACTGACATATGCGCTTTCAGGAAAACAAATTCTAAGATTTATTTGCACCTTGAAAGCGTGTACATCATTTTCCTGTTTTTTTATCCTCCTATTGTATTATTTGTATTACATGGTATAATACAATCAAATCTCACAGAAAGGAGATGCCGATATATGATCATCAAGATCAACATGCAATCCGAAGTCCCGATCTACCTTCAGCTGCGCAACGAGATTGTCAAAGGAATCGGGCGAGGGGAATTTGAGCCGGGGGAATCGCTTCCGACCGTCCGCCAGATGGCAACCGATCTCGGTATCAACACCATGACCGTCAGCAAAGCTTACCAGCTTTTGAAAACAGAAGGCTTCCTCGAGACAGACCGCCGTAAGGGAACAACCATCTGTTATCCCACTTCCTCTGCTCCACAAGATAACCGCTTTGACGAAAAGCTGGCAGATGAACTGGAACTTTTAAGCGCAGAAGCAAAGTTCCACGGCATGACTTTGACCGACTTCCTGGAACTCTGCCAGAGAGTATTTAACGAAATGGAGGTAACAGCGAAATGATGATGCTGATTATATTTTTAATTACAGACATTTCCATGGTCGGCATCTTTGCCGGAGTCTATGGAAATATTGCAAAATACCGGGAAGGAATGCTGATGGGAGTCCATATTCCTAAATCTGAGCTTGAACATCCCGACGTAAAAGAGCTTCTCCAGCTTTATAAAAAGCGCAACCGCCAGTTTTATTTGTGGAACATGCTGGCAGGAATTGCGGTATGCCTGCTTTGCTTTACTTACTTTTCTATTTTTATTACCGTATGGACACTGTGGTTCGTAGAATTCTGCCTTCTTACCATCCTCCGTGTCTATCATTATCATCAGAAAGTATACGACATTAAGCAGAAAAATGGATGGATCAGCTCAGTAAATGCAGATGTGTCCGCTGCAGTAGATACCCGCACTTCCTCACAAATTGCAAAAAAGATACTGCCGGCAAAGCTTCATCTGATCCCGGCTGCAGTGATTCTGATCCCTCTGTTTTTCCCGCAGGTCCGTACTTATCTGCTGACCGAAAGTGATGGAAGAGTCATGCTTCTCTGCACAATTCTTGTCGCGGCAGCTTACATGGGTACCGGCTATTTATTCGCCCATATGCCAAACAAAATTTACAGTGAAAATTCACAGATCAACCTGCAGATCAATGCACTGGAAAAGCGTTTATACACCATATTCCTTTTTGTCTCCAACATTTGCAATACCGGCGCCTATCTCGGGATCATCCGGGATATTGCATCCAGCAACTGGATTGGCGGAGTTGGAATGGGCATCTACATTTTCCTCGAACTGATACCGGCTGCCATCATATTGATCATGTTTTTCTGGCTGCGTAAGGAAAAAGAGCGGATCCTCTCCCAGGACAGCACACCATTTTATATTGATGATGACTATTACTGGCGAAAAGGCTGGTACAACAATCCAAATGACAAACGGTATTTTGTACAGGACCGTGTGAACAGCATGAATTATTCTCTAAACTACGGACACCCTTCTGCAAAATATGTCACCGGAGGAATGCTCGTCGGCACCGGACTTCTTCTCCTCTGGATGTGTATCCTCTGTATCCGGATCGATTTTACACCGATCCGCCTGACGGAAAATGCTGCCCAGTATTCTATTACATCCGGCTATAAAACAGCAACCTTTGCTCTCGCTGATGTGGAATCAGTAACTCTTCTGGATAATCTGCCGGATGAAAAATTCTACCGGTCTGATGGTTCCGAAGATAACAGCAAACTTCTCGGTAATTTCCGTGGCAGCAAAACCGGACATTGCCAGATGTATATCTGGATTGAACATCCTCCGGTTCTTCAGATAAAGACAACAGATACCACCATTTTTCTGAACAGCAGCAACGAAGCACAGACTAAAGAATGGTACGATCAGTTAAATGATGCAATTTCTTCGAATAAATAAGCCTTTTTCATTACCATGACAATGCATAATACGAAATATCTTGTAAAGCGTAACATGTCATGCTACAATCATGTTAAAATGTTGGGGGCAAAAATATACGGATTTCACAAAGATAAAAAAGTTCAGAAAGGACTGTAGACAATGACACTTCAAGAATGTTATGTAAAAATTGGTGGCGACTATAATGATATTCTTCACCGGTTTATGAATGAAAATATGGTACGCAAATTTGTCCTCAAATTTCCGCAGGACAACAATATGGCTTTATTTGAAGAATCCTGGGCTAAAAAGGACTACGAAACCGCATTTCGTGCAATGCATACCTTAAAAGGTGTTGCCGTAAACCTTGGATTTACTGCACTTTACAATGTCAGCAGTGCTCTGACCGAAAAGCTCCGCAGCCAGGAATACGACAACCTTGACGGTTTGATCGCCGATGTCAAAAAACAGTATGATATCGTGATCGAAGCAATTGCAGCCCTTGGCTAAATCTTAAAACACTGACGATAAACAGGAAGAGACTGCTTCACCGCAGCCCCTTCCTGTTATGTTTTTCTATAGCTTTTTCTTCAGCATTTCCGGATTTGATGCATAGGAGAGAGCCGTCTCCGCCGTGATTCTCCCATCTTTATACAGATTCAGAAGACCAAAATCCATCGAATGCATTTCTTCTTTATTAGACGAATACACGATTCCATCAATCTGCGGAACCTTATTGTCGCGGATCATATTGCGGATCGCCGGAGTGATCGTCATGATCTCAAATACCGGGACCTGTTTTCCATCCACTGTCGGCACAAGCTGCTGTGAAATTACAGCCTGCAATACCATGGACAGCTGAACTGCAATCTGCCTCTTCTGGTTTGCCGGAAATACATCAATGATACGGTCAACCGTATTTGCTGCTCCGATCGTATGCAGGGTAGAAAATACCAGATGCCCGGTTTCCGCTGCTGTCATTGCCACATCGATCGTCTCATAATCACGCATTTCACCAAGCAGGATCACATCCGGACTCTGCCGGAGCGAAGCACGTAGCGCATTGACATAGCTTTCCGTATCCACATTGATCTCTCTCTGGCTTACAATACTTTTATCATGCCGGTGCAGATACTCGATCGGATCTTCCAGCGTAATGATATGCTTTTCCATTGAATGATTG
>OHXZ01000620.1_pt1 | contig 11740 bp, 9 predicted proteins | sample 1580021 | NCBI WGS metagenome assembly OHXZ01 (sample SAMEA3882520, study PRJEB24775) | human gut metagenome | biome: human-associated habitat; feature: intestine environment; material: feces | place: Netherlands | collected 2009/2010
GCAAAGTCGGTGTTTCGCAGAGCCTTGTTTAGCGCCGCGCCGGTGGCATAGTCGAGCGCACTCGCCGCGTCATCAAGAATGAGCACCTCGGGCTTTCTGACCAAGGCTCGGGCTATCGTCATTCTCTGCCGCTGACCGCCCGAGAGGTTTTTGCCCTCCTGCTCGAGGACAAAATCGAGCTGCCCACTCTTTTCTTCTATCATCTGCTTGGCCTGTGCCGTTTCGAGCGCCTGCCATATCTCTTCGTCCGTAGCGTCCTGCTTTCCGAAGCGGATATTATCCCTGACGCTGCCCGAAAACAGCGCTTTTTTCTGCGAGACAACGCCTATTTTAGAGCGCAGAGCCTTTGTGTCGTAGTCGCGCACGTCAACTCCGTCAACGAGCACGCAGCCGCCCGTGACATCGTAGAAGCGCGGAATGAGGTTGACGAGCGAGCTCTTGCCGGAGCCCGTGGAGCCGATAACGCCTACCGTGCTGCCGCGCGGGATTTTGAGGTCAATATTGTGCAGGGACTCCTCGCTCCCGTTGTAGGAGAGACACGCCCCGTCAAACTCAACGGAGTATTCGCATTCTTTGTCGCCCTCGGTAACTGTTCCGGGAACTGTGGCGGGCTCTATGTCGAGCACCGACTGTATGCGGTTGCCGCAGGCGATCGCCTTTGTGACACTGATGATCAGATTCGCGAGCTTTATCAGCTCAACGAGTATCTGCGACATATAGTTATAGAGCGCAACGACCGCGCCGCGCGATATTGCGCCCGAATCGACGCGCAGTGCGCCGATATATATCAGCGCGATTATCGCAAGATTGATGAGCACGAAGGTGGCGGGATTCATGAACGCCGATATCCTGCCGACCGCCGTCTGCATCTCGGTCAGAGCCTTGTTTTTTGCGTCAAAGTCCTCAATTTCCTCATCCTCTTTGCAAAACGCCCTGACAACGCGGGTGCCGAGCAGGTTTTCGCGGGTCTTGCTCAAAAGCCCGTCTAATTTCTGCTGAACCTTGCGGTACATCGGTATGCACACGAGCATAATCGCGAACACGACCGCAGCGAGAGCGGGCACCGCAGCGACGAACACAAGCGAGGACTTCGCGTCAACCGTAAACGCCATTATCACCGCGCCGAAAACGACAAACGGCGAGCGCAGCACGAGGCGCAGAGTGAGATTTGTTCCCGTCTGAACCTGATTTATGTCGCCCGTCAGGCGGGTTATGAGAGTCGGCGCGCCGATGGAGTCGAGCTGGGAGTATGAGAGCTTACCGATGTGACTGAACAGCGCGTGGCGTATGTCGGTAGCGAATCCGACGGATGCCTTCGCCGAGAAATACTGCGCCACAAGCGTGCTGCAAAGTCCTAAAATGCCGAGCAGACCGAGCAGCAGGCAGCGCTTGATTATATAGCCCTTGTCGCCGTTTTCTATGCCGACGTCGATTATATTCGAGACTATCAGCGGAACGGTCAGCTCAAACGCCACTTCGATGAGCTTGAAAAACGGTGCAAGAATGCTTTCTTTTCTGTATTTTTTCAAATACCTAAAAAGCTTTGTCATGCTATTCTCCTCTTGAGATATATTGAGATATATAATGTATACAATACCTTAGATAATATCACGAAAACCGCCGCTTTTCAAGATTTTTTGAATGCATTTCGTTTTCTTGACATAAGCGCCCGACAGTGCTAAACTTATGCGTTGTACAAAAGAAACGGTGTGGTGAACGATGAAAGAAAAAGCTCTCGAAAAAGACAAAGAGCTTCTCGAATGCGAAAAGCTCTGGATATTTGCCGTTATGATAGCGGTCGGCGGATTTTTGGGCGCATACACCTATGTTCAAAAGGGCGGAGTGTTCTGCAACGCGCAGACGGCAAACTTCGTGCTCATGGCGGTTCAGCTCGGTCAGGGCGCAAGGCGCTCTATTATCTCCTGCCCGCCTCGGCTTACCTGCTCGGCACAATTATCTCGGAATTTCTTCCGAAGCATATTAATCGCCGCAAGATAGTCCGTTGGGACACGGCATTCGTGGCGTTTGAGATGGCGTGGATATTCGCTCTCGGCTTCGTGCCGGACAGCGCACCCCCGCAGATCTGCCAGGTGGCGGTAAACTTTATCGCCTCAATGCAGTTCAACACCTTCCGCCAGGCAAAAAAGATACCCATGGCAACGACCTTCTGTACCAACCATGTCCGTCAGGTCGGCTCGAATCTTGTCAAGTGGCTTCGAAGCGGAAATAAAGAGGCGCGGGGCAAGATGTTCGCCCATCTTTTGATGATAGGCTCGTTTATAGCGGGCGCGGTGGCGTCCACATTTATCTGCGGTTATCTCGGCGGCAAGACCATATGGTGCGCGGATATATTGCTTTTGATAGTGTTCTTTGCGCTCCTGCGTGCCGACCTCGGCGAGGAGCACGATAAACTCGATGTCGTTCCGCACGGACATTGATGGCAAGCTATATAGCTTTACATATTAATAAAATCAAATAACAAAAGCTCCCTTGCGTTCGGTGATATGCAGATATATCAACGGATTTGCGGGGGAGCTTTAATTTTTGTATCAAAAAGCCGAACTGATTTTTTGTAAAGTTAATCGCTTTACAAAAGCCTTTAACCCATTATGGGTATCTCAAGAAAAGTATAGGTGAAGCAATTGATAATATAGAAGATAAATGCGGCCGTCGGTACAGCGTAACCGGAAAATTTTTTCGCCTTGCCCTCCGAGAGGGAAGAGTACATGACGGCGCAGGCTATGAGCGTGAACATCTCGGTGAAGTAGAAAACACGCTGCCCGGAGGCATAGACGGAGGAAGAAAATCCGAGCACGGCGGCGCAGCAGACGGCGGCGCAGAACAGCACGCCGACAGTGAGCCCGAGCCTTCTGTTTTTCTTTACGAGCGCCGCAATGAGCGCAAAAATACAGCCGAGAAAAACAAAGCAAAGCGCAAAAACCGCTGATTCGAGCGGGCGCAGGCTGCCGCTTTTGAACATCTTTTCAAAGCCCTTGTCTGGCGTTGCGCGGCGGACGGCGGTATATGCGGCGTTGACCCCGACACAAAGCGCAAAAGCAAATGCGGCGAAAGCGGCCGAGAGCTTCTTTGCTTTTCGTGAGCCGTTGAATGCTTCGAGGACCGAGGCGCAGAGCAGAACAAGAAAGACGGAAGCGGTTATCAGCGAGAAGAAAAACGAAAAGGCGAAGTAGTTTGAAAATCCGCAGAGCAGCTTTTGAAACACGCTCATCTCCGCAAATTTTTCAAAGCCCGATGCTGCCTCCATCTCGCCGCGCCCGCGCAGACCGGGCGAGAGAATCAGCACCGCACCGGAGGCCATGCCCGTCAGAAGCGGGATGAATTGAAGAATTTTCAGCTTCTTTTGAACCGCGGAGGCAATCATCAGAATCACCTGCAGCGCGAGCACTGCTGCACAGGCCTGCTCTTGCGATGCCGCGACAACGGCGGCGACTGCCGCGGCGGCATAGGCGGAGGGATGCACTCGCTCGCCCAATGCCTCGAAAGTCAGCGGAGTTACCGCGATAAGCAGGGCTGCAAACGGGACGAGAAAAGTAAACGACCCCGCAAACCAGAATACAGACGGGTTGAGGCATGGCAGAAATACTGCCAAAGGCACGGCGCAGGCGAAGATATATCGCCGTCTTGCATCCGTTTTTTCTCCGAAAAAATCGGAGATGCGGCAGATGAACCACATTATATATATGATGAGTGCCGCTATAAACAGCTTCCAGAAAATGAGCGGCAGGCGCAGAAAGTTTATCATCAGCCATTCGCCGACTATTCGCCCCGAAACGGTCGTGTATCGTTCATGAAGCCAGGCGGGGACGGTGAAGCCGCTGCGGTGGAGTATGCCGAGAAAGTGTCCGTCATCGGTCTTTAGTATGAGCCGCGTGAACACAGTGCAGAAAAACAGCACTGCGGCGGAGTATCCCGCGATTATCGAGCGGGGGGATTCGCAAAATTTTTTAAGCTTTTCTCTCATCCTTGCTCACCTCCCGCCAACGCATACGGATTTTCGGCGGCGCCGCTTCCGCAGAGCGTGAGCGTGTCAGTGCGAAGATATATCGCCGGGCACACGCCGCACAGCTCGTCCGCCGCAAGCGTCTTGTAAAATACGCCCGTCGTGGTGACGGCGGTGACGCTGCTCTGATTTGTCGAAACGGGAGAGCTCGTCCAGTACCAGCAGTATCTGCGCAGGACGAAATAGCGCGAAGCGTCATTTTTGACGCACTGCTCCGTGGGGCTCTTTCGGCGGTCGGCAGCGCTTATATTTTTGAGCATATCTTTTGACGGCAAAAATACGGTATCGCCGTTTTTGTCTGCCGAAATAAGCGCGAGCTCGGCTGCCGAAAAATTATCCGTGCTTAAAAATCCGTCCCTTGAGTTGAGCCATGCGCGCAGGGGAGAGGTGAAATAATCCGAGCTGCCTATGCCGTCCTCCGACGGGTCGAATGCTTTAAAGCACAGCACCTTCTCGCTCATGAGCAGTGCGGTGTCCTCGGTGTCGATGACTCTCCAGATTATCGGCTCACCGAGATATGAGCCCAAGGCGATGCGGTCGCCTTTTTTGAGCCTGATTTCCCGCGCCGCGCCGCCTCCTATATCGGCGGACGAGGAAAACAGCAGGTGAGCCGACTCGTCTTTCAGCTTTGCGCTCCCGATAAAGGTCAGCGCAAACAGTATTGCGGCCGCGACAACAGCCGCCCTGAAAGCCTTTTTCACCGTCTCACCTTCTAAAAGATTATTTTACATATACTATATCAAGCTCGTTGCAAGGCCCGCCGAGCTTCTGCTTCCCGGCCGAGTTGAGACCGAGCATACCGTTCGCCGCGAAAAACTCGCTCTCGATAACGCACGGTTTGTTTAGATTTTTGAGCTGCGTTGCCCTTGTGCCGGTAGTGTTGCCTATGCCCTTGACATACATGGATGAGCAGTTGCCGCCGTTTAAAAGAAATGCGTTTCTCGCTCCGTATGCAATGAGAACTTTCATCATATTGTCAAGCGGCATGAATTCGCCCATAGACATGATATATTTATTCTCGGATATCTGAGCGAAAACAGTACGGTTATGATAATAAGTATCGTGCTCGTTGGTGGCTGCGCCGTTTGTAATGACCTGGTGCTGATAGCGCAGGGAATTGTAAACTCCCTGTGAGATATATGTTCTGCAGTTTTCATTAGTGAGCGTCGTGACCTTCCATGTGCCGTTTTTGTATATCAGCAGTCGCTTCTGGCCTTGTCCGTCGGCGGATTCGACGGAGCCGTTGCGTATCGTGGGAGCACCTCTTTTATATGTTGAGCCGGCCTCACCGTTTATTGCAATGAGTGAGCCGCTCTTTCTGCCCATGTCCTCGACCTTACCTACTGTGGTGCCGAGCAGCTTTTGACTTGACGCTACGCCGATGTGATCCGGAGAGCAGGTGATTATCGCAACAGTTATAATCGGCTGGTAAGTTACCGTTTTGTCATAATCTATAGCGCCGTCCGCGTTAGCTTTTTTAAACGCTTGTGTTATCTGCGGACCGTAAGCTATGCGGTGTATTTCGATATTGACTCCGTTTGCATTGAGCCTCCATGCCCTGAGCACTTTTGCGCCCGCAATGCTTTTGACGCTGCTTGCACTTATTTCAAGCTTGCCTTTGGTTGCCGAGCCGGATTGGGCGGGCTTCTTCGTTGTCGTCGGTTTCGACGTGGGCTTGGCTGCGGCAGGCTTGCTCTCTGCCGGTTTCTGTGTGTCCTGCTCGGACTTCGGCTCTGTTGACTCCAAAGCCGTTTCGGAACTTGACTCAGACTCCTCGGCGCTCGTTTGTACGTCTTCGATTTCAGCTTCCGATGTGTTTTCCGGGGCGGTTGTGTCGTTTTCGGGTGCTTTGGTGCCACACGCCGAAAAGCTCATAAGAACGAGCATACAGACGAGCAAAACCGCGAAAAATTTTTTTGTCATTTTAATGCCTCCTATAAATTTTATTTCTAAGTTGATTATATCACCATGCTCTTTAAAACTATATGCCGCACGCGCATTTTGACAAATAAATTTTCGTCATTTTGCACTCTTTTTTGTGCTGCGTGGGTGTATAATATTTCGCAATTTCCGCTTTAATGCGCTGATACTTTATGATATAATGAAAAGCAAAGGCGGGCGAGTACGCATAGGCTAACCGTACTTCCGCGCCCTATATGCATCGCTTTTGCATAAACTCTCTGAAAGGATGAACATATATGAAATATGCTGTAGTGCTCTGCGACGGCATGGCGGATTATCCCGTCGAGGCTCTCTGCGGCAAGACGCCGATGGAAGTTGCGAAGAAGCCCAATATCGATACACTCGCGTCAAAGGGCGAGGTCGGACTTGTGCGAACCGTTGCCGAGGGCTTGAAGCCCGGCAGCGATGTTGCAAATATGAGCGTGCTCGGATTCGACCCGAAGAAGTGCTATACCGGTCGTTCGCCCCTTGAGGCGGTGAGCATCGGAGTCAACATGAGCGATGCGGACGTTGCCCTGCGCTGCAACCTTGTTACCCTGAGCGACGAGGCGGATTACGGCGCAAAGACCATGCTCGACTACTCCGGCGGCGATATTTCCACGGAGGAGGCCGCGCAGATAATCGAGACCGTGCAGCAGCATTTCGGCAGCAGCGAGTTTGATTTTTACAGCGGCGTGTCATACCGCCACTGTCTGATAGTGCATAACGGCACGACGCAGCTGGGCAAGATGACCCCTCCGCACGACATCTCCGGCAGGGTCATAGGCGAATATCTTTCAACTTCGCCCAACGCCGAAAAGCTCATAGCCATGATGCGCGAGAGCTACGATATTCTGAAGGATCACCCCGTGAACAAAAAAAGGATTGCCGAGGGCAAGCTCCCCGCAAACTCGATATGGCTTTGGGGCGAGGGCAGCCGCCCGGCTCTGCCGTCTTTTGAAGAGAAATACGGAGTAAAGGGCAGCATCGTGTCCGCCGTCGATTTGCTCAAGGGCATAGGCATCTGCGCAGGCATGAACACCCCCGAGGTCGAGGGCGCAACAGGCTATATCGACACGAATTTTGAGGGCAAAGCGAACGCTGCGGTCGATGAATGGCGTAAAGGTCAAGACCTTGTCTATATTCATATTGAGGCTCCCGACGAGTGCGGACACAGAAACGAGCCCGAGAATAAGGTCAAGGCGATTGAGCTTATTGACAGCCGTGTAATGCCTATAATCCTTGACTATCTCAACACTCAGGACGATTATAAGGTCATGGTTCTGCCCGATCACCCGACCCCGATAGCGACCCGCACCCACGCCTCAGACCCCGTGCCGTATCTGATTTACTGTAAAGGCAAAGAACTTGACAGCGGTGTTTCGAGTATAAATGAAAAAACCGCCTCCGAGACGGGCAATTTCATTGAAGAAGGCTTCGAGCTTATGGGTCATTTTCTTAAAGACTGACAGAAGGAGGAAACAAAAATGGGCTTTAGCATAGAAACAAAGTGTGTGCAGTCCGGCTATACGCCGAAAAACGGCGAGCCGCGTGTTGTGCCGATAGTACAGAGCACTACCTACAAATATGAGTCGAGCGAGCAGATGGGCAGGCTCTTTGACCTTCAGGAATCGGGCTATTTCTACACCCGCCTCCAGAACCCCACAAACGACTGCGTCGCTGCAAAGATTGCCGACCTTGAGGGCGGCGTCGGCGCCATGCTCACCTCGTCCGGTCAGGCGGCGTCCTTTTTCTCCGTTTTCAATGTGGCCGATCACATATGGCGTATCTCCTGTGGAACGGATGGCTTTCATCGCTGCGTCTACATCTTCCGGATCAACAGCCAGTACCATACCGATACCCATGTTGAAGGTGTTGTACATCATCTGCTCATCGATATTGCCTTTCTTTGCCATCAGATCAAAGATCGGCGGTACGGTGTAGCTGTCTTTCTGTACAACGGCTACGGTGTTGTCTTTGAGCATACGCGGAATGTTCTCGTAGAAGCCGCCGCCGGTGATGTGGCTGCATGCTTTTACGGTTACACCGGCATCTTTGATGGCGCGGAGTGCTTTTACGTAGATACGGGTCGGTGCAAGCAGGGTCTCGCCGAGGGTTGCGCCGAGCTCATCATAGTATGTATTTAAAGAATCTTTTGTCATATCGAAAACTTTGCGGACAAGAGAAAATCCGTTGCTGTGAACGCCGGTGGAAGCCATGCCGATCAGTACGTCTCCGGCTGCCAGATTTTCACCGGTAATCATGTCTTTCTTGTCACATACGCCGACAGCAAAACCTGCCAGATCGTACTCATCCTCCGGCATCAGGCCCGGATGCTCTGCGGTCTCACCGCCGATCAGTGCCGCATCGGACTGCAGACAGCCTTCTGCAACGCCTTTTACGATCGAAGCGATCTTCTCCGGATAGTTCTTTCCGCATGCGATGTAGTCGAGGAAGAACAGCGGTTCTCCGCCGGCACATGCGATATCGTTCACACACATGGCAACGGCATCAATGCCGATGGTGTCGTGTTTATCAAGAATCATGGCGAGCTTCACCTTGGTTCCGCATCCGTCTGTACCGGAAAGCAGCACCGGCTCTTCCATTTCTTTGATTTTTGCCAGGGAAAAAGCGCCGGAAAAACCGCCAAGGCCGCCTAATACCTCCGGGCGCATGGTTTTCTTTACATGCTCTTTCATTAATTCTACTGATTTGTATCCAGCTTCAATATCTACTCCTGCGTTCTTGTAATCCATGGTGAACCTCCCTTGTCCTTTGTTTTTATTTACTGTAGTTACGGTATCCTGTTTCCTGCAGTTTTGCGTCTTTTGCCTCAACCTGCTCTTTCATTTCCTGTGTATATGCTTTCAGTTTTGCAAGCAGTTCCGGATCGGAAGTTGCAAGAATCTTTGCTGCCAGGATTCCGGCATTGGCACCGCCATTGATGGCAACGGTTGCTACCGGAATGCCGCTCGGCATCTGTACGATGGAGTACAGGGAATCACGACCTCCAAGCGATGTGGTATGCATCGGAATTCCGATGACCGGCATTGGGAAAATAGCTGCGCACATACCCGGCAGATGAGCTGCCATACCTGCGCCTGCAATGATAACCTTGAAGCCTTTCTCCTCTGCGGTTTTTGCATATTCGAAAAATACATCCGGCTCGCGGTGTGCGGAGATGATTTTCATCTCGTACTCAATTCCAAATTTTTCCAGCATGTCGGCTGCTTTGCTCATTACCGGCATATCAGAGTCGCTGCCCATCACAATTCCTACTTTTGCCATGATTATTCTCCTTTTCTTCTCAAGTATTCTCAGACAGACCAGATTTTATCTGTCCGGGACTTTGTTTTTATTTTATTGATAAAAAAAGTACGGTCAGAAAAGATTTTATCAAAACCCTCTCTAACCGTAGATTCTACTAAGATTCCCTTTTTCTGTCAATAAAATTAATGCAAAGAAATATTTTAACGAACTAATAAATTTTTTTGTATTCCGAACTTAACAGGAAAATGCCTTTATTCCCCAAACGGCTCGTTCAGAGCTTCCGTACCCGGAAGGACAAATCTTCCATCTTCAATAATAGAGATCATATCCCCCTCATCATCAATCGTACGGATGCTTCCCAGTTCGTCATATGGGATCGTAATATCTGTGTGACATCCATAATAAGCAAGGCTGACGTCTTCTTTTCGCATCTCGGAAATCTCATTGTCCCTTGCGATAATCTCTTTACCATCCGGATTATAGACCGGAGTATCTTCTGACCAGCTGTAACAGGTATCACCAACTGCAAAATGCGGTCCCATTTTCTCCGCGATCAGAATCGGAAGTTTGTCTGCGATATTATATTTCTGCGCTGCCACATAAGCTGTTGTATTAGTTCCGATCGCAAATTCTCCCATTGCAAGTTTCGGATGATGGAACAGAATATTATCTTCAATATATTTACGGTTCTCTTCCTCTGTCTCAAAATTAGAACAGCTGTAATCGATCACCTGTCCGCAGTCAAACACAAGCTTCAGGTCACAAAACTGCAGTCCGTTAAGATATACTTTTGAAACATGAAGCATTCAGCCTGTTCCTGCAAGTACCGGTGAAGTAAATACTTCACCCAGAGGAATATTTACATCTGCCACACAGTTCTCAAAATTTGTCTGTGTTTTCGCATCTGTTAATGTATGAAGATGAATGAGCAGATCTGTCTCATTCTCTCCCTTTCCCTTGATTTCCACCCATTCACAGGTATCAAGAGTATCTATGATCGTCTGCTGGATCTTCTGATATTTCTTATAATCCAATGTATTGATCTTTACGATCTCGCGGAAAATTTCCGGAAAATCCTCCCCGATCTCAGGTATCGGATAAGCAATGATCGTAAAACTTCTTTCCTCACCTTTGATATAACGATTTGTGATCTGACCGGATTCATTGTCCAGTTCCAGCTGAAGCTTCTGCTGTGCTTCTGTAAACGCCCAGCTTTCCGGTTTACTTACCGGTGAAAACGGTTTCTCTCCAAATGTCTCGATCACAGCCGGTCCGCCATGTACATCTGCCAGATCTGCATATTCATCATAAGAAGTCTGCATGGCACGAAGTTTACGCTTTACAAAATCCGGATCCAGAAACAGCGCACTGTCCTGTCTGTGGTCATAATCAAACTGCGGATTTGCAATTCCTCCTGTAAATCCATTTCTGAACTGATTCCGTCTGTTCACCGCATGAAGTGCATGGCGGTAAATAACCGTCTGCAGCCCCATCTCCCGGAACTGAAGAACAGCCGCTTTTACCATACGCTCAAAGCCAAGATGATAACGTATATTAACCGTTTTCTTCTTTGTAATATCTTTTCTTCCTGTGATGAATCCCATCCGATAGCCTTCTGTATAAGTACGTGCCATCTCATCAATTTCCCTCTGGGAAAGTGAATTCATAAATTCTGCTGTTTTCAGTTCATTTTCCGATACATATTCGCCGGACTGATACAGATAACTCAGATCGCTCAGATCAGAATCCATGATCATTTCAACCACAAAATTATTCTCAGGATCAATCGCCTCTCTGATCCGATTTTCCACCATATCCTGGCAGTAGTCATTCACATAGGAAACGAGAATTTCTTTCACCTGTTTCTCAGCAGGAATTTCTTCCTGCGTAAATGCAGAATAGATTTCCAGAAACAATTCAAGTACAACCGTAAGATCCCATGCTTTTTTTTCAAACGCATAAGCAATCGTGCCATAAAGTTCTGTATAAAGAAAGGTAAATACTTTTCCGTATTCTCCCAGCATTTTCTGTGCATATGCAGGATTTCCATAAGAATTTTCATAATTTTCGGGCAGAATATCCTGATATAATTCATGATTCTGTTCCTGAAGTTCTTCAAGATTTTTCCCCGCAATTCCATGGTCCATCACATGAATCACCTGCTGTAAAAACATTGCTTCTTTTGTAAAAAAATCGCAGTACGGTTCTTCTGCCATTTTCTCGTCCGGTATCTGAGCGATTCTTTCTTTCGCCAGTTCATACCGTTCCATAACCCATTCGTCCAAACTATATTTCTCCTTTTTCTATCAGACTTCCCTGTTAATCAGCCGGAAATTCCCATCAGAAAGATTCCCAGCCATCCGATCATTATGATTCCGTTTGCAATAGAGCCGATCATACCTGCTTTGTGTGTCCGGTTTTCTTCTGAAAAGCTTTTCAGTCCCATCGCAAATCCATATACAGACAGAAGCATTGCGCAAAGACTGATCCCGCCTACAATATATCCGT
>OHXZ01000628.1_pt1 | contig 11646 bp, 8 predicted proteins | sample 1580021 | NCBI WGS metagenome assembly OHXZ01 (sample SAMEA3882520, study PRJEB24775) | human gut metagenome | biome: human-associated habitat; feature: intestine environment; material: feces | place: Netherlands | collected 2009/2010
GCTCTTCCGATCTAAGTGCTCCATCTAAGCGCCTCAGCTTTCATCATAGGTGCATCAATAAAACCGAGCGCATTCGCTTTACTTGCCAGCTGATTGATGTTGTTGCCGATAGTGGAAAGCTGCCGCATCACTTCATAAAATCTTGCGTCCGGCTTTTCCTTCGGCTCAAAGTCGCGCACCAGAAGGCGGAACAGCGCCGCCTCGGACAGGCAGGTGCGCTTGGCTTTCTTCTGCAACTCCTGCGCTTCGTCACGGGAAAGCCAAAACTGCTTTTTGACCGTCCGCTTCATTTGTCATCACCATCCCTTCTGCTGGTGTGAGTGTCATTGCTGCGGCTCATCTGCACAAGGCACATCGCAAGGAGCGCGATGATGCCGCCGAGCATAAAGCCGATCATAAAGAAAAGTAATTCGTGCATAGGTTCATCCTTTCTTGCAGGGGGTATTAGGGGTTCCCCTAACGAGGACTTTTTGCGGCGTTTTGAAAAAACGGAGTAAAAAGGCACTGCTCGTTAAGATAATGCAGGTCGCTTGGGGGAACCCCGTTCTCCCCAAAGTTACCGTTCTCTGTCCGCTTTTGCGGGCTTAAACGGTACGGCTACAATCTTATCATTGATCCTTGCAAAGCGTTCGGGATGCTGGAACTTTTCCCGGTATTTCTCCGCAAGGTCGGGCGGAAGGCTCTGAAATCTCTCCGCTTCATACGGTGCGTGGCAGATAAAAAACTTCCCGCAGATGATGTCAAGCATCTCACGGGAAGCCTCTTTCAGATAGCACTTTTCAATTTTCCAAGCGTTCTCGCCACGCATATAGCCGTCCAGCCGGACGCAGGGGTCTGACCCGTCAAGGCAGGAGCCGTAGATGGAATAGCCGCCCAGTCCGGCTTTGAATGCCTTGTTGTCGGAACTTACCGCATAGGTTCTCGACTTCTCATCGTAGGGCTTGTTGAAGCTCTCCTGAGAGAAAATAATATAGCCGGTCAGGTGCTTTTTACCCTCGCTCTCTGCGTTTCGGAAGCGGTCAGCCAGCTCGGAATAGGTCAGCTCCACCGTTTCCGGCTCTGCATAAATGGCACGGTTGGGCGGCAGCCCGATTAGCTTGCCCTCCTCATGGCAAACGATGGCGACCTCATCCTCAAAGGGCATATATTCCTCGATGTTGCCGCCGACCACCGCCTGCATCGCCTCCAGCGTGTCGTCGATCTCGATCATTCTCGGATACCTGTCCGGCTCCACGAGCAGGACAGAAATCCTGTTTTCGTGCGCTTGCGTCGGCTCCTTGCAGAGCGATTTGTCGAAAGAAATCTTCTTAAAGCCGATGCTGTCCACGAAATAAAAGCCGGGTTTGAGCGTATCGCTCTCCCTGATCTCGACCACATCCGATACGGAAAGAGAGCGTCCCGTGTAGTCGGCAGGATGGTCAACATTGAACTTCTGATAGATGTTTTCGAGGGAGATGCAGTCCATTTTGCCGTCATAAACTCTATCGTAAGCGGCTGCGTTGACTTTCTTAGTGCCTTTGATTTTTTCGAGGGATTCCATTCCGATGAAGCACACATTGGCGGAATCCCGATCCATATTGATCTGATAAATGCTAAACTCAGTCATCGTTCATTCGTCCTTTCTTTGGTTTTATTGTGGTGGATACCAAGCTGGAAACAAAGAAAGTCATTGTAGTCCTTGCCGCAGGGCGGAGGGCTGTCAATGACTTCATACTTGCTCGGCAATATGGTTTTCAGTGCAAGGCTGGCTTTCCTTCCGGCATTGTCGTTGTCGAAGTGCAGGAAGATTTTTTGAATCTGCGGCTTCTCATCAAGGAATTTCACAAGAGCCGCAGGGGTTGTACTGTCCTCGATTTTCTCCTTGGGCAGATACACCCCGGCGAGGGAAACAAGGTTGTCTGTACGCCAATCCCTGCCTGCCATCCTTTCAAGTGTCGCAAAGGAAAGCAGGTCAATGGCACACTCAAAAAGATGCACCGTGCTGCTGTCGCTGTCTGCGATCCGAAAAGAATAGTGCTTATCGCTGCCGGAGCAGTCACCCAAAACTCGGCGGTCATTGGTCGCTCGGAAGGACGCATAACGAGGGGAATTTTTCTCATCAAAGCCCACGCACACAAGGTTGTGATACGGCAAGCTCTCGAAAATCAGCCCCTTGTCAATGCAGTATTGGATGATGGCATAGTCGATGCCCCTGCCGAAAAGATACTCTGTGATCTTATCTGTGGAAGCACTTTTATCCGGCAGAAGCAAGATCTTCGGCTCCGTTTTCTGCTTGGGCTTGACCGTCACCGTCGGCATCACCGCCGCCTTTCCCATCAGCGTTTCAATCGCCTCCACAAAAGAACAGCCCTTGACTTTCACAAGATAGTCAAGGGCATTGTAGCCGCCGATGCGTTGTGACCACCACATCCATTTGCCGTTAGAAATCTTCAAGCTGTCGTGGGTGCGGGTGGTATAATTGTTGCCGGAAATGCGGACAAGCTCCTGTGGTTCGCAATTTTGCAGATAGGTCAACAGGCCGATTTGCCGTGCCTGTTCCACCACCTCCGGTGGGATATACGGCATAAAATCACCTGCTTTCCCGTTGCTGTTTCTTCTCCTGCCGTTGCAGGCTCTTATCCGCTTCCGTTTCGATGGAGTCCCGGATGGTATCCATATGCTCGGTTTCTCTGTCCCGGAACTCCTTATACACATCACTTAGAGGACAAGGGGAACGAAGTAAAGCCCTTGCCTTTTCCGGCTCAAGCTCCAGCTCCTCCATACACATTACGATGTCCTCACGCATCGTGTATTCGTAGGTGTGGTTGAGGATTTCGGACGGCTCCTGATGCAGTATCCAGTCCCGATATTTGTCCTGCTCGGCTTTCATTTTCTCATAAAGGCGAGCATTGTAATCTGTTTCGTTCATAGCGAACACCTCCTTCAAAATAGAAATAGCCGCCTGATTTCTTTTGAAAACCAAGCGGCTATGTATGTGGTTTATTCTGTTGTTAAAACAAGGCGCAGGATGCAGATCGGCGGGATCAATCCATATCGTTATTATCCTTAATGCCTTCGTTCATTTTTTTGATCTTCCTTTTCCACACAGAATACTGAGTTACCCAAGCAGCGAGGAAGATCGCTACGAATATGCCTACATAAGACAGAATTCCAGCGGTCGAATGGGGCATCCAGTTGGCAAAATAAGAGATGGGGAACATAATCACGCAAGCAATTGCGAAGTAAATCCCGCTTTGCTTTGCAAGACTCCACGAATCAATTTCCCAAATAACCGAAGCCATTGCAAAGCCTGTGCCCATTATTCCGCTCAGACCGGTTTGAATGAGAATCGCATTTAGTTCGCTCCCCATTTTATTCACAAGCTCTGGATTGACCGGATGGAAGAAGCCATCCCCAATGCAGATTGAGATAATCACCGTAATGACATATCCGATTGCAATGCCAACAGGGAAACCAATTAGTCCTCGTCCAATCAGTTTTTTCTTCATTTTTGCCACCTCACATTCCTAACAGTTGTTTGATTTTGGCGACGGATCGCCGTGAAACATAAGTAACCGTACCGTTTGAAAGCGTAATGCAAATTGTCCCGACAAAGCTCAAATCAAAGCTCTTGACCTTTCTCAGATTGATAATATCCGAGTTTGATATTCGGACAAAAGTCTTGCTGTCAAGCCGTTGTTCCGCCTCGTATAGCCTCAGGCGGAGCGCATACTCGCCGTGATTCGTCTCGGCAAACACCTTACCTGATGCGGCAAAAACACGGTAAATTTCAGACGGTTCCAGAACCTCGACCACATCGTCCCTGAAGCCGGCAATGACCTGCGGTTGCTCGTCTGACAGTCTTTTTATGATTGCATTGACTTCATCTGTCATTTTGTCCGTCATCACGATGATTTTTGGCTCTTTGCATTTTTCGTCTATCTTGATTTCAATTTGCATCGGTTCACCTCCTCGCTACGGTTACAGTATAGGAAAATCAAGAACCGATTTCTACCGATTCTCGATAGGCGGTTGTTTTAAGAACATAGGTGGTATTTTTTACGGGAATCTCATATTGGTCTGTATGGGCGGCTGATAAGTATCTGCGGTATGGGGATGCTCCCATACCGCAGACGGATCATCTTTCCGGCTCATTTTTGCGCTTTGCGCTTCTCTGAACCGGAATGGAGAGCAGCTCTCTTGTACGCTCTCCAAGTTGTTTTTCAATGGCTGTCAACCGCTGCTCCGGCAAATTGAGGGACGGATGTCGGGTGAACTTGAAGTCCACCATTCGCCGCAGCTGCGCTTTCTGCTTTGCACCCATTACCTCTTTACATACATCCTCATAGGAAATGCGGTAGGGATTGGAACGGGTCTTTGCATACGCACTCAGGTTCTTGAAATCGTCCGGCATTGCATAGTTGAACAGCGACAAGCCGTTATCGAAGATGGGCGCAGGGGCGATGATTTCGCCCGTGTGATTGTTCCGCAGCAAGCCGAAGTTGCCGAAGTGTCTGTCCTCGTTGTAAATCAGGGCGTCGAAAACCAGCATACTGCAAAGCTGCTCGTAGAACTCGTCGCCCAAGGTCTTGTAATAATCAAGGCAGGCTTTCAGCGTCGTCTTGCGGAGAATACGCCCGATAGGGACGAAAGAGGTATCAATATCCGTGAACAGCCGGCACTTGGAAGCAAGGATACCTTTCCAGTTTTCCAAGTCGTACTGTACGCAGCCGATGCCCATCTTGTCTGCGATCTGACAGGCATAATACTCGCTGTACGGCTCGTTTCCGGTGTTCGCAGCGCCCTCCGTGCCGCCCTTATACAGATAGATGCCGTCACCCTCCACGAACCTCCAAGCCTTCCGCAGCATACCGTTGGTAGTCAGCTCCGGTGAGGTGGAGAATGCCTCCCGACTGCCGCCCACGCCGGTATAAGCCACCAGTGACAGTGCTTCGGAGAAGCGGTTTTCATAGAGGTTATAATCGGCATACTTGCCGTCAAAGTCGGCGGTGACGACCCAATAGCTGTCGTTGAGGGACAGCCCCATACAGACATCAATGATGCCCTTCGTGTTGTTTACGCTCAGCCCCAGCGTCTTTAAGATTTCATCTACAAACTGCCGGTTCTTCGGAATCACCCGTCGTTCCAGCCACTTCACAACGCCCTCGTTTGTCAGCTCCAAGTCGAGGGGAAACAGCTTTTGCTTTGCCGTTTCGGTGTGGAGAATTGTCGCCTGCAAGCCCTCCAAGCCTCTTTCCTCCAGCGTGAAGGTCAGCAGTGTTTCATCATAAAGGCGCAGGCTATATACTTTTTCCATTGTGCTGCTCCTTTCCTCAAGCATTACGGACACATCCTTGTCAAGTGCCTCTGCGATCTTGATCATCAGGTCAAGGGAGAGGTTTTGCGTTCCTTTTTCGATGCGGCAGATGTTGGAACGCTGGGTTCCGATGCGCTTTGCAAGCTGTTCCTGCGACAATCCTTTTTCCAGTCTTGCCTGCGTCAGCTTCTGCACGATGCTTTGCCTTGCCGCCAACAGTTCCTTTTCGGTCATACAAAACCCTCCCTTCAGTCCACTATAATGTTATCATATATGATAACGATTGTCAAGAGGTTCGGTTATCTTTCCAAGTCCCTCGGTTTCTTTTCGGGCGGTTCTTCACCCTCATCGGGTTCACCGCCGACGATCTCGTTCTCACGCTTATCCACATTGAGCAGGGCGTTGAGTTCATTCAGCCGGTCGGTCTTGGCTTTCAATTCTTCCTCCTGCGGGAACGGTCTTTCCACATCGACCTTCGCAGTTTCAAACTGCTTTTTGATGTTGTCAAGCTCCATTTCGTTCATCTCCAAACGCTTTGGAAGCCCCTCCAGCGCATTATCCAAGCGGGTGATATTACCGAAGGTGTCCGTGCCGAGGGTTACGGGATAACCAAGCTCGCCTTTAAGCCGCACTTTGTATTCTCTTGCTTCAAAGTACAGCTCCATCGTAAAGCCACGGTACTCACCGAGGGGAATGGGTTCGGGATTCGTCATTGCCTTACACGCCTCCAAGATGGCGTTGCCGGCATCCGCTTTCTCTGAATAGAAAGCACCCTTGACCGTCATACCAACAAAGGTTTCATCAGACGGCTTCGGGTGCTCTGCCACTCTTTCAATATCGGATTTCAATCCCGCAATTACATCAGAGCGCCGTGCGATCTCCTGCGGATAGAACTTGATGATCTTATCCTCCAAAGCATATTTTTCGGAAAGGAAACTGGACTTTAAGAGCCGCAGCTTCTGAACCTGAATATCCAAGTCCATCTTCTCTTTGATGTGGGGATTGCCGGTCGCCAGCATTTTGATTTCAGCATAGGACAGTGCGGTTTCGTCAATATCTTCGCAGGAGCGTACCGGCGATTTGCTGGTCATTATCTGCGAAGCGAACTTCTGCTTGCCTTCCACGAGCTGATATAAGTAGGCATCAAAGGTTTCTTCCGTTACAAAACGGTAGATGTGAACCTCTGCATTTTCGTTGCCTTGCCGGATGCTTCTGCCGAGCCGCTGTTCCAAGTCAGACGGTCGCCACGGGCAATCGAGATCGGAGGATGCGGCAAGTTTGTTCTGCACATTCGTACCGGCTCCCATCTTCTGCGTACTGCCCATCAGGATGCGGACATCCCCTCGGCGTACCTTCTTGAACAGCTCCAGCTTCTTTGCTTCGGTATCTGCTTCGTGGATGAACTTTATCTCATCGGCGGGTACGCCACGGGCAATCAGCTTCTGTCGAATGTCGTCATAGACATTGAAGGAGCCGTCGTTTTTCGGCGTAGACAGGTCGCAGAAAAATAGCTGGGTCAACCGCTTCTCGCTGCCACGCTCCCAAGTTTCAAACATAGCGTCCACGCAGGCGTTGAGCTTGCTGTCCTCAAAATCAGGGAGCAACGGATTGATAAGCCGCTGATCAAGAGCCAGCTTTCTGCCGTCGTTGGTGATCTTGAGCATATTATCTTCCTTGGCATCAACCATACCGTTTCGTACCCTCTCGGCTCTCTCCGCAAGCTCGGCTACCATCTGCTTTTGGATTTCAGATGGCTTCACCGAGATATTGTGAAAGACCGCTGTCGGCACTGGCAGGTCGAGCATATCCGCTGTTTTGATGTCTGCGATTTCCTTAAACATCGCCATCAGCTCCGGTAAATTGTAGAAGCGGGCAAAGCGTGTTTTGGCTCGGTATCCCGTTCCTTCGGGTGTAAGTTCTACTGCCGTAATGGTTTCTCCGAAGGTTGATGCCCAGGCATCGAAGTGCTGCAAGTTGTTCTGAACAAGGGTGTTGTACTGCAAGTACCGCTGAATGGTGTAAAGCTCGACCATTGAATTGGAGATCGGCGTTCCTGTCGCAAACACTGTCCCACGCCCTCCGGTCAATTCGTCCAAATACCGACACTTCATAAAAAGATCGCTGGATTTCTGTGCTTCGGTCTGTGCGATACCTCCGACATTCCTCATTTTGGTATAGAGGAAAAGGTTCTTGTAGTAGTGGCTCTCATCAATGAAAAGCCTGTCCACACCAAGTTCCTCAAAGGTCACAACATCGTCCTTTTTGGACTGATCGTTGAGCTTATCGAGCTTCTGCTTGACAGATTTCTTTGTGCGCTCCAGTTGTTTTACGGAGAAGTTATCTCCACGGTTCTTTTTCAGTTCCGCAATGCCCTCCGTAACTTCATCAAGCTGCTGTTCGAGGATCGCCCGCTGCCGTTCAATGGACATCGGTATTTTCTCGAACTGCGAATGCCCGATAATGATGGCATCGTAATCGCCGGTGGCAATTCTGCCGCAGAACTTTTTGCGGTTCTTGGTTTCAAAGTCTTTCTTCGTTGCCACCAAAATGTTGGCAGAGGGATAGAGCTGTAAGAACTCCGATGCCCACTGCTCAGTGAGGTGGTTGGGTACGACAAACAGGGATTTACTGCACAATCCGAGCCGTTTGGACTCCATCGCCGCCGAAACCATCTCGAAGGTTTTCCCTGCGCCCACGGCGTGTGCAAGCAGCGTATTCCCGCCGTATAGGATGTGTGCCACAGCATTTCTTTGGTGTTCCCGAAGCTCGATTTCCGGGTTCATGCCGCTGAAAACGATGTGGCTTCCATCGTACTCACGGGGACGCAAGCTGTTGAATTTCTCGTTGTAAAGGATGCAAAGCCGTTCTCTGCGTTCAGGGTCAGACCAAACCCAATCCTGAAAACCCTGCTTGATCAGCTCCTGCTTTGCCTGTGCGATTGCCGTTTCCTTCTTGTTCAGAATGGCTTTCTTTTTGCCGTCTGCGTCCTCTACATAGTCGAAGATGCGGACATCCTTCAGGTTCAGTGTTTCCTCGATGATCTTATAGGCGTTGATGCGCCCCGTACCGTAGGTGCTGTATGCCTTCACATTGCTGCGGTCATAGGACTTGCCTTCAATGTTCCATTCGCCGGTGTAGGCAGAGAAGTGAACCTTGATGTTCCACTGTGCGTACCTCGGTGTTCCCAAGAATTCAAACATAAACTGTTCGACAATTTCGGTCGGTAGCCAAGTAGCACCAAGCCGAACGGCGATCTCGCTGGCGGTCAGGTCTTTGGGCTGCACCCGTTCCAGCGCTTCCACATTGACGGTGTAATCTTCGGGGTAAAGCTCTGCCGACTTTCTGGCGAGTACCAGCTTTTCCCGGACATTGCCGGAGAGGTATTCGTCCGCCATCAGGTACTTTGCCTGCGTGGAATTGCCGTACCCGTGCATCGGGTTCAGAAAGATAACGCCCTTCAAGTCTGCAAAGATTTCTTCCTCGGTCTTGCCGGTCAGCTCGCACATATAATCCATATCCACACGGGCTTTTTCACCCATAGAAACGGCAAGAGCTTCGCTGGCGGTATCTACGGAAGTGACCGGGGTGTGTGGCTTGATGGTTCGCTTGTAGAATATATCCGCCTTGCGTTCAAGCTGCCCTTCATCGCCCAAGACCTCAAGAGCCGAGAGCAGAGAAAAGGAGCTGTCCTGTGAAAAGGCGGAGATGTTGGCACGGCTGTTGATAAGTCCGTACTGCTTGGAAAAGGTATCATAAAGAGCGTTTAATCGCTCCTGCTCCGCTTTAATTTCCGAGTCGGGGTAATCCTCCGTCTGCAATTCAATCAGCTTTCTGACCGAATCACGGATGCGGATCATACCCTTTATGCGGTTCTCTGCGGTAGCGGATACCTCCACCGGAGCCATACGGCTGTTTTCTCGGAAGTAGATTTTATCGTCCAGCACCGTATAGGAGAAGTTGCGAACGGTGGGATCTGCGGGAATGGAATTGTCCTCCTCTGCAAGCTCATCCTCCACCTCATATGCGGTCAGCTCACCGTGAATATTGGAGACGGCTTCGCCGAGTTGCTCGGCAAGGTCTGCCCCCTCGTAAGGGACGCAGGTGGCTTCGGGACCGAAACGCCCCGACACCATTTTCATCTCTCCGAGTATCATTTCGGGATGCTCAACAAAGTACCTGTTCATCAGGATACCGTTTTCATCCGTGCCGAGCTGTACCCAATCCGGCTCTATATCCACAATGCGGTCACGCTTTTGCAGAATAAGAATGTCCGAAACGACTTCCGTCCCGGCATTTCCCTTAAAGGTGTTGTTCGGCAAACGGATAGCGCCAAGCAGGTCAGCTCGCTGAGCAATATACTTGCGGACAGCGGAGTTTTCCTTGTCCATTGTGCCTTTGCTCGTAATGAGCGCCATTACGCCGCCCGGACGGAGCTTGTCCAAGGACTTGGCGAAGAAGTAGTCGTGAATGAGGAACTTGTGCTTGTCGTAACGCTTGTCAGGAACCTTGAAATCCCCGAAGGGTACATTTCCCACAACGGCATCAAAGAAGCTGTCAGGGAGATTTGTTTCCTCAAAGCCCTGTGCGGCGATAGAGGACTTTTGATATAACTGCTGTGCGATACCGGCAGAAATTGTGTCCAGCTCTACACCGTAGATCTTGCTTTCCTTCATTTCTTCGGGAAGCATACCGATAAAATGCCCGATGCCGCAGGACGGTTCCAAGATGTTGCCCTCACGGAATCCAAGCTGTTTCATCACCTTATACACGGCATTGATAACCGTTGGTGGCGTGTAGAAAGCGGTCAGAGTGCTTTCTCTTGCGGAGGCGTATTCCTCCGGCGTCAGGATGCTTTTCAGCATCCCGAACTCTGTCTGCCAAGAACCTGCTCGCTCATCATAGGCTTCGGGAATACCGCCCCAGCCCACATATTTAGAGAGGATGATCTGCTCGTCCGGTGTGGCGAAGCGGTTTTCTTCCTGACACCTTTTCAGAACGGTGATCGCCGCATAGTTGCGGTGGAAGCGTTCTTTCTTGTTGACCTCCTCGACCTCGTGAGAAGCAAGGTCAAAGGTATGCCGGTCTGCCATTGGGATTTCAGGGTGAATATCAAAGGTCTGCACCCGGCTTTTCTTCGGATGCTCCCAAACAGGGGTAAGGGGTGCTTCCACCTGTGCAAGTTCTTCCTCGGAGAGATAAACAAGATCATCAAAGGACAGTGCTTGCAATCCTTTTTCGGTCAGTTCTTCAAGGGACGAATACTGCACACTGCGGACGACCTTGCCGTCTGCAAGAGTTTCGATGCGGAAATCCACAAGATTGACCCTTGCCTGTATTTCGTGCCTGTCGTCCTCTGTGGTAGTGTAGGCAATACCTACATTGGTAAGGTCAGTGTAATCCGCACCGTCCTCACGCTGATACTCCTCACGGCAAAAATCATCAATGAGATGCTTCGCCTTGTCCAGAGCATTTTCCGGCAGATACGGGCTGTCGATGATCTCAAAGCCCTTGGGCGGTGGGTCAAGCTGTGCGATAAAACCGTGCGGAATCGTGTTGCCGTCCTTGTCCTTATACAGAACAATACTCATCGGCACACCGTAGTAGTTTTCCTCCTTGATGTCTTTCTCGAAACTATAAGGGCTGGTGTACTCAATGCTTTCACCGACCTTGCCGTCCGTGCCGAGGATCTCGACCGGGGCGGTCAGGAAGCGGAACTGCACGCCCTCTTCCATGGCTTCCGCGACTTCCTCCGCGTCAGCCGGCATTTCGGCCTGACTGCGGCGGTAGATGACGTAGGTGTCCTGCGCGCCGAGACGGATAGCCGTGCGGCAGACGTCCATGGCGACGTTGCCGCCGCCGATGACGGCGCACTTTTTGCCGATGCGCGGCTTCTTGCCGAGGTTGACCCTGCGCAGGAAGTCCACACCGCCGTACACGCCGGAGAGCTCTTCGCCGGGCACGCCGATGGGTGCGCTCTTCTGCGCGCCGATGGCAAGATAGAAGCCCTTGTAGCCCTGCTCACGCAGCTGATCGATGGTGATGTCCTTGCCGATCTCGACGCCGCACTGGAAGTGGACGCCCATCTCACGGAGCACCTCGATCTCGGCGTTGACAACATCCTTCTCGAGGCGGAAGCTCGGGATGCCGAGGGTCAGCATGCCGCCGGGCACCTCGTTTTTATCAAACACGGTGACATTTTCGTAGCCCATGTTCGCCAGATAGTAGGCGCACGACAGGCCGGCCGGGCCGGCGCCGATGATGGCGATCTTCTGGTCAAATTTCTCGTGCGTGCAGGAATTCATGGGCGGCACATAGCGGTGCTCGGCCTTCATGTCCTGCTCGGCGATAAA
>OHXZ01000637.1_pt1 | contig 11504 bp, 10 predicted proteins | sample 1580021 | NCBI WGS metagenome assembly OHXZ01 (sample SAMEA3882520, study PRJEB24775) | human gut metagenome | biome: human-associated habitat; feature: intestine environment; material: feces | place: Netherlands | collected 2009/2010
TATTGCATAATATTTAATTATTTCTTAATTGACATAGGGGTGTAATCAGTGTTATATTACTCAACCCTGTCATTAAGCAAAATTTAAGGGGAGGAAAGGAAAGCAGGAATTTATGACATTTTATCAGGAGTTACAGTTAAGCTCGGCTGGTTCAAAACAGCTTATCAAGAACACACAGGATTCTAAAGAGAAAAGAAGACATATTCTTATATATAATTTTAAGGTGTATCTTGTTATGATATTCTGCGTCGCAGTAGTTACAGTATTCAGTAAGCTGCTGGGGAATAATAACAGTGTTGTCGGAGTTACAGTGCTTCTTGCAGTGCTGGTATTAAGACAGGCGGATTTTGGAATTAAGACATCACATGGTTTGATTTCGATAATGGGAATATATGCGATATTGATAGCAGGACCGAGGGTTTCCAATATGGTACCGCCAGTTGCTGCATTTGTAATAAATGTTGTGTGTATTATGCTTCTTATGATAATGGGATGTCACAATGTAATTATGTATAATCATTCAACATTTGTTCTTGGGTATCTTTTGCTGCAGGGATATGATGTCACAGGCCATGAATATATGATGAGAGTTGTGGGACTGCTTGCCGGGATGTTAGTATGCATGATTATTTTCTATAAGAATCAGAGGAACAGACCATATAGAAGAACATTTTGGGATTTGTTTAAGGAATTTAATATTAATTCAGCAAGGACAAGATGGTACATTAAGCTTACATTTATCGTATCAAGCGCTATGCTGATTGTTTCACTGATGGGACTGCCTAGGGCAATGTGGATTGGAATTGCGTGCATGTCAGTGTGTCTGCCGTTTTCTAAAGATGTTGATAAGAGAATTGGAAACAGGGCATTGTTTAATGTTGTTGGATGTGCGATTTTTGCAGTGATGTATATAGTTCTGCCAGAATCAATGTATCCGTATATAGGCATGATAGGTGGTATCGGAGTCGGATATTCCGCTGGTTATGCATGGCAGACAGCTTTTAATACATTTGGCGCATTATCAATTGCGGCGGGACTTTTTGGAATGCCTTATGCGGTTGCATTACGTATAGGACTGAATGCTGCCGGTGCTGCTTATACATGGCTGTGTGACAAGGTACTTGAAAGAATACATTCTGCAGTGCAGGCAAAGAATGCCAGCGTGGTTGAGTAAATGTGACTACTATACTTTAGCACATTTTTCTGATAAAATTATACAAGGTATGCCGTTATGTGAATAAGTGCTGCCAGAAACTATTAATATGTTAATAACAGGCACAATTCATGTGCGGAATGGAGTATAGATTGAAAAAAGGAAGCGTATACGAAGGTAAAGTTGAAAAGGTTGATTTCCCTAACAAGGCGACAGTGTGGGTGACAGATGAGGACGGACAGAAGGAAAAGGCAATCGTCAAGAACGCAATTCCTGGACAGACTGTCAGATTCTGCGTGAATAAGAAAAGAAAAGGACACTGCGAAGGCAGACTTATGGAAGTTGTTGAGAAGAGTCCGCTTGAAACCAACCCGGCATGTCCACATTTTGGCAAATGCGGTGGCTGCACTTACCAGACAGTAGCTTACGAGGAACAGTTAAAGATTAAGAGCGCACAGGTGGAAAAGCTTCTTAACGAAGTTGTTTCGGGTGAGCTTCCATTTGAGGGGATAATCGGAAGTCCGGTTACAGAAGAATACCGTAATAAGATGGAATTTTCATTTGGCGATGAGTACAAGGATGGACCGCTTGCACTCGGACTTCACAAACGAAACAGCATGTATGATATTGTTCCGGTTACAGAATGTAAGATTATTGATGAGGATTACAGAAAGATTCTCACATGCGTTCAGGATTATGCAATAGAGAAGGAGCTTCCTTTCCAGCACAAGTTAAGCCACGAGGGGTATCTGCGTCATCTTCTTGTAAGAAAGTCTGTAAAGACAGGGCAGATTCTTGTTGATATCGTTACAACAACTCAGATTGAGCATGATTTCACAGAGCTTGTAAACCGCCTGACATCAATTGAATATAAGGGCACTCTTACAGGTGTTCTCCATACATTTAACGACAGCCTTGCAGATGCAGTAATTAACGAGAAAACTGAGCTTCTGTATGGTCAGGATTATATTGAGGAGGAACTTCTGGGCTTACGTTTCAAGATAACTCCGTTCTCATTCTTCCAGACCAATTCTCTTGGAGCGGAAGTGCTTTACTCTAAGGCACGTGAGTATGTGCTTTCTGGCGGATTTGGAGATGTGGCTGGCAGCAAGCCAGTTATATATGATCTGTATACAGGTACAGGTACGATTGCACAGATGTTATCGCCGGTTGCCAGCAAGGTCATCGGTGTTGAGATAGTTGCGGAAGCTGTTGAGGCTGCTAAGAAGAATGCAGCCCAGAACGGTCTTACTAACTGTGAGTTCATTGCAGATGATGTCTTAAAGGCACTTGATAATATTGAGATTAAGCCAGATTTCATCGTACTTGACCCACCTCGTGACGGAATCCACCCTAAGGCACTTGAAAAGATTATTGATTACGGTGTTGACAGAATGGTGTACATTTCCTGCAAGCCTACTTCGCTTGCAAGAGACCTTATTACTTTGCAGGAGAGAGGGTATAAGGTGGAGAAGTGCTGCTGCGTGGATATGTTTCCTAATACGGGGCATGTGGAGACGGTTGTCTTGCTTTCCAAGGGTGAGGTCGACTCGAAAAAGATTCGGGTTGAGTTCTCTTTGGAAGATATGGATATGTCCGAATTTCAGGATGGGGCAACCTATCCGCAGATCAAGGAGTATGTGTTGGAGCATACCGGGTTAAAGGTGTCCAACCTCTATATCTCACAGATTAAACGAAAATGTGGGATTGGGGTTGGTAAGAACTATAATCTGCCGAAGTCCGAGGATTCCAGACAGCCCCAGTGTCCGCAGGAAAAAGAGAAAGCAATCCGAGAAGCATTCAAATATTTTGGGATGATCTAACATCCCGCAAAATGGAGGTTTCTTATGGATAGATTGATTTCTTGTGAGTTTAACATGGATACCGCTTGTGTGGAACTGAAATTTTTAGATGGCAGCATGATTGCCATTGATACCATCGCCGTGGAGAATGAGGTTGCTGACAATATGTATCAACGGTCAGAACTGGATTATCTAATCTACAATGATCCGGTTGGATATGCAGACTTGATCTTGAACGGTGATCCCGAAATTTATCTAAAAACTGTAACTGAATGTAAACCCTTAGATTAAAACTCAGCCCTCTGCCTTTTCCTTGGCAGAGGGCCGTTTTTTGCTTAACAGTTATTGAGCATCCCTTAATTGCTCTACAACACTGCATTTCGCTGCATTGTCATACATCATGCAAGGAATCAGCCACCCCAGCAGAAGAAATACCGGAATTGTCAGCAGGACAGGCAGAATGGTGAATCGATACTCAAAGAACCAGAACATACTGCCCAGCATTTTTCCTGCAAGAGGTCCCACCGCCAGCGACAGAATAAAGGCCGCCGATACGGAGGACATTGCGTAAAACAATCCCTCGTAGATCAGCATGGTTTTGAGCTGCCGGTTCGTCATTCCTACAGCCTGAAGCACAGCAAATTCACGGCGGCGGGAAAGAATACCGGTCATCATGGCGTTGAAGAAATTTAAGAGTCCCACCAGCCCGATGATAGCACAGAGGATACCACCTATCAGAAGGAACATCTGCCGGAACTGAGCAAATTCAGAGCGAGCCGTGGCCTTGCTTTCATACATCAAGGGCGAAAACTCACCGGCAGTGAGCTTCGATAGATATTGCTCTGCTTCGGCCTCGTCAACTTCGTCCGCTGTGTCGAACAGGTAGAGCATCGGAATGGCTGCACCACCGCTGTCCCTCTGTGCGGTGTCCACAGACAAAACTACGTCATATCCAATACCACTATAACGATAACTCATGGAATTCGGAAGTTCTACCAAGGCGCAGACCGTGTACTCTACATCTCTGGCTCCATACAATTTTGCCTGAAAGTACTCCTCCGGTGTATCTTCGGTGAGTTCCCCGGTGCGGCTGTCGATATATTTCACATCGTCCGCATAGGTGGCGGTGATCGTGTCTCCCACCTTGGGGTAGTATTCAGGATTGGGCAGATTACCGTAGTCATCTAAGGAAACCGCAATGGCAATGGCGTTATTGTCCGGCTCCAACATGGGAGAAATATCTCCGTCGAACACTTGCAGCTTGTCAAACAGACTGTTATCCAGAGCCTCGATTCTGGTATCTCCCATCACCATATTGCCCCGGTGCTCCAGACGGCTCATATGGCTGTCCAACTGCTCGGCGCTTTCGTACCTTGCATAGTCCTGCCGCAGAGCATCCTCCGTCATCCACAGGTAGGCGGGTTTTCGCACAGCATATCCCGTGCCGGAAAGACTGGCCTTTGTGTTTGCGGAGATATCCTCTATTTGCTCCTGGGTGATAAATTCATCTGCACTCAAGTTATAACGAAAATAGTCGGGAGTGCTGACGATAAAATCGGCGCAGGTCATGGCGGATACATACTTCTCCATGCTGAAGCCGCCCACAAAGGCACACAGCGCATTGAACAGTGTCACCGACAGTGCCAGAGACACCACCACCAGCACCGTCTTTTTCTTGTTTCGTCCCAGATTGGCAAAGGCCATCTGATGGAGCTTCGCTCCCCGGGTACTGCGCCGTTTTTTCTTCGTCTGCATCGCATCCGTATATTTGGTAGCCTCCACCGGAGAAACCTTGGCTGCCATTTTTCCGGGCTTGGAGCAGGACAAGAGCACTGTCAGCAGAGCAAACAGCACGGAGCCAACAAAGATCACAGGCGAGGTGCTGATGATAGTGATGCCCACCCCCAACTGGGTGGAGCGCAAGACAACAGGTACCAGAACAGCGCCGATGCCGTAGCCCAGCAGCAGCCCCGCCGGAATGCCGATCAGACAAAGCAGAAGTGCCTGCTGGCGAATGATGCGTTTGAGCTGCCGGGGCGTTGTGCCAATGGTTTTCAGAAGTCCGTAAAACCGGATATCCCCCGCAACAGAGATCTGGAAAATGTTATAGATGATAAGATACCCCGTGAAAATCACCAGCAGCAAAAAAGCTGCTATGGCGATCACAAGTTCCGGATCAAGCTGCGACTCCAGCTGGGATGAGGTATATCCCCAGTTGACGCCGATCCGGACGCTGTTGGGATCGGTATAGCTGTCCCATGTGTAGCCAAGATCGGTATCCACCTGCTCCATCTGCCCTTGAATGTTTGTGCCGGAGGCCAGCATGACATTCAAATCGGTGCGGAAAGGCTGTAAACCTGTTTTCACTGCCTGCGCTTCGATGTCATCTGCGTAATCACGGCTGATGTTGATGTAATGAACAGGCATTAGTTCATCATAGTCCCAATAGCCCACCAGCGTAAAGGTATCTGTTACAGTAAAGGCGGTTTGATCCTTGTCCGTAATGGAATAGGAAACCGTGACCTCGGCGCCCAGCTCCGGCGTTACGCCAAGCAGCTGCAACGCTGCCGTATCCATGGCTACCTCTTTGCCGCTTTCGGGCATCCGTCCGGTAGTAGGGGTTGCATAGCTCCATTTAGTGCAGTTGGCATCCATGTAGCTGATCTCTGCCGGTACTTTGGCAAAGACCCCCTCCGCAGTGATACCGATTACCTTCCGTACCCCCGCAGCCTTCACCTTTGGGTGGGCAGCGATGCGTTCCGCCTGCTCGGGGGAAACATCCTTAAAGGTGCCATGCGCATAGCCGCCTACCTGCCGAAACTGGTAGGTTTCATAGCTGGCGTTCAGTGACAAGACAATGGTGAACATGGACGTAAATAGCAGCGTTGTCAGCGCAATGGCAAAAATAGCGATCAGATTGCGGCGACGGTTCGCATAAAGAGATTTTAAGCTGAGCTTTCGAATACATTTTCTGTTTTTGACATTCATCGTAGCCACCTCCCGTTAGTTCTGGGAGACGATCCGACCATCTTCGATACGGATAATGCGGTCTGCCATCTGCGCAATTTCTTCGTTGTGAGTGATCATTACGATTGTCTGGGCGAACTTTTGACTGGTGACTTTCAAAAGGCTCAATACATCCTGGCTGGTTTTGGAATCCAGATTGCCGGTGGGTTCATCTGCCAGAATGATAGCGGGTGCTGCCGCCAGCGCACGGGCAATGGCTACCCGCTGCTGTTGACCGCCTGAGAGCTGATTGGGCAGCGCATCCAGACGATCATCCAGCCCAAGTGTCTGTACAATCTGCTGTACGAAATCCTTATTGACCTTGCCACCGTCCAGCTCAATGGGTAGAACAATATTTTCATACACATTCAGCACCGGAACAAGATTATATGCTTGGAACACAAAGCCGATTTTCCTGCGACGGAAGATGGTCAGCGCTTCCTCCTTCAGGGAGAAAATATCCTGTCCGTCCACCATGACCGTGCCACTTGTAGGGCGATCCAGCCCGCCCAGCATGTGCAGCAGCGTGGATTTGCCGGAGCCGGATGTGCCGACAATTGCAACAAATTCGCCCTTCTTTACACTTAAATCAACTCCATCCAACGCATGAACTGCGTTATTGCCGGAGCCATAAATCTTTTTCAGGTTTTTTGCCTGTAAAACTTCCATAAATGAGTACCTCCATGAAAAAATCTGTATGTATGAAAGGAAATGATCCTTTGATACATACAGATTATCGCATAGGAATCTTTCCACATTCTTTCCGGCGGAAAATGAAATCTAACAGTTTTGATAGAATTGTTGTTATTTCGGCAGAAATATGGAAAACGTACTTCCTTTTCCCGGAACGGAAGCAACCTTGATATAACCGCCCTCGCCGGATATGATCTGTCGGGCAAGGTATAAGCCGATGCCCACACCTTCTTGTTTCTGCACACTATTTGAGCGGTAAAAGCGAGCAAATATCTTCGCTTGCTCACTTTCCGGGATGCCTGAACCGGTATCCGATATATCGATCCTTGCAAACATTTCATAGCTTACGGCAGAAATAGTAATGGTGCCATGCTCTGTATATTTGATGGCGTTGTCTACGATATTAGCCAGCGCTTCCGCTGTCCATTTGAAGTCGAATACAGCAAAAGCATCGGTATCTTGCAGTCGCAAAGACAATCCTTTTTCAGAAGCCTTGGCAGTATATTGTTCTACTACGCTTTCAAGCAGCGGCTGCAGCGCTGCTTGCTGAGGGGAGAGTGAAATGATCCCGTTTTCCAGTCTGGAAAGCTTTACGAGAGAATCGATCAGAAATCGCAGCTTTTCCGATTGTTTGTACAGCGCCTCCACATTTGCCTTCGCCGATGCAGGCAGAGTTTCCTCCTTCAGAAGCTCGCTGTATAACAGCAGGTTTGCAATCGGCGTTTTCGTCTGGTGGGAAATGTCTGCAATCAAGGTTTTGATTTTGTCTTTTTCCTGCGCTATATTTTGAGAAGATGCTTCTGCTGCGGAAAGATAGTGCGCAAACTTCGTTTCCAATGCAGACAGCTGGCTTTCATCAAAATTGTTTTCAGAAAAGGAGCCGGTCATGGCAGCGTCTAGCATCCTTTCGATTTCTTCCATCGTTTTTCTGGCCTTTCTCCGCTCCCATAACACAACAGCTGCCGCCGCCAGAAAACACAGCAGTATGATCACAATGCCGGTTTTATTCATCTTTTGTCACCCAGCTATAACCGATTCCATAGACGGTTTTAATATATTTCTGTGCACCAAGCTTATCCCTCAGACGCTTGATCGTAACAGACAAAGCATTTTCATCCACATATTCTGCGCCATCTGTCCAGATCCGGTCTACAAGGTCTCCACGGGTCATGGTTCGGCCTCGGTTTTCAACAAGCAGACGCAGTAATTTTTGTTCGGTTTTGCTCAATTCCACTTTTGAATCTGCCACATAAAAGGTCATAGCCTCAAAGTCAAAGTGAAATAGATCCATATGGAACGGCGCATTTTTATGGTTTGACGCTTGCTTTCGCAGTTGGGTATTCACCCTTGCCCGCAAAACCGAAAGAGAAAAGGGCTTGGTAATATAATCATCAGCGCCTCTCTCCAGTCCGTCTACGATATCCAGATCGGTGTCATTGGCAGTCAGCAGAATAACAGGAATCCCGGGCGTGTTTTCCTTGATCTCCCGGAGCAGCTCAAGCCCACTGCCATCCGGCAGATTGATATCCAGCAGAACCAGGGATACACTCCCGCAAAGCAATTGTTCTCTTGCCGCTTTTAGATCATGGCAGGATATAATCTGACGGTCATCTGCTTTCAGCGCTTTGCATAAGCCTTGATTCAAACCGATATCATCTTCAACAATCAGTAATTGCTCCATGTATCTCACTCCCTCGTTATTCAAAGGCCACCATTATTTCCTTGGGTAATTTTTCGTTCTCACAGTTCAGAAGATAGGCGATTGCTCTGCTTGCAAATTTGTTTGTTTTCACTGTATCCCAATCGGCAAGCAAAATGACCTCTGCCTTGCCGTTCTCAAAATCTAATGATATTTCGCCCCATTCGCCGTCGCAGTCTGCCTGATATTCGTAGATTGCGGCGGCGATTTTCTTTTTTCGCTTGGTCTTGGATTTCTGTTTTAGCCGGACTGCATGGATTGCGCCCTCGGCAACCAAAAATTCCGTCAACTTGTCCACTGCTTTTCGGTAGGCTCGTTCTGCACCGCTGGCTGTACTGCCCTCAAACATAACCGCCAGTTCTTCAAAGGTGGGGCGGTCTTTCCATGAGCTGACACGCCCACAGGTCATGCAAATTGCTAATCGTTTTTCGAGCAAGGTCTGTTCCCGGTAATTCAGTTTCTCAAATGCCCGCTGCACCTTTTCTGCCTGTATGCCGTTCCAGAGGATATCGGTATAGTTCCAGCTATCGTCAAGGGCTACATCCTCGCCTGTTTCTTCGCCGTCCTCGTCTGTGACATAGAAAGGCTGCTGATTGCGGATACCTCGCACAACTTTCAGATAGTTTTCGGCAAGAGCAAGATCACAGTTGTATTTCTTGGAAAACTCGTTGACCGCATCCTTGGTATTGTGGTACAGCCAAGCCATTGACCGCACCATTTTGTAATTAGTCAGAGAGGATACCGACCATTTTTCTTCGCCCATGCGAAAACGGAGCATAGCATCCCGGATGAACGGATAGATGTATGTAGCATACTCTGCGCCCTTGGTAAGGTCATAGTCCATCAGTTTTTGGAGCATTTGTTCCCGGCAGGAGAGCTTTATATCTATAAATCGGTCTGTGTCGTACAAATCGCCGCCATCCACACCGAGAAAGTCTTTGATGCGCTTGTTAAGCTGCGGCTCGTAGTGGTGTAGGAAGAATGAGAAATGTATCAAATTCTTTTCCTGCAAGGCAGACAGGATATATTCGTTCAGACTGCCCACCGCTGGAGGCTCCGGTTCCAGTTGGAAGATGCGCTCTGCCGCATAAGGAATGATGCCGTCACCGTGCGGATTGACAGCGTGTTTTGGTATGTATCCGGTCATGTCCCATGAAAAATCACTCAGCATAGCGCACCTCCTTTCGGTTCTTTCTCTATCAATATCGACAGTAATTATGCATCGAACTTTTTGTTAGTAGTATTATTTTCGTCGTCCATCATATCACTTAGCACGGCAAAAGCTTGGCTCAGCGGCACAGCCTTAGAAGTCCAGTTTTTCAAACTAAACAAGTTGGAAGATTCATCAAACACATCAAATTCGTCTGTCCCATCAGTGATTTTCTTCAAGTACAACATTTCTATCAAATACAAAGCTCCCAAGATATTTAGTACATTCTCCTGCTTTGCTTGCTTCAACTGCTCATAGCGGTTGTGCTTGACATCTGTAAATGCTCCCCACCATTGCAACGACTGTGCGGGCTGGGTAATATCCCAATTCATAAACGGTTGTATTTCGATATCGTATTCCTGTACACTGATTTTTTGATTTTTTATATCCGGTGTGTTGGTCAAAATATACTGTGCATAGTCTGCAACCGTTTTTCGATCCGTTGTATTGAAACCGCAAAACTCTTTGAATACAGTATCCAACTCTGCCCCTATGGCTTGAATTAAGAGGGCATATCCGTTAGAAAATGCATCAAAATTGTCCTCATGTAGTTCTACAAACTCTATTGATTCAACAAAACGCTTTTCGAGCATTAAGTAGTATTTCCAATGATTCTGACTAAGTTCTTTTCTATTCATGTTTGTCCCTTTCTTTGTATATTTTTGCACTTGCTTCCTTTTTCAAAGCCGCCTGGTCCATTTCTTTTTCATAAGCTCCCTTGGCATAGGCTACATTGCTCAATGCCCGGAGCATCTTATCTTTTGCCAGCTTTTTCATAACCTCTGCAAGATCAGCGTCCAGAGTACCACGCTTCACATAGCGGTTTATGGTGTTCAGCCGTTTCTCATAAATCTGTTTCACCGGATGATCGTCCGCAAGCTCCCGTTGTTCTCTGCCTTTCAGGTTGCCGATCTGCCGACAGGTGCGGTGCAGCTTGTCCCCCGGTGCATAGCCGCCACAGTATTTGGTGTGCCGTGCGTTGGTGGTCAGAAACCACTTGCCGCAGATTTTGCATTTCTTTGGTGCATGACCAACACACAGGCCCTCAAAGAGATCAGACCGGAACATCCCTACAAAGGATACATAGTGCATCCGCTTGACCAGCTTCGCAACTTTTTCGCCGGGACGGATGACGGATACATACTGAACGGAATTGTTCAGGGTAGACATCCAGGCATTGCCTTCCGTGATGGAAAACTCCGGCGGGAAATAGCTGCCGAACATTTTTGCAAAACCCTCTGCGGTGCGGTCTGCTTCGTTGCCGTCTGTTTTTTCTGCAAAATCAAGCATGGCCGTTTGGTATTCCCCAAGGGAGTATGCCAGATGCCCGAAAACTGCGGTATAGCGTTGGAGCATCATCGCATCGGTAAAGTTCTGGATTTCTTCAAATTGCAAAGAATTGGTTGCGGCTTTTATGGCAAACTCCACATATTTCAGCGCATTGTCCACAGTAAAGACTTTTTCAATCCGTTCTCTGTGCTTTGAGATATTCATATAGGAGAACGGCGGTGTTTGACTGAGAATATCGAGCATCGTCAGAGCAGCTTCCTTTGCAATAGGACAGAGTGCAGAAGCATCCTGTCCGGCGTTTAATATTCCAAGCAGCAGATTGATTTTCTCGCATTGCTCGTTTATTTTTGCAATGGTATTCACAGGAACATTCAGTGCATCACAGGCAAGCGTACCGACAGGAAATGTTTTGCTCTCATATATGACCGTATCCTGCCAGAAATCCAATGTCATCAATTCTTGATTCATGCTTGCCCTCCTGTCCTGTTTTTTCATTTTTCTAATTATATCATGTAAATGTGAAGAAATCTACGTCCTCAGATAAGTTGTCCTGTTTTTTGAAACAGGATTGTCCTGTCATTAGCCTGTTTTTTGAAAAATCCGTCATAACCATAATAGAAGGAGCGAAGCACCTGCCAATCACTGCGGGTG
>OHXZ01000639.1_pt1 | contig 11492 bp, 9 predicted proteins | sample 1580021 | NCBI WGS metagenome assembly OHXZ01 (sample SAMEA3882520, study PRJEB24775) | human gut metagenome | biome: human-associated habitat; feature: intestine environment; material: feces | place: Netherlands | collected 2009/2010
CCGCGTATGCCTGCACCACGGCGCTGGGGCTGTATAATGTTTATCTCAACGGCCAAAAGGTCAGCACCGATGAGATGACCCCCGGCTGGACAAGCTATAACCGCCGCCTGCTCTATCAGACCTATGAGGTCACTGCCATGCTGCACCCCGGCCTCAACATGGCCGGGGCAATGCTGGGGGCCGGGTGGTACAAGGGTGTGATGGGCCTGACCCGTTCCCGCAACAACTATGGCGATACCACCGCCTTTGCCATGCAGTTGACCCTTGTGTATGCCGATGGCACCCGTGAAACCGTGAACACCGGCCCAGCATGGCAGGGAACGAAGGCACCCGTGATATTCTCAGAGATTTACCACGGCGAAGCATACGATGCCGCGCTGGAACTGCCCCACTGGGCCGAATGCGAAACGCCGGAAAACACCCCCGCAGGCCGCTGGCACGCCGTGCACACCGTGCCGTACCCTGCCGCCAAACTGGCCGCCCAGGCCGCAGGCAAGGTATGCGTGCAGCAGCGCATCCCGGCGCAGCGGGTGTTTACCGCGCCGGATGGCAGCACAGTGGTGGATTTTGGCCAGAACATGGCGGGCCGGGTGGAAATTACCGTGCAGGGTACAGCCGGGCAGGCGGCTGAACTGCGCTGCTTTGAGGAGCTGGACGCCGATGGCAACCCCTACCTGGCCAACCTGCGCAAAGCCCGCACCACCATGCAATATACCTTTGCCCGCAGCCAAACGGTGACCTGGCAGCCGCAGTTTACCTATATGGGATTCCGCTATGCGCTGGTGGTGCAGTGGCCGGGAAAACCGGAACCGGCCAATTTTACCGCCTGCGTGCTGCACAGCGCCATGCAGCCGGCGGGGGAGTTTACCTGTTCCGAACCGCTGGTGAACCAGTTGAACCATAACATTTTGTGGGGGCTGAAAAGCAACTTTTTGGATGTGCCCACCGATTGTCCCCAACGCGATGAACGCCTTGGCTGGACCGGCGATGCACAGATTTTTTGCGAGACCGCCTGCTGGCTGGCCGATACCTGGACTTTTTACAGCAAGTGGCTGAAAGACCTTGCCGTGGACCAGCTGCCGGACGGCGGCGTGGCCAATGTGGTGCCCAATATTGAGGAAACCCACACCGAGGCCAACTGGCTGATGAAAAACTGCCCATATGGCGCTTCCGGCTGGGGCGATGCCGCGACTGTGATCCCCTGGGTGCTGTACCAGATGTATGGCGACGATACCATTCTGCGCAGCCAGTACCCCAGCATGAAGCGCTGGGTGGATTTTATGCGCGCCAACACCCAAAACGGTCTGTTTGATTTCAAGATGCAGCTGGGCGACTGGGTGGCGCTGGACGCCGAACCGGGCAGTTATTTTGGCGCAACCCCCACGGCGCTGACCAGCCAGGCGTACTATGCGCTTTCGGCCCAGCTGCTGGCGCTGGCGGCGGAGGTACTGGGCAACCGGCAGGATGCAGAGCTTTACGCGGGGGTTCACCGCCAGGCAGCCCAAGATTTTGCCGCAAACTTTTTTACTCTGGATGGTGCAATGACCGCCCAGACCCAGACAGCCCATATTCTGGCCCTGCGCTTTGGCCTGACCCCGCAAAAGTGGAAGCAGAAAACGATCCAGCGCCTGCTGGAACTGTTGGAACAACAAAACGGGCATTTGGTTACCGGCTTTTTGGGCACACCGTATTTCTGCGCGGCGCTCAGCCAGAATGGCTGCTGGCAGCAGGCGTATGACCTGATGTTGAAAAAAGATTACCCCGGCTGGCTGTATCAGGTGCTGCAGGGGGCCACCACTGTGTGGGAACACTGGGATGGCCGCCGCCCGGACGGCACGATGTGGTCCGCGGGGATGAACTCTTTCAACCATTACGCATACGGCGCGGTGGGGGCATGGCTGTACGGCGAGTGCGCCGGTATTGGCCAGCAGCCGGGCACGGCAGGTTTTTGCGCCGCACGGCTGGCCCCGCGCCCCGGTGGCGGGCTGCGCTGGGCCCAGGCCTGGCACCAGACCCCCTTTGGCCGCTATGCCCTGAAGTGGCAAGTTGATGACGGGAAAATCACCGTTACGGCGGCAATTCCACCCAATGCAGCGGCAAAAATCTGCCTGGAACCCGGTGCCAAGCTGCTGGAAACGGACGGCCTGACCTTTGCGGAACAAAACGGATGCCCTACCGCCCAAGTGGGCTCCGGCCAGTATCGGGTCAGCTATACGATGGAGCAGTAATTGAACCAAAGCGTTCCTTTATGGTACAATAGCCCCAAAGAAATACAACGATTACCCGCGGGAATAGAAAAAGTACTGCAGGCGAAAGGGGAAAGGGAAACATGCAAATCAAATCTGTTGCTGTTCTGGGGGCCGGTGCAGTCGGCTCTTATGTCATCTGGGGACTCAGCTCCCGCAAGGATATTCGCCTTGCTGTAATTGCCGAAGGCCCGCGTGCCGAACGGCTGAAACAACAGGGAATCACCATCAACGGCACCACCTACCGCCCGCAGGTTTGGACCCCGCAGGAAGCAAACGGCGTGGATCTATTGGTGGTTGCGCTGAAATACGGTGCGCTGCCCGGCGCACTGGACAGCATTGCCGCCGCCGTTGGCCCCAACACCACCGTGATGAGCCTGATGAACGGTGTGGACAGTGAGGAAATCATCGCCGCCAAAATCGGTGCGGAACATGTTCTGCCCTCCCTCATCAAGGTGGCCTCCCACAAGGAAGCCGACGGCTACCACTTCAACCCCGAAACCACCATTGGCATTATCTATGGCGAGCTTGCCGCACCGCTGAAAAGCGAGCGCGTGCAGGCGGTGGAAGCATTGCTTGCCGGTACGGGCATTCATTCCCGCGTTACCCCGTATATTAAGGAAGAAATCTGGAGCAAGTTCCGCCTGAATGTCTGCAACAATCTGCCGCAGGCCATTTTGGGCGCGGGCGTTGGCTGTTACCAGAGCAGTGCCCACATGAAAGCCATCAGCGATGGTTTGTGCCATGAGCTGGAGGCCATTGCCGTGGCAAAGGGCATTGATTTGAGTAAGGTGGATGCAAGTTCCCGCCATGGCAGCCTGGTCCCACCTGCAACGCGCTATTCCACGTTACAGGATCTGGATGCCGGGCGGCACACCGAAATTGACATGTTCTCCGGTGCGCTGATGCGGATGGGGCAGGAACTTGGCATTCCCACGCCGTATAACGAGTATACCTATCACATGATCAAGGCACTGGAAGAAAAGAACGATGGCCTGTTTGATTATGCGGCCAAGGCAAGCGATTTGACCTGCGCCAAATAAGCGGGCGAGAGGGAAAAGCATAAAAGCGTTCTATCGGATGCGCCATAGCCAGTGCGATTTGCTGCTGACCTGCTGCACGGTAATTTTGCGTTTTGAGGATGGGCGCATCAAAGCCCAGTACCCTATGGATGCAGCCGGGGCAGAAAAGGTGAAACACTTTTTTACCGCAAAACCGGACGCACAGGAAGAAAAAGAATTAACAACGACAAAAATAACAATAATACGCGAATAAAAACGCCAGAGCAGCAACCCTTACCGGGTGCTGCTCTGGCGTTTTTGCTTGCTGTTCCGTCTGCCTTTATGGGGTTAAAAAGGCAGGGGATTACTTTTTAATCTTGATCAGCTGGGCGTTCAGGCTGGGCAGGAATTTATCCCCCAGCAGGTCGGTGGAGATCATGCCGCTCATGTGTTCGGGGCTCATGCCGCTCATCATGCTCCACATCCCTTGGCCGGGTTTCAGGTCAAAGTTGGTAACCAGCTTTACGGCCTTGGCAACAATGGCAAAAGCTTCCTCGTTCTTGGCCAGCTCTGCCATAGAGTCCTTGATAGTATAGTACCCTTCGGGGAATTCCATCGGGGATTCCAGATCCAGGCTGCCCATCTGCTTAAACCAGTTGGCAACACCCTCCTGGCGCTCATTGAACTCCGGCAGGGTGTAGCAGGCGGGCTCTTTCTCTACCTTTTCCAGCGTGATGGAATCCTTGGCGGAACCGGCCACGGCCAGCAGGGTGTTAAAGCCCTTGGCCAGCGCCACGGTAAAGTGGAACACGCGGTGGGCCTGCTGGGTGCCAACTTCCTTGCCGTTCAGGTACAGGGTCACGCAGTCCTGATTGGAGTAAACCTTGACTTCGGTGGTTTCCCCGGCGCGCTGGGCATAGCGGCGGCCGTTGATGTGCACCATCGGGTCCTTGGTCCAGTATGCCTGGTACAGGTAGAAGCTGTCCTTGCGGGTTTTGCGGTCAATGGTAACAAGGCCCTTATTGTTGCGGCCTGCCACGCCGCCCTCGTTGCGGGCTGCGCAGCCAAAGTCGAACATGTTCCATACATGGCTGGCCCAGATCCAGGGACGATCCTCAAAGGCCTGTGCCATATATTCATGGTATACGGCCTGGTATTCCTCGGTATAATCCTTGCACTGGGGGGTGCTGCTGTGCCAGTTGATGATGCCTTCGCAGCCGTATTCCGAAACGCCAAGGCAGATATCGGGGTGCTCGGCGTGGAACTTGTCCAGCCAGGGACCATTGTCCTCAATCTTGCCGCCATACCAACCAAAGTAGTGGTTGTAGCTTTCCAGGTCGGTGATGTGGTGCATGGGGCCGTCGGTCGGGGTGTGCGAAACATGGGCAATGGTGGTGGAACGGGTGGGATCCAGCTCCTTACACAGCTTCTGCAGGTCGTGGTGGCGTTCCACCAGCTCCTGGCTGATGCCGCCAATCAAAATTTCGTTGGAAATGCCCCAGAACATGATGGAGGGGTGGTTGTAGTTCTGGATGATCAGTTCGGTCATCTGGTGACGGCAGTTCTGGTGAGCGGAGGGGTCCTTCTTAAAGACGCTGATGAAGGGAATCTCAGCCCAGACGGCGAAGCCCAGCTCGTCACATGCGTCGTAGAAGTCCTGGCTGTGCTGATAGTGGGCCAGACGGATGGTGTTGGCACCCAGCTCCTTGATGAGCATGGCATCCTCGTAGTGATCCTCAGCGGTCAGGGCGTTGCCCTTGTACAGACGATCCTGATGGCGAGCCACGCCGCGCAGCGGGGTGGGCACGCCATTGATGGAAAAGCCGCCGTCCGGGGTGACGGTGTAGCTGCGCACACCAACATTGACGTACAGATCGTCATAGGATTCATTGCAGCGCTGCAGGCGGGCAATTACGGTGTACAGGTTGGGCTCGTCCATGCTCCACAGCTGGGCATCGGGAACGTACAGGGTGACCTTGGTGCTGTCGCAGGGGCGCACGCCGGAAGCAACTTCGTTGCCGTAGCAGTCCTCGATGCTGTACATCACAGTGTAGGCCTCTTCGCCGTTGGTGACCCAGCTCTCGATCTCAAAGGTGGCACCGCCGTCCTCGGTGGGCTTGGGGGTGACCTTGATGCCGGGGCCGCCGAAGTAGTCCAGGTCAAAGTGGGTGCCGGGCACGCTGATCAGGTTCACGCCGCGGTACAGGCCGCCGTAGAAGGTGAAGTCGGCGGAAGCGGGGTACATGGAGGGGGTGTCCTCGTTGGAGACCTCGATGGTCAGCTCGTTGTCGCCCTCGTGGCACAGGTCGGTGACATCGGCACGGAAGATGGAGAAGCCGCCCTCGTGGGTGGTTGCCACCTGGCCGTTGACCTTCACGGTTGCGGCCAGAGCAGCTGCCAGCACCTCAACGTAGGTGCGGCCGCCAGCCAGAGGCTGCTTGGGCTGGGTAAAGGTGCGGGTGTAGACACCGGTGGTGCGCAGATAGCTGCCGTTGCCGTCCATGCCGTCCACAGCGTTCCAGGTGTGGGGCAGGGTGACCTGCTCGGTGGGACGCTCGCCCTTGGGGAAGGACAGGGTCCAGTTTTCGTTCAAGGAAATGATCTCTCTCATCGATACTGCTCCTTCTGGTTTTCTTCTTTGTTTCGGCGGCCTGTATGGCAGAAGAAATGCCGGAAACAGGCCGGTTGTTGATTTTAGTATAGCACATCAGAGGGGGGCAGAGTTTGTACAATCTTTTGGCAAAATAGTAATATTTTGTGAAAATCCAGACGATGATTCCACGATTTTACAATCTGGCCCTTGGAAACGACAGCACAGCATGAAAAAGGTGCCCCGAAGCAGAGAGGAAAAGGAGGTTGTACTTCTCCGCAGAGGGCGGCAGCGGCTTCCGCTCATCCCTGACCAGAAGCTTTCTTTGGCGCTGTGGGTCCCTCCGGCAGAAAGTGTTGACGGAACGGCGGCTTTTTGCTATAATTATATAGCTATGAATATGGAGATGTATCGAAGTGGTCGTAACGAGAACGACTCGAAATCCAAGTGGATGCTTCGCCGGATGTCTTCATATCACACGAGGGAACGTCAATTTTGATGTCCTGACAGGTTTCAAAGCCTATCTGAACGATGCGTTTTCTAACAATATTCTAACAGCAACTGTTCCAAGTTTCAAGGCCGATTTGCGATATACAAATCGTAAATTTGCCATGAAAATATACTTGGAGATGTATCGAAGCGGTCGTAACGAGAACGACTCGAAATCTAACTGGCTTTTTGGAAGTGACTTTCCGGTTTTGCTAGGTTTCATGCGGGTTTTCCGACTTCGTGAGTGAACGATTTTCGGTCGTTCTCTCCTGAAATTCTCTCCAAAGTTTTCCCAGAATGCACAGGGCATTCTAAAAATTTAATATCTGGAGCATTACTCAAGTGGTCGTAAGAGGTCGCACTCGAAATGCGATAGGCCGGGAGACCGGTGCCAGGGTTCGACTCCCTGATGCTCCGCCAAATCGAATGGACAGATGAATTTTATTCGTCTGTCCATTCTTTTTTGCCGGAACATCGCCCGTCCACCCTGTCTTTGGGGCGTATGGCATCATGCTGACGCATTGCCATAGCCCAGCCCCTCCAGCATCGCCTGTGCAGACGAGAGCTTGGAAGCGTAATCGAGGTGGGCGTAAATGTTGGCGGTGGTGGAGAAGTCGCTATGCCCCAGCCATTCCTGAATCTGCTTCATGGGAACGCCGTTTGCCAGAAGAAGGCTGGCGCAGCTATGACGCAGATCGTGGAAGCGGATAGGACGCAGACCGTTTTTCTCCAACAGCTTCGGGAACTGCTCGGAAACGTAGTTGGGGCGGATGATGTTCCCGATTTCGTCCACACACAGATAGCCCAGATACTCCCGGTTGTAGCTTTTACCGCACAGGCGGCGGTAGGTGTCCTGCTGACCTTTCAGCATCAGCAGGCGGTCACGGATGGGCGGCACAAGGGGCAGCGTCCGCAGGCTGGACTTCGTTTTTGCACGGTCAGCTTGCACCAGAACCTTTTTACCGTCGATGGATGCCTGCGTGACGATGTGCTTGACTTCCAGCGTGTTGGCTTCAAAGTCGATGGCATCCCATTTCAGACCCAGCACCTCGCTGCGGCGCAGACCGTAGAAGGATGCCAGCAGAACCGGGATCTCCAGCTTGGTGCCCTCTGCGATCTCCGTCAAAGCATGAATCTCATCGGCACTGTAATAGCTGCCTTTGAACTCGTTCTTCTTCGGACGCTCGACCTTATCTGCCGGATTGGTGGGGATCAGGTCGATCTTTACCGCATACTTCAGCGCCTTGTGGATGTTTGCATGGTAATGGATCACCGAATTTGCCTTGACCCGTTCAAGCTGCTTGTTGTAGAAATCCTGCAAGTCGGTGGCTTTCAGGTCTACCAGTTTGATGCCGCGCTTGCGGAAATAGGGAACGATCACACGCTCCACCATTCCCTGATAGCTGGCATAGGTCGTGATTTGGATAGTGCTTTTCGCAACTTCCAGCCATTTCAGCATGAAGTCCGAAAAAAGAATGTCATCGTCTAAGCGGATCTCCGCAGGTGCGGTGGGAACCATGAAGTTCCGCCGACGTTCCAACAAAAGAGCCTCGGCTTTCTTCTTGTTCCTCTTGACGGACAGACCGGTGGCTTCCCACTTGGTCTTTCGCTTTCCAGCTGCGTCCTTGTAACTCAGAACGATGTAATAGAAGTCATTTTTTTCTTGCAGATGCCCTGCTACCATAGTGTTACCTCCTGTCTTTGCATCCACTTGAATATGTAACTTCTGCCGCTGACACCATCAGTGTACCCAACGGCAGGAGAGAATGCAAGGATGTCACGCCCGGATGGTGTGACCGGGTGCGAATCCGATGAGATAGGTCAAAAGATGTGCCTTGGGGATGCGGTAGGAGCGTCCGACCTTCAAATGCTGGACGCTCCCTTTTTTCAGAATCGCATACCCGGTTTTTGTGCTGACGCTCAATATCTCGCACATCTGGTCGATGTTCAGCACATCCGGATAATCCCGGAGCATCACACGGTACGCATCACGGGGATTCATAGTTTCTTCGCCCAAATAATTCTCCTTTTATATACTAACAGTTTTAATTTTGAAAAACAGTTCATTGAGGTCAAGGCTGGAAACAACGCCTTTCTCAATCTCCTGCATTTCATCCTGCGTAAGCCGACCTAAGAAGCGCTGTACGCGGCTTTTGTCTATCGTGAATATCTGTTCCAGCTGAACCACAGACGGCTTCTCAAAGGCTGTATTGTGGGCTATCAGAACGTGCGTGGGCTGGTATTTCTTTTTCTCGGTGCGGGAAGTCACTGTCGCCACAATAAGGGTAGGCGCATAGCGGTTTCCTACATCGTTTTGCAGAACCACCACAGGGCGGGTGCCGCCCTGCTCGGAGCCTATGTAGGGGTCGAGGTTGGCAAGGTACACGTCGCCCCTGCGGTAAATCCAGTTTTCCTTCATGCGGCTTCTCCGTTCCTTTCTTTCGATATTCCTCAAAGCGAGAAAGCAGGTCATATCCGTATATCTCTCGTTGTTGTATCTGTCCTGTGCGTTCATATTGCGTCTCCTTGTCTTTTGCCATTTTGGTTTTTCGGGTATGTACGCTCTCTATTTGTCCTCGACGCCCCGAGAGCAGGGAGAGCATCAGGCGGCGGTGTGCTGCACCGCTCCATAGGAATCGAACCTCCCCGCCTTCCTTGTGGCCGGGCCGCGAATTACGGAAGTATCATTGTCCCCAACACCTGTCGTCGCCTCCACCGGGAGCAGCCCGGCTTTTATCGTGTAAGCTGTATCGCTCGCCCGTCTGGGGTCGTGGCGCACTCACGAAAGCGGCTCAGGGGTTCAGCCCATAGCGTTGGGAATGTGCCTGATGCCTGGATATTCAGTTTTCAAGGTTCGCTGAGCCTTGCGGCTCTGAGAAAACTGAATCTCCGTATCCCTTGCGGTGAGATTTGTCCTCTCACCTTTCAATGGACATTTTTTTGAGGAATTTTAACCATCAGGAAAAATATATTTTTGCCTTTCCCCGGATGGCGCGAATCTGCTTGTTGACCATAGGGACGCTGATGCCGTGCTCCGCAGCATACGCAGTCTGGCTTTTCCCCTCAATGAGGCATTCCGTAAAGATCGAACGCTGGCTGTCCGTCAGCATTTTGCAGAATGCGTCTGTGAGTTCTGCCGTGAGCACCTCGGAGTCGATGTGCTGCCGCGTATCCAGCAGCCATGCGGACTCGTCCATGCTTCCGCCGTCGCGGATGGCGTCAAGGCTCAGAACCGGCCCGATGGTCTGCTGTTTTGCGTACTCCCGGCGCATCTGCTTTTCCTGACGGAGCAGCAGCCGCATCACCTCAAGGCTGACCTCCGTTTCCTCGCCGGTGGCCTTGATTCTGGCGAAATATCTCTTTCTTCCGTTTTCCTCGATTGCCCAAAGGTCGTAATCGAACTCCTTTAATGTTTTCATGCCGTGATCTCCTTTGAATTTTTGAATTTGGGTGAAATCAAAAATTCGGAGCTCACGGGTAGCGGCAGATGTATTGTTCAAAGCGGCGTTTCATGGAAAAAGTCCCTTCCCGAGCCAAGCCGGGAAAGGACTTTCAACGCCGTACAAAGAAATCGGGCAGCAAAAAAGCGCCGTCAAAGCAGACCGAACCCATTTGATGGTTCAGTCTGACTTTGTACGGCGCTTGGCAGTCTCCTCAGAACGAATCTGATTCTCTCCGCTTGCTCGATTAAAAGTCGGTTTTTGTATTCAGTTTATCTTTTCTGCCTCGGTTTTCCTGAAAGCAGGCGGCAGACGGCCCGTTTCGCCTTCATCCTGCGGAAGCAGCCCAGATTGATGGGATACTCCGACTTGCATTTTCGGCAGTAGACCATTTTGTGTCCCGCTGCGTCGGAGAACACCTTCTCTACCAGAAAGCTGCAAAAGGGGCAGTGGATCTCCCGTAGTGTCAGCGCGGCGGATTCCCTGCGGGAATCGGACAGCCTGCGTGACACATCCGGCGAGAGCTTACGGGGAGCGCTTGCTTTTCTCATCCTGCGCCACCGTCCTGTCCCAGTCCCATTTCCTCCGTGATGTACTCCGCCAGCGGGCGGTAACACAGGCAGTCCAGCTCCCGCAGCCGAATGAGGAAGGCGGAGAAGGACACGCCCATTGTATTTGCCATTTGCCGAATAAGGCGCTTGTCCGTCAATTTCAGAATGCTGTCTCCGAACACGGGAATGCGGGAAGAACATCCATGCGAGATCATTACGTTGCGAACCATGAAGCGGGGCATCAGGAGAGCAGCACCCATGCGGTCAACCTGCGTCTCCCGAAAGCTGAACAGGTTTTTGAAGTCCTCCTGAGAGTAGATGCGCTCGTTATCAAACTCTCTGTGGAAAGCAGCAGAGGGAACAGCCCTGTCCATGATGTAGTGGGCGCACTCGTGGCTGATGGTGAAGCGCCGTCTGCCGCTTTCGTGCTCCCGCCGCAGGCAGCGCTCGATTACGATGGTTCCTCCGGGATACACGCGCCGGACAACGGCCCCGTTCTCGTAGACGCGCAGAGGGGTCACGCCGTCCGCAATGAAGCCGATCTTGTCGCTGTCCTCCTCGGCAAAGCTGCGGTACAGCAGGGGCAGCTTCAGAAAGTCCGTAACGAACCCCTCGATGTCCACGCAGCAGGTGCGCTCCGCTTCCTTCCCAAGGTATTGGCGAATCAAGCCCTCGCCCAATTCGTCGAGTTCCTCATAGGAAAAAATCCTCATGTCTCACAAACACCTCCTACGGGGAGCGGTCAACATACCAGCGCTGACCCTCCCGATACAAATATCTTACCGCACGACCGATCTTGACGGTGTAGCGGACGCCTTCAAACTCATCGTGAGATGCAGTACAGGTATGAAGCACCTTTGTCACCTCCCACTGTCTGCCGTCATGCCAGCGGATAAGAAGCGGGCGGATCACGCCGTCCGTATCCACCTCCGCGTTGACGGACACATATTTTTTCTGCATGGGCAATACCTCCGTCAAAGGGCTTTGATCACATGGGTGGCTACGCCCTGTACCCGAAGCCCGGATACATAGATATCCTCCATGTCTTTGTTCTCCGGGTGGAGGTAATAGCTCTGCCGGTCATCGTCATATAAGAGCCGTTTCAGCGTGTTCTTGTCCTCGTCGGTGAGGGCAACGACGATCTCTCCAACCTGAGCGGTGTGCTGCTGGCGGAT
>OHXZ01000655.1_pt1 | contig 11338 bp, 14 predicted proteins | sample 1580021 | NCBI WGS metagenome assembly OHXZ01 (sample SAMEA3882520, study PRJEB24775) | human gut metagenome | biome: human-associated habitat; feature: intestine environment; material: feces | place: Netherlands | collected 2009/2010
AAATTTCAATTTTTTTTATTTTTTAATAGATGAATTTAAATTGAATTTTGTTATTAAATTAATTATTGAACAATAGTTAGAAAAATGTTATCATTAAGTTAATAAATTAATTAATTAACGGAGTGAGTATTTATGGCCAGAAAAACTATTAAAGGATTAGAAGAAATTATTGTAGATTTAGAAAAGCGTTTAAATGAATATAAGGATATAATTAATGCTAGGAATAAACAAATAGAGCAGATGGAGAATATCACTGATGATAGTTTTGAAAATAGTCCAACGTATAGGCAAATGGATAAGCAGATAGACTATTTAAAAACTGTTATAAAAGGGCATGAAATAAGTATTAAAGATAAAAAAGATACTATTAAAAAGAATAGGAATACTATCCAAGAGCTGTTTAAAGAAAATGAAGGGTTAAAGAGTGAAAATAACCAATTAAAAGGAGAGATAAATAATTTAAAAGCAGAAATAGAACAACATAGAGGAATTGTAAAAAGGCTAGAAATTTCAATTGAAAACCCAAACAACGGTGTTAATAAATTAAAAAATGAACGTGGTGCTGGAAGAAAAGAAATGTTTACTGAAGAACAAAAAGCTAGAGTAAAAATGTTAAGATTACAAGATAAAAGTTACAGAGCTATTGCTAAAGATATGAATTGTAGTGTTGCTACTGTTCATAAAATAATTAACGAACAATAATGTTAATAAATTAATTAGCAAACAAAGTGTTATTTAATTAATTTATTAACATAAATACAAATAATTAAAGTGTTAAAAATACGATTTTACGTTAAAGTTTACTTGAGCTAAACTTAGAGTGGTGTTTTTACCCCTTACAAATGGCTTAAAACCGTAAATTTTAAAATATAAAAATGAAAAAACTGCGTAGAAGAATAATTCTGCGCAGTTTTTTCGTTTAAATAGCTTGTTTATAAAGTTTAAGAAAAGTTTATTATTCAACGTTAATTGTAAATTTATATACTATATCTCCAGTATCATACCATCTGGCAGAAACACTATATGTATATGATCCTTTTATTTCTGGTGATTTGAAAGAATAGTTATTAATATCTATAGAATTATTATTATTAATTTGTTGAATTGAATATTCATGGGGAATTTCACTAAATTCTAAATTTATTTCACTTGACGGTGTTACTGTCAATGAATAATTTCTAGTCTTGTATTTTGTTAAATATTTTGTTTTTCCGTTGTAATTATAACTAGAAATACAACTATTTATCATTTCAGAATTACTTTTAATTTGTAAGTTAGGTATATCTAGATTTTTGTTTGAATTGTTTTTATTTGTAAAAACAATAGAGGCTATTAAGGTTATAGATAATAAGGTAATTATAAGACAAATAGTTTTTTTATTCAATTTCACAATATTACTCCTTTTATACATAAATTTAACATTTTTATTTAAGTTTTTACAAATATATGATACAATATTTTTGTAAAAATATCAAATTTATTACGTATTTAATAAGGGGGATTATTTATGAAAAAAACATTGATATCTACAATTTTGGCAACTGCATTAATATCTACAATGATAGCAACAGTGGCTAATGCCAGTGTTACTGAAGATAATATTTTAATAAATTTGAATAGTAGTGTTGAAACTAATATAGAGGAAATAGATTATGCATCTATGATAAGCTCTATTCAATTACCTGTTTTAGTTGAGAATTTGAAAACTTATATGGAGGAAAATCCAAATTTAACTGATGAAGAAATTAATAATTATTTTAAAAATTTAATAATTCAAAATTATGATGAAAGTTTAGTAGCTTTAGATAATATATCAATGTATGCATATGATTATGCGAATGCGTTACCAATAGTTTCATCTAGATTAGGTACTAATGAAAAAAAGGTATTTAATTCTAATCCTGCAAAGGGTGTTTTAGTTTTATCCAATGCTCAAGCTGCGATTACAATGACATCTCAACACTGGAAAAATACTCATGAATATCATAATGATAATGCAGATGCATTTAGACATACTCTTTGGAATGCATATAATGCACATGATTGTGGAGTATCTTACGCAAAACAATTTGCAGATGCACATGAAAAAGATAATCCTAATGATGCTCTTGAGAATCAAATGGATTTGTTTAATAATGCTTTAGGTAGAACTATTGGAAGTAGATCTTATTCAGGAAATTCATCTCAAGTTAGTTATGCAATTCGTCAGGCTGTTTTAAAAGCTGTAAAAAATGGAGAAGCAAGAAGATTTGTTGGTTCTGATATAGGAACTAAAAATACATTACAAAAAACTAATAGCAATGGAATTAAATAATACATTAGGAAGAATATCTGTTGAATAAAAGAGGAATTTAATCTAAGGTTATGGCTTCATCTGGTCGATGGGTTATAGCCTTTTTAATTTTTAACAATAATATTGTAATATTACAATAAAAAATAATTAGATAAACCATTGCAAACACAACAAAAATGTATTATCGTAATATTACGATAATACATAGAGGTGATTTTGTGGCTAGATTTAAATTAGATAGAAATACAATATCTGAAAAAAATAATAAAGAATTATCAGTTGATTTTTTAAAATCAGCTAATGAAGAGTTGATTAAAGAAAATAAAGCTTTGATTAAAGAAAATAAAGAGTTAAAGAAAAAAATAGAAGAGTTAGAATCAAGAGCTTTAATTAATCCAAGAAAAGTAACAGATGAACAAGTTAAAAAAATTAAAGAGCTTAGAGCTTCTGGATTAAGTTACAGAGCAATAGTAAAAGAAATTGGATTAAGCACTTGTACAATCCAAAGAGCTTTAAAAGGTATTTATGATTAGTATTAATTGGTAATAATACAGTAATACAAATAAAAAAGAATTTATTATAAGGAGAGGTTAAAATGAATTATTTAATTCCAGAAGAGATTAAAAATCAAATATTAGAACTCAAAAAAACTATGGAAAGAATTAAACTAGATGGATTAAATTTTGAATATAATCAAAATCCATACGGAGATGTAGAGATACATATAATGGAGTTTAAGTAGCATTGGGAAGTTAGAGTGGTTAATAAGTGTAAAGTTTGTGGTAACACATAAAGATAAAGAACATATACATAACCATTTAGTGGTTAATAGCGTTAGTTTTGAAAATGGACTAAAATACAATGCTAGTAATAAGAGCCTATGGGATATAAAAAGAGAAAGTAATAGGCTATGCGAGAGAGAAAATTTAAAGACTTTAGACCTAGATCATAAGGCAGAGAAAAGGATTAGTAGTGCCGAAAAGAGGATAATGGATAGAGGTCAAATCCCTTGGAAAGATGAGTTAAGACAGATAATAGATATAGCAAGGGAGAGAACAAAGGATTTACAAAGCTTTAGGGAGTTTTTAGAGAAAAACTTTGAGATAGAAACTAGAGTAACAAAAAACAGTATAAGTTATAAGCACCCCGACCATGGTAAAGCAATTAGGGGCAGGAGCTTAGGAGATAAGTACAATAAGGAGGAATTAGAGAATGAGTTTAATGGACAAGAAAAATCAATTTTTAGAAATGGAGCAAATGAACGAGGTAGAGCCAAAGGAAATTCAGCCTTCGGATATGAAGGAATTTCAGACCTTGATAAAGAATTTGAACGCAGAGCAGACAGTCTTGAACAACAGATTAATAAAGACCATAGACTTAATCGAGAAAGAGAGAGAGCTATACAAGAGCAACGAGAAAATAAGAGAAGAGAAGAACAAGGAACTAAGCGAGAAAACACAAGAAGCCTTCAAGATGATGACAAAGAAATCAGAGGAATTGAAAGAGCTTCATCAAGAGAAGTTAGAAAAGGCTTTGAAGGAAGTAGAAAATATCAAGAAATATCACATGGAAATGATGAGAGTATTAAGTCAAACAGTAGCTCAAGTAGAGAGAATAGACAAACTGAATTGGAAGGACAGAGTAAAACAATATGCAATTCAAATGGGAATAACGCTAGGAGCAATATTGATAATTCTAGGAGCATACCAGTTAATAAACCTAATAAAGTAAGAGATTGGGATATGGAAAGATAATACTATATTTGTTATATAGCTAAGATAATAGGAGGGAAATTTATGAAAGTTATAGAGGGATTTCATATTAAAAAAATTCAAAGAGGAACTAAAAAGGGACAAGACTATATAAACCATAATGTAAATGTCAATATATTTTTGTATAAAAAGTGGAAAATAATTATGTACAATAATTAGAATTTACATCTTAGTCAAAGAGCTTTCTAAATGTTCTAATTTTGATTTAGTTCTATAAGAAGGTCCTTTTACAGATATAATATGAGAGTGATGTAAAAGTCTATCTAATATCGCATTTGCGATAACGGAATTTCCAAAAATATCAGACCATTTAGAAAAATTAGTATTAGTAGTTATTATTGTACAATGTTTTTCATATCTTTTAGATATTAATTGAAAGAAAAGATTTGCTGCATCAATATCTATAGGTAAATATCCTATTTCATCTATTATTAAAATCTTATATTTACAAAAATGACGAAGTCTTATATCTAATCTATTTTCAGATAAAGCTTTCTTTAATTGAGAAATTAAATCCTGAAAAGATATAAAATATGTTGAATATCGATGCTTAGCACATTCTATTCCAATAGAGGTCGCCAGGTGGGTTTTACCCACGCCGGATGATCCTACAAATAATATATTTTCTTTATTTTCTATAAATCTTAAAGTCATTAAATCAAGTATCTGCTGCTTATTTATTGCAGGTTGAAAATCAAAATCAAAATCTGTAACTTCCTTTAAAAATGGAAAGTTAGCAACTTTTACACATGCCTGCATAGCTCTATCAGATTTTGCATTAATTTCTAAATTACTTAACTCATAAAGAGCATCAACAATACTTTTATTTCCAGAGTTAATTAGATCTATATATTTATCAATACTAGCTTTGATATTAAGCAATCCTAATTCCTCAAGATTATTTAGCAATTTAACATAGTTATTCATATTATCCTCCTATTTAATTATAAAAAAGCATCAAACTGTTTTAAATTAGCTTCCGCTAGCGATTCTATATCATCCGTACTCTTATTTTTTAACACTGATCCTAAAATTTCTTTATAATCACACTCATTATAATTAATCTTATTATCACTTAATTGATGTGTTGAAATTAAATCTGTGTTAAAATATATTTGTAATTCTTTATCTATTCTTCTAAGAGTTACAGATTTACCTATATATTTAGGTGGTACAGAGTATTTACTTCCTTTATAAGTTATTAGTGAATCCTTATGAACTTTGGTTTGACGGTCGTAGTTCATATAGGATTCTATGATATGATTACTTGGTAAGGGCAGTAGATACTCCTTTTCTTTTTGAAATAATAATATAGGTGGAATGTTAGTTGCTTGGTTTGGTGCTTGATTAACCTTAGAATTTATTCTTTGAAGCAGTTCAATGATGTCTGATTCATTTTCAAATTCTCCATCATAAGGTAATATCCATTCTACAAATTTATTTGCAGATTCTACTTTTCCTTTGGTATAAGAATGCCTTGGTTTACACAATGTAATTTTAAATCCAAAGTCATCCGCAAAAGCTTTTAGCTTGCTATTTATTTTTCTTCCATCTTTAGTTATATCAACAACTGTTTTCATATTGTCAAATAAAATTTCCTTAGGAACACCTCCTGTCATTTTAAAAGATTCTATTAGGCTTTCAAATACATCTTGTTGTGTTTTATTTTTTTTATAAGTAAAACAACAGAATCTTGAATTTCCTAACTTATAAGAAAATACATTGAAAATAAAAACTTCACCATATTTTGAAGTTAACTTAATATCTTCCTTCCAATCAACTTGGGCTTGCTTGCCAGGCGGTGTTTCGAATCTAGCATGTCCTCTTATGGCTTTCTTTGGTTTCAGGTTTTTAAGTTTTACATATTTATTAAAATTTGAATAAGTTCCTATATCACCATATTTATCTTTAAAATATTGATATACTCCATTTATCGTAACGCCATTTATGGCAAGCTTTTCTTTTATTTCAATATAATATTGATCCAATCTACTACTTTTATTTCTAGTTTTTGATTTACCTTTATATCCCTCATAATATTTCTTCACAGTTCTTCGATCTAAATCATATTCTCTAGCTAACTCTGAAAAGTTAGGTTTAATATTCATAGATTTTAATATAGTTAATTGACCTTGTAAATTCATAATCATTAGTATCCCTCCCATAAATAGGATATAACTAATGATCATTTTTGTACATTTTTATTTTCCATTCTCTGTTCATTGTTATATTATCATTTACACATAACAAGAGGTATGTGTGGAAGATACCAGAAAGACTGGAAGGTCAAATAGAGAAAGGTGATATTGTTTGGGTTCACGCTAAAAAAGACAATAAGATATTAAAGCTAGAGTTTTAGTGGTAGATGTATTAGAGAATAATGATGGAGCATTAAGGAGTGTTATAAAGATTGCTAAGAAATGCAATAAATAGTGTAATATTCGATATATATCTAATATGATATTTACTTTTCAATTTTACTATAAGGGGCATTTGGCCCTTTTTCTAAAAATAAAAAAGGTACCAAATTTTAAGAGCTATATGGAGGAGCTTACACTGTAGGTAAATTATATTATACCTTGTTGTCAATAGATGGAATAAAATTCATTGTCTAACAGGTAAATATAAAGTAAAATAAAATAAAATAGTCCAACAAAGGAGGTGAAGTAATGGTACAAGCAGTAAGAGAATTAGATAGATATAGTAAATCAGAAATTGAAGAATGTTCAGAGCTATTGAAATATATTTATGTGAATAATGATGAATGTTTTGTAAGGGTTTTGAATAAGACTACAGGAAAAAATAAAGTATATCCAACAAGCTCATTAAAAGACCCAATGAAGTTAAGACAAGTAATTAACTCATTTGGTAGAGAAGATATATTATTTAGCTTAAATCCATTTAGAACTATGGATAGAGCTACAAGGAGCAATCTATTTTGTATCAATGCAATTCCAGTTGATGTTGATTATAAAAATATTAAGGAGCTTAAAGATTTAGAGCCACATCAAGTAATTAAATTATTAGAAATGGACTTCTTTGAGAGGAAGATACCTACCCCTAACTTTGTAGAGTATGGAAATCAAATAAGACTTATATATAGCGTTGAAACTTGCTATATACCTAAGTTTAGGGATAATGTGGTAACACTAGCTAGAAGAATTTCAGAGGTGTTCTCACAAGAGTTAAAAGAGTATGGAGCAGAAAAGCAGAACCTAGAAAGTTATTTTAGAATACCAGGAAGTATTAACACTAAGAATGGAGCAGAGATTAAAGTATTTTCTTATGATGATTCAGTAAGATATACTCTAAACGAATTACAAGAGCTATGGCTTGATGAATTACCTAAGTGGTATAAGAAACGTAAAGGGCGTGTAAAAGCTCCTAAAAAGGTTGTGAAGCTACATAATGTTTATTCTTTAAACTGTAATAGGTTAATGGATTTTGAGAAGATACAGAGCCATTTAAACAGTATTGGAGTAACAGAGCTTAGGTCAAGGTTATGTTTCTTGTATAGAAATTATATTTTAATAAAAAATAAATATCAAAATGGAGAGCTTAAATCGGAAGATTATGAGTTAGCCAAAGAGGAAATGTTGAAGTTTAATAATAACTTTAATGAACCACTAAGAGGACACATAATAGAGAGTGCTACAAGGGTTGTAAACTATCGTCAGTATCTTTATAAGAATGAAACTCTTATAGACTTCCTAGAGCTTGATTATGAGCTTTGTGATAGATTAGGATTACAGAGTATATATAAAACTAAGACACAAGAGGAATGGAACAAAGATTACTATAAAAGGAATAGTGAAAATAGAAAAGAAGCTGAAAAGAAAAAGTATCAAGAAAAGCTAAGAGCTGATGGAAAAGTATCTAAAAAGCAAGAAATAGAAAAAAGAAGGAAAAAAATTAAAGCCTTGTTGGAGCAAGACTTTAAGAGAAAAGATATATGTTCACAACTTGATATATCTATTAAAACATACAAACGTGATATTAGTTTTTTAAAAGAGCAAGGTTTAATATAGCCTTGTTCTTTTTGTATTATAAAGCATTTTAGGAGCTAATTCAATACTATAATTTTGCAAGTATTATAAAAAAAAGGGGGTCATTTTTTCTTAAGAGCTATATGGAGGAGCTTATCCCTTAGGGTCATTTTCGTGCATAAATATACCTTTCAGACTATTGCAAGTTTAAATTTACCTAGGTATCAAATTTTTAGCCCTTGTATTATAGGGTACTTATTACCTGTTCTAGGATTAGACAAGATTTTTATTATGTTTATGGTATGGTGATAACAAGGGATTAAATTAATTTATAGGGGTGGGAACAATGGCTATAAAAGATGATTATATAAAGATTAGAGTAAGTAAGGAGCAAAAAGCATTATTTAAAGATATAGCAAAAAAGAAAAATATCAGTATGAGTAAGTTTATTATTGTATCAACAGAGGAAAGAGCTTTGAGAGAGAAAGAAAAATTTGAGGGTACAAATAGCTTGGAGCTTAGAGTTAGTGAGCTTGAGAAGAAATTACAAGAGATTAAATTTAAAATGGAGAGCCAAAAAGCCGAGAAAAAAAGTTTTTTTAAAATTTTAAGAAATAGGCTTACAAATTGAAAGTTAAAATACTATTTATATTTTAGTGGGATTATTTATTTATGGAGCAGTGGATCCATTTTTTTTATAAAAAAATAGTTTGAGGTTAAAAAAATGTGTGATAAAATTAAGAAAACAACCGCTGACAAAGTGTCGGACTATATACGGTTTTAATACGGTTTTTGTGTGGCAAAGTGGGACATTTGGAAATTTTTTTGTACCCAAGAAAATGCTAGGCTTTGCCTAGCCCCACAAAATTTTTGGGGGCAGTTTCTCTTTATGCTCTTATAAAATATCTACAGGTATAATTTCCAGTTAAGATATTTTATAATTCATATTTGGATTTGATTAAACTTTTTTTAAGTTTATGGGTGAGCATAGCGAGGGCAAAGCCCTTAATAAAAAAGTAAAAGGAGTTAAATTTAAGATGGCAAGAATAAGAAAAGAATATAAAATGACAGAAAAAAATGTAGAGTACATAGAAGAAGTTAAAGAGAAAAATAATTTAAAGTATAGTAGTGAAGCATTAGATTTAATAATTAGAGAGCATAGACAAAATTCAGATATTACAACAGAAGCTATGATTAAAATAATAGCAAAAGAAGTAGCAGAACAAATCAAATTTGATATGAAAGAAATAAAAAAATCTAGTAATGATACTGAAAGAAATACTCAAATACTTTTAGAATTAATTAATGGATTTTTTGTAATTTCTGAGTATGGAAGGTTAGCAACAACAGAGGATATTATAGCACCAGCATTACCTAGGGCAATAGATCTTGTAGATAAGAGAAGAGAAAATAGTATGAGGTTTAGATAAAAAAATATTAAAGTAAGAAAACTCAATGACTTAGATAGGGAGTATTAATTATATTTTTTTGATGACCAACTGGAGTATTAAGTAACGGAGTGGAGAGTAGCGTAATGAGTAAGTTAATACGTAAGGCGGTAGAATGTATTTAAGACTAAATAATTTTTAAATTAAATTTTATTTAGATTAACAGTTGTTTGGAGTAGGATTTTTCTATTAAACTTTTTAAAAGTTTAATAGAATGTTATTTATAAAAATGATATACTTTATTTGAGTTTTGATTTGCAAATTTTCCATATGGTATTTGCTCCGTAAAGGACACTTTTTAAGTGTCCTTTTGTGATATAATAAAAAAGTAAATCAAAACTAAAAATTTAAATAAAGAAAAGGAGATAAACTTTATGGAGAAAGAAATATTAGAATTATTAAAGAATATGGATACTAGACTTTCAGCCATTGAAAGAGGGCAAAAAGAGATAAGAGAGGAAGTTAAAGAGTTAAAAGAAGGTCAAAAAATAATTGAAAAGAAGCTTGATGGAGTTGTAGAGCAAACTGCTGATTTAGTAGAGTTTAGAAATGAGATATTAAATAAAGTTGATGGAATAAGAGAAGATCTATCGACTGTTGAATTAGTTACGGCTAATAATTATAAAGATATTGCAAAGTTAAAAGCAGTAAAATAGAACAATGAAAAAGTGAAATTTTATGTATACCTCATTAAATTTCACTTTTTTTATTTTTAGTAGAGAAATTTAAATTTAATTTTGTTATTAAATTAATTATTGAACAAAAGTTAGAAAAATGCTATTATTAAGTTAATAAATTAATTAACTAACTAACTAACGGAGTGATTATAGTGGCAAGAAAAACTATTAAAGGCTTAGAAGTAATAATTACAGATTTAGAAAAGCGTTTAAATGAACAGAATAAAATTAATGTTGAATTACATAATAAAATATCACAAATGCAACCCGACGATAAATTTGAAAATAGTCCAATATATCATCAGATGGTCAAGGAAATTGAAAAATTAAAGGCTATTATAAGATTAAATGAAATAAACACTAAATCTAAAGATGATACTATTAAAAGGGATAGAGATACCATACAAAAATTGCTGAAGGAAATTAAAGAATTAAAAAGCAACAATGTTGTTAATAAATTAAAAAAAGAGCTTGAAGAACAACTTAAAATACAACAAAATTTACATAAAGATTATGGTGAAGTTATTAAAGAATTAACTGATGAATTAGAACTTCAAGAAAAACAAAAAGAAGAAATTCAAAATAAAACTAAACAAATTGGAAATAATCAACCAATAAATAACAATTCTAAACTAAAATCCAATAGGGTAGAATTACCTCCAAGAGAACATGACAACGATCATGTTGCTGATGCAAAAGATTTATTCAATAATGTTAAAGAAAAATCAAAAGAAGCTATTGATGAAATTTCAGAAAACCATAAAAAAAATACTGCTACTTCTGCAATTAATAATAATGTTCCAAAAACAAATGAGAATAAATGTCCTAAATGTGGTTCAGTAGTAGATAACAGTTTTATATTTTGTGATAAATGTGGTTATAAACTAAAATAAAGGTGTTTAAATGGGTTTTTTTAACAATATAAAAAATTTAAAAGACCAGGCTTTGGAAAATGAAAAAATCCAAAATTATGAACAACTTCAAGGTTTATTTGATGCAATTGATAATCAGGCTGAAAAAGAAAAAGAAAAAGATAAAAAGGAAAGAGAATATTTTGAAAGTTTAACTCCTGAACAAAAAGTAGAGTATAAACGTATTAAAAAAAGAAATAAAAACCTTAAAAAACTTGGAATGTATGGTTTAACTGCCGCAAGCATGGCTA
>OHXZ01000656.1_pt1 | contig 11315 bp, 8 predicted proteins | sample 1580021 | NCBI WGS metagenome assembly OHXZ01 (sample SAMEA3882520, study PRJEB24775) | human gut metagenome | biome: human-associated habitat; feature: intestine environment; material: feces | place: Netherlands | collected 2009/2010
ATGGACAAGGATGATATCCTGATGTCGGAACCGGTGGCGGAAACTATGACGAAGATCCGACAGTTCATGTTTGAGAGAGTCTATAAAAATCCCATCGCCAAAAGTGAAGAGGGAAAGGCGGAGATGCTGATGGAGACGTTATATCAACATTTCCTGAAACATCTGGATGATCTGCCGGAGGAATACCTGAATCTCCTATCTGTCGGAGAGCCGAGAGAGAAGGTAGTCTGTGACTATGTGGGAGCCATGACGGACCGCTTTGCCATAGCGGTCTATGAAGACATCTACATACCGAAATCCTGGCAGCGATAGTGTATTACAATAAAACGGAGTAAAAAGAGTGTATTACCCTGAAGAACTGGTAGAAGAAGTCAGAGCCAGGAATGACATCGTGGATGTTATTTCCGGTTATGTGACATTGAAAAAAAAGGGAAGCAACTATTGGGGCTGCTGTCCTTTTCATAATGAGAAAACACCTTCTTTTTCGGTGTCTTCGAATAAGCAGATGTATTACTGCTTCGGATGCCATGCCAGCGGAAATGTATATACATTTCTTATGAAGTATGAAAACGATACTTTTCCGGAGGCAGTCAAGATCCTGGCAGATCGTGCGGGAGTGAAACTGCCGGAAGTGGAAGAGACACCGGAACAGAAGAAAAAGGCCGGCAAGCGGATGCGGCTGCTGGAGGTCAATAAGGAGGCAGCCAGATATTTTTATTATATGCTGCGCAGTCCTCACGGAGAAGTGGGAATGCGTTATCTGACGGAACGAAAGCTGACCGACGAGACTATGCATCATTTCGGACTGGGCTACGCCGGGAAAAACGGCGAGCAGGTAGTCCAGTATCTGCGTAAAAAAGGCTTTACCGATGAAGAGATCAAAGATTCAGGACTTGCGATGTTCTCGGAACAGAGAGGACTCAGAAGTCAGTTTTGGAACCGAGTGATGTTCCCGATACAGGATATTAACCACCGGGTGATCGGCTTCGGAGGCAGGGTCATGGGAGACGGCGAACCGAAGTACCTGAATTCCCCGGAGACTATGATCTTCGATAAGAGACGTAACCTCTACGGACTGAATTTCGCAAGGACCGCCAGGACGGGCAACATTATCCTGTGCGAGGGATATATGGATGTCATTGCCATGCACCAGGCAGGATTCACACAGGCGGTGGCATCTCTGGGAACGGCATTTACGGTAGAGCAGGCGAATCTCCTGCACCGCTATGCGGAGAATATTCTCCTCGCATACGATAGCGACGGTGCCGGAACGAAAGCAGCACTGCGGGGGATCGGGATCCTGAGAGAGGCCGGACTTACCGGCAAGGTCATCAATATGCGACCGTATAAAGACCCGGATGAATTCATCAAGAATCTCGGAAAAGAAGCTTTTCAGGAACGGATCGATCAGGCGGAGAACAGCTTTTATTTTGAGATCCGTATCTTAAGCGAACAGTACGATCAGAGCGATCCGGAGCAGAGGACAAAGTTCCACCGGGAGATTGCACAGAAGCTGTGTGAATTCTCGGAAGATCTGGAAAGAGAAAATTATCTGCAGGCAATTGCGGAAAAGTATATGATCCGTCCGGACGATCTGCGCAAAATGGTAGTTGGGATTGCGTCGCAGACGGGACTGGCAAGACCTTTGGAACGACCGAGAAGCGGTGTACAGAAAAAGGATCCCGCCGAGAATGGGCGCAGGTCCCAACGACTTCTGATCACCTGGATCAGCGATGATCCGTCCCTGTACCGGATCGTAAGGAAATATATTTCCCCGGAGGATTTCACCGAGGAACTGTACCGGAAAGTAGCGGAGAGGCTATTCGATGAACTGGACAGAGATCAGTTCCAGCCTGCAGGGATCATCAGTATGTTTGAAGATGAGGAAGAACAGAGGGAGGCTGCGGAGCTGTTCCATACCACGCTCCCCGAGCTGTCCACCCGCCAGGAGAGGGAGAGAGCTTTCCATGATATTCTGCTGGCAGTGAAGAAAAACAGCTATCAATACTATATGGCAAAGCTGGGGACGGATGTCAATGCCGTGAAACAGGCGGTAGAAGGGAAAAAAGCCCTGGAAGAATTACAAAGGACGCATATTTCCCTGGAATAATGGGATTTAGTCTTTCGAATAGTTATAAAAGATACGAAATATGGCTATAAATAATGGCAATGAAAGGATGGAACCACGAAAATGGATGAAAACACACAGGCAAAATTTGCGGAGAAGGTAAAAGAACTCCTGAATATGGCGAAAAAGAAAAAGAATGTGCTGGAGTATCAGGAAATCAGTGACTTCTTCGCGGACATGCCTCTGGAAGAGGAACAGATGGAGAAGGTTCTGGAATATCTGGACCAGAATAACGTGGATGTATTGCGTATTACCGATGACGATGATGTGGACGATGAGGAGATCATTCTGACCGATGAGGATGAAGTGGATGTGGAAAATATCGACTTGTCCGTACCGGAAGGTGTCAGCATCGAAGATCCCGTACGTATGTATCTGAAAGAGATCGGTAAAGTTCCCCTGTTAAGTGCGGAGGAAGAGATCGAGCTGGCACAGCGGATGGAAGAGGGTGACCAGGAGGCGAAAAAGCGCCTGGCAGAGGCTAACTTACGTCTGGTGGTCAGCATTGCCAAAAGATATGTGGGCCGTGGAATGTTGTTCCTGGATCTGATCCAGGAAGGTAACCTGGGGCTGATCAAGGCAGTGGAAAAATTCGATTACCGTAAGGGATATAAGTTCTCTACCTATGCAACCTGGTGGATCCGTCAGGCAATCACCAGAGCAATCGCAGATCAGGCGAGAACCATCCGTATTCCCGTGCACATGGTGGAGACGATCAACAAACTGATCCGCGTGAGCAGACAGCTGCTGCAGGAGCTGGGAAGAGAACCGACCCCCGAAGAGATCGCAGCGGAGATGAATATGCCGGTAGACAGAGTACGTGAGATCTTAAAGATCAGCCAGGAGCCGGTATCCTTAGAGACTCCTATCGGTGAAGAGGAAGACAGCCACCTGGGCGATTTCATCCAGGATGATAATGTACCGGTACCTTCCGATGCGGCAGCGTTTACGTTACTGAAGGAACAGCTGGTGGAAGTACTGGGTACTCTGACAGAGAGAGAGCAGAAGGTACTGCGTCTTCGTTTCGGACTGGATGACGGACGCGCACGTACGTTGGAAGAAGTAGGTAAGGAATTTAACGTTACCCGTGAACGTATTCGTCAGATCGAGGCCAAGGCATTGCGTAAACTGCGTCATCCCAGCCGCAGCCGCAAGCTGAAGGATTATCTGGATTAATGGCGGAGATCATATTATCTAATCGAATGCAGGCATTAACAGACATGGTCACTCCCGGCACTGTGATAACAGATGTGGGGTGTGACCATGGTTTTGTATCTGTCTATCTGGTGCAGAAGGGCATTTCCCCGAGAGTGATCGCCATGGATGTAAGGCCCGGACCGTTAGAACATGCCAGAGAGCATATCAGGGAGTACGGACTGGAGGACAGGATAGAGACAAGACTTTCTGACGGTCTGCACAGCCTGAAGACCGGAGAGGCTGCCGGGATGATCTGCGCCGGCATGGGTGGGCCTCTCATGGAGAAGATTCTTACCGAAGGAAGAGAACAGGCGAAAGGGTTTCGGGAACTGATCTTACAGCCCCAGTCGGAGATCCCGCATTTTCGGACATTTCTGATGGAAGAGGGATATCTTCTGATGGATGAGAATATCATCTACGAAGAAGGAAAATATTATTTTATGATGAAAGTGCGCTGGCTGGGCGAGATGTCGGAAGATGCGGTGAGATCACAGGTGCGAGAGTCTTGGAAAGCGGATGACGCTGCATCCGGACTGGCTGGGCAGCTTGGTCCGATACTGTTGTACCGTAAGTGTCCGCTGCTTTTGAATTATGTAGAATGGCAGCTTGCGGAACATAGAAAGATCGCGAAGCGGCTGGAGAAGGAAGCAGATACAGCGAATCCCAAAACGATGCGGCGCAGGCAGGAGATCGCAGAGGAGACTGCGCTGTTTACCCGGGCACTGGAGTGGTACGATAATGGTAAGGAACCGGATTGCGTTTAGACAATAATACCTGCAAAAGGAGATTACAAAAGGACAGGGTGAGAAAAATGATCACAGTGAAGATAAACGGTGAAGAGAGACAATATCCCCAGGGGGCTACCTACGAAGATGTAGCCAATGATTACCAGAAGGAGTATGACAATCTGATCGCATTGGCAGCAAGAGACGGCAAGATCAGAGAACTGTTCAAAAAGCTGACGAGAGATTGTGAGATCACTTTTTTTACATTGAAAGACGACGTGGGGAATAAGACCTACGTCCGCTCTGCCACCATGCTTTTTTTGAAAGCAGTATTTGATGTGTTCGGAAGAGAAACGGTACAGAATTGTCGTGTAGAGTTTGCTATCGGGAACGGCTCCTACATCTCTCCCAAAGGGAAGATCAATGCGACAGAAGAAAATGCTGCAAAGATCCGTAACCGGATGCGGGAGCTGGTGGAGGCAAAGACACCTTTTCTGAAGAAATCTTATTCCCTGGATAATGCCATGGAACTGTTTCGAAGAGAGGGGATGAAGGATAAGGAAAAGCTGTTCCGTTACCGCAGAGGATCCTTCGTAAATATTTATGAAATGGACGGTTATTACGATTATTATTACGGCTACATGCTGCCCAATGCCGGCTATGTAAAGTGGTTCGACGTCATAGCGTATGAGGATGGATTTATGCTGTTGCTGCCGGATAAAAAAAATCCCACGCATGTTAAGCCGTTTCAAGAGAGAAAGCTGTTATTCCGGACGTTGAAAGAATCTGAGGAATGGGGGAAGGAGATCGGTATTGAGACTGTGGGTGATTTGAATGATCAGATCTGCCGTGGGTCGCTGAGTGAACTGATCCTGGTACAGGAAGCGCAGCAGGAGCGTAAGATCGGAGAGATCGCCAAAAGCATCGTAGACAGGGGCGGTGTGAAATTTGTCATGATCGCCGGACCTTCTTCTTCCGGTAAGACCAGTTTTTCCCACAGATTATCCATTCAGTTGAAGACCCTGGGGAAAACACCGCACCCCATTGCACTGGATGACTATTTCGTGAACAGAGAATTCACACCAAGGGATGAGAACGGTGATTACAATTTCGAATGTCTGGAAGCGATTGATGTAAAGCAGTTCAATGACGACATGTGCAGATTGTTAGCCGGTGAGCGTGTGGAGCTGCCTTCCTTTAACTTCAAGAGCGGAAAGCGGGAATATAAGGGCAATTTCAAACAGCTGGGAAAGGATGACATCCTGGTCATTGAAGGAATCCACGGACTGAATGAGAAGACCTCCTATGCACTTCCCGAGGAAAGCAAATACAAGATATATATCAGCGCCCTGACCAATATCAATATTGATGAACATAACCGGATTCCCACTACGGACGGCAGACTGCTGCGTCGTATGATAAGGGATGCCAGAACCAGAGGCGCAGGAGCCAGACAGACGATTGACATGTGGGGATCTGTCCGCCGGGGCGAGGAGCAGAATATTTTCCCGTTTCAGGAGGATGCGGATGCGATGTTCAATTCCGTATTGATCTATGAACTGGCGGTATTGAAGCAGATCTAAGTGCTGTTCCAGATCGACAAGGGCGAACCGGAATATTACGAGGCCAAGAGACTTCTGAAGTTCCTGGAATATTTCCTGGGTGTGACCAGTGAAAGCCTTCCCAACAATTCTCTGTGCAGAGAATTTGTAGGAGGTAGCTGCTTCAACGTGTAAACTATTCAGAGTCATGCGAATCGGACATATACGTCGAATGCTCGCATTCGTAAGAATATGCCCGATTCGATATGACGAAGTAACCACATGAGCAAAAGGAAAGCCTAGAAGAGGCGATTTTGCGAATGTGGTGCTGAATAGTTTACACGGCTACCGGCGCAAACATCCCTGACAGGCGTCGAATGCTTGCATTCGTAAGACTGTGCGGCAGAATTGATGCGACGAAGTAACCACATGAGCAAAAAGTAAGCATCGTCAGATGCGATTTTGCGAATGTGGTTCTGAATAGTTTACACGGGTATTTACACGAATCCCCCTTGACTTTTTCATAGTAGAACAGCTATAATCGAACAGGTGTAAGTAAGATAGACGATCGCGGCTGCTTTATGCAGGTGAGGAAAGTCCGGGCTTCACAGGGCAGGATGCCAGATAACGTCTGGTGGAGGTGACTCCAAGGCTAGTGCAACAGAGATATACCGCCGGCTTTATGCCGGTAAGGGTGGAAAGGCAGTGTAAGAGACTACCGTCCGGCTGGTAACAGACGGAGCCATGTAAACCCCATCCGAAGCAAGACCAAACAGAGAACAATAGACCGGCCCGGTCTGTTTTCAGGTAGGTCGCTTGATGCGGCTGGTGACAGTCGTACTAGATAGATGATCGTCATATACAGAACTCGGCTTATATTTTGCTTACACTTTTCGAGAAAAATGCGGACTGCGGGATGCGGTCCGTCTTTTATTTACAGGAAGGATATATGAGAAAAATAATCATTATTTTGTGTTGCGTTCTGGTATTTACCGGATGCGGCGCAGCACCACAACAGAATACTGTGACGGATACGGAAGTTCCTTCCGGTACAGAAGAAATCCTGCCGGATCTCTCCGGGATAGAAATGCCGGACGAGATTCCGCAGGAACTGACGGAGACCGACCTGCGGATTATGCGATCCATCGTAAAAGTTCAGGCTGGAGATCTCTATGGAAGCGGGGTCATCTACGACGCAGACGAGGAATCTGTTCTGATCCTGACGGCGGGACATGTGCTGGACCAAAATACCGGAGAGATCCTGGTGACTTTTCCGGATGATACACAGGCCCGGGCTGCACTGCGTGCAATAGAGGTAAACAGTGATCTTGCTTTTCTGCGGGTAGATAAGACGGAACTGGATCCGGATGGAGAGTATCCAACCGTTGCTACCGACAGAGAACGTTTTGATCAGCTGGAGGTGTATGAGGATGTATGGATGTACGGTGGGGACAATACCAAACCCATTTATGCGTTTGTAGTAAATCCCTGGATCTATGTGGAAGACTTCGAACAGTATATGCTTCTCCTGCAGGGACTACCGGAGCCCGGAATGTCGGGCGGAGGTGCCTTCACGGAGGACGGAGTATTCTTAGGGATCCTGTGCGGCGCGGATGAAGAAGGAAAAGTGGCTGTGGTTCCTTACAGTATCATTGAGAGCGAGCGGGCAGGACTTGACAATCCGTGAAATATGATAGAAAATAAAAAAGATGGGTTTTAAACCCAGATTGGAGGAAAATACAATGACGAAAATAGATGTAGTATCCGGTTTCCTGGGTGCCGGCAAGACCACCCTGATCAAAAAGTTATTAAAGGAAGCATTGGACGGCAGCAAGACCGTTCTGATTGAGAATGAATTCGGTGAGATCGGTATCGACGGCGGATTTTTAAAAGAAGCCGGTATCGAGATCAAGGAGATGAATTCCGGTTGTATCTGCTGTTCTCTGGTAGGTGACTTCGGTACTTCCCTGAAGGAAGTCATCAGCACCTACGCTCCCGAGCGTATCCTGATCGAGCCCTCCGGTGTCGGCAAGCTGTCCGATGTCCTGAAGGCTGTGGAGAATGTGGCAGGTGATCTGGATGTGGAGATCAATAGTGCAGTAGCAGTGGTAGATGCATCCAAGTGCAAGATGTATATGAAGAACTTCGGCGAATTCTTCAGCAACCAGATCGAATATGCCGGGACCATTATCTTAAGCAGAACCGATAAGGTTGACCAGGCGAAGCTGAATGCCTGCGTGGAGATGATCCGTGAGCATAATGACAAGGCAACCATCATCACCACACCGTTAGCGCAGTTGGACGGCAAGGAAGTACTAGGGACCATCGAAGGTGCTGACAAGCTGGAAGATATGATGAAGGAAATGTTAGAGCACATCCATGACGATCACGATGAGGACGAGTGCTGCGGTCACGATCATGACCACGAACATCATCATCACGACCATGATCATGATGACCATGATCACGAGTGCTGCTGCGGACATCATCACGACGATGATGAGGACGAGCACGAACATCACCACCATCATGACCATGATGAGGACGAGCATGATCATCACCATCATCACGATCATGACGAAGACCATGACCATGAGCACCATCATGAACATGACGAGAACTGCACCTGCGGTTGTCATGACCATGACCACCATCATCACCATCATGCAGACGAAGTGTTCACCAGCTGGGGTATTGAGACACCCAACACTTACAGCGCAGAGGACATCGAGAAGATCCTTACCGCTCTGGACAGCGGAGAGTACGGTGCTATCCTGCGTGCCAAGGGTATGGTACCTGCTCCCGACGGAACCTGGGTATATTATGATTATGTTCCCGAAGAACATGACATCAGAAGCGGTAAGCCGGAAGTCACCGGCAAGATCTGTGTCATCGGTTCCAAACTGGACGAGGACAAGCTGGCAGAATTGTTCCGCAAGTAAGTTGGCAGGACATATTTTGTATGCAGCAGGAACAGTAGGATAAATAGAGAAAGGTATGAATTATGACAAAACCGGTCTATATCATAAATGGTTTTCTGGAGAGCGGTAAGACGGAATTTATCACGTTTACATTAGGACAGCCGTATTTCCAGATCAAGGGCAGGACCCTGCTCATCCTCTGCGAAGAGGGCGAGAATGAGTACGATCCCGCACTTCTTAAAAAAAGCCGTACGGACGTGGTGCTGATCGAAGAGGAAGAGGAGTTCAATCCGAATCATCTGATCGAACTGGAGAAGCAGTATAAGCCCGCCCGTATCATTATCGAGTATAACGGCATGTGGAACTTCAAGAATATGAAGCTTCCCTGGTACTGGAAAGTGGAACAGCAGATCACGACCATCGACGGCTCCACCTTCCCCATGTACTATACCAACATGAAGTCTCTGTTGGCAGAGATGATCCGTAAGTCTGAGATGATCATTTTCAACCGTTGCGACGGCATCCAGGATCTGAATGTATACAAGCGTAACATCAAGGCAGTCAATCCTGCCGCAGATGTGATCTTCGAGGACTCCAACGGTGAGATCGACGAGATCTTCGAGGAGGATCTGCCCTACGATCTGAGTCAGGATCCCATCGTACTGGACAACCAGGGCTACGGCATCTGGTATCTGGATTCCATGGATCACCTGGAGCGTTACGTGGGTAAAAATATCCAGTTCCTTGCCATGGTATTAAAGCCCGAGGAATATCCCGACGGTTATTTCGTACCGGGACGCATGGCAATGACCTGCTGTGCCGAGGATATGGCATTCTTAGGTTATGCCTGCGAGTATGCAGGCACGAAAGACCTGAAGCAGAAGGAATGGGTCAAGGTGACAGCAAAGGTTGCCAAAGAATACTTTGCAGACTATAAGGGAGAGGGTCCCGTACTTCATGCCATCAGCGTGGAGAAGGCAAAGGCTCCCAAGGATCCCGTGATCAGTTTTAATTAGAAAGGATCAGCTCTATGAAAAAGAATCCCATAAAGAGCGACCTGCGGGAGACAACAGCAGGAAAAGTGACATTTCTTTTCCTGCTGTTTTTGTATACCGGGGTCATGTTATATCTGTTCTGGATGGAATGCTATCAGGTGCCGGGATTCCAGTCGGATATGCCGGACTATGTGAATAAGGTGGCGGGCATTGCGGGGAATTATGAATTCCCCTATCCGATCCTGTTCTGGACTGCCAGACTTTCCGCATGGCTGATCGGAGCGAAGGCAGCAATGGCGGTCGCCACGGCGCTTTTTAACCTGGCAGCAGTGATCATCACGAAGTACTATATGAACCGTGAGATCCGTAAAAACAGTCATTATGAAATTTTGTCACATAAAAAGCAGGTCATGACCGATATTGTGGTGACACTGCTTGTGTTTGCACTGTTTCTGCTGTCGAATCTGTATTCGCCCAAGAATACGGCATTTTTCGGCTTTGATTATGCATATCGCTGCATGGGCATTTATACACCGAATCCTTTCTGGAATGCCACTTACCTGGCAACCAGACCCTTTGCGATTGTCTGCTTTTTTGAGACGGTAAAGGTATTATCGGAATATCAGAGGGATTTTCAGTGGAAGAACTGTACGCTGTTTGCAGTAAGCCTCCTGCTGACGACCATGACCAAACCGAGCTTCACTATGGTGGTGGTGCCTCTGATCGGTCTGATCCTGCTGGTGCAGCTGATCGCAAGTCGCGGAAAAAGCATTCGCAATGCGTTCTGTCTATGTGTGACCATGATACCTACGGGGATAGCCCTGCTGTATCAGTTCTCCGGAATCTTTACCGGGACGAATGCCATGGGGGAGGAGACCGGGATCGCCATCGGCTTTGCCAAAGTATGGAGCAATTATTCTAAGAGTATTCCCTTAAGTATTATTATGGGAATGGCATTGCCTATTGGTGTCCTTTTCCTGAATCTGCTGTTTGATCTGAAAAGTATAAAGCAGAACAGGTATTACTGGTTTGCGTGGTTAAATTATCTTGCAGCAACCTTGATGTTCTTAGTCTTCTATGAAAAGGGTTTTCGCATGATGCATGCGAACTTTTCCTGGGGATATATGCACGGCATGTTTTTCGTATTCCTGATGACACTGATCGTTATGGTGAAAAATATCCGGGAATGGTGGAAGAGCTGGAAAGTGATCTTCGTGATCGGAGAGATCGCGGTATTTTTCTACCATCTGGTGTGTGGTGTGAATTTCCTGATGTATGCTGTCATGGGGAATGATCTGGCCGGGTTTTAGGACAAGATACGAAAAATGCAAAAGTTACATAAGATACTATGAGAAAGGAGAGTGTTTCATGAGTATGAGCATTGTAGCCGGTCTTCTGATTCCTTTTTTGGGGACGACTGCAGGGGCAGCCTGCGTCTTTTTCCTGAAAAAGCAGATTGGCGGCAATATACAGAGAATATTTACCGGATTCGCTGCCGGTGTCATGGTGGCAGCTTCGGTGTGGTCTTTACTGATACCTGCCATGGATATGTGTGAAGAGATGGGAAAGCTTGCATTTCTTCCCGCAATGACCGGCTTTTTGATCGGTATTGTTTTTTTGTTGTTCATCGATAGTCTGGTGCCCCATCTGCATGTGGGCAGTGAGGCTCCGGAGGGACATAAGAGCAGCCTGAACCGTACGGCTATGCTGATGTTAGCCGTGACCATTCATAATTTCCCCGATGGTGCGGCTTGTGGTGCTATTTTTGCCGGCGTGCTGAGTGGTGACGGAACGGTTACCATGGCAGG
>OHXZ01000658.1_pt1 | contig 11278 bp, 9 predicted proteins | sample 1580021 | NCBI WGS metagenome assembly OHXZ01 (sample SAMEA3882520, study PRJEB24775) | human gut metagenome | biome: human-associated habitat; feature: intestine environment; material: feces | place: Netherlands | collected 2009/2010
CCCGGTCCGTTGGCACCTGCAGAATAAATTTTTCCTGAAACTGTGCCAGCTCCGGCTTTTCCTCAAAACATTTTTTCTGATATTCTTCCACAGGATTTTTCTGTATAAATGCCATTTCCCGGGCCAGCAGTGCTTCCTGGTATGCCTCTGGAATTTCCATCACAGAACGATGTTCTTTTCCCACTCCGAGACAAAATCTCTCATCTTTTTCTTTCATGATCCGCTCTGCCTCCGGTTCCGGCAGAAGATACAGAACTCCTCCTTCTACGCCTTCCAGCAGAATTCCGCTGCATTTCGAAAACCGTTCCCCATTTGCCTTGCTGGTCAGCAGGATCCGGAAGCTGTCGTTTCCGATGTGGCGCCGGATCCTGCTTTCCATATCCATCCATTCTTTTTCTTCGGCCATTTCTGCATTCATCATCAGATAACGGAGCTGATTTAAAAAGCACCGTTCTTCCTCTTCTTCCGTTTCCCGGGTCTCCGAAAGCTCTCGTTCCAGATTTTCCAGAAGCTGTTCTATCGTCTCCCGCTTGATCGGTTTTAAAATATAGTCCCGAACTCCATGTTTCATCATTTCAACCGCATAGGAAAATTCATCATAGCCACTTAAAACAATAACAACAGGTTTCTGTGACAGCTCCTCCATTTTGTTGACCAGTGTCAGACCGTCCATTTTGGGCATACGGATATCAGTGAACATGACGTCCACCCTCTGTTTTCTCAAAATCTCCAATGCCTCTTCTCCGTTTCGACACTCCAGAATCTCCTCCACCGGCACGCTGCTTCGCCGGATCATCGCCACGATTCCCTGTCGAATCAATTTTTCATCTTCTACAACCAGCAGTGTATTCATTTTCTTTTTCTTCCTCTTTCTCGTCACCCTCTTGATCCATCGGAGAATATTTCCCCCTCGTGATGGGAAGATGAATGCTCTGTTCCAAATTGAATGTGGATTCTGTCCTGTACATTCCGAAGCCCGATTCCATGTTTCGGCTGTGTATCTGAATTCAGGCGCATTCTTAGTTTACGTCTCAGAATTGCAAGCTGCTTTTCTGACATGCCTATTCCGGAATCTGTGATTTCAATCTCAAAGCTCTTTTCATGCTCTATTCCTTTGATTTCAATGACGGCGTCTGCATCCAGCTCCTCAATTCCATGTGTGATTGCATTTTCCACAATCGGCTGAAGAGACATCTTGGGGATATCCTGCCGATACAAATTTTCCGGTATCTGAACAGATAATGTAATTGTGAAATCATACCGCAGATTCATCAGTTCCACATAGTTCTGAATATAATTCATCTCATCCTGAACGGTTACCAGAAATTTATTCCAGCGCATATTGTAGTGCAGCATTTCACCAAGTGCTGTTACCGCATCGGAAATCGTATACTCTTCATCAATCTCAGCCATCATCTTAATGGATTCCAGAACATTATAAATAAAATGAGCGTTAATCTGGTTCTGCATTGCCCGGATTGCCGTATCTTTCAGCGCTGCCTCCCTTTTGATGCTTTCCTCGTTCTGTTTCTGAATTCTCTCCAGCATTCCGTTGATACCATAGCTCATTTCCCGCATCTCTTCTGCGCTGTAACAAACCTTTATCTTTGTTGTTCCATTGTCAATCTGACGCATCTCACACAGGACGTCATAAAACTCCTTCAGCAGGCCACGCACAATCAGATTGACCACCACAATCAGAAGCAGCCCGAAGCCGGCAAATTCAAGCAGCATTCTCTGCTGCTGTTTGATCATGTTTCCGGTTGCATCATCCAAATTGGTCAGTGTTACAAACATTCCATTGAGTTTATCGACTTTCCGAAGCACAATTGCAACGTTTTTCCGGTCAATCACCGCGCTCTGCTGACTCTCTTTTCTGTCACGGATTCCTGCCCGGAACAGAATCAGCCCCCGATAGGACTGCCATTTGCAGGCTGCCGCTGTTTTTCCGCAGTCATATAAATTCCAATTTTCATCAACAAAGCAGGCCCAGCTGCTGTCACCGGATCGATAAATTTCGGGAAATATGTCTGCCATACGCATGGATACCTCGATCACGCCAAGCCTTCCTCCGCTTTGATCCCGCAGTTCCCGTACATAAGTCATCAAATGGGAACCTTCTTTTTTTGTACCGGAGATAATATTTTTTTCCTGTATGTCAAAAAACCACTGTCCTCCGCCCTGATAGCTTCGGTACCAGGCGCAGTTTTTCATCTTTTCCTTCTGGTACAGGATCGGCTGCTGCTCCAGAAAACCATCTGCCATGGCAAAAATATGGATCTGGTACAGATCTGGCATTGCCTCCTGCATTTTATCGATTATGCTGATGCTGTTGTTTCGAAATTGCTGATAATAGCTCTCCGAGATCTCCTCTCCCCTCCTGAGATGAAGAAGATATTTTTCCAACGGTTCATACTCCTGCAGCGTATCTACAACCATTGAGCAGGCATTCGCTTTTGCATTCACCTCCGCACAGGTAAGATCTATTGCCGTTACTGCTTCATTTACCCCATGATCTATGGCATTCTTTTTGATACTCCTAAACCCAAAGCACATCATGCCAAAAAGCGGAATAAAAATAAAGATCAACGTTGTTACGGTAAATTTTTGGTTCAGTTTCAGTCCGCGAAACCAGTTTCGCATTTTTCATCCCCCAGTTTTCTTTTCGGTTCTGTAACCTTACTAATTTTACCAGTTTTTTCTTTAAAAAGCAATTTTTTCAGAAAAATTATTGACAAAAAGAGAAGACGGTACACTTTTTTTCCGTGCACCGTCTCTCTTTTCGCAAGACTCATATATGACGCAAAGCATGATTCCAGGGAAACAGCTTTCGTACCATTGTTATACTGTTGTCAGATCCCACGGTTCATAAATCTTTGGAACATCGCTGATCAGACGTTTGGTATACGCTGCTGTCGGGTGAAGAATTACTTCTTCTGCCGGTCCCGATTCCACAAATTTTCCATGCTCCATAATATAAACATTATCGGATACATAGTAAGCAAGACCAATATCGTGGGTGATGAAGATAATCGTCATATTGATCTCATCACGCAACTTCAGCAGCATATCCAGGATCGTTGCACGTGAGCAGGCATCAATCATAGACGTCGGCTCATCGGCAAGCAGAATCTTTGGTTTCAGAAGGAAAATACGTGCAATCATCAGTCGCTGCATCTGGCCTCCTGACAGCTCAAATGGATATTTGTTTGTCAGTTCTGCGTATTTTAAGTTTACAAAGCTGCAGGCCTCTGTCATCAGACGTTCTTTTTCTTCTTTCGGCAGATTCTTGTCACCGCGCATATTAATGCAATCCAGCAGAACAGAATCTACACGTTTAAACATATTGTAGGAAGCAAACGGATCCTGGAAAATCGCCTGAATTCCCTTCCAGTACTCTTTTTTCTTCTTTCCGTTCGAGATGTCTCTTGGTTTACCCTGGAAATCAATTTCACCTTCCGTTACGCTGATCAACCCGAGCAACATCTTCGAAAGGGTTGTTTTTCCGGATCCGGATTCTCCTACGATAGAAACAAATTCACCTTCATGAAAATCGAAATCAACATGGTCTACAGCGACCGTTTTTGCATCGCCAAAGCCAAACACTTTCGTTACGCCTCTTCCGGAGAGGCATGGTTTTAATTCTTTACCATCACGCATTTGCATACACCTCCCGAACCTTTCTCTCAGACATCAGGCAGCGGTACTCTCTTCCGTTCGGCAGTTCGATGACCTCTGGTTTCATACCGCGGCAGGTTGGCTGTGCATAAGGACAGCGGTCTGCGAAACGGCAGCCCTCCGGCGGATGCTTCAGGTTTGGCGGAGTTCCCGGAATTGCAGTCAGCTTCTGTTCTCTTACACCTTCCTCCGGAACGATGATCGATCCCATCAGACCTTTGGAATATGGATGCAGCGGATCGAATACCATTTCTTTTGCGGTACCTTTTTCTACAATCTGTCCAGCATACATAACCATAATATCATCGGTTACGTTGTAAAGAAGCGGCAGCTCGTGTGTGATGAAGATCATGGATTTGATAAATCCTTTTTCCATCAGATCACGCATCATTTTAATAACCATTTTCTGGGAAGTTACATCCAGCGCGGATGACGGCTCATCGGCGATCAGTACCTTCGGAGAAAGAATGGTCGAAATTGCGATAACGGTTCTCTGTTTCATACCTCCGGAAAGCTCAACCGCATGCTTCTGCAGTACCTCCTCCGGCAGGCCTAAGATCTGAAAACGTTCTTTTGCCAGATCATAAATATCCTTTTTCGGCATTTTCGGATCATGCGCATGAATAACGTCTTCTACAAATCGGATGATTTTCTGTGTCGGGTTCAGAGCATTCATTGCTGCCTGCGGAATGTAGGCGATCTCATTGCCCAGAATATTTTTCCGGACATCGTCTGGTTTCATTCCGGAAATTTTTCTTCCATCTACGATAATATCGCCGCTGATGTAGTGAAGCGGTGCGAAATAATAGCCCATCAGGGACAGCGCCAGCGTCGATTTACCACAGCCGGACTCACCCGCTACACCGAGGGATTTTCCCTCCTCAATCTTCAGGGAGACTCCGTCTACGGCGTATACATCTTCATGAAAACGAGTCACATATTTCGTTTTCAGATTGTTTACTTCCAGCATTACTTTTCCCATAGCTGCCTCCTTAGTCTCTTAACTGCGGGTTGAATACCTGGTCAAGACCGGTGTTCATCAGGTTAAGAGAGAATGAAATAAGTGCGATTACAAGAATGACCGGGAAATATGCCCACCATGCACCATTTAAGTGCGCATTGTACTGGGTTGCCCATTGCATCATAAGACCAAGTGTTGCCGTCTTTGTGGTTGCCGGTCCAAGTCCGATCATAGAAAGCTGTGCCTCAGCCAGAATTCCGGAGGAAATCTGGAGAATGAAGGCCATGACAACGTAGGATGCAACGTACGGAAGGATGTCGGTAAGGACAATCCGCAGCATGCTGTGGCCGGACAGCTTGGAAAGGTTTACATGGTCACGGTTTCGAAGAGAAATAACCTGGGAACGTACGGAACGTGTTGTCCACGGCCATGCGGTAATTCCGATCAGGAGTGCCACCATCATGATTCCCCTCTGAGACTCACCTACGCTGTAGGAGATGAGGATCAGGAGAACGAAGGATGGGATAACGGTGAACAAGTTGGTAAAGAACAGAATCAGGTTGTCCACAAAACCTCCAAGGTAACCTGCAAGAAGTCCGAGGAACAGTCCGATCACGGTTGCAATGATTCCCGCAACCAGACCAATTTTCAGGGATGAACCTGTTGCAGAGATCAACTCGGTCAAAACATCACGACCAAAGTTATCTGTACCAAGAACAAAGTTCTGACGGTTAATGACATCTTTTTCATTGATGTACTGCTTGCTGTCGATGCTCTGAACCTCTTCCAGCTCACCGGTCTCTTCATTTTTCTCGGCAATAATAGTTGGAACATCTTCTAAAATACCATCGATCTCTTTGTCGAGACGCTGATATTTTTTCTTTTTTGCTGCGATAAGGCCTTTCTGTTCTGCATTTGGGTCATATTTTTCCTCCCAGAGAGCAATCAGACCTTCTGCATCGGTAACATCGATTTCACTGGCATCTACACCGCCGTATTTTTCCAGCCATTCTGCCATCATAGAACGGTTGTCCATTGTCAGTTTGCTTTCAACGATGGATGCGGTTGCATCAACATTCATCTTATACGTTTTGCCGGAATTTACAGTGTCCTGAATCGAAAGATAGGTACCCGGTTTGAAAAAGTTTCCGTTTCCGATCATTGCCAGCGGATCTTTTGCCACAACAAGCGGATAGATGATAATAGTCAGGAGAATTGCCAAGAAGATTACAAATCCTGTCACGAATTTTCCTGAATGAAAAATCTGTTTGATTGTATTTTTCATAGCGTATTCTCCTTTCTAATCCTGCTGGGATGCTTTGACACGTGGGTCAATGACTGCATACAGAAGTTCAACAAGCAGGTTGGCCAGCAGAACCATGATAGTAATGATTAACGTACAGGCAGAAAGCAGCGGATAATCCTGGCCGGTAACTGCTGAGAGCATCGTTGTTCCAAGTCCCGGATAACTGAATACCATCTCAGCTACCAGGTTACCGCCGATCATGGTACCAAGGGACATTGCAAGACCGGTGATCTGCGGAAGCATTGCGTTACGGAACACATATTTCACAATCGTATGATCCTTGATTCCAAGGAAACGACTGTATTTTACATAGTCGGCATTCAATTCATAAATTGACATTGAACGCATACCAATAGCCTGGCCGCCGATTGTGATGATTACGATAGACCAGAACGGCAACTGGTAATGTGAAAGCACAGATTTCATAAAAGCAAGGCTCATATGCGGAATCATACTGCTCGCATAGCCGCCTGCTGCAGGTGCAATATGTAATTTCAGTGAGAAAATAAATAAAAGTACGGTTGCCATACCAAAGGCAGGTACGTTACTGATAAACAGGAATGCCGGAAGGATTGCCTTATCGAAAACACCTTTCATGTAAGCTGCAATTGCACCAAGCAGGTTACCAAGAATCCATCCAACAATAATGGCCGGAAGCTGTAAACATATGGTCCACAGAACCGAACTGGAAATAATATCGGATACGGTACGCGGATACTGGCTGAAAGAAATGCCGAAATCACCGCGAAGTGCATTTTTTACCCAGGTAAAAAACTGGACATACATTGGTTTGTTAATACCAAATTTCGCTGCATAGTCTTCATATACTTTCTGAATTGCAGTCGCATCGGTCATACCTTCTACCGATTTGGACGCAATAGTTGAAACCGGATCGCCCGGCATCAGACGCGGAAGAATGAAGTTCAGCAGCACTGCAAAGACTAACGTCAAAAGATACCACATGATCTTCTGCGTATAATACTTTTTCATTCCTTTCATAGAGGAACCCTCCTTCTGATTTTGTAAAAGCGGCCGGAGCACCCCGGCTCCGGCCGCCTCTGTTACAATTCAGTGTGTGCTTTCTTTCTGTTTGGCAAATCAGCCGTCAATCAGTTCCAGATTGTACAGTGCTGCTACGCCATAACCATCGGTGCAGTCCATCGGAGGAACATTGGTTCCATCGTCTTTCTGCGGATAGTTGGTCCATACGGACTCGTTTACTTCGTGGAATACCTGCGGTCTGTACATCAGCGGTACACACGGGCAATCTTCCAGCATAATCTTGGAAAGTTCTGTATAGTAATCTTTCAGTTTTGCATCATCGGTCTCATGAGGAATTGCTGCAAGGATTTCATCTACACGGTCGTTCTGATAATGACCGAAGTTACCACTGAAGTTAACCTCAAGATCGTTGTAATCAGAGCTCATGAAGAAACGGCATCTCATGTACGGGTTGGCAACCGATGTACCAGGGCCGGACTGCATGGTGATTTCGAAGTTTCCGGTACTGTAATCCGTGCTGTAGTTTGCTGCTTCCGGGAAGTAGGTCTCAATGTTGATACCAATATTCTTTCCTGCTGCTGCTACGATTTCAAGGGTTGCATTCCAGTCAGACCATCCTGTCGGGCACTCAGCCTTATAGGAAAGGTTCTTTCCGTTGTACTCACGGATTCCGTCTCCGTCGGTGTCTACGATTCCGGCATCGTCCAGAAGCTTCTTAGCACCTTCTACATCGGCATTGGACCACTGATACTCTTTTAAGGCATCCTGATCCACCATAGCCTGCTCAGCATCGGTCGGGTTCATGACAGAACGCGGAACATCTGCGAAGGTAGGAGACTGTCCGGACATTGCTGAAGAAATAACCTGATCGTAGTCAACTGCCATAGCGATTGCCTTACGAACAGCTACCTGATCCAGTCCTTCTACTTCTGTATTAAAGAACAGGGTAGGCATTGTCATACACAGCTGATACGGTGCTTCATCAACATAGGTAGAAATCGGAAGATCCTGCTCTAACCACAATTTCTGAAGGTCTGTGATGAATATCTGTGCCACATCAATATCACCATTCTGGAATGCGGTGGTAGCTGCTGCGTTATCTTTAAAGATCGGGTGAGAAATATATTTCGGAACCGGAAGCTTACCCCACATGGAATCTGCCTGTCCCCAATAATTATCATCGCGGATCAGAACTACGTTCTGGTCATTGTCAAAGTATTTTTTGTACGGTCCGGAAGTTACCAGATCGTCCATCTTATCCATTTTAATTGCTTCAGCATCGTTGTTGTTTCTGTCAGCTACGGTCTTTAAATAATTTTCCTGCATGATGTAGAGCATCGGCAGATATCTTTCCGCAAGAACCGGGTTAACTGCTTCGCCGGAGTCATCGGTTGTCAGCTTGAAGACTACGGTACTGTCATCCTGTGCAACAACATCTGCAATGTAGCTCTTCATTTCAGCGCCGGTAGAAGAATTGTAATCTACATGTGCATGATAGGTAGCTGCTACATCTTTTGCAGTAACCGGTGTGCCGTCATTCCATTTTGCGTCAGCTTTGATTTTCACTGTGATCTCGGTACGATTGTCGTTCCATACTGGATCTCCGTCTGCAAGCAACGGATACATTTTTGCATCCAGTGGATTCCACATATAAAGAGTTTCATAAACAAGTACACGTGAAGCATCGCCCTGTGCTATAACCATTGCATTGTTTGAGTTTGCGGACATTGGGTTGTAATCGTTGACGGTACCCCACTGCTGTCCTGCGAAGTAAAGAGTTTCATTTCTTGGAAGCTCTCCTACCACATCATCTGAACCTGTGGTATCTTCGCTGGAAGCATCTGCTGTGCTGGAAGATGCTGCTGTGGCATCGCTTGATGCATCTGCTGTTCCGCTGGAGGATGCTGTTGCTCCTCCGGATGAACCGGTGCTTGTACTTCCACTGTCTCCACATCCAGCAAGCATCGTTCCTGCCATTGTCACTGTCATTAACAGTGCAAGGACTTTCATGTTACGCTTTTTCATACTTTTTACCTCCTTAAGGTTTTCGTTCTTGCTTGATGAGTTCATTATACACAAAGGCTGTTAGAAAAACAGTGTCTATTTTTTGTTTTTGGTGTTCTTTTTTTGTTTTGCGTTGGTTGAGTTGCTTATTTTTTCCTTTATAATTTTCTTTGTTCTGCTCACTTTTCACATATTCATTTTCGCAACATCTGCACTATTTCGTCATTATGATTATTTGTACCATTTTTCCGTCTTTTCCGCCATTTTTCCGTTCGCTTTTTCCATCTGTTTATGCTATGATGAATATCGTATCAATTTCAGGAGGTTTTTTCTATTATGAATACTGTTTCTCATAAGTACCGACAGTCAGCGCTTCTGCTTCTGACCGCTGCGATCTGGGGTTCTGCCTTTGTCGCACAGCAGACCGGTATGGATTATGTCGGACCTTTTACGTTCAACGCGGCACGAAACCTGCTCGGCGGACTTACGCTTCTTCCGCTGATTGTCTTTTTCTCCTCGCGTAAAAAGCGAACCCTACCGCCAGATGCTTCGTCAGAAAATGGCACACAGCCAAAAACGCTCTGGCGGCATCGCACTGTTTGTCGCCTCGACCCTGCAGCAGATCGGCATCCAGTACACAACCGTCGGAAAGGCCGGTTTTATCACTGCACTTTACATCGTCCTTGTTCCGGTCTGCGGCCTGTTCCTCCGAAAACGAGTACAACCGAAGGTCTGGCTCGCAGTTCTCATTGCCGTTGCCGGTCTCTATCTGCTCTGCATGACAGACGGATCCTTCTCTTTGCAAAAGGGTGATCTTCTTGTGCTTGCCTGTGCGCTCGGATTTACCATACATATTCTGGTTATTGATCATTTTTCTCCGCTTGTCGACGGCATCAAAATGTCCTGCATTCAGTTTTTTACCTGTTCGATCCTGTCCGCTGTCTGTATGGTTCTCTTTGAAACCGTAAACATCTCCGATCTTCTGCACGCCTGGATGCCGATTCTCTATGCCGGAATTCTCTCTTCAGGTGTCGGCTATACCCTGCAGATCATCGGGCAGAAAGGATTAAATTCCACCATGGCTTCTCTGCTGATGAGCCTGGAATCCGTTTTTTCTGTTCTTGCCGGTTGGATTCTCCTGCATCAGGCTCTCTCCGGTCGCGAGCTCTCCGGCTGTATTCTGATGTTTGCAGCGATCGTGCTGGTACAGCTTCCGGGCTTTTCCAAAACCAACGCTGTTTCCTGATGCCATTCCTTTTTCAGTGTAAGAAAGATTCCCGTTTTGCGAGCTTCTTTCTTACGACAGCTTGCTTTGATGACATAATTTCCCTCCGCCGCAGTGTGATCCTGCCCGGAGGGCTTTTTTATGCCTTCCGAAAATTTAACCGAATCTAGTAAGTCCCCTGCTTCCATTTCGAATATCCGCTTGCCCAATATTTTCATAGCATAAAAATACAAAATTCTGCATATTGATTGCAGGATTTTTTAATTCGTGCTACACTGTTTTTATTGTACCAATAAGCACTTATTTTATTAGGAGGTTCTGTCATGCCCGTTTTTGATTTCAGCAATTCCCCGGAAAAAGCAAAAGTTTCCGAATGTACGTATACTGTTTTCCGCACAAACGCACCGTTTACTTCTCCGGATCAGCCGATCCTAATTCTGGATACAAAAGAGAAGGCCTTCCCGCATCATCCCTGCGGTATTTTCACAAACCCGGCAAAACGGACATCGTTCGAATTTAAAGAGGAAGAAGAAACCTTCATCGCCGACATTCTCCAGATCGATGCCCGTTTTGTCAGCCTTTTAAAATGGCTCGGTGAAAACCATATCAATGTCCGCCTTTCCGGTACACAAACATCCGACGGTTATGCAGTTTACAAAATCCGCGAGATCGCTTTCGGTGGCGGCGCAAAGCTTTCGGCTGAGGATGGATTTTTACAGTTTATGATTGAGCGTCTCCTCGCCAGCAATGCACCGGAAGAAGAAGTTGAGGATGAGGATCAGGAGGAAGCAGGAGATGATATGAAGCTTACCAGTCTTCAGAGTATCACAGACTTCATGAACTGTGCGGGAAGAACCCTTCCGGATAATATCCGCCTTTGGGCAAGACGTAATCTTGCCGTGGCACGTTCTCATGAAGTATCACCGGAAGAAAGACGTCATGCACAGAGAGCGCTTTCTATTATGATGAATGTACAGTGGAAGAGCAATTATTTTGAAGCGATCGATCCGGATGAAGCGCGCAGAATTCTTGATGAAGAACTTTACGGAATGGAGCGCGTAAAGCAAAGAATTATAGAGACTATCATTCAGATTAACCGTAC
>OHXZ01000666.1_pt1 | contig 11224 bp, 8 predicted proteins | sample 1580021 | NCBI WGS metagenome assembly OHXZ01 (sample SAMEA3882520, study PRJEB24775) | human gut metagenome | biome: human-associated habitat; feature: intestine environment; material: feces | place: Netherlands | collected 2009/2010
AGTGCCGATAATTGTCTTTGCTTCGACCTCGCCGTCTTCCTTCTGGCGCACTACAACTTTCTCTGTTAATCCGTATTGACTGCGGTGCGCCTCATCCGCCATGACGATGATATTCCGACGCTCAGAAAGAGGCTCACCGCTTTCCTCAAACTTCTGCATGGTAGTGAAGATGATGCCGTTAGCCTGACGGTTTGCAAGCAGCTCTTTCAGGTGGGTTCGGCTTTGAGCGTGTTGCGGCGTTTGGCGTAAGAAATCCTTGCAGCGGGCAAACTGGCCGTAGAGCTGGTCATCCAAGTCGTTTCGGTCTGTGATCACAACGATTGTCGGGCTTTCCAATGCCTCTTGCAGATAGTGGGCATAGAACACCATAGACAGCGATTTTCCGCTGCCCTGCGTGTGCCAGAACACACCGCCTTTGCCATCTGTGACGGTTGCCTTTTGAGTGGAAGCAATCGCCTTCTTGACGGCAAAATACTGATGGTAGGCGGCAAGCACTTTGAATGTTTTCTCGCCGTCCACATTGAAGCAGATAAAGTTTTTCAGGATGTCGAGGAATCGGTTCTTCTCAAACAGTCCCTCAAAGAAGGTGTCAAAGGCTGCGTACTGTGTGTTCTCGTAGCTGCCGTCCGTTGTTTTCCACTCCATGAAGCGGTCTTCACCGGAGGTGATGGTTCCGGCCTTTGAGGTGGTCATATCGCTCATGACGCAGACCTCATTGTAAATAAACATGGAGGGGATCTCGTACATATAATTGCGGAGCTGGCGGTATGCGTCGGAAGCATCTGTCTCTTCGCGGGAGGGAGATTTCAGCTCCACTACGACAAGGGGAAGACCATTGATGAAGAGAATGACATCCGGGCGTTTTTCGGAGTTTTCGATGAAAGTCCACTGGTTGGCAACGGTAAAGTCGTTATTGGCAGGATTTTTGAAATCAACAAGGTAGACGAGGGTGGAGCGTTCCTCGCCATTTACAAAGTATTTTACAGAGATACCGTTTTGCAGATAGTCGGTAAAGGTCATGTTCTTTTGCAGCAGTGAGCCGGACTCAAAGTTCTTGAGCTTGTAAATGGCCTCATTGATAGCATCCAGAGGCAAGCCCTTATTGATGCGCTGTAAAGCGGGCAACAGGACATCCTCGTAGAGCGGAGAGTGATAATCACGCTCTACATCCGGTCCGTAGACATAGGTGTAGCCAAGTCCTTCATTGAGTAATTGGAGAACTGCATTCTCGTAATTTGATTCGGTATAATATCCTGCCATTTCTGTTGCTCCTTTGTTCGATCTGCTGTGTTATCATCTAACCCTTTCTGCAATCGTGTCAAGCTGTCCTGCGATCACAGCGAACTCGCAGTTCATATCAAGCGTTTTTACGCTGATCTGATTGCCGCTCATCTGGTAATCTCCATCCGGCTGAACGGCATCATCTGTCTTGGCGTATAGAAGCATCCCCGCTACCGTTTCTCCGGGCGCTGCATCCCAGTTCTTGACATATGTGAAAATCTGATACAAATTCCCTGAGTGGAGCGTTTGCGTCATATAGGGTGCTTTCATCTGCATATTGTGCGTGTAGAACTTTGCGTCGATTATAAGCGTTTTTCCAGCTTTCTTGTTTGAAAGCACGATGTCGGACTGCATGGTAGGCAGAAGCGTTCTGTACCCATCTGTCACTTGCCAAGCGATTTGCGGGGAATACGCACGAATGTCCGGGTGCTCCCGCTGATAATAGCCCAGTATGAATTTCTCATACAGCTTTGCCATTGTCATGTCATCCGCATAATCCATAATACGGGTAGATCCGTCTGCGGTCGTTTGCAGCAGTCCTTTCAGAACAAACCGGCATATTTCAATTATCATCCGATAGGTCTGATTATTGCGGTCATATTGGATGTTCCAGTTGATGTTATGAGCGTCCAAAGTATCTACGCCATCGAAGAAGACAAGCAGCTTGCGGATTTCCTTCTTCCTCGCTTTGGCAATATCTGCACGGAGCAGGACGGCCATTGTTGTTTTGATAATGCGATTTGTATAGGCATTAACTGAAAACTCATCATAGGCGCAGACGAGCTGTTTTTTACGAAGGACTTGGGTTTTGATGGATTCTCCAATTTCAAGCTTGCCTCTTGGGGAAGCCAGCGGCTCTTCCTTTGTTATGTACTGTCTACATAAGCCCCGCTTAATCTGAACAGACACGCCTTTGCATAGGATAGCAGCCAGCAGCTCTGCGGTGTTTCGGAAATCCTCAGCGGCAACATCCTTATAGCCTTGCTCGTGCAACACTTGGAACGCATAGGCCAGCATATAGTAGATGTTGCGAATGGGAATCATTTGACCACCTCACGAAGAGTACGGCTCCAATCCTTGACTTTTGCGGCTTCATCAAACCAGTATTCTTTGAGCAGCGGGATCAGCTCAAACTCTACCACGGACTTCATCCAATCGTCTGTGACTGTGGTGTTCGTACAGAAATAACTATGGCCGATGCAGAAACCTTCGCCCAGCGAATCATCATTCGCTATCACATCATTAAGCTGCTCCACTGTGGCAATCAGGCGGTCGAACTTCGGGTTGTTGATCTTCGCCCTATATGCCCTGAAACCAGACGAGTTAAATGCCGGTGTCATCTCAAAGAACGCAAAACGGCGGCGCAGTGCATAGTCCAACATAGCAAGGCTTCGGTCAGCGGTGTTCATCATGCCGATGATGTAAACATTGCTTGGAATGGAGAACTGCTCGTCCGCGTAGAGAAGCTGCAACTCAACTCCGCGCTTATCGCTTTCAATGAGCATGAACAGCTCGCCAAAAATCTTGCTCAAGTTGCCTCGGTTGATCTCGTCAATGATGAAGAAATAGGGACGGTCATCTTCTGCGGCCTTGCGGCAGAACTCATAGAAAACGCCTTTCTTCAACTCGAAGCCTGTTTCCGTGGGGCGGAAGCCCATGATAAAGTCTTCGTAGCTATAACTCTGATGGAATTGCACCATCTTGACGCGGTTCGTGTCTTTCTCGCCCATGATAGAATAGGCAAGCCTCTTTGCTGCAAAGGTTTTTCCGACGCCCGGTGCGCCTTGAAGGATCACATTCTTCTTCGTCAGCAAGAGAGCCTTGAGGATGTTGTAACGGTCTTCATCCATGAACACATCATGCAGGAAATCGTCGGCGGTATATGGATCGTATGTCCGTTCCTCTTCATCCTCGTCTTGGATAGCAACATTTGTGCTTTCTCCATCAAAAAGGCTTTGCGTCTTCTTCACAAAATCGGTATAAGGCGTTACATCGGTCAGGGTTTTCATCGCCAACTGCTCAGAATGCTCCCATAAACCTTTGTCTGTCCAGCGGACAGTACGGGTGTTACGGTAGTGCTCACGGGTGGGATCATATACATACTCGCCCTCAACAACGCCTCTGCCAATGATTTCTTTTCTGCCTTTTTTGACGAAGATGATGTCGCCGGGTTTGATGTCGTTTGCAAACTGCCATGTGGCGTGAACTTGATTTTTATACGAGCTTGTCCCCCCATAGACTTCCCGCATCTTAGCTCGCATTTCTTCCTTGGAGCTGTACTGCATGAGATCGCCCATGTCATCCCAGCCGATAGCCATAATGCCCTCGTCATAATCGTTCTCCCAGTTGACCGAGCCATCGCCAGCAGCATACAGCCAATACCGGACGGCTGTGTCATCGACCGTGAGGGCAGTATCAGAGGATTCCTTCGGGATGATGCCCTCAAACATCTTCTCGCTGAAATCCATATCAATATTGTTGTCCTTGGCTACCTTTGTGCAGCCCCGGCGGATGCTGTTTGACTTGTTTCCGGTCTGCTCGTAGTAGTAGGTTATGTTTTCGTGGGTTGCTTTTAAGGCATTGACCATGCGATCCTTGCCATAGTCCTGCCCGATATGGGCGATGAAGTAAATCGTTGTTTCTGTATTGCCCCGGCGGGTGTACCTTGTTCCCTCCATCATGGATGCAAACAGCATGACCATGAGCTTATGGGATGTTTCCCCGAAGAACGGAACTTCCTTGCACATGGCCGCAACAGCGTCATCGGAAGAAAGCGCTCCATCGTAGGCCATTTTTGCGTATTTGTAGACAGTCACTTCGCAATCGTACTCCGGTCCCACATAGGCTCTCACACCGCCTTTGGTGTCCAGGAACTCTTTGAGCATCTTGAGATCATTGAAATAACCGGCTGTGCGTTCCTCAGCGCGTTCCGACATCACATCATGTTTCAGATATTCGAGTATATCCTGCTTTGCCGCTGCCATCGACTCGTCGCTCTCAAAACACTTCCAGAAGGAGAGGGCAATGGTATTCTGATACAGGTAGAAGGCATCAGAAACATGGGTGCTGAGACTGCTTTCTGCCCAGTCAGGGTGCTTCTCACGCAGATAATCCTTGTATTCTTTTCTGGCGCGACTGATTGTTTCTTGTATATCCATTGCACATACCTCCCATTTTCAAATCATATTATACCGCGTTTTGACAGCGCGTGGTCGCTCACAATGCGACAAGTGCGATAAACGATAATTTAGCAGCTTAGAGCTGAATGTCGGTGACATCAATCTCGCCGCTCATCAGCTTTGGTAACAGCGAATCTCTCAGTGCAGTCAAACGCTCATTTTCAAGAAGGTTATTCTCGATTTGAGGTATAACAGACCAAGCAAAATCAGCAAATGCTTGAAGTGATTGCTCATTTGCGAGCGGGATTTCAAACGCGGCAATCATCTTTGTTGTTAAGCTGCCTCGAATACTACTTGAATCTGAGATTGCACGAAGTTCGTCGTATCTGTTGACCAGATTCCAAAACAAATACGGCAAAATATTCCTCTCAGATTTAATGACGATTACGGATTGATTGACATAGGTATCAATTAAGAGCATGGAGGTCTGACCTCTCGTGAAACCTTGACCGGCAGATGCCATAACAATATCGTATTTTGTAGCCAGTTTGGTAGATGAATTGTCAATGCCTGCTTGCGTAATGGTCTTCTCTGTCGAGATCACAAAACGATTCCGCGTTTCGCCGGACGAAAACCATCCAAATGTACCATTCCAATAAGCTGCATTTGATGTCATGGGGGTCCCTCCGCTATATATGCGTTCAGCATAGTTGCCAACGGTAGTCATCTCGCAATCACTTTCCTTGAAAAGCGATGTGTAGTAGGCGTTGACCATCTCATATAAATTATCGTTTATCTCATTATTCAGCGCGATTTTCTGGTCAAGAACGCAGAGAAGCGAGCTGATTTTCTTTTGCTCTTCCAGCGGCGGAACACTCAGGACGAGTTCGTCAAGTACAGTTTGCTGGACGCGCTGCCGACCTGATGATCCTACCATTGACTTAATAGCAATGTTACGGAACGAGGGACTTGTGGCGAGATAGTAGATAAACTGCGGATCACTAACTCCTTCTTTTGCTCTCATCACGATGAACTCGGTCGAACCAAATGCTATTTCATCTTCTCCGAGAATATCAACAAAAGCTGTCTTGCCGTTTTCAAGACAAGGTGTAATTCTCGCCATAATCGTATCGCCATTGCGGAATTTGGAACCGCCCGAAAACGGAGCTTTTTCAGTATCAGGTATTTTCTTCGTAAAAGGTTGCAGCTTGTCCATTGCGACCTTCGTGGCGATTGTGCCTTTCTTTATGCTCATTCGCGGGTTAAATTCAATAAAGTCCGCTGCCCGCATTTCAGTCCATTTCCCCACTTGCTTCACCATCCTATCCGATGTACTTTCTGTGTGCCAGCTTTACATTTTGTTGCTTCACCATCGCATAGTGCATGGTGGTATCGATCTTCTGATGCCCTAAGAGCTGCTGGACTTGCTCTATGGGCATTCCCTTGTCTATGGCCGAGGTTGCCAGCGTCCGCCGGAATTTGTGTGGGTGTACTTTTGGCAAACTTAAACGCTTGCCCAGTTCCCGGAGGCGTGTTTCCACACCGCCGATCATCAGCCGGTTATGTGGGGCTTTCAGTGAGACAAACAGCGCCGGGTTTGTATCTGTGCGCTCGTTGAGGTAGTTCTGCAAATGGATTTTTGTCCTTGCGTCAAAGTACACAAGACGCTCCTTGTTGCCTTTACCGATCACAACACATTCTCGTTCGTTGAAGTCGATGTCTTCACGGTTCAGCATGACCATCTCTCCAACACGCATCCCAGAGGAAGCGAGTAGGTCAATGATTGCCAAGTCCCTTGTATTCGTGCAGTTATCCCGCATCAGCTCCAACGCCTCGTCCGTGTATGTGTCTTTGACCACCTTCGCTGTCTTCACCTTATGAATCCGTCGTACCGGACTTTTCAAGATGAAGTCTTCGTCTTCAAGCCATGAAAAGAAGCTGGACAGTATGCGCCGGATGTTATCAATCGTCACCTTGCTGGACCTGCGTTGCGTCTGGTAGGTAGTCAGGTACTTGCGAAGATCATCCGTTGTTATCTGACTGGCCTTCTTAGCGATGGCAGACAGCATGGATTCAATCGTTTTTCGGTAATATCTCAAGGTTTTCTCGGAACAGCCCTCAATGCGCTTGGCAGTAATGAACGCTTCAACGGCATCCCGTTCTTCTTGCTTTGGGGTGGTATCTTCATAACTTACGCTCACGCCTTGTAGCGCCTCGGTCAAAGCATCACCCAACTGCAATAGTTGTTCATTGTTGAGATACGGCAGCATTTTACGCTGTATCTCTTGGATAAGTTGTTCTTTCATCGTTGTTCTCCTTTGTATTTAAGAGAACGATGAACAGTGGCAGTTCCTTTGAAATGACTCTCGCCACTGATGAGAGTTAATAAGGCGGTAAACGATAATTTAGCAGCTTAGAGCTGGATGCTGGAAACATCAAGCTCGCCACTCATCAACTTCGGCAGAAGACTATCTCGTAACCGTTTGAGCCTGTCATTTTCAATAGCATTGCATTTTATTTGCTCAAACATAGGTGAAACAACACCTTGGTACTCGGCTATCTCTTCGGCATTAGGTAAAACCAGTTCAAAAGCAAGAGTATCAGATGGCGTAGTCCTTTGCCTACTACCTGTCGATCCAGTAACATGACTACACATAAAATCTGAAAACGAAGTGCTGTCTATAACTGAATATAAGAAATCAGTGAGGTCTTGGCTTTTGGTCTTATAGACTATAAACTCGGTTGAGCAGACGGCATTCGCTGTTAAACAATAAGGTTTCCAGACACGCTTTGTTGTTGGATTCAGCTTGGAAATCATAAAGCAGGAGTCATCGACGATAAACTTGTTGCTCTTAATCGCAGTCGATGGCTCAAATACAGGGAAATGTGCCTCATCAAAAGCGGGGATGCTGTAATGTTCAAGCATCATTTCCGGCTCTTTAGCTGGATTGAAGCTCTTTTTTGAGATAGTTGCCACATCACCGAGCCGTACAATGCGCCAGCCAACGGGTAATTTGTCACGATTTACTGTTTCAAATCGCTTGTGGTATAGCAGCTCGGCTTGCTGCTGTAAATTATCGTTTACCTTCTCGTTGATAAGTAGCTTCCGATCAATCCCTTCGAGGGTCTTTACAATCATTTCTTGTAGCGCAAAAGAGGTCGGATAACTAATCATGATTTCGTCAAGAAGGCGCTCCCGATTCAGTTCGGTTTGACCAGTTGAGCCTTCGTCTAATTGAAGTACCTCCCATTGATGAGCCTTCATGGCATAGCCAAGATACTTTTGTGAAACTTTATTATTGGCTCGTATGATGATCATGTGCCCATCAACTATTGTGTCGCAGGGCAGATTGCAAATCTGTGCTATTCGTCCAGCCGTCCCCGCGCCTGTTGAATTGATCAGAATATCATCTATTCTGACAAACCTCTCCGTTGGAACCTTTTTCCTTGAAAGATCATGGAGGCGTGATTCAGAATAGGTTATCCGAAAATTACGGTTGCATTTCTGATTCAATACTCTAACCGTTGTTTCACTTTCCTCATCTGCGTATGAGGGTGCAATGCCTTTTGAAATAAACCCTACGAGATCACGAAGCGGCGATGTTTTCCACTCAGATTTCATACCCAATCGCCCCCAGTCTCTCCTTGATCTCGGCCTCAAGCTCGTGGGACTTTGCAAACAGCTCGGAAAGCTCAGAGGTCAAGCGGCTCATCTTTTCCTCAAAAGGTTCGCCGTCATCTTCCTGTTCTTCAATGCCCACATAGCGCCCCGGCGTGAGAATATAATCCTGCTTGGCAATATCTTGCGTGGTCACAACAGCACAGAAGCCTTTTTCATCTTCAAGAGCGCCGTCAACAAATGCGTTGTAGGTATCCGCAATTCGCTGGATGTCCGCATCGGTCAGCTCGCGCAGCTTTCGAGTGACCATTGTGCCCATCTTTCTTGCGTCGATGAACAGCGTCTTGCCCTTTTGCTTTTTGTTCTTGGCAAGGAACCAGAGAGACACCGGAATCTGTGTTGTGTAGAAGAGCTGTGATGGCATTGCGACAATGCAGTCCACAAGGTCAGCGTTGATGATGTTCTTACGGATCTCGCCTTCACCGCCAGACTGAGAGGACAGCGAGCCATTCGCAAGCACCATGCCAATTCGTCCATTCGGCGCGAGATGCCAGATCATGTGCTGCAACCAAGCAAAGTTGGCGTTGTTGGCCGGAGGCGTTCCGTATTGCCAGCGCACATCATCCAGCAGCTTATCTTGTCCCCAGCCGGAAAGGTTGAAGGGAGGATTCGCCATAATGAAATCAGCCTTGAGCTGCGGGTGACAGTCATTGAAGAATGTGTCCGCGCTAAATTTGCCAAGGTCAGCCTCGATGCTGCGAATGGCAAGATTCATCTGTGCCAGCTTCCATGTGGTAGGGTTGGAATCCTGACCATACACAGAGATGTTCTTGATGTTCCCGCCGTGATTTTCGATGAACTTAGAGGACTGAACAAACATACCGCCAGACCCGCAGCAGGGGTCGTAGACACGGCCATTGTATGGCTGTAATACCTCGACAAGGGTGCGAACAACGCAAGACGGGGTATAGAACTCACCGGCGAGCTTACCTTCCTGTTCAGCAAATTTGGCAAGGCAATACTCATAAGTGCGGCCGAGAATATCTTTGCTGTTTCCGTGGTCGATCATCTGGATATTGGTAAAGAGGTCAACGACCTCACCGAGCCGCCGCTTATCCAGCTCAGGACGGGCAAAGTTTTTGGGGAGAATGTCTTTTAGCCGCTTGTTTTCCTTCTCAATGCTCCGCATGGCCTCGTCGATGACTGTGCCGATCTCAGGCGTGTGCGCAGTGGCAGATATGACGCTCCATCTTGCGTTTTCCGGTACAAAGAAGATATTCTCCGCCGTGTATTCGTCCTTATCCTCTTCAAAGCCGTCGCCCTCAGCGACAAGCTCCTGATACTTCGCCTCGAAGCGGTCTGAGATGTATTTCAAAAAAATCAACCCAAGAACAACATTCTTATATTCTGACGCATCCATGTTACCACGAAGCACACAGGCTGCATCCCATATCTGTTTTTCAAATCCAATATTGCTTGTATTCGTTTCAGCCATTGAAGCTACCTCCGTAGTCTTTTTTAACGATATATAGAATGCACAGTGCGTGGCTTACTTGTCCGTATGGATCGCTTCGCAAATGTCCCCGATGTCACAATTCAGATACTCACAGATGCGCAGCAAGACAGAAAGGGCAACCTCTTCATTCTTATTAAGCTTGCTCATGGTACCCGGCGAAAGCTCGGTTTCCTTCCGAAAAACTGCCTTCGGGATCTCTCGTTCAATCAGCATTACCCATAATTTCTTGTAGCTTATCTTCATCACTGCACCTCACTCAACCGTTTATAGTGACCTTCATTTTATTATACATCGAAAGCTCCACAAACGCAATTCATCCGTCCGAAAATTCAAAATAAATTTCAAGTTCTTGGATTGCTGCACAATAATAAAAAGCCTGCGCAATGCACAGGCCAAAATAGTCAGGGACGCATCTTCCTTCCGTGCCGGTATAATGCGTAAGTGTAAAAATCGAGTGCAAGGACGATCTCATATCCATTTGTGCTTGAGAAGAAAGAAATGTCATCGGCATACTGGATCACGCTTTTCAAGAAGCCCATTGCACCGCCGCAATCGAATGAGAAAATTACCGTGACTGTCCCGGCACCTTGTCTGATTTCAGTGTCAATTTGGTAGTTCTCAGATATTTCGATGGCTTGACTGATAAATACCTTGGCGATAGGTTTCCGCTCAGGAAGCGGCACATAAACTGCGCCCTCATTGAGCTGTTTGAATATGTCCTTTGATGAACATTTATATTTTGACGGAGCGGGTTCTTTTACTTCGGCTGGTATAGGTTCATCGGCTATCTCAGCTTCTATTTCCTCTATTGTAGGTTTATTGTATTGCCTTTTATAAATCACTTTCTGAAACATTGTATCTCCTTCCGTGTAATCGAAAGAATGGCTGACAGTCTATCAGATTATGGGCATCGTTAAGTTCACGCAAGGATCTGAGAAGTCGTTCTTTACGATTCAGTCTATGTATTATCAATTTACCACGGGAGAATAGAATAATCAATGTGATTTACTGTATTCTCTCGTTATTTTGCGTTGTAAAATGTGAAAGGCTCACTCCCCAAAGTGAGCAGTGAGCCTTGTTGCTTATTCGAGTTCTCCGCTGCGGGATTTCTCCTGTTCCTTTGCCATCGAGGGACTGAGGAAATCATCCACATTCGCCTTCATCGTGTCAATCAGGCGAGCTTCTTTTTTCAACTTGGCGCGTTCGTCATAAAGGCGCTGCTGCTCGTCCGCGAGCCGTTGCTGTTCGGCTTGCAGAGATTTCAAGCTCTGCAATTTTCCGTCGCCCTGTATGGCGAGAAGAGTGCTCTTTGCCGCCTCATAGATGACAAGCTCTGCTTCGTGTTTGGCACGGTATGCCGATTTGTCCGCCGCCTTCATATAGGCATCATAAACCGGTTTGAGCTGCTGGTAGTTCGAGATGCTTTTGATAAGCGGCTGCACCTCACGCAGTTTGGCTTCAACATTTTTCAGCTCACTGCCGGTGCGGGCATAGGAGCTGTGAATGTCCTCGACTTTCTTTTCAAGGTCAGCATATTGCAGAAGGTTATTCTCAGTCAGGTAGTTGAGAGTACGCGCAGCCTCTTTGAGAATGGTGAGCTTCGCTTTGTGTTCGTAACCTTTGCTGCCGATGAGCTGGATGCGCTCCTGAATGTCGCTGATGAGGGAGATACCCCGGCGAGAGGTCTGC
>OHXZ01000679.1_pt1 | contig 11082 bp, 3 predicted proteins | sample 1580021 | NCBI WGS metagenome assembly OHXZ01 (sample SAMEA3882520, study PRJEB24775) | human gut metagenome | biome: human-associated habitat; feature: intestine environment; material: feces | place: Netherlands | collected 2009/2010
GGGCGCATCGGTGCGGTTCAGTATGGAAATTGTCGGTAGCTGCCGGAGGGCATAGGTATCCTACTGTGTCTGGGTATCGTCCGGCTATGCTCCCGGCGCGGCTTGTTGCCGCAGCATTAGCGGCACCTCCTGTGCTCTCCTGTCATACGCATAGGTCCCTTTCATCTGAAAAATGTTGGGACAACAAAAACAACGGCCGCCCCGTACAGAGCAGCCACCGTTTTCCCTATACCATACGCTGCTTTTCAGTACCGCAAGGATGGGTGTCCTGTTATCGTCGTATTCTGATTTCTTTTAGGGCATTTCAGGACTATCCACAAGGGATACGCTGAACTCCTGTGCGGTTGCGCCCTCCGGCAGCAGCTTTGCCATGACCACCAGCCGCTGATTGCCGCTGTTAGCCTTGTCATACTTCCGGCAGCAGGTGGAGAGGGTCAGAACAGTATCTTCCTCGGAGAAGGTCACGCCATCAAAGTCAAGCCAGTTTTTCCGCGCAATCGTCTCAAAGAAGCTGGTCAGATCATCTCCCGTGGGATCAGGCGCAATATAGTCAAAACCAATATCCGTGACGAACAGTGCGGTGATCTGAAAGATCATGTCCTCACCATCCACAGAGAGATAGATATACGGATGCTCCTTTACAAAGTCTGCGTCCATATAACGGTAGAGCTTGGTGAACCGCACACCGTCCGGGTCGCAGTTGCTTGCGGAGTGACCGAAAATGGTGGTGTTTTTGTCCAGCTTATCCCTGCCGCCGATTTTGTTTTCACAATGGGCATAATAGCAGCCCCACATGGCGTACTCGCCGTTTTCATCCAGCTTTAGGTAATAGCCGTTGTCCTCCGCCTGCATCACAGGGTCGTCCACCTCCGCACCGGGGATATACAGCCACGCCACGGTGTCGGGATTCTTCGCTCTGGCTTCCGCCAACTCTGTCTGCCTGTCCACCGAGGGGATAACTTCGCCCGCGAGAGTCGCTGATGGCTGAGGCGCAGATGTGCCGGAAGGCGTTCTGCCGGGAATGTCGATAGGCTCTGTCTCTTTCTGATAGCAGCCCCTGACTGCCGTGGTCATAGCAACGAGAAGGACAACTATGCAGATGATCGGACGAATGATTCTTGTGATTCTTTTCATAATGCTGTCTCCTTGCCGCGCTGGGATAGCGGCGCAGCTCAAAATGTCATTGATTTGTTTCTTGTAGCGAAAAGAGAACAGCGCAGCTTCAGGGCGAGATGCCCGTCCGCTGCGCTGTCCGATGTTCGCTTATGGGGTCATGCCAGCGGCTTTGATGTTTAGCCGTATGTCAGCCGGTCACTTCTTGCAGCGCCAGAGGAAGGTCACGATCTGCGCTCTGGTGCAATCCGCATTGGGGCTGAATGTCGTGCTGGTGGTTCCCTTGGTGATGTTCTCCTTGACCGCCCACAGTACCGCATCAGCATAGTAGGCGGTGGACTTCACATCGGCAAAGGGATTGGCTGTACCCGCTGCCGGGGACTTCTCGGAACGCCACAGGAACGCGACGATCTGGGCGCGGGTGCAGGTGTCGTTGGGGCTGAACCTGGTGTTGATGGTGCCCTTGGTGATGCCGTTTTCTACCGCCCATAGCACAGCGTCGTAATAATAGCTGCCCACGGGGACGTCGTTGAAGGGCATGGCGCGGGTTTCGGGTTCGGGACTGCCAGCGGCGCGCCACAGGAAGGTCACGGCCTGCGCACGAGTGCAGATGCCATCCGGGGAGAAATGGGTATCATCGGTTCCCTTGGTAATGCCGTTCTCCACTGCCCAATCCACAGCATCCTCATAATAGCTGCCGGTGGCTACATCCACAAACACGCCGGTCCGGGGGTTACCGTTGGCTTTCATAAAGATGACCTCGATGGTATGGGTTCTGCTGACATTCTCAAAGGTGTAGGACTTCACCGCGCCGATGCTCTTGCCGTCGATCTTGACGTTGGCGACAGCATAGCCCTTATCCGGAGTGATGGTGAAGGTCTGATCTCTGCCCTCACGGACGCTAGCATTGCCGGAGGGAGAAATGGAGCCGCCAGCCCCGGCAGTTGCCTTGATGGTGTAGTAGCTGTAGCCGCTGCCGCCGCCACTGCCGCTACCGCCTTCATTGCCGCCTGTGCCGCTATTGCCTTCATTGCCGCCTGTGCCGCTATTGCGCAGAATCGTCAGCGTGTAGGTTTTAGCACCGATTCTCACGACAATGTCGGTTGTGCCGCTGTTGGGGATGGCAACGGTTGCGCTGCCGCCGGTGGACAGAGCCTGTCCGTTGATGCTCACGGGCTCGCCGTTTCCAGACACCGCTGTGACTAGCGTAGATGTTGCTCCGCTATCATTTTGCAGCGTATAGGTATAGTTCGTTCCGTTGGCGGTAAAATCGCCGAGCTCCACTGCCAGACCTTCAAAGGTCAGAAGGTCATTACCGGGCACTGCGGCTCGCACCACTACGCGGGTGCCAAGCCGGGAGAAGGTGACGGTTTCCGTCTGGAAGGTTTCCCCGGAGATGGCACCGCCAATACTGGTCTTTTTCGTTTCCAGAACGGTCCCGGCAGCATCCAGCAGCGTGGCCACCAGCTCTGCGCTAGTCTGAGACTGCAGGCAGTTGTTGCGCAGGGTAATGGCGGCGGTGCTGTGATCGTTGCCGTCGTTCCCCTGTGTCACATCCATCGTCAGCTGCTCTCCGGTGCGAGCCAGTGCGCCAGTCATATGGACGCTGGCCTCGCTGTCACTACCGTCATACTCCGGCAGGCGCTGATTGCTTCCCGTTCCACCGACCTTGCCTTCCGCCCACGCCTCGGCGTACAGATAGGTACCCACATTGGGGATCTCGGTTTTGCCAATGGATGTCATATACTCGCCCAGATCATAGGTCAGGTCCAGTGTAAAGGTTCCCTGATCAATGCGGGCGAGGGCGCTGTCTTCGGAAATGGTGATTTCATTACCGCTAACCGATACGCCGTTTGTGGTGCAGGCTACCTCTGCAGGTTCGGTATGCAGATCATCCGCATAGAACGCAAGCTTCACCTCGCGGTTCTTTCCGCCAGCCAGCGTGGCGGCAGAGGAATTATAGAGGGTCATGCGCACCGTGCGCTTGCCGGCGCTCTCCGCAATCACTTCCATTTGCGAGATGCCAATGTCGGGATAATCCAGATACACTGTGCCGTTTTCGTGGATGCCGCCGGCGGCGGTGATGGTATAGCCCGGGTCGGTCACGAGGTTCCCCACATGGTGCCAGACGGTAAGGGTGGTGCTTTCATTGGGTAGCAGTGTTTCCGTAAGGGTGGCGGTTTCCCCGCTGCCAAGGCTGACCGTTAGGTTTGTCACATCGTTCAGCCCGGTGTTGCGGATGGTAAAGCGAATGGGTGTCAGGCTGTTCAACGCCAGCGTTGCATAATCCACACCGATCTGTTCCACTGCCACCGCATCGGTGATAAAATCAGATGTAGCGGTATAGAGGATCGTTTCCTCACCCGGAACGGTCACGCCGCCGATTACCTCCTGGTTTTCATCGTCATACCGGGTGGCCTGAATGGCGGCCTGCACCTGATTGGTGCCGCTGACATAGGCATCAAAGTGGTCAGCCAGCGTGCGATCCGGCAGCTCTGCCAGTTCCAATGGTGCGGACAGAGTGTAGGGATTTGTGGCATAGCGCAGCTTGGCCGCCTTCAAAATGCCGTGATCTACCGCGCCGTTGGCGTTATTGACAGTCTCATTCCAGACGATGGTAAGATCATTGCGGCTGCGATGATCCCCGCTGAGGGAAGCGAAGCGGAAGTCTCCGCCCATGACGGCGTTGCCGCTGCTGGTCAGGGCAGACAAAGAGCCGGGGAAACTGTTGGACATGGTGCCGCTACCGTCCACAGCCAACAGCTGAATATCGCTGCTGCCGTCTCGGACACTATGCCAACCGATAACAAATCGGTCATCCCCGCTGCCGAAGTTGGCTGCAACGACCTGGGGGTTTTCGTCAAGATTGCTGTCACAGGTCGCCAGCATGGCTGTACCGGGAGTTCCGTCAGCAGCCACGGTACAATAGGCGATCTCGTAGGCAGAGGTATCTCCGGTTCCGCTGCGGTCCAGCGAGTAAACCGCCATAGCGGTTCCGTCGGGCAGCATGGCCGCCTGCAACGCCTTCACGCTGCCAGTAGCACCATTATAAAGCATTTTTGCCTTGCTCCAGGTGCCGTTAGTGCTGTCATAGCAGCTGTACATGATACAATCTCTGGTCGTGAAGTTCAGCAGGTTGTTGCTGCCCTGCGTACCGGGATCAGGGGTGTAGACGCTGCGCCAGAACACGATGGCATTGCCGTCGCCGCCCACTGCCGTGGCTGGGGCCAGATCCGGCGTGCCGTCGTTGGTTAGGCGGGTGGAAGTCCAGGTTGTGCCGTTATAGACGGACACTACGATCTCCGTGCTGTTCATCAGCAGGTTTTGCTCTTCCAATGTCACGGGATCACCGGCATTTTTACCCGGCAGGTCGGTGCCCATGCGAACCCAAGCCGCCGCCGCGAAGCTGCCAGTGCCGGACAAAGAAACGCTCGTGTCGCCGTAGCCGGGGAACCCTGTGGGAGCGTCAATTTCACTGGAGGGAGTATAGACGCCGCCATTGAGGGTGGAGAAATGCGCCCGGCTATCGTAAATACTGCTGCTGTTGCCGTCGTTGATGTAGGTCAATACTTTCCCGTCATCGCTGAGCTGTGGATAGGATGTGGGGTTGGCATTGGTCTGGATGTTTTTCAGCCCACTGGTGGAGTTCAGAGAGAACAGCATCATCCGCTGCTGGGGCTGGCCCCAGGTACGGGCATATTGCTCCAGATAGTCCCGGCTTTGGAGCGTTGCACTGCCAGAAGCCACCTGCATTCCGCTCTGGGCCGCCGCCATCCGCAGCGAGGCAAGGCTCAGCCCACTGGTGGCGCTATTCCAGTAGTCGTCGATTGTTTTCCAGTCATTAAAAGTCCTGGTGGCTCCAAGGGTTCCGGAGGCGATCACCGCCTCGTAGGAGATAAACAGGAAGGTTGCCACAAATTTGATCCCCACTTCGCTTTGGATCCCCAGGGCCTGACCGTTGATCTGGCGCTTTGTCTCGTCGGCAAGATAGGTGCGGGAAAGGAACTTATTCTGACTGTCCACATCCAAATTGCCGAATAGGCCGATCTTCAGCGCCACGACCGAATAGTCAAAGCCAATACCGCCAAACGCGTGGACATAGGCGTTGATACGCAGCGTGGTCAAAAAGTCATTCACTGCCGTGGCCGTGGGATCGCTCCAGGCAAGCTCTGTACCCTCGCCCTGCCGGCCGTAGCGCACTGCGGTACGGAAATCCAGCTGAATGGCACCACCCAGCTCAAAGGTTGCTGTCAACGGCACAGGACCAGCCATGGCGTTCACGCTGAAGGAGAAGCCCACACCAACGCCGGTGGTAAATCCGCCGCCTACGGTGAAAACCTCCCACTCCTTTTTTTCGGTGTTATAGCGGATTTCCGCTTCGTAAAAGCCCTCCAACTGCAAGTTGAGATCCGTGCTGGTGACATTGTCGGCTATGGAGTTGGTTTTGTAGTCCCCCTTGGGATCATAGGTGCCCTGGGCCATCTGGCTCAGATCCCCGGTCCCGGGCACACCCACTTCCAGGTTCTGCGTCAGCACATTCGCACCCAACGCCACGCCGTCCTCGGAATAGTCCATGTCCTCCATCTCCAGCGTATTGTACCCGGCCCAAATCATGGCACGGAACACGGAGGGATCTTCGCTGGGGGTGATAATCATTTTGAACACGGAAGTGTCCACCGGACCGCTCAGATCATCCAGCCGTCCGGTCAGCACCTTGAGAATGTTACTATCGCCCACTCCGCCAAAGTCGACTTGATTCACTCCACTGGAGGATCCCATCGTCGCCAGAATACCGGTGACGCGGTCATCCTCTGTCACCTTGGGCACTCGGGTCAGATCAACGACCCGGAAGGGCATTATTTTCTCCTGTAGCAGGCTGCCGTTCAGGCTCAGCTGCGTTTTCATACCCACATCCTTGCCGTCGGCGATCCATCCAGAGGTGGTCATGGTGGCCTCGGTGAGGGTCAGATCGTTTTCCGCTACGGGGATGGATGAGAAGGGATACTGCTTGGTACTGCTGCTCTGGGCGGCAGGAAGAATGCCGTATTCGTCCGCCAGCTTGAGACTGTAATTCCGCGCGTTGGCAATATCCTCGCCCCAGAGGAACATGGTGGTGTGCAGGCTTGCTGTTTTAAAGCTGCTGTTAGGGCCAATCTTCCCAGTCGAGCTGCGGACATCCACCTTCTGACCGTTGGCTAGACCGTAATCAACGCTTTGCGCCACAATGAAGGGTTTGTTTTCCTCCCCCGCCGGCACGCGCTCCAGAGAGACAACGCCCTCTGCGGTGCGCATTACATCGTCCACGCCCAGCTTGCCGTTGACGGTCAGCAGCAGCGGATAGTACTTGTCGCCGTCAATTGCGCTGATCTCCAGAATGTACTCCAGCTGATCCAGAGCGGAAAGCGCCGTGGTGTTGCTCTCGCCCTTTTCGGCCGACCAAAACTGGGTGGAATCCAGATAGACGGTTATATTTCCCGCCGCATCCGTGGTATAGGTGTCGCCGGTGATGCCGCTGACAAGTGCTCCTGCCCTGGAGCCCAGCAGAGCTGTCTCGCAGTAGCCTCCGTTTTTATAAACGCCGCCACGAACGGTCACCGTCTTGTTCGCCAGCGGATCGCCGCCCGGCGTGATGAGCGTCACAGATGCCCGGGCGACTCGCCGAAGGCTGAAGGTATTCAAGGGATAAAGCTGCAGTTTTGTGGCATCCCGCTCGCCGGAACGCAGATTTTCTTTATAGATGGTGCCCAGATAAATATCCGCGCCGGAGCCGGACCGCAGAGACACCTCACTGGCGATTCCGTTGGGTTCGTAAAGCGCCAGCACGCCTTCACTGTTGGTCGTGACCGTTTTGGGCACACCTTTGCCGTCGGTGTATTGCAGCGTAGTTTCCGCTGCAGGCGTCAGCTGGAAGAGATAGAACTTATTTTGCAGCGTTTTCGCTGTCACCTGTACGGCGGCACGCATACCCGTGGCGGCATGGGTAGCCGTGACGGTTGCGGTGCCGTTGACCAAGCCGGACAGCGCCATTTTGGTTTCGGGAAGGTAGGAATCAAAGGAGAAGTTTCTGATGTCCTCATACAGTCCGCCCTGCTTGTAGTTGACGGAAATGGCATTGTTGTTGGAGAGCCACCGGATGCCGTCTTTAAAGGAGTTCCATCCATACTCGTCATAGTTGATGCCTATGTACTCGATCAGCCCCAACTCCTGGCGCAGCTGCAAAATTTCAGCTGTAACGGTGGGCAGGCTACCGCTGACCTTGGAGGTATTGTCCATGGTCAGCTTAGAAATCGTGTCTCCTTCGTCGTTCTGCACCTTCAGTGCGTCGGCATCGTAGACATACAGGGGGAAGGAGTCGGTGCTGGGAGATTCCTCACCAGGATTCTCCACGTTCAAAACCACTTGATAGGTGTCCTTCAGATTGCCGGCTTGCACACTCTGTAATGACAGGGGGAAGCTCCCGGAGGTGCCGGATAGGCGCTCACTGTCCACCACTTTGGTGGTGGTGTTGTCCTCTGTGACCCGGGTGATGGTCAGCGTGGGCTGCAAAGGGGCGCCCTCAGTGGTGTTTTCCACCGACCAGTCGATATTGACGGCGACGTCGGTATCCTTGAGGTAAATGCTCTGGGGCGGTGTCAGCTTGGCTGTGGCAGGCGGTGCCTGCACGATGATCCAGGCAAGTGCCGACAGGCGGACGTCCTCACCGCCGGCGTTTGGGTGCGGCATGGAGACCAATACCGTGTAGGCAGGGGTATTGCCGTTGGAGAGCTTGGAGAGCACATTCTCCCCGATCCGCACGCTGTTTTTATCCTTGTCGGCGGTATAAGTCGCAACGGGCTTGCGGCCGCTCAGCGCCGCCTCATTCGCGTAGTTGCCCTCATACAGATCAATCCTGTAATTGAACTCTTTGTTCGGCGCCATCAGCGTGGCGTTGGAGCTCCACAGCACGGTGGCGGGCTGATTTACCCGCGTCACGATGGACGCGCCGCCGGGAATCACCAGTGCCAGGGAATCGCCTGCCGTCACGGTATAGGGCTTTGACTTGCCCGTCACATCATCGGCAGTGTCCTCAGTCCCGTTGTCCGCCGTAAAGGTAAAGGTGACGGTTCCCACCTTGGTTCCTGTGGTGGCAACAACGCCGGTATCCTCGTTGATGGTGGCAATGAGCGTGTCACTGCTGCTCCATTTACCGGTGGTGTAGCTGGCCTGCTCATCGTTTTCCCCAAAAACCTCTGCCTTAAGCGTGGGGCGGGTGGTTTTGCCGAGGGAAATCGTATAGTCGGCGTCATCCGCTTCCTGGACGACCTTCACCGTGTGCGCGGAAACTTTCTTTGCCACCGTAAACTGCCGGGTCAGGGGAAGAACATTCACCCAGTCAGGATCGGCTTTCGTGCCCTCGTTGGCCTGCAGCGTCACCGTGTAGGTGCGGTCGAAAGCAGAGGGTACGATTGCATAGTCGCTAATGGTGAAGGCTTCCTTCTCTGTGTCCAGATAGACCTGCAGATGGATTGGTTCACCCGCAGAGTCGTACCTCAGCTCGAGGCGGAACGGGGCTTCCTTCGGGTCTGTGCCTGCCGGGGTGTGATAATTGCTGTATACGGTCTTGTAGACCTGCTCCATGTTGGCGTTCATCGTGAACGATGCCTTGCCGTTGTCGTAGTCGGCGGTCAGTACGGTGGGAGCGTTACGCATCAAGACGCTCTTCAGCGTTACGCTGGCAATCGCGTTGCTTTGATAAGATGTGTTATCCAGCGTATGACCGAAAACATCTTCCACACCGGTCATACCATTGACGGTGACCGTGGTGTCATCCGCATCCTGCACTGGGTACCAGAGCATTGCCGTGACGCCGTAGTCGTTCATGGAAAGCTCAGCGGCAGTATACTCTTCGCCATTGATAGTCACGGTGGAGTTGCTAAGATTCACGAACTCGCTAAAGGTAACTGTGATGGGCACGTGCTGTCCGCTGGCATAGATTCCCGCCGGGGCCGTGACGCTTTGAATGGTGGGGGCGTCCGCGTCCAACAGCTTGGCGGTGACGTTGCTGGTCGTGGCGGTGGTGGTGGAATTTGGGGTATCTCTATTTACATTCTTCAGATACAGTTCGAAGGGCAGATAGTACTGATGATTCTCTCTGTTTTGCGTGGTAGACTGCAAGGAGATGCTGACCATACTGCCATTGTTAATCGTACAGTTCTCCGTTTTCTTTCCGTCGGTGGTGAGCGTCAGAGCTGTTCCATCGAGCTTGTACTCCGTCAGACAGAACGGGGCATAGGGTATCGGGTTTGCAGAAATATAATTGCCATACGGCGCAGAGCCATTATAGGCAACTATGTCTCCGCTCCAGCTAAACTCGATGCTGGCGTCGATTTGGTATGGCTGATAAGATTTGGTGGAGTTGCTGGAAGACACTGAGTTGCGGGCACCCTCCAAAATTCCGATGGTATTGCTTAGCGCAATAAAGTCCGAATTGTCGGCACTGCCGCCAGTGTAGCTTTCTGCCAGCAAAGGAATAAACAAATCATCATATAATACGGTTGTATTTTTGAGTTCTTCAACATAACTCGGCGCGGTCATTGATGTTTGCATTGTGGGGACGCCAACCGTCTTTTTTAGCTTGAGCTGACAGTGGTCGGCATAAGCGGCACCGTCATAGAACACCAGATTTTCCGCATCGTAAAATTCAATCATCCCCAGCAGGTCGCCATAGGAATAAGAATTCTCGAGCCAGGCTCGGTTGTCTCCTTTGGTTGTAACCTTGACAGTGATTTTACAACCACCTAAACTGAAAGTCGAGCCTACGTCATATGTCAGCTTGTAGGACCCGTCGCCTTGGGCGACCCCACTCGTCTCGCCTATCGAGACCTCCACATCGGTGATATAATCGCTGAGCTGGCCTTTTTGAATGCGGTAGGAAAAGCCGACCGGTTTTCCGCCGTATACAGTAAAAGTCCCGGAGCTCCAGATGTTGTTTGCGAGATCCTCCAGCGTTTGGCTCATCATGCTGCTCATATCCACCGTCTCAACGCCCACAGGCGATGTGGCAGAGGCGGAATACTGCAAACTGATGCCCTGCAGCTCCAGCTGCTCCATCAGGCTATTGAGATTCTCCAGTGCTTCCCCGGTAAACTCCCTGCCGGAGAAATAGGTGTCCTTGATCCGCTGCAGCTCCTGTTCGATTTGGATCATGGTCTTCAAATCGCCCAGCGCCACCGGAGTCCCATCCACGTCGGCTATGCGGGTGAGATCCGTGGCGGGATTTTCCAGCAGCTCCATGACAGCCGCCAGTGTCAACACCTGACCGTCCAGCGTGATGGTTTGATCCACCTTGAAATTGCCGTCTTGATCCAGCAGCCCCAAAGCGTTCAGCATGGAAAGCACCTGGTCGCTGCTACCGCCAGTCAGGGCGGAGAGCTGATCCAAAATCGCCTGATTTTCCTCGGGTGTGTTGCCCAGCGAATCGCTCACCGCTGCAAACACCGCTGTCGGATGCATGGTCAGCACCATGCAGCAGACGAGCAGTATGCTAAGTATTCGTTTTTTCATTGGCTTTTCTTCTCCTGTTCGTGTCGGTTCGGTTTGTCCGCCCCGCCTTTTTTCTGGTTTTCTCTGATTCTGAGCCGGAAGCACAGCGCGGTGATCGCCACCGCCGCGGCAAAGGAGACGACGGCCACCAGCACATAGCCGCCCGCGTCCTCCCGCAGCAGCATCGCGCCGAACACGCCCCATGCTTCCGGTTGCCCCGGCCCGGCGACCGTGCCCACCGCCTGCATCAGCACCGCGAACAGCAGCATACACGCTGCGGAGAGGCTTATTGCCTCGCGCCGCTGCCTCCGGCGGGTGTTTTCCCGCACCCGCTGCTTGACGAGTGCGACCCGTCTTGCGGTATCGTACATATCGTTTGAACCTCCTCTCTGGATTTTTTGAAATGCGGCTTAAAAACCCCTTCACTTATATAGGTACAAAAAATCG
>OHXZ01000694.1_pt1 | contig 10832 bp, 8 predicted proteins | sample 1580021 | NCBI WGS metagenome assembly OHXZ01 (sample SAMEA3882520, study PRJEB24775) | human gut metagenome | biome: human-associated habitat; feature: intestine environment; material: feces | place: Netherlands | collected 2009/2010
TTATGAGATATTGTGGGACTTTGTAGAATCAGAATTAGCAGAATTCAGCTGCTCGGAGGAAGTGCAGAAGAAAGAAGCGGATTTTAAAGAGAAGGTGCTTGAAAGCATGACTTTAGATCTTTATCTGAGAGATAATGTGAAGAATCGTCCGGCATTTCTTGGAGAGAGCAAAGTGGAAAAGGATGTAGCGTCTGAATTCTATAAGAAAGAAGCAGAAGAGCACAAGTATTTAAAAGATTATGAAGGATACGACAGCCGCCAGTTGCGAAAGATGACTCATCTGGAGCGATTGAATGGAAAGCTGCATCTTTTTGATTACAGACATAGAAATAAGCTGAATCAGGATGCGGCGATTTATATAATAGAGGACTAGTATAGCGTTGCAGATATTAGAAAGATAGTTGCATATGGTTTTGTTAATGGAAATGGAGAAAAAAGATGAAGTTCGTAATTTTAACAGGAATGTCAGGAGCAGGAAAAGGTACGGCAGTCAAGATCATGGAAGACATGGGATATTACTGTGTTGACAATCTTCCGATTCCCTTAGTAGAGCAGTTTGTAGATTTTACCCTGAAATCGGAGGATGAGTTAGAAAAGGTTGCAGTCAGTATCGATATCCGTAACAGTAATGCACTGAGTGAATTAGAGGGAGTCTTAGAGCGTATCCGCCAAAAGGGTATTCGGTTTGAGATTCTGTTCTTAGAGGCAGATGATTCGGTTCTTGTCAAAAGATACAAAGAGACGAGAAGAAGCCATCCGCTTGCCGGAGGTGGAAGGATTGATAAAGGGATCGGACTCGAACGTAAAAAACTTGCCTTTTTAAAAGAGCAGGCAGATTATATCATCGATACCAGCCGTCTGCTGCAAAGAGAGTTAAAGGCAGAGCTTGAGAGGATTTTTGTAAGGGACGAGGATTACCGGAACTTATATATTACCGTACTGTCCTTCGGGTTCAAGTATGGAATTCCGACGGATTCAGACCTGGTATTCGATGTGCGCTTTCTGCCGAATCCATATTATGTGGAAGGACTCCGGCAGAAAACGGGAAACGATATCGAGATACAGGACTTTGTCATGCAGTACAAAGAGGCACATGAATTTTTGGACAAGTTAGAAGATATGATCAAGTTCCTGATCCCGAACTATGTGACGGAAGGAAAGACACAGTTAGTCATCAGTATTGGCTGTACGGGTGGCAAGCACCGCTCCGTTACACTTGCAAACGAACTATATGACCGGTTGAAAGAATGTTCCGGCTATGGGATCAAGATCGAGCACAGGGATATAGGAAAAGATGCGTTGAGAGGGAAATAGAAGATGTCATTTTCTGGTGAGGTAAAAAAAGAGTTAACAGAGCATGTCAGCAAGAGCCGTCATTGCCAGTTGGCGGAGCTGGCGGCTTTTTTGAATTTTTCCGGTATTAAGGCAGGAATGGGGGAACACCGTTTTTTGTCCTTTGAATCGGAGAACGAAGAGCTGGTTAGAAAATACTTTACTTTAGTCAGAAAAACATATAATATTAAAGTATGTATTACGAACGTAGAGGAAGAACAGATCACAGGCAATCTTTTTCATGAAGATCTGACGGTAAAGAGCCGTTATCTGCAAAATTCCTGCTGTAAGAGAGCATTTATCCGGGGGGCGTTTTTAACATCAGGTTCGATGAGTGATCCGGAAAAAGCCTATCATTTTGAAATTGTATGCGACAGTGAACAAAAGGCAGTGCAGTTACAGGAAATGATCAACAGCTTTGGGATGGATGCTAAGACGGTACAGCGAAAGAAGAATTATGTGGTATATCTGAAAGAGGGCGAACAGATCTCAGATATGCTGAATATCATGGAAGCGCCGATTTCCATGATGAAGTTTGAGAATATCCGTATTTTGAAAGAAATGCGTAACAGCGTGAACCGACAGGTCAATTGTGAGACGGCAAATATACATAAAACAGTGTCTGCGGCGGTACGGCAGTTAGAGGATATCCGTTATCTGCAAAAGACCGTGGGACTTGAACATCTGCCGGTGCAGCTTCGGGAAATCGCATATGTGCGTCTGGAGTACCCGGATGCAACCCTGAAGGAATTGGGAACTTATTTAGAACCGCCAGTTGGAAAATCAGGGGTTAACCATCGTCTGCGAAAAATCGAGGCAATGGCAGAAGATTTAAGAATGGCAGGAAAATAGAGGAAGAGATGAAAAAGTTACTTTTTGTAGTCAATGGACATTCTGGCAAGGGTCAGATTAAGAATAAACTGTTAGATATTATAGATATCATGATAAAAGAAGGATACCACGTTCAGGTGCATACGACACAGGAACGGGAAGATGCAACGAAGGTTGTCCGTGAACAGGCAAAATACTATGATCTTGTCGTGTGCAGCGGCGGTGACGGAACCTTGGATGAGGCAGTTACGGGAATGATGCAGAGTGAAGTGCGTACCCCGCTTGGTTATATCCCGGCAGGAAGTACAAACGATTTTGCCAATTCTCTGGAGATTCCAAAAGATATGATACAGGCAGCAAAGACTGCAGTATTGGGAGTGCCGTTTTCATGTGATGTGGGAGAGTTCAACGGAGACTACTTTATCTATGTTGCAGCTTTTGGGATTTTTACGGATGTATCTTATGCAACCAGCCAGGAGTTGAAAAATGCACTCGGTCATGTGGCATATATCTTAGAAGGAGCAAAAAGACTTCATACAATTAAATCCTATCATATGCGGGTAGAATATGATGGAAATGAGATAGAGGGCGATTTCCTGTTAGGAATGATCACGAACTCTACTTCTGTCGGTGGATTTAAGAATATGACAGGCAAAGATGTGAAGTTAGACGATGGCATGTTTGAGGTCACACTGATCCATAAGCCGAAAAATATTATCGAGCTGAATACGATCATTGCCAGTCTGACGAATCTGAAGGATGAGACAGACCTGATCGATTCTTTCCGGGCAGACAGCGTAAAATTTTATTCCGAGGAAGAGATTCCGTGGACACTTGACGGAGAGTTTGGCGGTGACCACAAAGAGGTGCAGATCAAGGACCACTGCAAAGCGGTGGACATTATGATAAACGAGAAATAATCTATAGAATACTTGAATTTAACGAAAATTTCAGTATACTATAATTATAAATGTAAATGAGATTATGGAGGGCGATGTATGTTAGTATCAACAAAGAAAATGCTTGAAAAAGCGGAGAAAGAACACTATGCGGTAGCACAGATTAACATTAATAATCTGGAATGGACGAAGGCAGTATTAGAAGTATCTCAGGAATTAAATTCACCGGTGATCTTGGGAGTATCCGAAGGTGCCGGAAAATATATGGGTGGCTATAAGACTGTAGTAGGAATGGTAAAAGGAATGTTAGAGGAACTGAATATCACAGTACCGGTTTCCATTCACTTAGACCACGGCGGTTACGATGCCTGCATCAAATGCATCGAAGCCGGATTCCCTTCTATCATGTATGACGGCTCCCATGATTCCATTGAAGAGAATTTGAAAAGGACAAAAGAGATCGTAGAGATGGCTCATGCAAAAGGGATTACCGTAGAAGCAGAGGTAGGAGCGATCGGAGGAGAAGAGGACGGAAAACTTGCAGCAGGTGAGTGCGCAGATCCGGAAGAGTGCAGAGAAATTGCAGAGACAGGAATTGACCTGTTAGCAGCAGGAATCGGAAATATCCATGGAAAATATCCGGAGAACTGGGCAGGACTCAGTTTTGAGACTTTAGAGGCAGTTCGCAAGGCAACAGGACATCTTCCGTTAGTTCTTCACGGTGGTACAGGAATCCCGGAGGACATGGTAAAGAAATCCATCGACATGGGTGTATGTAAGATCAATGTCAATACTGAGTGCCAGCTTGCATTTACGGCTGAGGTTCGTAAGTATATTGAAGAAGGAAAAGACTTAGTTGGTAAAGGATTTGACCCGCGTAAGTTATTAAAACCGGGTACAGAAGCAATTAAACAGACTGTCCGCGATAAGATGGAAATGTTTGGCTCCATTGGAAAAGCAGAATAAGCTCTTTGTTATATTTTACAAAAAAAGCATGAAAAAGCAGAATTAATTGTAAAAAACAGAGAAGAAGAGAAAAAATAAAAAATTCTCTTGCAATTTCAAAAAAATTGGGGTATCTTATTAGCAGAGATTAGAACAAGGGTGTTCCATATGAGTGGAGCGCCCTTTTTTACTGTTATAGGGAAATATAAAGTAATTGCCTATAAAGTAAAACACTCCGTGAGGATGTGGCTCTTTATTCTAATTACAAGACATAATAAAGAAAATACAAAAGCAGAAGCACTAGGGGATGCATTTGTAGAAAATGTTAAAGAAAGGATGTAAGGATATGGAAGAGAGAATGTTAGAAAAAACACCGGATTATTTCAATGTAACAGACATTTTTGGAGAGAACGTATTTAACGATTCCGTTATGCAGGAACGTCTTCCGAAAAAAGTTTACAAGAAGTTGAGGGAAGTCATTGAAGAAGGAAAAGAACTTGATTTAGAGACTGCTGATGTAGTAGCACATGAGATGAAGGAATGGGCAATCGAAAAAGGTGCGACACACTACACACACTGGTTTCACCCACTCACCGACGGCACAGCCGAAAAGCACGACTCATTCATTGAACACGACGGTAAATCAGGAGTGATTGAAGAATTTAGCGGCAAGTTGCTCATTCAGCAAGAGCCTGACGCCTCAAGTTTCCCAAATGGTGGCATTCGCAACACTTTCGAGGCACGTGGCTATTCGGCATGGGACATTTCATCGCCAGCCTTTATCCACGACAACACCTTGTGCATTCCTACAATTTTCATCTCATACTCAGGTGAATCACTCGACTATAAGACACCGCTGCTGAGAGCACTGAACAGCGTTGACAAAGCTGCTACAGCCGTAGCACAATATTTTGACGAAAACGTAAAACATGTGACTTCCAACCTCGGTTGGGAACAGGAATACTTCTTGGTAGATGAAGCCCTGTTTGCTGCACGCCCCGACTTAATCATGACAGGCCGCACGCTGATGGGACATGAAAGTGCCAAGAACCAACAACTTGAAGACCACTATTTCGGTGCCATTCCAATGCGTGTGGAAGAATTTATGCTTGATTTGGAAATTGAGTGCCACAAACTCGGAATCCCTGCAAAAACCCGACACAATGAGGTTGCTCCTAACCAGTTTGAGTTGGCTCCAATTTTCGAGGAATCAAACTTGGCAAACGACCACAACCTCCTTTTGATGAAGGTGATGGCACAGGTTGCACGTCGCCACCACTTCCGCGTGTTGCTTCACGAAAAGCCATTTGCCGGCATCAACGGCAGCGGCAAGCACAACAACTGGAGTTTGAGCACCGACACTGGCGTGCTGCTTTTCAAGCCTGGTAAAACAGCAAAAGAAAACTTACAGTTCATCACCTTTATCAGCAATGTGATGAGCACAGTATATAAATACAACGGCCTGATTAAAGCCTCAATCTCATCAGCCACCAACGCACACCGCTTGGGCGCAAACGAGGCACCACCTGCAATTATCTCAATTTTCATGGGCGAGCAAATCAGCAGCATTCTTGAATCGCTGGTGAACGCCGACAAGGAAGACCGCTTGAATGTGAGCGGAAAATCTGGTCTTTCTTTAAATATGAGCCAGATTCCACAGTTGCTTCTCGACAACACCGACCGTAACCGCACATCGCCATTCGCATTTACTGGCAATAGATTCGAATTCCGCGCCGTGGGTTCATCTGCCAACTGCGCAAGCGCAATGATTGCTGTAAATTCAGCCTTGGCAGAGCAATTAATGGAATTTAAAGAAGCAGTAGATGCCCGTGTGGCAAAGGGTGAAGCGGTGTTTGATGCCATTCTTGCCGAAAACAAGAAACTGATTGAGGAATCTAAAGCCATTCATTTTGATGGTAATGGATATAGCGAAGAATGGAAAGAGGAGGCAAAACGCCGCGGTTTGGACTGCGAAACATCTGTTCCATTGATTTTTGACAGGTATCTTGACGAAAAGACAGTGAACATGTTCAAAAAGGTGGGCGTGTTCACCAAGGTGGAACTTGAAGCACGCAACGAGGTGAAATGGGAAACTTACACCAAGAAAGTGCAAATTGAATCGAGATGCTTTGGCGATATGGCATTGAACCACATCATACCAGTAGCAACAAAGTACCAGAATATGTTGCTCGACAATGTGTATAAAATCAAGAGCCTGTTCCCACACGAAAAAGGCGAAAAGATTGCGGCACAAGATATGACAATGATTGAAAACATGGCAGAGCACATGCAATTCATCAAAGACAAGGTGCAAGAGATGATTGAGGCAAGAAAGGTAGCCAACAAGATTGAAAGCCAACGCGAAAAGGCAATTGCCTACCACGACACTGTGGTGCCATACCTCGAAAGCATCAGATACCACATCGACAAACTTGAACTGATGGTTGACGATGAAATGTGGCCACTGCCAAAATATCGTGAACTCTTATTTATCAGATAATATTACATAATCATATATGCCTTGCGGTAAGCATTTGCCGCAAGGTTATTTTTCTTTTTTAAGCATGGAAATACTGAAACATGAGTGTGGCATAGCAATGGTGCGATTGCTGAAACCACTCAACTATTATGAGGAAAAGTATGGCACTTCCCAATACGGGCTAAACAAACTTTACCTGCTGATGGAGAAGCAGCACAATCGTGGTCAGGAAGGCGCTGGTATCGGTTGCGTGAACTTGAAAGCACGTCCTGGCAACGAATATGTTTACAGAGAAAGAGGATTAGGCTCAGGTGCTATTAGCGAAATCTTCGACAATGCAAGAAAAAGAATTATAGCTGCGCAAGAATCAAACGAGGACACCAATAATCTGCCATTTCTCGGTGAGATTTACATGGGGCATCTTCGCTACAGCACCACGGGTAAACATGGCATAAGCTATGTGCACCCATTCCTGCGACGCAATAACTGGAAATCACGCAATCTGCTGCTTTGCGGAAATTTCAACATCACCAATGTGGAGGAAGTGTTCTCTAAAGTGGTGGAGGAAGGCCAGCACCCTCGAATCTATAGCGATACTGTGATTCTACTGGAGCAAATTGGCTATTATCTCGACAAGGAAAACCAACGCCTCTACGACCAATTCAAGGCAGAAGGATTCGACGGCGTGGCACTGACCAACAAGATTGAGGACAACATCGACATTGCAAATGTGATTAAAGAGCCTTCTAAAACTTGGGACGGCGGTTTTGTGATTTGCGGTGCAGATGGCAGTGGCGATATTTTCATCCTTCGCGACCCCAATGGCATACGCCCATGCTTCTATTATTTAGACGATGAAGTGTTTGTAGCGGCTTCCGAACGCCCAGTGATTCAAACAGCCATGAACGTAAGGATTGGCGACATCAAAGAACTTGAACCAGGCGAGGCGATTATGGTCAGCAAGCATGGAAAAGTGACCATCAAGCAGATTTTGCCAAAACTTGACAATCAAAAATGTTCATTTGAAAGAATTTATTTCTCGCGTGGCAGCGATGCCGACATCTACAAGGAGCGCAAGTTGCTTGGCAAAAATCTGACCGAAAAAATCCTAAAAGCCGTAGATTACGACTTAGACAACACTATCCTTTCGTTCATTCCAAACACGGCTGAAGTGGCATACATCGGCATGTGTGAAGGCGTAGATGAATACGAAAAAGAGTTGCAATGCAAGGAAATCCTCAAACTGGATAGCCACGCACCAGGTTTCCCCGATAAAATCAAGGAAATACTCAATAAGCGAGTAAGGAAAGAGAAAATTGCGATTAAAGACATCAAATTGCGCACCTTCATTGCCGAGGGTAAATCGAGAAACGAACTGGCAGCGCATGTGTATGATGTGACCTACGGACAGGTGAAAAACGATGTTGATAATTTGGTTATCATCGACGACAGCATCGTGCGTGGCACCACACTAAAGCAATCCATCGTCAGGATTCTCGACCGCTTGCACCCGAAAAGAATTGTGGTAGTTTCTTCTTCTCCACAAGTGCGTTACCCCGACTATTACGGTATCGACATGTCGAGAATGGCGGAATTTTGCGCTTTCCGTGCTGCAATCGCCTTAATTCAAGAACGTGGTATGGGCGATTTGATCACCAGCACCTATAAAAAATGCAAAGCACAGGAGGATTGGAAGAAAGAGGATGTGGTGAACTATGTGAAGGAAATTTATGCTCCGTTTACCGACGAGGAAATTTCCAACAAAATAGCAGAAATGATTACCGGACCGGAAATCAAGGCTGAGGTAAAACTCGTTTACCAATCAATCGAAGGATTGCACAACGCTATTCCCAATCACCCCGGCGACTGGTATTTTTCGGGTAACTACCCTACTCCAGGCGGTAACAAGATGGTGAACCAGGCGTTCATCAACTGGTATGAGGGAAATCCCGACAAGCGATAAAACCAAATATTTTCTCAAATCGGTCATTAGGGCTCCTAATGGCCAATTTGTTATTATTGTAGTGGCACAGGATTGAAATAGGTGTCGGTGTCGGCATCAAACTTTAGAAAACCCTCATCTACCAAAAATGAGAGATTGTCCATAATGTCGTCTTTCGAGAATGCAAGGGTGCTGACAAACTCTTCAATATTGCGTGGTTTCAGCTGTGCCATATACAAAATGCCGCTTCTCACATCTTCTTGAGTGTAGCTCGATTTTTGTTTTTCAGCAATACAAACATCGCAATTTCCGCAGTTGTCATGGATGTTTTCGCCAAAATATGACAAAAGAATTTTCTCGCGGCAAACCGACGACCCAAAGGCGTAACCGATGACCGACTCGATGCGTTGCTCCATTCGTTCACGTTGGTGTTCGTAGATGGTCAAGGGAATTTGCAGATACTTTGGTTCTTCACGCGAAGTGGTGATCACGATATATGCCGTGCGCTTTCGGGGTATGTAATGCAGAATGCGCAGGCGCGTCAATTCAATCAGCGCATCGTAAATTTGCTGGTCGGTAAGACCGTAGCGGAACGAGAGCACCGACTCGTTGATGAAAACATAGTCGGAAAACAGACCAGTGTAGGTGCGCAACAATGCTTGAAGCACCTTGTCAACATCTGCATTTGAAGTGTGAATGTGGTATAATTCTTCCTTGGTGGCAAGAATCATCACCCTCGACTGATGGTCCATTTCCTCGATATACTCAATGTAGCCTGCTTGCGTGAGTAGTTTGAGTGCACTATGGGTGGGAAGAATCGGAAATTTGAAAGTGCGGCAAAATAGTTCGAAATTAAACTCGTACTGATGCTGATAGCCCTCGCCCAACGCCACATGCAAATGGTTGCAGAGCATTTCATACACCATTTTGATGAAATCGCGTTCGGGATATGAGTCGGTGATGTGACGGCGAAGCGTTCGTTCATCGTTATGCCCCGTGAGCAACACAGCATACGAGCGTTTGCCATCGCGGCCAGCACGGCCAGCCTCTTGATAGTATTCCTCAAGAGAATTGGGAATATCCACATGCACCACCACACGGACATCGGGCTTGTCAATGCCCATGCCAAAAGCATTGGTGGCAACAATCACACGGATCTCGCCCGATTTCCATTTGTTTTGCTTATCCGCCTTATCTTCCACATAGAGTCCAGCATGGTAGAAATCGGCACTGATGCCAAATCTGACAAGTTGGTCTGCAATTTCTTTGGTGCGCTTGCGGCTTCGCACATACACAATGGCTGAGCCTGAAACGGATTTGAGAATGTGAACCAGTTCCCTGATTTTCTCATCAGTGGGGCGAACGACATAGGATAAATTATCGCGCGCAAAACTCTTTTTGAAAATAGCGGGCTTCCTGAACTCCAGTTGCTTGACAATATCATCAACCACCACTTCGGTAGCTGTGGCGGTAAGGGCAAGCACTGGCGTGTCGGGGAAATATTGTCGGATTGAGGCAATTTGCAGGAATGAGGGGCGAAAATCGTAGCCCCATTGTGAGATACAATGCGCCTCATCGACAACTATCATACTCAAATTCATCAACCGAAGTTGGTCGACGAACGATTTTGAGCAAAGGCGCTCTGGGGAAACGTATAAAAACTTATACTTCCCAAAGCGACATTTCTCAAACACTTTCTTGGTTTCGGAAAACGACAGCCCAGCATAAAGGTAGCAGGCTTTGATGCGTCGCTCCAACAGGTTATCCACCTGGTCCTTCATCAATGAGATGATGGGCGTAACCACCAAAGTGAGTCCATCGAGAATCATACCGGGCACTTGGAAAGTAATACTCTTTCCACCACCTGTAGGCATAAGCCCCAACGTATCATTCCCTGCCAGAACCGACTGAATGATATCTTCTTGAAGGGGGCGAAAACTATCGTACCCCCAATATTTTTTCAGTATCTCATGCGGGCTTCTCATCACCAACCGCTTCTTGGTCGTGAATTCTGATAGCTTTAATCAGCAGTTGAACCGTGGTAGCGCCTCTACGCTTGTTTTCTTCGATGGTGTAGCAGATGTCGAAAGGCTTGCGCTGCTTAATATAGTCGAAATATTCCGACATATTAAAGCCAATGCCATTCATAATCTTATTGCTCTTACTATCTACCAGCTCAAACTTGATATGCTCCATTTTGCGACCAACAATTTTGCTGGTACCGAAATCAAACACATTACGGGTGAAGAACACAGGTTTTGTGTTGTCAGGGCCAAATGGGTTGAACAGGCGCAACGTTTTGAGCAATTCAGAATTAATCTGGTCGAAATCGAGCTCACAATCCAAATTGATTTGAGGCGTAACCTGCTCAAGTTCGATATGCGACTCCACGTATTCGGTGAGG
>OHXZ01000696.1_pt1 | contig 10824 bp, 9 predicted proteins | sample 1580021 | NCBI WGS metagenome assembly OHXZ01 (sample SAMEA3882520, study PRJEB24775) | human gut metagenome | biome: human-associated habitat; feature: intestine environment; material: feces | place: Netherlands | collected 2009/2010
ACGGTGAAGTGGTGCAGCAGGGCAATCCGCTGACGATGCTGACTCATCCGGCGAATGATTTTGTCCGCCAGTTTTTTGGTCGTAGTGAGCTGGGTGTACGCCTGCTTTCGTTACGTAGCGTGGCAGATTACGTGCGCCGTGAAGAACGGGCTGAAGGTGAGGCACTGGAAGAAAGGATGACGCTACGCGATGCGCTTTCTCTGTTTGTCGCGCGGGGATGCGAGGTGCTGCCGGTGGTGAACACGCAGGGCGAGCCTTGCGGCACGCTGCATTTTCAGGATCTGCTGGAGGAGGCGTAATCGTATGAAGATGTTGCGCGATCCGCTGTTCTGGCTCATTGCTCTGTTTGTGGCGCTGATTTTCTGGCTGCCTTACAGCCAGCCGCTGTTTGCTGCCTTGTTCCCACAACTGCCACGACCCGTTTATCAGCAGGAAAGCTTTGCAGCTCTGGCACTGGCTCATTTCTGGCTGGTGGGAATTTCGAGTTTGTTTGCGGTGATCATTGGTACTGGTGCCGGAATTGCTGTCACTCGCCCGTGGGGTGCGGAATTTCGCCCACTGGTGGAAACTATTGCCGCCGTTGGACAGACTTTTCCGCCCGTTGCAGTGCTGGCGATTGCCGTTCCGGTGATCGGCTTTGGTCTGAAACCAGCGATTATCGCCTTGATCCTTTACGGCGTGCTGCCCGTCCTGCAGGCGACACTTGCCGGGCTGGGAGCGATTGATGCCAGCGTGACAGAAGTTGCGAAAGGTATGGGAATGAGTCGTGGTCAGCGACTGCGTAAGGTCGAGCTACCGCTGGCGGCTCCGGTGATTCTGGCGGGCGTGCGAACTTCGGTGATTATCAACATTGGTACGGCGACGATCGCCTCAACGGTAGGGGCCAGCACGCTGGGTACGCCGATCATCATCGGGCTTAGCGGATTTAATACCGCGTATGTGATCCAGGGGGCGTTACTGGTGGCACTGGCGGCGATCATCGCAGACCGCCTGTTTGAAAGGCTGGTGCAGGCGTTCAGCCAGCACGCAAAATAAAGGTATAACCTGCGAGTATGACGCCACCAATTCCGCCTAACGCCATAAACAGGAACAGGGCGATGACCCCAATTTTAGCTATGCGCATAATGCACTCCTTATGTTAACGAAAGGATTGTACAGTAAAGCGCATTTGTTAACGAATCATTAAATGCCGAGTGGGAAAATATCATGGCCTTGTTCCTGCCAACTGGTGAGTTGCTGCTGTTGGGCGGAGGTTCGATTATCACCGCACCATACCAGCAATGTACGGCCTTCGAACAGTTCAGGGCGTAGTTGATTGAGCGAGTGGGCGAGGACATCAATGCGCCATCCTTGTTGACTGGCAATCCAGCCCTCCAGCCACAGACGAGTGGTATCCTGAATATTCCAGCCAACCACCAGTGCATCTTTACCCTGTTTTTTGCGCGCCGAAGCCAGGCAAATAGAGATGTAGTTGATCAGTACGCCGTCGAGGATCGCCAGCAGCGCCTGGAGAGTCGGTTGTTGGCACTGAAGCCGTCGGCGCAGAGGAATAAACAGATGTGTGGTGAGTGTCTGGGCGGGGTAATCCTGACCGCGCTCTTTGATCCACGTTCGCAGGCTATGCAGATTGCCGCTTTGCAGGTAAGTCAGTAATGTTTCTTGCTGATCGCGCCAGCCGTTCTGCACATCAACATTTTCATTACTGAGCAGCATTTTTACTTTGCTGACCTGCACGCCGTTGTCGATCCAGCGTTTGATCTCGCGGATCCGGTCAATATCGGCATCGTTGAACAGCCGATGACCGCCGTCTGTCCGTTGCGGTTTCAGCAATCCGTAACGCCTCTGCCACGCGCGTAACGTGACAGGGTTAATATCACAAAGCAACGCCACTTCACCAATTGTGTAAAGCGCCATCGTCTCACCCTTGCTCGCGAGGTCCCGGTTTAACTTTAGACGCAGTTTTGCGAACCAGGTAGTTTTGCCCGTTTTTTGTGCATCTATAGGGTGATTTTATTTTTGCCAGGCGATTTTGAGTGATCGTACTCACGAATTCTCATTTTTCTGCAAGAGTTCAAAGAAAGTTAAACGCAAGCAATGTATGTTACGCATTTTAAAGGGAAGTGTGGTTTGCGGGTATGTACGATTTTAATCTGGTGTTGCTGCTGCTTCAGCAGATGTGCGTTTTTTTAGTCATTGCGTGGTTAATGAGTAAAACGCCATTATTCATACCGTTAATGCAGGTCACGGTTCGTCTGCCGCATAAATTTCTCTGCTACATCGTCTTTTCCATCTTCTGCATCATGGGCACCTGGTTTGGGTTGCACATTGACGATTCTATTGCCAATACCCGTGCGATAGGCGCGGTAATGGGCGGCTTACTCGGCGGTCCGGTCGTCGGTGGGCTGGTTGGTCTGACCGGCGGGTTACATCGATATTCGATGGGGGGCATGACCGCGCTAAGTTGCATGATCTCGACCATCGTTGAAGGATTGCTCGGCGGCCTGGTACACAGCATCCTGATCCGTCGCGGGCGCACTGATAAAGTCTTTAACCCTATTACCGCCGGTGCCGTCACGTTCGTCGCTGAAATGGTGCAAATGTTGATCATCCTGGCGATCGCCCGACCTTATGAAGATGCGGTGCGTCTGGTGAGTAATATTGCTGCGCCAATGATGGTCACCAATACCGTCGGCGCGGCACTGTTTATGCGTATATTGCTCGATAAACGCGCGATGTTTGAAAAATACACTTCGGCTTTTTCTGCCACTGCGCTGAAAGTGGCGGCCTCGACGGAAGGCATTTTGCGCCAGGGGTTTAACGAAGAGAACAGCATGAAAGTGGCACAGGTGCTGTATCAGGAGCTGGATATTGGTGCAGTCGCGATTACCGATCGAGAGAAATTGCTGGCCTTTACCGGAATTGGTGACGACCACCATTTACCCGGCAAACCGATTTCTTCAACTTATACCTTAAAAGCGATTGAAACCGGTGAAGTGGTCTACGCTGATGGCAACGAAGTGCCTTACCGTTGCTCTTTGCATCCGCAATGCAAACTGGGGTCGACGCTGGTCATTCCGTTGCGTGGTGAAAATCAGCGAGTGATGGGTACCATCAAATTGTATGAAGCCAAAAACCGTTTATTCAGTTCAATCAACCGCACGCTGGGCGAGGGGATTGCGCAACTGCTTTCGGCGCAGATCCTCGCCGGGCAATATGAGCGGCAAAAAGCGATGCTCACCCAGTCAGAGATCAAACTGCTTCACGCCCAGGTGAATCCCCATTTTTTGTTTAATGCGCTTAACACCATTAAAGCGGTGATCCGCCGCGACAGCGAACAGGCCAGCCAGCTGGTGCAGTATCTTTCCACTTTTTTCCGCAAAAACTTAAAGCGGCCTTCGGAGTTTGTTACTCTCGCCGACGAAATTGAACATGTGAACGCTTATCTGCAAATTGAAAAGGCGCGCTTCCAGTCGCGGTTGCAGGTCAACATTGCTATTCCGCAAGAATTATCCCAGCAGCAATTGCCCGCGTTTACCCTGCAACCGATAGTGGAAAACGCCATTAAACATGGGACATCACAACTGCTGGATACAGGGCGAGTGGCAATCAGCGCCCGACGTGAGGGGCAACATTTGATGCTGGAGATCGAAGACAATGCAGGTTTGTATCAACCGGTAACCAATGCCAGTGGGCTGGGGATGAATCTGGTGGATAAGCGTTTACGTGAACGGTTTGGCGATGACTATGGGATAAGCGTCGCCTGTGAGCCTGATAGTTACACCCGAATAACGTTACGACTACCATGGAGGGACGAGGCATGATTAAAGTCTTAATTGTCGATGATGAACCGTTAGCACGGGAGAACCTGCGCGTATTTTTGCAGGAGCAGAGCGATATTGAAATCGTTGGAGAGTGTTCAAACGCCGTAGAAGGGATCGGCGCGGTGCATAAACTGCGCCCGGATGTGCTGTTTCTCGATATCCAGATGCCGCGCATCAGTGGTCTGGAAATGGTGGGGATGCTCGACCCGGAACATCGCCCGTATATTGTTTTTCTCACCGCGTTTGACGAATACGCCATTAAAGCCTTTGAAGAACATGCCTTTGATTATCTGCTGAAGCCAATTGATGAAGCGCGACTGGAGAAAACGCTGGCGCGATTGCGTCAGGAGCGCAGCAAGCAGGATGTTTCGCTGTTACCGGAAAATCAACAGGCGCTGAAATTTATCCCTTGTACGGGGCATAGTCGGATTTATTTGCTGCAAATGAAAGATGTGGCATTTGTCAGCAGTCGGATGAGCGGTGTCTACGTTACCAGTCACGAAGGGAAAGAGGGCTTTACCGAACTGACATTACGTACCCTGGAAAGTCGTACACCATTACTGCGCTGCCATCGTCAGTATCTGGTTAACCTCGCGCATTTACAGGAGATTCGTCTGGAAGATAACGGCCAGGCCGAGTTGATTTTGCGTAATGGCTTAACCGTGCCGGTCAGCCGCCGTTATCTGAAAAGCTTAAAAGAGGCGATTGGCCTGTAAAAGACTGCTAAAATGGCTTTTTGCCTCATCAACACCTGAAGGCCTCATGCTAAGTAACGATATTCTGCGCAGCGTGCGCTACATTTTGAAAGCCAATAATAATGACCTGGTGCGTATTCTGGCGCTGGGTAATGTCGAAGCCACCGCGGAACAGATCGCCGTCTGGCTACGTAAAGAAGACGAAGAGGGTTTTCAGCGTTGTCCGGACATTGTTTTGTCTTCATTCCTCAATGGCCTGATTTATGAAAAACGCGGCAAGGATGAGTCTGCTCCGGCACTGGAGCCGGAACGTCGCATTAATAACAACATCGTGCTGAAAAAATTACGCATCGCGTTTTCGCTTAAAACCGATGACATTCTGGCAATCCTCACCGAACAGCAGTTCCGCGTTTCGATGCCGGAAATTACGGCGATGATGCGTGCACCGGATCATAAAAACTTCCGCGAATGCGGCGATCAATTTTTACGTTATTTTCTGCGTGGACTGGCAGCGCGCCAGCATGTGAAGAAAAGCTAAGACGGGTATGGCGGCCATGCGAAACATGGCCGCCGACAGATTATTTCACTTCTTTAAAACCAGCGGCTTTCATCACCAGTTCCATTTGCGCCATAGTGATACCTTTTTTGGCATCTTCAGCAGAAACGTTGATTCCTGAAATACCCTGCAGGGCTTTAAAATCCACTTTTTCCATATCAATAGTCACGTTTTCCTGCGCGTAGGTATCGGTATAGGTTAATTTTTCTTCAACACCCGCGATGTTTTTGTATTTGGCGCTTAACGGCTCAAGTGTCCTGGCGGCATCTTCTTTGGTGGTTGCACCAATGGAGGCAAATTGAATTTTGGTTTCAGAAGATTGCTTAAGCACCTTGTCACCTTTGTAGACATAGGTAATGGCAATTTCAGTGCCGTTCAGATTGGCGCTGAATTTCTTTGATTCTTCTTTGTCACCGCAGCCAGCAAGAGAGAAAACCAGAACAGATGCAACAACAAGGGAAAACAGCTTATTGAAAGCCTTCATGTAAAACTCCATTTTATTTAATCAAGGAACTGGTGACTCTCACCAGGGGCTATATAGGATATGCCTAATACTGTGGCGTGAGCAGTCCGGAACAGGAGTAGAACTCTTAATAAAAAGCACTATTTCATCCTTGTTGCTGAAGCATGGGGAATAATTGTTCGCAAAGCAAAACACCGTTATTCATTGCTTCTACCCGTGCCTCGCTTTCTGTATTACGAAATTGTCCCAACACATGTGCCAGCCGATAAAAACCCACCGCGGTGAGGTCATTCGCCAGCAACTCTGCCTGACCAATAGCACTCTGTTCCTGATAGCGCCAGCCGTTATGGAGCAGTTGAATAAGTAACGCCTGGCAGCGCATCAGCAACTGATGAGCGGTAGACGGCACAGGGAAAACGCTGGCAGAAGGTAGCGGTGCCACAGGCGCAGTTTCTGCGTCCAGCGCCCAGGCGCGGGTTTTTGTCATCATCACCCGTGGTTCCAGTGTCAATTGCCCCTCTACAAAGCTGACAAAGCCAGAAACCAGACTCACGGGGTCGTCTGTTTGTTGCAAAAGCGCCGCCATGCGTTCAACAGCAAAGGGCGAACAGGCAGAGGCTGGTAGGGATAATGTCAGCACGTTATCTTCACCTTCGCCGCTGATTACCTGCGCATCCAGTGTCTGGCGGCTGCTATCCCAACCGAGTGAAATACACTCAGCGACTGGCAGAATAAATAAGTTATCGACCTGGTTGAGTGGTCGTATGCAGGCGGGGGGACGCTGGCGTAAATATTCCCGCAAAGCCACTATGCCCGGCTGGCGCAACGGCGCGCTCAACATTTGCCAGGCGTCTGGCGACAGTGGAACAACACTACTCAAGCGGTTGCGGGTCGCTAACAGCAGCTCGCCATCGGCACTGCGTTTTGCTGCTTGTGAAACAATTTGCCCACCAGCCAGTGCGCCAGCCTGAAAACTAAACAGCCGACGCGTCGCTGCCGGTGAATTTTCCTGTTCGCTTCTCGGCCAACTACGCGAAAGGTGCAAAATACTGCCGGTGTCGGGATCGGTGAACCAGATGCGTAAACCATACTGCTCAATATCCTGCCAGCAACGCATACCTAAAGACACCAGCCGCAGATGATCAAGCTTTGCTTCTCCGGCAATGCCAGCGCCAACGACCGTGCGCCACGGCACAGGAGGAACTTCACCAACACTGTCGCGCCGCGCCATCTCTTGTGCGCAATTTAATCGACTGTTTAATGCCGCAAGCTGACGTAAGCATTCCCCGGCATGATAGTGGCTGGCGCGGGCGTGGAAGGCATCAACGCTGGCGCGCAGTTGCCGTAGCGATTCACTTACCCAACGCCAGTTGCAGCGTTCCGCCGCTTGCTGCGCACGGCTGAAAGCGGCCTCGTAGTGAATAAGCGGCTGGCTGATCCCGCCCAGCCATAATGCCTGACTTAATTGCTGAACATATTGACGACACGCGTTGCCCTCTTCGCTGGCAAACGGATCGTCAGATGATGTGACGTGTTCGCTGCGCATCTGCCAGATTAAATGAGTAAATTCCGCTTGCTGAGTTTTGGCCTCGACGAAGGCCTGCACAGCCAGTACGACATGTTCGCAAAGTGTGCCGTCAATACAATCACAACGGGCGAAACGAATACTGCTGCGGGAATAAAAACGCACATCGCTCATCGGTAAGCGGGCAGAGGGAATTTCGCCCGGCGTACAGAACAACTCAATGGTGATGCCTTTAGCGACCAGCGCCTGTGCGCGTTTGCGGGTGGCATCGGGCAGGGTAGCCAGTTCTTCCAGCCAGATTGCCGGATCCCATTCATCTTCTTTTCCTGTAGGCTGGGCGGTAGCACAAAGTCGTTGATAACTTAACACCAGCATCACGCGATGACGGCACATGCCGCTGGCCCCGCAGGTGCACTGAGCCTCTTTCAGTGCCTGACTGTTCGCCAGCTGGGTACGGACACCGTCACTGAAGGTGGCGATTAAAGCGCCGTTCTCATGGCTGATTTCCGGGACGTTGCCATTTTCCAGTTCCTTAAGACTGCGCTTAACAAAACCGGCATTGCTTAACGCCGTCAGGGCCTGCGGTGTCAGTTCTAATAATTCCGGACGTAGTGAATTCATGACTGAAGATTCTCCGCAAGCCAGGTCGCCAGTTCGCCCGGTGTCATTGCGGCTATTTGTGCGCCGACATTAACCAGCGCCTGGGCCATATCGCGGTCATAGCAAGGTGTTGCGGTGCTATCGAGCGCCGCCAGTCCCAGCACTTTGACGCCGCTCTGGACACACTTTTTCACCTGATGCGTCAGCAATGATGATGAACCCCCTTCATAGAAATCGCTCACGAGGATAATGACGCTTTTCGCTGGTTGTTCAATAAGTTGCCGACCATACTCCACGGCACTGGCGATATTGGTCCCGCCGCCCAGTTGTACTTTCATTAATAACTCTACCGGATCAGCAACGTCTGCCGTGAGATCAACCACGCTGGTGTCAAACGCCACCAGATGGGTACGAATACCGGGTAACTGCCATAAACAGGCCGCCATCACCGCAGAGTGGATCACCGAATCGACCATCGATCCGCTTTGATCAACCAGTAAGACCAGTTGCCATTGTTCGCTTTGGCGTTTAATGCGGCTGTTAAAGCGGGGGGATTCGATATACAACTTGCCGTGTTGCGGGTGCCAGTGTTGCAGGTTGGCGCGCAGAGTACTTTTGAAATCAAAGTTTCGCGCCAGTGGAATAAATGAGCGGCGACGGCGATCGCGGACACCAGAAAAAGCCTGACGAACTTCCTTTGCCAGTCGAGCCATAATTTCTTCAACAACCTGGCGCACTATCTGGCGGGCGGCAGCCAGTACTTCGGGATTCATCAGATGTTTGGTGTGCAAAACGGCGCGTAGCAGGCTTTCCGAAGGCTGCATACGTTCCAGCACGTCGAGATTCGTCACCACATCTTCAATGCCGTAGCGCAGCACGGCATCGCTTTCCAGCCGCTCAATCACCTGTTGCGGAAACAGCGTGTGAATGCTGTTGATCCACTCAGGGGTGGTGAGATTTGAGCCACCTAATCCACCGGAGCGTTCACCACGCTGGAGCCGTTCAGGATCGCGCCCGTACAGCCACTCCAGCGCGTGGTCTATCTGCCGGGCGTTGTCATCCAGCCCACAAAGCGTCGTTTCTGCCGCTTCGCCAAGAATTAATCGCCAGCGTTGTAGCTCACGGGTGGTCAGAAGATCGTTCAGTTCAGACATGGAAAACTCCCCAGTGTTGCAGCGATGCCAGTGCCTGCTGTTCGAGTTGTTGATGATGTGCAATGGCTTGCGGTGGACAATGCAACGGCATTTGCAGCGCTGAAATGGGAAGCTGTGCGAGCTGGTAATGCTCAAGCACCTGATGCGCCAGCGTCCCGCGTTCTCGTGGTGGTAGCCAGGCCATCGCCGCGCGTAAATCGGGCAGGGCGTTAATAAAATCGTCGTCACTCAGTTGATTTAAATGACTACTGAAACCGGCGATAAATGCCGGCTGACAGGCCAGTTGATGGCGGGCCAGCGCCAGCAAACCGTGCAGCGCTTCGCCGGATTGTGCCGGGGATAACTGCGCCAGCATCGTCAGCGCCGCTTCGGCACTGGCGTTGGGATGTTCCAGACGCATTAGTGCGCCAAGAGCCGCGCCGCGATCCAGCGCCGGGGCATGAATCGCCTGACTGCGTCGCTCCAGTAAGGCTACCGCCGCAGAAAGAGAAACGCCGGGTAAATTAACGCCGCTATGTAGATCGCGCAGGATATGGCAAAGCGCTTGCCAGCTATGCAGGTGAGCGTGAAACTCCTTTTCATCCGGTCTGCCGTTAGATTCACACAGCCACAGCGTGCGATCGATAGCCGCGCATAACGTCGTTTGTAATATCTGCGCGCCTTGCATACCGCTGATTTCATCGAGCTGCCACAAGGCGTAAAGCACTTCCAGCGCCTGGCCCATTTCGGCAAACTGATTTTCCTGGGCGATTAATAATGTAAGTTGCTCCAGTAATTGTTGACTGAAGGACGCCAGACCCGCTAACGCCGCCTGGCTAAGACATGTGGTGATACTGCCGATTCCACCCGCGTCCAGCATATCGGCTTCTAATTTATGGCGTGCGGCTTCCTGGAGTGTGGCACCAAAGCAGGCGGCCTCAATTAATGCCGCATGTTGGCTAAGCGGGCGGGTTAATTTCCAGCGTTCTTCACCGTTGCCTGCAAGTGTCAGTGTACTTCCCTGCTGGCGCACAACCCCTGGGATCTCCAGTATTACCAGCCGATGTAACACCTGACTTTGCGCCAGTCCATCGGGGGTAAAGCGATTTAAGGTAAGCTCCGCCGGAAGAGAGATTCCGGTACGTTCCAGTTCGCAGGTGACATCTTTTGGCAGAGGTGGCTGTGGCGTCGAGGGGGCAAGTTTACCGAATCCGTCACCCGCTAATGTGTCTATCAACGTTAGCAGAATCGGATCGGTATCGGGATGAATAACTCCGCGATAGCTCCACGGCAACGGCGCATTCAGGGCTTCTTTAATCAGCGAGCCTGCTATGGCATCCAGCCAGTCAGTGCGTAACGGTAGTGTATGACCGCGCAACTGTGCCAGTGCCATCGCATGCAGATGAGCGGCAGCCATATCCGCGGTCGAAGCAGGCAACTTGTGCTGGCGCAAACGGGTGAGAACCGTTTTTAGCAGTTGTTCTCCCGCCTGCTGTAAGCCCCACTGCCAACACCAGTTTTGCCAGACCGGGGCAGGCATTCCTGAAAGGTATCCTGCCAGCACATCAAGGCGCTTTTCACTGTAGGGGGTGAGATAACAACCTGTAACGGCATCTGCCAGCGACGGCAATTCTGGCGTGTTAATTACCTGCGGACATTCGCGCCACATTTTTGCCAGTGCCGGAGCGTGCCAGCCACCGCAGACGACTAACACGTCGCCATTATTTTGCTGCATCGCCCATCCAATCCAGCGGGCCATAAAGGCTTCGCGCTGACGATTGAGAGCATCTCCGGGGGAATCGCCCCGCAGTTGTGCAAAATAGTGCGCCAGCGCAGAGGGTAATGCAGTTTGCTGGCTTTCATCTTCGAACAAGTGATCCCACAGGGTGTCGCTGTTATCCATGCGGGTGGCACGCAGCAGCAAGGTCTGGCTTTCCTCTTGCGTATCAGGCGAATCGTCCTCTTCTTCACTCTGCGCCCAGCAAGGCAAATCGATGAAGTAAGTTTGTGCCTGAATACGACGAGCGGCTT
>OHXZ01000701.1_pt1 | contig 10762 bp, 8 predicted proteins | sample 1580021 | NCBI WGS metagenome assembly OHXZ01 (sample SAMEA3882520, study PRJEB24775) | human gut metagenome | biome: human-associated habitat; feature: intestine environment; material: feces | place: Netherlands | collected 2009/2010
CCGGCCGAGTTTGCGGGGGAGAATCCTTTTACGGCAGAGATAGAGCTGCGTCTGAAGGCCAACTATGCCAACAACGACTCTATCAAGAAGATTGCCGCCGACCTGAAGCAGTTTAATGGTGTCTCTGACGTGACCTACCGACAGGACCTGGTCAATAGTGTGAACCAAATGTTGCGCAAGATCAGTTTCGTACTGCTGATCATCGCAGCACTCCTGACGGTCGTCTCGTTCTCCTTGATCAACAACACCATCCGCCTCAGCATCTATGCGCGTCGCTTCGCGATAAACACCATGAAACTCGTGGGTGCCTCGTGGGGCTTCATCCGACTGCCTTTCCTGCGCATGGCCGTGGGACTGGGCTTGCTCTCCGCCGTCATGGCCTTGATCGTGCTGGGAGCCGGCATGCTCGCTCTCTACAACTATGAGCCGGAGATGCTGACGATCATCAATGGCGAGGTCATGGCCTTTACAGCGCTGGTAGTCCTGGCCGTAGGCATCATCCTCACCACGATCTGCTCCTGGCTCTCGGTCAACAAATTCCTGCGCATGAAGGCGGGAGACCTCTACAAGATTTAATCGCCGCCCGAAATGGGTCGGCCTCACTATCACGAGAAGGAAATAATACAAACATAGAATATGGATAAAAGTAAATTAGCTTTCGGCCGCATCAACTACATCCTGCTTGTAGTAGGTGTGGCGATCGTCGTCATTGGCTTCATCCTGATGAGCGGCGGCACATCGACCAAGGAGATGTTCAATCCCGAGGTGTTCAGCCCGACGCGTATCAAGGTGGCGCCTGTCGTCACGCTGGTGGGTTATATTACCATCATCGCCTCCATCCTCGTTCGTCCGAAGGGCGGAGAGGCAGGAGCCGAGATGGCAACACAATCGTCTGAAACCAACGTCACGGAGGCATAATGGACCTGATAGAAACCATCATCATCGCCATCGTAGAGGGATTGACCGAGTTTCTTCCCGTCTCTTCCACAGGCCACATGATCATCGCACAAAACCTGTTGGGAGTGCCGAGCACGCCGTTTGTCAAGGCCTTCACGGTCATCATCCAGTTTGGCGCCATCCTCTCGGTGGTCCTGCTCTACTGGAAGCGCTTCTTCCAGCTCAACCATACGCCAGCACCAGAGGGCAGCACGTCGCTCCAGAAGTTCCTTCACAAGTGGGACTTCTACTGGAAGATCTTTGTCGCCTTCGTCCCTGCCGTCGTGCTGGGTGGTCTCCTCAATGGCGTGATAGAGCATCTGCTCGGCAGCGTCACGATCGTTGCTATCATGCTGGTTGTTGGTGGTGTCTTCATGTTGTTCTGCGACAAGTGGTTCTGCCATGGCAAGGAGACCAACCCCGTCACCGAGAAGCGTGCGTTCCGCATCGGCCTCTGCCAGTGTCTGGCCATGATACCTGGTGTCAGCCGCAGTATGGCGACCATCGTCGGCGGTATGGCCAACGGACTGACGCGTAAGCGCGCGGCAGAGTTTTCCTTCTTCCTGGCCGTGCCCACCATGTTGGCAGCTACGTGCCTGGAGGTGTTGAAGATGATCCTGGCTGGCGAGTTCGACGACATGTCGGGCAATATCTCCACGCTACTCATCGGCAGTTTGGTCTCGTTTGTGGTAGCCATCCTTGCCATGAAATGGTTTGTCAGTTTCATTGCCAAATATGGCTTCAAACTCTTTGGCTGGTACCGCATCATCGTCGGACTGCTCATCCTGGGACTGCTCCTCACGGGTCACTCACTCCAAATGGTTGACTAAGCCGGGATGACGATCAATTTCAAAGAAGGGATACTCATCCCCATCGACAAGCCCTATGGCGTGACGAGTTTCAAGGCCCTCGCCCACATCCGCTACCTCTGCTCCCACGCCTTGGGTGGCAAGGTGAAGATGGGACACGCTGGCACACTCGATCCGCTCGCCACTGGCGTCTTGGTGCTTGCCACGGGAAAAAAGACGAAGCAGATCGAGACGCTGCAGCAACACACGAAGGAGTATGTCGCCACGATACAGCTGGGGGCGACAACCGTGAGCTACGACATGGAGCACCCGGTCAGCGCCACCTTCCCCACGGAGCATATCACGCGAGAGCTGATTCTTGAGACGCTGCAGCAGTTTATTGGCGAGATAGAACAGATACCGCCTACCTACAGTGCAGTAAAGGTCAACGGCGTCCGCGCCTACGACGTGCGCCGCAATGGCGAGCACATAGAGCTCAAACCCAAGCACGTCCGCATCGACGAGATAGAAGTGGTGTCGTTTGATGCCGAAAAGATGCAGCTCGTCCTGCGCGTAGTCTGCGGCAAGGGCACCTATATCCGTGCCTTGGCCCGGGATTTGGGCCGCGCACTCTCCTCGGGAGCTTACCTCACCTCCCTCCGTCGCACACAAGTGGGCGACGTGCGGGTGGAGAACTGTCTTTCCTACGACCATTTTGAAGAGTGGCTGGCACAGCAAACAATAGAAAAAGAAAACAAGTAAGATATGAAACTATCGCAGTTTAAATTCGATTTGCCACAGGACTTGGTGGCACTCTATCCCCATTCCTCCACCCATACCATCACTCGACCCAACGGAACAACTGCCGAGTTTGACGTGGTAAGGCCCGACGAGGCGCGGCTGATGGTGCTCCACAAGCAATCGGAGACGATAGACCTGTATCATAAGGACGAGGAGGGCAACCCGATAGAGGGCGACTACATCCTCTTCAAGGATCTTGTGAACTATTTTGGAGAGGGAGACACCTTCGTCTTCAACGACACCAAAGTGTTCCCCGCCCGTCTCTACGGCACGAAGGAGAAGACGGATGCCAAGATCGAGGTGTTCCTGCTCCGCGAACTCAATCCCGAGATGCGCCTGTGGGACGTACTCGTCGAACCGGCACGCAAGATTCGCATTGGCAACAAACTCTTCTTCGAGGAGTCGGGCACCATGGTGGCTGAAGTGATCGACAACACCACCTCAAGAGGGCGCACCCTGCGTTTCCTCTACGACTGCCCGCACGATGAGTTCAAGAAAGAGCTCTTCGCCCTGGGCGAGGCACCACTGCCCCGATATATCATCGACAACCGTCCGAAGGAGGAAGGACAGGACTTTGCCCATGCCACCGAAGAGGACATGGAGTACTTCCAGACTCCGTTCGCCAAACACGAGGGAGCTGTCACGGCACCCAGCACGGGCATCCACTTCTCGCGCGAGATGCTCAAGATGATGGAGATACGAGGCATCAATCCTGCCTATATCACCCTTCATTGCGGTTTGGGCAATTTCCACAAGATTGAGGTGGAGGACCTGACGAAGCACAAGATGGACTCGGAGCAGATGTTCATCACGTCTGAAGCCTGCGAGATCGTCGACGACACGAAGCGCAAGGGCCATCACGTGTGTAGCATTGGAGCAAGTGTGGTCAAAGCCACAGAGACGGCTGTGGGCACAGACGGCCTACTGAAGGAGTTTGAGGGATGGACCAACAAGTTTATCTTCCCTCCCTACAACTTCGGCCTGTCCGACTCGATGGTAGCCAACTTCTACCACCCCTACTCCACGCTGCTGATGACTCAGTGTGCATTTGGAGGCTACGACATGGTGATGAAGGCATACGAACTGGCTGTCGCCAACGGTTACAAATTTGGATGCTACGGAGACAGTCTGCTCATCCTCAACGACTAATCAGCCTTGCTACATTGTCTGTATCTCTCCCTGGGTTCCAATCTTGGCAACCGTAGGCAACTGCTCCAGTCAGCCATCGCCCTACTGAGGGAGCGTGTCGGCTCGGTGGAACGCATATCTTCCTTTATAGAGACGGCACCATGGGGCTTCGAGAGCGAACATCAGTTTCTCAATGCCTGCGTCTGCATCAACACCAGGATGACCCCACGCGAGGTGCTGGAAGCTACGAAACAGATAGAGCGTGAACTGGGCAGGACACGGAAGTCGTCCAATGGTCAATATGCTGACCGCCCGATAGACATCGACATTCTCCTCTATGATGACATACAGGTAAACGAGCCCGATTTGGTCATTCCGCACCCCCACATGGAGGAACGCGATTTTGTCATGATTCCTTTACAAGAAATCAGACCCGAAAAACAGGGGTAAGCCCTGCTATCAACAACAAAGGTTTTTCTCTTTCGTGAGAAAAACCTTTGTCGTTATCATACCCTTTAGAAGGGGGATAATATGCTTCGTCAACGATATTAGGTTCGTTGGGCTACGAAGTTAACTTCATCAGCCCACGAAGTTAACTTCATCAGCCAACGAAGCTAAATGCATATTTTCACCCCTTTTTCTATACTTTTGGCCTATTTTAGACTCTTTTCCCGCTACAACGAGTCTATGTGGCGTTTGAAGCAGGATTTGATGAGAGACTGCCTTTGAAAAGAAAAACGAATTGTTTAGATTTTTCGTTTAGATTTAAGGCTATCATCATACACCATCAGTCCTTTCACCGTTAGTAGATATTTCTGGCGAGGATGACGTGGCGAATTTGGGTATTTCATTTTTACCAATCCTTCTGTAATGGCTGGCGTAAGAGAATATTCAAGGAAATTGGGGCGGTTCTTCAAGCCGACAGCTTCCATCATTTCCTTTACGCTCTTTTCACCTGTGCCAATTGTAACAAGCAACCGTTTTATATTTTCTGATAAGTTTGATAGCGAATCACCAGAACTTGCATGGGTACTTGTATGGGTGCTTGTATGGGTGGAATCTACATCGTTATAACCTACAAGCATATAGCGGTTCTTCAGCTCATGATGTTCACCCATCAACAAATTACGGAAAAACTTAATAAGGAAAGACTTATTGGGTTCTATACCCTTTGACGGATTACGATAGTTCGCACGAACAAGGGCATTGCGGAAATACCACGAGTTGTCGGCAAATAAATCGTTATCGACCTTGAATCCAATTGAGCGCAAATATTTAATGACAAACACCGCAGTGGTTCGTGTGTTGCCCTCACAGAACGGATGGTTTTGCCATAGCAACGTTACAAAATCTACAATGTGGTCAATAATTTCATCCGTGTTCAATCCATTGTAATTAAAGTCCTTTTCTTGTTGAATGTCATATCGCAGCGCCATCATAATGTCGGCAGCACGTCCATACACAACGCTATCGCCACGTAACACCCATTCCTTTTTGCTGATGTCATAGGGCCGCAGTTTACCTGCATGTTTGAATACGCCCTCGAACAAGTGCCTATGGATATTCAAAAACTCCAACGCGGTGAACGAGAAAGACTGCTCATTCAGCAACTTGGCAATATTGGCAGCTACTCGATCAGCCTCTTCCTTTTCTGCATCGTCTTCGTCATGTGTTGTTTTGTTGACATAGTACGACTTCAACTGTTCACGCACATCATCAATGGTAATGTCACCTTCAATATGCCTGACGGCCGTCTCCTTCAGATAGTCGGAAACCTTCAGACCATCCACATCCTGCAGACCGATAGCCGTACGCCATACCGAAGCCCTCTCGCGCTTATGTGGCTCTGCCACACGCTCGTAGGCTTCGAAATCAAGATATTGTTGTTTATGCTTATTCATAATGATATAAAACTATTAATAAGGAACAGCCATATCAATTAAGTCCGACAGAGCGGTTTCTATATCTTGTTCATATTGCAAGCCTGCTGATTTCAATAACATTGTATTTGCTATTCTGTCAGTGAAGACTATTGCTGACTTCTAGCATATAGATATCTTTTTAGATTATCCACTATACAACATTAATCATCTTGATGTTTTTTACAACCTTCCACCCTGCTCCTCAATAAGCTGTTGGATGGCAAGTTTGAGTTGATCCATATCATGGAAAACGACTCCATGCATTCCCTCCTTTCGCGCGCCCTCAATATTGTCTGGGCGGTCATCTATGAAGACGCACTCCTCGGGACGCACACCAAACTTCGAAAGAAACAACTCGTAGATTTCTCTTTCGGGCTTCAAGTAGTGACAGGTGTAAGAGATAAGGCTATCCTCCAGGGAAGAGAATACCCGAGGGAAACGGGCGATAACCTCATGTACTTTCGCAGACCAGTTGCTCAGACCCAACAAACGGTAGCCCTCAGCTTTGAGCTGGCACATCCATTCATACATTCCCTCCGTCTCTCCCGTAAACATATCAGCGAAATGCTTGTCGAAACGATCTATCGCATCGGCATACTCGGGCCATTGACGTTGCTGACGCTCTATATAGTAATGGAAAGGATGAAGGGCGCGATCTACCTCGTCGCTAAAACTATGCGGCAGCGCTTGGGCAAAAAACTGACGAGCCTTCTCCTCGCTATGAAAATAATCCGAGAAATAGGCGATGAAATCATGCTGCACGAGGACGCCGCCGAAGTCGAAAACAATGTTTTTTATCATCTTAATCGTTATTATATGCGATGGGTATGAAATGGTTGATAAGTTGGATTCAAGAGCATGGCTTCTCGACATCACTCAACTTCCTTTCTGCAAAACTACTAAAAAGAATTGAGTTGGCCAAATCGGAGGAAGCGAAAACAAAGATTTAGGCGAATAGAAGGAGGATTCTCGTGCTTTTTTCATACTTTTGCATTGCGGAAAGGAGGGGCGACCTATCAAGTTCATACGACAGTCCCCAACGACTTTCTTATAACTAAGCACAAACAAAGAATGATGATTGAATGGTTCATAGGCGTGGTCATCGGCCTGGCGATCGGGTTGACCATCGGTATTCTTCTACAGAAATCTAAACTCGTAGGCCGGCTGCAAGCCTTGGAAGGTGAGGCAGCGGGACTCCGCCGACAGATGGAGGGAGAGCGGTCTGCAGCAGCAAAGCAAGTAACGCAGATCCGGGAGGACGCTTCGCGGCAAATGCGACAACTCACTGATCGTGACGAGGCGCTGCTTGCGAACGAGCGCAATCTGCATGACCGGGAGATGGAAACAGTGCGTAGCGCACACGCCAAGCAGATCGCGTCGCTCGAATCACAGATAGCGGAGGAGCGCAGACATGCCACAGAACTACGGGAGGAGAACAACCGCCAATGGGCGCAGCGTCTTGATACGCTCCGCGAGGAGATGCGGAAGAATGCGGCCGAACAGTTGGCTGCCAAACAACGATCCCTACAGGAGGACAACCGCCAGCAGATGGATGAGCTACTCAAACCGATCAAGGAACAGTTTGCCGACTTCAAGCGGACGGTGGAGGAAAACAGGGCGCAAAGCGAGTTGAACAAGAAGGATCTGCAGAACACATTCGAATCGACGATGCGCCTCTTCCAGCAGCAACAGCAGCAGGCAGTAGCTTCAATGAAGGAGCAGACAGCTCGCATCGGTTCAGACGCTGCCAACCTCACCCGTGCGCTCAAGGGCGACAGCAAGCAGCAGGGCGACTGGGGAGAGATGGTCTTGGCTACCCTTTTGGAGAATAGCGGACTGCGCAAGGACGAGGAGTACTTTGTACAAGAGCAGACCAAAGACAGCGAGGGCAGAAGTTTCCGCCCCGACATCATCGTTCGCTTCCCAGAAGGTCGGAGCGTGGTGATCGACTCCAAGGTCTCTTTGACGGCCTATGCCAATGCCGTGGCTACCGAGGACGACGCACAGCGCGACCGCTTGCTGCGCGAGCATGTGCAAAGCGTACGACGCCACGTCGATGAACTGGCAGAGAAGGACTACAGCAAGTTGGTGGATGACGCTATCGGTTTTGTCCTGATGTTCATTCCCAACGAGTCGGGCTACATCGCCGCCATGCGACAGCAGCCGGACCTGGGTCGATACGCCTATCAAAAACACATCATCATCATCTCTCCCAGCAATCTTCTGATGGCCTTGCAACTGGCGTACAACCTCTGGCAGTACGACCGACAAAACAAGAATGTGGAGAAGATCGTCAAGGCTGCAGCCGACCTGTACGACAAGGTGGCGGGATTTGGAGACACCTTCTCCTCGCTCGGCGACCTGATAGCGCGCCTGTCGGGGGCGTTTGAGAAAGCAAGACTGCAACTCTATGATGGCAAGGGCAACGTAATGCGCCGCATCGAAGGACTCAAGTCGCTCGGCGTAACACCCAAAAAGAGTATCAAAGACCTCGACAACCATGCGTTGACCAGCTCAGGGGATGACACGCAGGCTTAAGAATAGGGGCACATAAAAAGGATCTTCATTAATATATATAAGGAGAAAACGGATGATAAGAGCTTCTTTTGAGAGTGACTACAATAACGGCTGCCTGCCGGAGATTCTCCGCCGCCTGTCGGAGACCAACGATGAGAAGTCGAGCGGCTATGGTTTCGACCCTTATACCGAAAGGGCAAAGGACCGGATCCGCAAGGCGTGCGACATGACGGAGGCAGAAGTCCATTTCCTTGTGGGCGGCACACAGACCAATGCTACAGCCATCGACTCGCTGCTGCAGGGCTGCGAGGGTGTGCTTTCGGTCGATACGGGCCACATCAACGTCCATGAATCGGGGGCAGTAGAGGCTTTCGGACACAAGGTATTGGTACTTCCTGGTATAGCTGGAGGCAAGATGGCTGCCTCGCAGATCGACGACTACATGCGCAAGTTTCTTGCCGACGAGACCTACCCACACATGGTACAGCCTGGCATGGTCTATATCACACTTCCAACGGAACTTGGCGCACTCTATTCGCGCAAGGAATTGGCCGAGATCTATACTGTATGCCAACAGTACGGACTGCGACTCTATGTCGATGGGGCACGGCTCGGTTACGGGCTGATGGCGGAAGGCAACGACATCAACCTGCCGTTTCTTGCACACCATTGCGACGCCTTCTACATAGGAGGCACGAAGGTGGGAGCATTGCTGGGCGAAGCCTTGGTCTATACCAACACGCGCGCACCCAAATATATCTTCACCATCATCAAGCGACACGGTGCATTGCTCGCCAAGGGTCGTGTCTTGGGCTTGCAGTTTGACACGCTCTTCACGGACGACCTCTACTTTCGCGTCTCTCGCCATGCGATCGACATGGCCCAAGCACTGCGAAGGGTCTTCGCCAAGCATGGCTTGTCCCTCGGCATCGACTCACCAACCAATCAGCAGTTTGTCATCCTCTCCAAAGAACAGAAACAACGGTTGGCGAAAGAGATAGCCTTCGAGATATGGGAACCGCTCCCCGATGATCGCCTGCTATGCCGCTTCGTGACCTGCTGGGCTACAACGGAGGCCGACATCGCGGCCCTCGACGAAGAATTGGCACGCATATTGGCAGTAAACACCTGATACTCGGCCTATTTCATTAAAGAACAGTAGAAGGCAAATAGAATTATAACACTTTTTTCGGCACAGGGGGAATCGTTTAGGATCCCCCTGTGCCATTTTTCTGAATACACTTCTTATTCTTCCTTGATTTTCCAATCGCTGATCGTTCGCTGGGTACTATCAAAACAGATGCCTACTTTTACCAATCGCTTGCCTTCGGAATGATAAGGCAGCATGTAGCCCTTTTCGTCTATTTGGGCCAAAGCCTCCTCGGCACTCTTGTCAACCTTCAGTTCGAAGACGTATATCGTGTCCGGCATGTGCATTACGGCATCAGCCCTGCCGATGGCGCTCTTCACCTCCGTGCGGATATAGATGTTGAGGAAACTAAACATCAGATAGAAGATGGTCTGATAGTGCTTCTCGCTATGGTTTTCCAGATCGTATGGGATCGTAGCCATATAGGTGCGCATGTGTTCCAATGCTGCTTCGATATCATTGCGGTAAACCGCCTTGCAAAATCCCAAGAGGAAGGCGTCGTTGTCGGAACGGCGAGGGTTCACATAGTGAGGTATCAGCGAATTGAGCAAACCATCACGGACCTCCTTGTTTGGGATGCCCAAAGTATATTCCCTAAACATCGGGTCATACTTCTTGATGGTCAGATAACCGCTCTGATAAAGCAGAGGCAGGGCGTCTGTCATTTCCTCTGTCGATTGGTCGAAGGAACTCAAAACCGCCTCCTGGCCCTCCAAAGAAGCAAGATTGACATGATACTTATCTAGCAATTTCAAGAGGAAAGATGGTGTGCCAGAACCAAACCAGTAAGGGGCTATCTTGCGTGCGTTCAGCGCCTTCACCAGGCTGAACGGATTGAAGACATCCTCTGATTTCTCGCTGAAATGATAGCCGTCATAGAATCGCGTCAGCTCAGCCAGGCATTCCTCGTACGTCATGCCAAGGGCTTCGCCCAATGCCTCAACATCCGGTTTCATCTGCGTAGTAAGTTCCGTCTTGCTGATGCCGCAGATGGCCGAATACTGGTCGAACATGCTGATATTGTCGAGGTTGTTGAGCTCGCTGAAGATGCTTAGTTGCGAAAACTTGGTGATACCCGTGATGAAACAGAACTCCAGGTATGGGTCGAGCTTTTTCAGAGGGCTGTAGAAGTTTTGCATGATGCGGCGAAGCGGTTGCAGGTTTTCCTTCTCATGCACCACATCCAGCAAAGGGGCGTCGTATTCATCAATGATGACAACTGCTTTTTCGCCTGTCTGCTTATAAGCTCGCTTTACGATTCCATCCAGTCTTTCGTTAGGATAGTTTTCCCCTTCACCCTTACCATAAAGTTCTTCATAGGGCAAAAGCTGTAGATTAAGATAACTATTCAACGCGTCTGCATCAATGTGCTTGACACCGCTGAGGTCGAAATGAAGCACGGGATGCTTCACCCATTCCTTCTCGTAGTCAGCAATGGCCAATCCATCGAAAAGTTCTTTTCTTCCTTCGAAATAGGCTTGAAGGGTAGAGGCAAAGAGCGATTTGCCGAATCGTCTTGG
>OHXZ01000718.1_pt1 | contig 10645 bp, 8 predicted proteins | sample 1580021 | NCBI WGS metagenome assembly OHXZ01 (sample SAMEA3882520, study PRJEB24775) | human gut metagenome | biome: human-associated habitat; feature: intestine environment; material: feces | place: Netherlands | collected 2009/2010
ATGGAATAGTTAGAACTAATCTGCATATATCAATACTCCTTTTTATTATTTATAATCGCATTCCATATTGTCTAATACGAATATCTTTTGAAAAACGGCACCGAAATAAAGGGTAACTCTATCCTTTGATTTCGATGCCATCCATGGCTTTTATCCATTTATTTTATCATTCATGTAATCATACAATTCCTTATATGATAAATAACCCGGCAAATTATTACTATCATACTGTAACTGCATCAGTTCTTTTACCATACTCATATAATCCTTCTTCTCTTTTATATTGTCAGCATCATACGAAATGTTCCCATTTACACCTCTTGCCGCATTCATGAAGTCTCCAAACGCATTTTTCATAAAGCCTTCTACATCGCTATATGTTGTATATGCAAGCATTTCCAAATAACTTGCATTTCTCGGATTAACACCATTTATCTGTACATTTGTATCTGTGTAATTTCCTTCTTTATCCCAATATCTGACTCTATATTCCGGATCTGCCGGATTATAATCATCTGCCTTAAAGACAGATGCACTGGTTCCATCCGGAAACCCCATTGCTGTCAAAGCATTTCCACTGTTGCCTCCATCTGACATATGTAATGTAATATTAGAAGATGCACTACTGGTACTTGACAGCACGCCCGAATCTCTACCGCCGGTCTTAGCCATATTGTGTCTTGCTCCTGCATAATAGTTTGGATAATTGTAGTTATTAATTCCTGATATGCTCATTGCTTTTCCTCCGTACTTTATTCCTTATAATTTTTACCTATGCCATTCGATACCAATTTCCATCCTTTAAAAGCTGTGCCATTCTTTCTTCATATCTTTTCACTGCTTTCTGCTGAATGGAACTAGGCACCACATAATCGTTACCAACTTCACGTATTTTCCCATTTACCAGTTCGCAATGTGTTCCGTTTATCACAAATTCTCTGCTTGTATCCACTCCCTGTGACGCAAGAAAATCTAAAATATAATCGGTGTATGTATCTGTCATACTTGAAAAATACTGCTGATCCGCAAAATGTATCAGGGAGTTCAGACCACCTATCATCATATTGCATCTTTCATCATCTGCCTTGCTTCCGTTTCCATAGCCCTCGCCCCAGACAAAATCTTCCTGTACCGTCATGCTGTATCCATTTCCAAGATTAAATCTGCTTCCAACCCCAATCGTGATACTGTTTGTACTGGGATCATATGGTTTGTACCCTCTGGTTTTAAATGGCTGCTGTACGGTTCCAAAGGTTTGAATCTCGGATGGGAGATATGACATACCCGTAATTGCCGTAAACGCTTTCTGCCCATTCACATAAAAGGAAGTATGGGTTGCACTGTCTATATCCGCTGTAATCTCGACTTTCTCATCATTGGCAAAAGGATTCTGTCCGGTCATTCCGGTTCCATATGCAAACAGCATTCTTGTAAACTGATATCTTGTATGCTCATCAAAATGATTCAGTGTCTCTGTATCTTCTCCCTTTACATCTCCATTGCAAAAATCAACAAATTCATTTTTACTGCCATCCTTTGTAGATAGCTTACCTGTTTTTGTGTTATAAACAAAATTATAAGAACTTCCTACGCCTGTTATACCCATTGCATTTTTTCGTTGCTATTCCTCGTCCGAGCAGTGGATTCTGTCAGACCCTATCCCTTCAGGGATTGCCTCAGGCTCCCCCCATGAAGATCATGGTTCCTGGGGAAGAGGCCCGTGTGTAGGCGGACTTAGAACTCCTGACCAAGGATGAAGTGGAACTGACTGCCACCCTTGCTGTAAGATCCGTTGTTATAGACCTTGTCGAAACCATAGGCCCAATCGAGACCCATCAGACCTACCATCGGGAGGAAGATGCGCACACCGATACCTGCCGAACGCTTCATGTCAAACGGGTTGAAGTCCTTGGTCTGTGCCCAGGCGTTACCCGCCTCGATGAATCCGAGTCCGTAGATCGTGGTGTTGCCCAAGAGGAACGGATAACGGAGCTCCAAAGAGAAGCGGTCGTAAGCATAGGCGTTGTAGCCAGAGAAGTTGACCTGTGCCTGGGCGTTGTTGGAGATGGAGCCGTTCTCGTAACCACGGAGGCCGATAGTCTCCTCGGCATAGCCCGTGGAATAGCCACTCATACCATCACCACCGACGTAGAAGGTCTCAAAGGGCGACTGTTTGAAGCGGTTGTAGGAACCGAGCAATCCCAGTTCGACACGCGTCATGAGCACGAGACTCTTCGTGGAATTGGTCAGTGCGGTGAAGGTGCGGGCCTTGAACTTCCACTTGTAGTACTCCACCCACTTGTACTTCTCCTGCTGCTCCTGCTGGTAGGTAGCCGACTGGGCGTTGGTAGCCAAGTGCTCGTAGTCCTTGCCATCCCACTTAGACCAGGGCGGCGTCATTGTCAGCGATACCATAAACTCGGATCCGCGGCGCGGGTAGAGCTGGTTGTCGGTGGAGGTGCGGTTGAGCGTGACGCTGAGGTTGAGGTTGTTGGCCGTACCGTTGGACATGATGAAGTAGCGCCAGTTGCGCAGGTCATAGCGCTGATAGGCGAGCTGGAGCGAGAGCGTGAAGTAATCGTCAGGCCATCTGAGACGCTTACCCCAACCGACATTCACACCATAGAGTTTGATGTACTTGTCGGGGTCGTAGTAGTTCTCGTAATTGTTGTAATTGTAGTTGCCATAGCCATACATGTAGTTGTAGTAGTTGTACATGCTGGAACTATTATAGTAGTTGCTCGACACGTCGGTCTGCTTGCTAAAGAAAGCACCCACGCTAAACTGGATGGGGCGGCGTCCGCCAAACCAGTTGGTGGAATACTGTGCAGAATAGCTCTGGTAGTAGGACGCATTGCTCTGTGCGGAAAGCTGCAAGACCTCACCGTCGCCAATCGGCATCAACCCCTTGTGCTCTTTGTTCTTATGAAAGAGGTTGGCCATGGAGAAGTTGTTGAGCTTCAGTCCCACACGTCCGATAACGCCCGTCTGTCCCCATCCGAACGACAACTCAATCTGGTCGTTGGACTTCTGCTTCAGATTCCAGTCGATATCCACCGTTCCGTTCTCGTAGTTGGGATGCGGGACAGGATTGACCGACTCGGGGTCGAAGTGACCCATGGAAGCAATCTCTCGCGCGGAACGCTGCAAGGCCTCTCGGGAGAAGAGGTCGCCAGGCTTGGTGCGCAGCTCACGGCGGATGACATTCTCATAGAGTCGATCGTTGCCATTGATGCGGACACGGCTGATACGCGCCTGCTGACCCTCGAAGATACGCATTTCCAGGTCGATGCTATCACCTACGACGTTGACCTCAGCTGGTTCAAGGTTGTAGAAGATATAACCGTTATTCCAATAAGCATTGCCCACGGCGTCGTCGTCCTCCGTCAGTCGTTTGCTGAGGTACTTCTGGTTATAGACATCACCCTTGTGCATACCAAGCAGGGCTGAAAGGTAATCAGTGGAATAGACCGTATTGCCCACCCAGGTGATGTTGCGGACATAATACTTGATACCCTCATCGACCTCCACATAGACATTGACGTGCTTCTCGTCGGCATTCCACACACTATCGCGCAGGATGCGGGCGTCGCGGTAGCCCAGCTCGTTGTATTTGGCTATAAGATTTTTCTTGTCCTCTGCCCAGCGCTCGGGCGTAAACTTCTTCGCTTTGAGGAAGTTGCCCAGCTTTCCTGCCTCGTGGATCTTGGCAAAAGCTCCCTTGCGGAAAAGGCCACCCTTGATCTTGCTGGCAGGCAACTGCTGATTGCCATGGATATAGATGGTACGGACCTTCAGTTTCTCGTGTTTATCTATCTCGATGTCGAGGATAACGTGGTTCTTGTTGACCACGTCCTCGCGCTGGCGGATGTTGATCTCAGCGTTCTTATAGCCCTTGTCGTCGAAATATTTCTTGGCGATGAGCTTCGCGCGGTCGATCATGTTAGGCGTAATCTGTCCACCCTTGAGCAGTCCGAGGGAGTTTTCGAGGTCGGTCTGCTCGCTCTTCTTCACACCACTATAATTGATGGTGGAGACACGGGGGCGCGTCTTGAGGTAGATATGCAGATAGACGTCGTTGCCGATGATCGAGTCGGCTGCGATAGAGACGTCAGAGAAGAGTCCGTGCTTCCAATAGCGCTTCACGGCGTCCGTGACGGCATTGCCCGGAATTTCAATCTCCTGTCCGACCTGCAGACCGGAGATATTCGTGAGCACATAGTCCTCGTAGCCTTCCACACCTGACACCTGCAAGCCCGCCAGACGATAGTTGCCTGGCACGCCCGCATAACTGATCGGTGGGTTGACAATCTTCTCTTGTGCGCACACCTTTGCCGCCGTTCCCACCGAGAGAAAGCCGGCAAGCAGCAACACCTTATCTATCTTGTTCATCCTTGTTGATTTTCGTTCTCAATTTGTTTCTCGGTCTTTCCGAAACGACGTTGACGGCTCTGGTAGCTAATGATGGCCTTGTGGAGGTCCTCCTCGTCGAAGTCGGGCCAGTAGGTATCGCAGAAGTACAACTCCGAATAGGCTATTTGCCAAAGCAGGAAATTGCTCACGCGCAGCTCCCCGCCCGTGCGGATCAGTAAGTCGGGATCGGGCATGAAACTTGTCTGCAAATGCTGGGCAATAACCTCCTCTGTGATATCCTCCGATCCAATACGGCGGGAAATGAGAGGATTCCATTTCTCATCAACAATATCCTTGACCGCTTTCACGATCTCCCACCGCGCGGAATAGCTCAGGGCCACGACCATCGTCATAGCCGTATTGTCCTTGGTATGTTCCTCCGTCTCGCGGAGCTTCTGCTGCACCTCGTCGGGCAGGCGACCCATATCGCCAATGACACGGAAGCGCACGTTGTTCTTCATGAAGATCTCGTCCTCAAGCGACGAGAGGACCAGCCCCATAAGGGCAGCCACCTCCGTGGCTGGGCGATTCCAATTCTCCGTGGAGAAGGTATAGAGCGTCAGAAACTTGACTCCTAAGCGTGTGCACTCGGAAGTTATTTTCCTGACCGTCTCCACCCCCATCTGATGGCCGTAGGAACGGGGTTTCCCGTGCTCATTGGCCCAACGGCCGTTGCCATCCATGATAATGGCAATATGCTCCGGAATGCGGTTCGGATCGAGCGTATTGATCGTTGTTATGTTATTCATCCTCGTTGTGGCAAGTTCTGCACTTGGCCTTGAAACTATATGTGATGGTGAATTGGAGCGTGGAATAGCAATCAGTATTCTTGAAAGCTCCCGTGCTCGGGATATCGTAGGGGTCTTTCTTGCCGTCGAGCTCGTCACTCAACGAAAAGTGTATGGCCCATTCCACTCCGATATTGACTCTCTTGCCAGCCTTGTATTTGATACCAATACCCAGCGGCACATTGGCCGAAAAGACGCTGCTTTTGTCGGTCTGACCATCTAGGGAGACGTAGGTTGCACCCAATCCGGCAAAGACGAACGGCGTGATTGGCTGTGCGCCACGATAGTCGCGTCCCGTCCCGTAGGGCCAGAAGTTGTACTCGTAGGTGAAGCCCACATCGATAAGTGTATTGTTGAACTCATAAGGGGGCTTCCCTGCCAGGTTGGGATAGTAGTCCTTCACGTCCGCCGACGAACCCTTCATCTTGCCGTAGCTGACATTGGCCCTCACCCCCATGTAAGGCGAGAGATTGTAGCGCCAAAGCAGGGAGGCCATGGGCTGGAGGTCCTTGGTGATCGTACTGTTGAAGTCGCCAAGATAGCCCATCATGCCGCCACCAGCACCCACCTCCATGAGATAGGTATCCTCCTCTTGTGCCCGCAATGAAACGGCGGGCAGCAGCAGAAGCAAGATATAGAGCAGCGTTTTCCTCATTCTTGTCTTGATGACTTAGTATATGATCGAACTGATCCCAGTACTTATATTTTTCCTACCTATATAATAGGTAGCAACGGGCAAAGTCTTGTCGGCCGACTACTTCTTCCAGGCAAGACGATCGAGTCTGCCGCGCCACAACTGTCCGTCACTGTTGAGCAACCAGATATAGTTGTCGGCATCCGCTACGCCTGTGAAGGCTGCTGCCGAAGTCTGAAACGCGGACGGAATAGCCTGTGTCTCCGTTGGCTTCCAGGTAATACCACCATCCTTACTATAAAGGAGCTGGGAGAAGCGTCCCTCTGCATCAGTGCCAAAGGCCAATGCACCGTCGTTATAGGCCGTGATTGTCAGACCGTTGTAGGCCTGAAGAGCATAGCGGTTGTCATCGGCCACATCTACATAGGTCCACGGATAGACGATATGGGTGTCGTTGTAGTCCGTGATCTTTGTCCAGGAGGCTGCATACTTTCTTCCCGTGAGTTTACCAACGATCAAAATGCGGTCCACCTCGTCGTTGGTACGGACAGGCTGACAGGTGTAACCTGCTATCTCTGTGGGCATCAACTGCTTGTCGTCGCCGATTGTAGTCTCTGTCCAGGAGGATCCCTCGTCGCGAGAGCAAACGATATGGCCCGTAGTGGTAAGCGCAAAGAGTTCCTTACGACTGGCAGCGACAAGGCGCACGAGGCCATTATCGCCGTGACTCTTCTGTTCATAGTGGATGCCGTCCGGGGTAGAGAACACGATACCTTTGTTGACAAAATACATCTTGCGCCCCATCGTCACCACGCCTTGGTAAGCGTCAGCAGCAATAGGCGTATTGATATCGGGAGTAAGCATCCGCAGGTTGCCGTCCTTGCGGCTTCCTCCCAGCACAAGGCCACTACCTTCGGCACGTCCGAAGACATAGAGACTATCGCCCAGGACGACAGCCTTCATAGCGGTCATGGAAGAGAGTATGGGCTGGTCGGCCATGCGATTCCAATGGAAGTCGTCGCCACTCTGCTGGTGGACGTTGACCTTGACGTCATACTTTCTCCATCCCGTGCCGTCAAGCGACAAGCAGCGGAAGACGCGGGGCTGGCGCAGGTCGAGCGAGTCGGTAGCATCGTAGCGGACCAAACTGTCCTTGTTGATTCCCAACGTGTCGGAGGGAAGACGCTTGATATAGATGAGGGCCGAGTTGCGTGTGGTAGCCGTGACCACCACACGGCTCACGTCAGTACGGAAGGGCAATGAGTCGGGGTTGTAAATCTGTCCTTTCACATGGTCGATGACAAAAGGAAAACTCTTACCGACGATGTGGACAAAGTAGGTAGAGTCGCTACCGTCCTTCGCCACCGTATCGCGATATTGCTTCATCGTACCGAGAGAGAAGGAGACGATGCCCGCATCGTTGTAATAAGTATAGGAGTTGTCGACATCGTCATCATCGTTGCCGAGGCAGGAGCTGAGCATTGCAACAGCAGAAAGGACGACCATGAGCGGCCAAATCTTGCGTATCATCATTTTTGATCTATTGTACTTTTTATGCGTTGCCGCTGCTGCCTAAAGCTGGCGGTAGTGCAGCAAAACGGCTCGCCTACCCTTTCGGACGGCGTTTTGCTTGCAAATTTAAGCAGAATAATCGAAATAAGCGCATTTTCAAAGTGTTAATTATGTAAAATAGGGAAGCGAGTGCCCTTTTTTAAGGTTGTTTAGTAGGATACGATTTGAGCACCCTGTTTTCTTGCCAGCGAAAGCAGGTTGAGACGAGTAACATAAAAGTCCAAAATCAGCCGCCGATCCAAGGGCAACAGTCACTACTGTTTGCCTGTTCTGCGATTGATTTTGGACTTCCACCCAAGGCCTTTGTCTCAAGTGGTTGTTATCAGACTTTCGTCCGTAGTCTGCTGCCTACTTGATCACGAACTTGTGGAAAGAAGGAGCTGTGCCCACACCCTGTACACGAGCGATATACATGCCAGCGGGAAGGGTGGAAAGGTCGGCCTTGCCACGGGCGCTGGTATTGAGGACGAGCTTGCCATCCTGACCATAGATGCTAACGACACAGGTGACGTCGCCACCGAAGTGGATTTCCTTGGCATTGGCATCAACATAGGCCTTGGTAGAAGTCACCTGTTCTACCTTGTTGGGATCGTTGGCCTCATAGTGATAGATCAGCGTGTAGGCATAGATTGCCTCATCGACATCGTCATCGTCGGCATCAGCATAGATATCCTCCTCCTCAAGCTGGCTGTTCACACCGAAGGTGCGGCCGATATTGTACTCGTGGGATGCGGGATAATAGATATCCGAAGCATCGACGGAAGTATTGTAGCGATAGACGTTTTTGGCGACGATGCGCGAACTGACGACGATGCGGTCCTCGGTGACGTTGCCCAAGTCGTCATAGTCAAACTCCTCGGTATTGGCCAACTCATACTGACCCTCGTTGACGCTATAGCGCTTGATATTGGTGATCTGTCCCTTGGCGTTGTACTCATAGACGTTCTTGTTGGCCTCGGTAAATACGGAGGGGTCGAAGAAGTCGGAGTAGCTCTCGACAGTAGTGATATGCTGGCCAAGCTCATTATAAGTATAAGTGATGATCGCAAACGGATTCTCGTAGTCGTTGGCCCAATACTGTGCCTGGCGTGTCATCCGGTTCTTTGCGTCGTAGGTGTAAACGATATGGGCACTCTGGCTGAGCTCGTCGCTTCCAAAGGAGTTGTAGTTGTCGCGCCACTCTACGTTGCCATTCTTATCATAGCCGTAGGTACACTTCGCCATGAGCTTATAACCCTCATCGTTGTCGCGATTCTGGAAAGCATAATCCACCTCGATCTGACTCTTGTCGTTAAAGACCAGGCTGTCGTAGTAGATGCTGCCGTTGTAGTCGTGACGCTCCACACGGTTGAAACGGCCTTGGTCGTCATATCCGAAGAGGGTAAATTCATACTCATCGTTGCTGTAGATGGAGGCAAGACGAGTAGACTGAGCCGATGCGGCAGAAAAAAAAAGTGCAGCTGCACCTAAAAGGAGTAATGTTTTCTTCATAACTTAAACCGATAATTTGTTTTTATTTGTCTTTAATATATTTCATGTGCGAAGATAGCACTATTTTCCTAAACAACCAAGCGTTTAGGTGAAAAATTGGATTTTTAGCGTGTTTTTCCCGGAAATTACTCACCTACGAGCATTTTTCCCGCCATTTCCCTCTTTGTAGAGGGGGCTGTCAAAAATGGATAGAGCACAGGTTGGTACGAATGAGCAAGGGCGGGCTACAAGCGGTTTTCCGCTTACAACCCGCCTTTGCAGATATCCTTGGTCTATTCGCCTACAGAGACCAGGTAATAGTTTTTCTTGCCACGCTGCACGAGCAGATACTTGCCGTCGATGAGGTCCTCGGCTGTGACAGGACGGTCGAAGGCCGTGAGCTTCTCCTTGTTAAGGCTCACACCGTTGCCCTTGACGAGCTTGCGCATCTCACTCTTGCTGGGGAAGATCTGCCAACCCTCCTGACAGAAGATATCAACGGCAGGTTGTCCGAGCTGGTCGCGGGAGATCGTATAGTGGGGCACGTCCTTGAATACATCGTTGAGCGTAGCCTCATCAAGCTGCTCCAGCGTCTCGCGGGTAGCCTTGCCGAAGAGTATGTTACTGGCAGCGATAGCCATGTCGAGGTCCTCGCGCGAGTGGACCATTACCGTCACCTCCTCGGCGAGACGACGCTGCAGGGCGCGGCGGCCCGGATCCTGTCTGTGCTCGGCGATGAGCCCCTCGATGGTTTCATGGTCGAGGTCGGTGAAGATGCGGATATAGCGCTCTGCCTCATCGTCAGCCACGTTGAGCCAGAACTGGTAGAACTTGTAAGGTGATGTGCGCTTAGGGTCGAGCCACACGTTGCCACCCTCGGTCTTGCCAAACTTGGTGCCGTCGGCCTTAGTGATAAGTGGGCAAGTGATGGCGAAAGCCTCGCCACCGTTCATGCGGCGGATAAGTTCGGTGCCGGTGGTGATGTTGCCCCATTGGTCGCTACCGCCCATTTGCAAGCGGCAACCTTCGTGCTCGTAGAGGTAGAGGAAGTCGTAGCCCTGAAGGAGCTGGTATGAAAATTCGGTGAACGACATACCGTGGTCGGCATTGGCTGCCAAACGCTTCTTCACAGAGTCCTTGGCCATCATATAGTTGACGGTGAGGTGCTTGCCCACGTCGCGGATAAACTGCAAGAAACTGTAGTTCTTCATCCAGTCGTAGTTGTTGACCAGAATTGCGGCATTAGGAGCACCGCTGTTGAAATCGAGGAATTTTTCGAGTTGCTTACGCAGGCATTCCTGATTGTGGCGAAGTGTAGCCTCGTCGATAAGCACACGCTCTTGGCTCTTCATTGAAGGGTCGCCAATCATACCGGTGGCACCACCGATGAGGGCGATAGGGCGATGGCCTGCACGCTGCAAGTGCTTCAGCATCATGATGCCCACGAGGTGGCCGATATGGAGAGAGTCGGCAGTAGGGTCGATACCCACGTATGCCGATGTCATTTCTTTGTTGAGTTGTTCTTCTGTGCCGGGCATCATATTGTTGATCATCCCGCGCCATTCGAGTTCTTTTACGAAATTAATTTTACCCATCGAAACTTAATTTTCTGTATAGTTGTTTTGTTACTTTATAATTTGCAATTGAAATACAAAGGTACGACTTTTTTCTAAAAGAGTGAAATTTTGCAATTTACATACGAGAAAGCCGTATAAAAATAGCGTCGGAAGTGCCGTCCACATCAATTTCTACACGAGTTTGGTGAGGG
>OHXZ01000719.1_pt1 | contig 10638 bp, 9 predicted proteins | sample 1580021 | NCBI WGS metagenome assembly OHXZ01 (sample SAMEA3882520, study PRJEB24775) | human gut metagenome | biome: human-associated habitat; feature: intestine environment; material: feces | place: Netherlands | collected 2009/2010
ATAGCCCAACTCGTACTTTACGCCGTCGGCCACCACGATGCCGGTGGAATCCTTGCCGATATTGAACATACCGATCTCGCGGCGCTCCAGGAAGTAGTGGGTGCCGAAGTTGGCCCAGATGTCGATGCCCTTGTCGATGGACACGGTCTCGTGCACCGGCATACAGCCCAGCGTGACCATGCGGTCCACATGGCTGTACACAGCAACGACCTCATCGGCCTTGTACAGGCCGGTGATGAGCATCTCGTCCCGCATTTCCTCGGTGGTATAGCGCTTGAAATCCTTCTGGTTGCAGGAATAACGGATATCCATAGCGGACTCCCTCCTGCTCTTAGCGCTGGATACGGCCGGAACCGTCGCCGCCGGCCAGCTTCTCGACCTCGGACACGGTCATCATGTTGTAGTCGCCCTCGATGGAGTGCTTCAGAGCGGAAGCTGCAACTGCGAACTCGACAGCCTCCTGAGTGCTCTTGCCGGTCAGCAGGCTGTAGATCAGGCCGCCGCCGAAGGAGTCACCGCCGCCAACGCGGTCGATGATGTGCAGGTCGTACTTCTTGGAGAAGCAGTACTCGTTGGAAGCAACGTCGTACAGCATAGCGCTCCAGCCGTTGTCGAATGCGCTGTGGCTCTCACGCAGGGTGATAGCGACCTTCTCGAAGTGGAACTTGTCAGCCAGCTGCTTGGCAACGCTCTTGTAGCCCTCAGCGTTCAGCTTGCCGCCGTAGATATCGGTAGCCTCGGCCTCGATGCCGAACACGTCCTTTGCGTCCTCCTCGTTGGAGATGCACACGTCAACATACTGGCACAGATCGGTCATGGCAGCGCGGGCCTGCTCACGGGTCCACAGCTTGCCGCGGTAGTTCAGGTCGCAGCTGATCTTCACGCCGTGAGCCTTAGCAGCCTTGCAGGCCTCGCGGCAGATCTCGACAACATTCTCGCCCAGAGCCGGGGTGATGCCGGTGAAGTGGAACCAATCCACGCCCTCGAAGATCTTATCCCAATCAAAGTCGGAGGGCTGAGCCAGCTGGATGGCGCTGTTGGCACGGTCGTAGATGCAGACGGAACCACGCTGAGAAGCGCCCTTCTCGTTGTAGTAGATGCCCACACGGTCACCGCCGCGGGTGATCATGCTGGTGTCAACGCCGTAGCGGCGCAGGCTGTTGACAGCGGCCTGACCGATGGCGTGTGCGGGCAGCTTAGTGACGAAAGCTGCGTCCAGGCCGTAGTTGGCCAGAGAAACAGCAACGTTGGCCTCGCCGCCGCCGAAGGTGAACTCCAGGCTGTTAGCCTGAACGAAACGCTCGTAGTTGAAGGGCTGCAGACGGACCATCAGCTCGCCAAAAGTAACAACTCTCATTGGTATTCTCCTTTAATTTACAGGTGGTTTTAAAATCATCCTGCTGCACCGCTTCCCCGGGGCAGCAGGGTTTTTACGAAACAGGGATGGGCTTAGGCCTGGACCAGGTGGAAGGCAAAGCCAGCGATCTCGTCTGCAAAGTAGCAGGCGATGGTCTTGCCGTTCTTCACGTTCTTGCTGTCCAGATCGAACTTCACGCCGCGCTGAGACAGGTGGTAGATGGCGCGGTCCACGTTGTTGCAGCCGATGGCGATGTGGCCATTGGTGCCGCGGCCGGGCTTCTTCATGATCTCGAACTCCTTGTTGCCCACAAAGATGCTGGAGTTGCCGGGAGCGACCTTCATGTTCAGCAGGCTGCCGATGAGGTTTGCCATCTTCATGGCCTCTTCCTCGTTCTCGGTGTTGATGCCAACGTGCATCAGCTTCAGGCCCAGCATGGTGTCAACAGCTTCCTTGCTCTGAGCAGTGATCTTAGCCCAGTCGTGAGCCTTGATCACGTCGCTCTTGCACATCCAGGTGCCGCCGACAGCAAAGATCTGGTCGTAGCCCAGATAATCGTTGACGTTCTTGGCGTTGACACCGCCGGTGCACATCCAGCGAGCGCCCTTCAGGGCAGCGCCGATGTTCTTCAGCATACCGACACCGCCGTTTGCCTCAGCGGGGAAGAACTTCAGGGCCTCGCAGCCCATGTTCATAGCCTGCTGCATCTCGCCTGCAGAGCAGGTGCCGGGCATCATGATGCCGCCCTTGTCGATGACGTGCTTGCAGACCTCGGGGTCGAAGCCGGGAGCAACGATGAAGGAAGCACCGGCAGCCATAGCACGGTCAGCCTGGTCAACGGTCAGCACAGTGCCGGCGCCCAGCAGCATATTGGGCAGTTCTTCGTGAATCTTCTTGATGCACTCTTCAGCACATGCGGTGCGGAAGGTGACCTCAGCAGCCGGCAGGCCGCCATCCATCAAAGCCTTGCACAGAGGAATAGCCTCGTCCACGCTGTTGAAAGCGATAACGGGGATGATACCAATTTCGTAAACGCGCTCAAGGACAGAATTCATAACGCATTCTCCTTACATTAACAAAGTTTACATCAGTTGTGAAGCGGTTCCTTATGGTGGAACACCGTTCCGCAATTTGTTGAGTTTATTATACAAATTTTGCGCCGCGCCGTCAATCGGTCAATTTTACCAGTCAGAGCGGGGCCTTTTTTTGGCAATATTGAGGGGGTTCCGCCTTGTGGGATGCTACTTGCGAAAAACGCCGTTTGCTGGTATACTTAATTCCACAATGCGGAACAATTCCGGCCCGATGGGAGCAGAACCGGGCAAAGTTATAAATTATGAATTTTTTGTTAATTTTTGCGGAGGATGCGTTATGGAGGACCAAACCGTAAAAAATCCTGATAAGGGCGGTGTGCAGAGCGTTGCGCGCATTTTTGAGCTGATCGAAGTGCTGGCCGCCCACCCGGCCGGAGCCAGTTTGCAGCGCCTGGCGGAAGACGCTCACCTGGCCAAAAGCACAACCCACCGCCTGTTGGGAAGCCTGGTCAGCCTGGGATATGCCGCGCAGGACGGCGAAACCGGCAAGTACCGCCTGACCTTAAAGATGTTTGAAATTTCTTCCGGCATCGTCAACAGCATGGATGTGATGAGCGTTGCCAAGGTACACCTGGAACGCCTGGCCCAGCGCACCGGCGAAGCGGTGCACCTGGTCATCCGCGATGCACAGGATATCGTGTACATATATAAAACGGAAAGCGGCCCCATGCGGATGTCCAGCCGGGTGGGGCTGCGCAGCCCGCTGTACTGTACCGGTGTGGGCAAAGCCATCCTGGCTACCCTGACCGAAGAAGAGGTGGAGGATGTGTGGCGGCACAGCAACCCGCAAAAGCTGACGGGCCGCACTGTGACCGACTTGCCTGCTTTGTGCGCCCAGCTGAACGAGGTGCGCGCCTGCGGCTATGCCATTGACGATGAGGAAAACGAGCTTGGCATCCGCTGCGTGGCGCTGGCCATACCCGGCCCCGGCGGCAAGGCGGACAGCGCGTTCTCTATCAGCGGCCTTGCTCCCTACATGACGCCGGAGCGCATCCGGCGCATTGCTGCCCTTGCGCTGGAAACCCGCGCCGACATCCTGCGCGACCTTGGGGTGCAGGGTGTGTGAAGACATGGCCGACATGAGCTTGTGAGGGCAACTCGGAATTTTTGGAGGAAGTAAGTATGTTAAACAACAAAGGGTTCAACTTTTGGGCTGGTGATTATGACAAAACTGTTGGCATTTCTGATGAGGAAAACACATACCCTTTTGCCGGTTATAAAAAGGTACTTTGGTTCATTTTTCAGACTATAATGCGAGCCGGAAATGCCGTTGTGCTGGATATTGGATTCGGAACAGGCACATTAACGACAAAACTATACGAGCGAGGCTGTTCCATTTATGGACAGGATTTTTCATCAAGAATGATTGCATTGGCATCTGAGAAAATGCCAAATGCACAGTTATATCAGGGGGACTTTTCAAAAGGGCTTGTCGAACCATTGCGGAACTTTCGTTATGATTATATTGTTGCGACATACTCTCTGCATCATTTGACGGATGCGCAAAAAAGCAACTTTCTGTTAGACTTGCGTAACTACTTAAAGGAAAACGGTAAAATTATAATCGGTGATGTTGCCTTTGAAACACGAAAGGACTTAGAAGAGTGTAAATTGAAGGCAGGAGACACATGGGATAATGATGAAATCTACTTTGTCATTGAGGAACTGAGAAAAGATTTTCCGGCTCTTTCATTTACGAAAATGTCCGATTGCGCTGGAGTCCTGATTTTGGACTGACAAGTTCCAGTTTGTAGACCAATGCTTAACAGATGTACAACAATAATAGACAAGCCTTGCGTACAGGACTATAATAAAATAAGAGGAAAAGATGACAACAAGGGAATGCGGTAAGGCGGCCGGAACTTCCCGGAAAAGTGGGGAATGGAATGAACCTGATCTTTACAGCCTTTGCCACACTGGAGGGCTACCGCGAGGGCAGCAATGCCAACCTGGGCAGCGAGGTATTCTACCGCTGCATTGTGGTCAGCCTTGTCAGCGCAAAACAGAAAAACCAGAATTGCGATGCAGCCCTTGTGACCAACACCGCTGTGCCGGAACCCTATGCCGCGCAGCTGTCCCAGGCGGGCATCCGTGTAATCGCCTGTCCGTTTGACAACTACCGCTTTGAAGCGGATTTAGACTGGTCCCTGGCGTATTACAAGCTGTGCGCCATGCAGTATCTGCTCGAAACAGAGCATTACGAAAACTACCTGATGCTGGATTCCGATACCTTTACCCAGCGCGGCTATCAGGACATCTGGCGCGAAGCCGCGGAAGCGGTGCTGCTGTATCAGGTGCCCCATGCGGCCAGCCAGCCCATGACGGCCCGCATCTCCCACACCTATGATGAACTTTGGCCGGAGGGCGCTCCCCATGTGCTGACCCACTTTGGCGGCGAGTTCGTGGCGGGCAGCACGGCCCGGCTGCAGGATTTTATGGCCGAATGCCGCAATGTGTTTGACCGGATGCAGCAGACCGGCGTGCGCAGCCAGGACGGCGACGAAGCCATTTTGGATGCTGCGGCCTACCGCAGCCAGCTGGCGGGCAAGCCCGTGCGGGCCGCCAACGCGTATGTGTTCCGGTACTGGCTGGGCGGGCATTTTTATTATGTTTCCACGAACTACTGCTGCGACCCCGTCTGCGTGCTGCACCTGCCCGGCAAGGCGAAAATGCGCCAGCTGACGGTGATCTACCACAAATACACCCGCAGCGGCCGCATGCCGGAAAACCAAACCGTGTGGCGGCTCTGCTGCCTGCCTGCCGCCCGCCCGCCGCTGCTGCGCAGCCTGTGGGTGCGCCTGCGGGCCAAAATCGGCATTTGAATCCACCCATTGACCCCCAAGGAAAGGAACGCTCTATGCAGGAGAAAAAACGTATTCCCCTGAAACGTCTGCACCGCCTGCGCAACGCCCGCAAACAGGCCGCGGAGACCGATGACCTGACCCCCATGATGAAAGCCATCAAGGCGGTGCACAGCGTGACCAGCACCGGCTCTACCCAGCCGGAGGACCTGGAACGCCAGCGTGCCGCCCAGGAGCTGTTTGGCCGTTTGGTTACCCCCAACCTGTTGATCAACACCACGCTCATCACCGTCAACAATGTTTCGGCGGAGTGGGTGCGGATGAACCAGGGGCATGACCGCCGCCATGTGGTGCTATACTGCCATGGCGGCGGCTACACCTGCGGCCAGTTGGGCTATGCCCGCGTGCTGGCCAGCAAACTGGCGCTTTCCACCGGATGCGATGTACTCAGCTTTGAATACCGCCTTGCCCCCGAAGCGCCGTATCCTTCCGCCATTGACGATGCCCTGCGCGTCTGGGACTACCTGATGTATATGGGCATCGGCGCGCGGGATGTGATCGTGGCCGGGGATTCGGCGGGCGGCAACCTGGCGCTGGAACTGGCCCTTGCCGTAAAGGCCCAGGGCCGCAGCCAGCCGTGTGCCCTGGTGCTGATGAGCCCCTGGACCGATATGACGATGCAGGGGGCATCCTATCAGAAATGTGCCGCGCTGGACCCCATGCTGACCCACGACTATATTGATTCCTGCCGCACCGCTTACCGCGGAGCAAACAGCACCCTGGAATGGGAGGACCCCAGTCTTTCGCCGCTGTTTGCGGATTTAAGGGGGCTGCCGCCCACTTTGATCCAGGTGGGAACGAACGAAATATTGAAATCCGATTCTATCAACCTTGCCAAAGCCATGACGGAACAGGAAGTATACGCCGTGCTGGAGGTATACCCCGAATGCTGGCATGTGTTCCAGCAGATGCCGATCCCCCATGCCGCACAGGCCATGGAAAGCATTGGCCGCTTTGTGCAGAAAATTTTGTAACGGCGGAACCCCGCCGGATAGGAGGGCTGCCATTTGCCCGAAACCTGGTATAAAGTCGATAATGTCGCCAAAGTATTTCTGGCGTCCATCAACCGGCGGGACCCGCGGGTGTTCCGCGTCAGCTGCACCCTGAACGAGGATGTGGACCCCGACCGCCTGAATCAGGCCCTGGAACAGACCGCACGGGAAAACCCGCAGTTCCAGGTCACGCTGCACCGTGGGCTGTTCTGGCATTATTTTGAATCCACCAACCTGAAACCGCAGGCGGTGCCGGAAACGCTGGCCCCCTGTGCCATGCTGTACGGCCCGCAGATCAAAAACGAACTGCTGTACCGCGTCAGCTATTACGGCGCGCGCATCAATGTGGAAATGTTCCACGCCATCAGCGATGGCAACGGCGGGATGGTGTTCCTGAAAACGCTGGTGCACAATTATTTGCAGCTGAAAAATCCCGAACTGGCCAATGTTCCCGGAGAAGAGCGCGCCAGCAAGGGCGAATCGGCCCAGGATGCGTTCCGCAAGTACTATACGGCGTCCAAAGCGGCGGAGGAAGACCCGCTGAACCGCAAAAAGTCTTTCCACCTGCATGGCCGCAAACTGCCGTATGACCAGTCCCAGTTTTTTGAAGCCCACCTTTCTGCCGCCCAGGTGCTGGCCAAGACCCGCGCCATGGGGGTAACGATGACCAGCTACCTGGCCGCTGCCCAGATGCTGGCGGCTTATCAGGAAATGCCGGCGCTGGAACGCGGTAAGGTCATCTCGGTCAGCCTGCCGGTCAACCTGCGCAGCTATTACGGAACCGAGACCGCCCGCAACTTTTTCAACTCCATCCGCATCAGCTGGGTATTCCGGGGGGACGAAACGCTGGAAACCCTGGCCAAAGGCTTTGACGCCAAACTGCGGGAAGCCCTGAAGGACGAGCGGGTCAAGGCCCGCATGGACGGCTTTGAAAAGCTGGAACAGATGCCCGGTATCAAACTGGTGCCGCTCTTTATCAAAAACGCGGTGGTCAACCTGTTCAATACGCTGGAAGCCAAAAAAGTTACCCTGACCATCTCCAACATGGGGCGCATCCCACTGCAAAAAGAGCTGCAGCCCTATATCAAAGGCTTTACGGCGTTCTGCAGTTCGACTACCGCGTTCACCACGGTCTGTTCCTATGGGGATGATCTGGTTTTGGGCACCACCTGGGCGTTCCGCAGCACCGAGATGCTGAAAAACTTTTACCGCCGCCTTTCTGCCGAAGGGTTGGATATTACACTGTATGCAACGGAGGTGGATGGAGAATGAAAACCTGTCCCCATTGCCATATCCAGGTTGGCGGCAGCGCACAGTACTGTCCGCTGTGCCAGAACCCCCTTGTCGGCACGCCGGAACCGGACCGCTACCCCAAGGTGGTGCCGCCCGCGCGGCAGACATCGCTGTTTTACCGCATCGCTGCCTTTGTGCTGCTGGGGGCGGCGGTCATCTGCGGCGTGGTGGATTACATCATGATCGAAGGCAGGCATATGCACTGGAGCCTGCTGGTGCTGATCGGCGCGGTGGGGGTGCTGTTGCTGCTGCGCGCACTGCTGCGCCAGGGCCGCAACGCCCCGAAGCTGCTGTTCCAGATTTTGATCGGCACTTCGCTGATCGTGACCTTTGCGGATTATTACGCCGGGTGGAACGGCATTGCCATTGACGCCATTGTGCCGATCTTGTGCAGCGTTACCCTGGTGCTGAACTTCATTTTTGCCTTTGTCAACCGCCGCTTTACCGAGAACGGCCTGGTTTACCTGCTGCTGAACATTGTGGTGGGCGTGGTGCCGTATATCGGCTTAACGCTGCGCCACAGCGTGCGCCCGCCAATGGCCTGGGTCATCTGCCTGGTCATCAGCATGATCACCTTTTTGGGGCTGGTCATCTTCAAGGGCCGCAGCCTGCTGGCAGAGTTTGAAAAACGCCTGCACCTGTAAATCGGAAGTTATAAGAAGTGGAAAAGGAGGACAAGTTAATGATAAAAAAAATAGCCATTGTACCCTATGTAACTAATGGGAGAAATTCACAGGTTGGACATGATGGACATTTTAATATTTTTAAAAAAAAGAGAAGTACTGTATTAAAAGAAAATTTACAGTCTGTAATTAAAGCAAAAAATTGGGAAGCGGAAGTAATTGTTGATGTCAATCACGGAGATTTACAATCGCTGAAACGAGAAGGAGTAAACTTGTTTTTAATTCCAGAAGATATTGCTAGGTATATAGACTACAGCAGTGTTAGTAAGGATGAGTGTTTCAAATTAACACATGATGAATATGAAAGCGGAAATATAGATAGAGTAGTGAAATACATAGAAGAAAATTGAAACATAATCTCTTAGAGGAGCTTATCAAATTCGCGTTTGCGAAACGAAGTGAAGCAATGAAAGCCCCAGTGGGGCTTTCAAGCGACAGAACGGTCTTGCGTCAGCAAGATGGAGGGGCTGCGCCCCGACAAGTTCGCGTTTGTTGAATGAAGTTCAACAATGCACACCCCAGTGGGGTGTGCAAGCGACAGAACGGTCTTGCGATAGCAAGATGGAGGGGCCGCGCCCCGACAAGTTCCCGTTTGCGCTAGCAACAAACATCCCAGTGGGATGTTTGAGCGACAGAACGTTTTTGCGCAAGCAAAATGGCGGAGTTTCACTCCGACAAGTTCGCGTTTGCGAAATGAAGTGAAGCAATGAAAGCCCCAGTGGGGCTTTCAAGCGGCAGAACGGTCTTGCGATAGCAAGATGGCGGAGTTTCACTCCGACAAGTTCGCATTTGCCAAACTGCCCACGCAAACTTGTGTTTGCAAAATGATACCCCGCTTTGCTCCGGCAAAACGGGGCTTTTTGCTGCCGGTTGTGCGCCCAAACTGCCGCAGGCAGGGTCCAAATAGCGCAAAGTGCGGTTTTTGCCCATTGACAAGCGGTTTTAACCGGGCGTATACTTACCATATCTTTGGGCCATGCCGTTTTGCGGCAGGTTCCAAGGGGATCGTTTGTAATATTATAAAGGAGTGCGGAATTATGAAAAACAACAATAGCATCAAGACCGTTGTCGCCGTTGGTATCGGCGCAGCACTGTTCTTTGTGCTGGGGCGTTTTGTGGCAATCCCCAGCCCGGTGCCTAACACCAACATCAGCCTGCAGTATGCAGTGCTGGCCCTGCTGGCCGCTATGTACGGCCCGGTTGCCGGCGGCCTGATCGGCTTCATCGGCCATGCTCTGATCGACCTGTCCTGGGGCGGCATCCCGTGGTGGAGCTGGGTCATCACCTCCGCCTTTGTCGGCGTTGTGGTGGGCCTATTCACCAAAAAGCTGCATGTTGAGGAAGGCGACTTTAACAAAAAGAAGGTTGGCGTGTTTGCGCTGGCCAACGTGATCGCCAACCTGATCGGCTGGATCGTGGTTGCTCCCGTGCTGGACATCCTGATTTATGCGGAGCCTGCCAAAAAGGTGTTTGCACAGGGCGTGTTTGCCGGCATTTCCAACAGCATTACTGCTGTGGTCGTGGGCGGCCTGCTGGTGCTGGCTTACACCAAGACCATTGCCAAGAAAGGCTCTTTGGATAAAGAATAATTGCTATCGCAAAGCCTTCCCGTGGCCTTTGGTTTGCGGAAAGGCTTTTTTGTTTGCTGCTTTGCCGTTGGGAAAGGCGGCACCGGAATATCTTGCTTTGAGGTACCATGCCCATGTCTGAACAGACAAACCCCATTATTTCATTCAAAAACTTCTCCTTCCAGTATCGTGCGCAGAAAAAGCCGACGCTGCATGATATCAACCTGGATATCTACCCCGGTGAGCGTGTGCTGATCGCCGGGCCTTCCGGCAGCGGCAAAAGCACGCTGGCGGCTTGCATCAACGGGCTGAACCCGTTTTCCAACCCCGGCGAATGCACCGGCAGCCTGACGGTAGACGGCGTGGATGCGCCCAACAGCAGCATTTTTGAGCTTTCGGCCCATGTGGGCACCGTGCTGCAGGACCCGGACGGCCAGTTTATCGGCCTGACGGTGGGCGAGGACATTGCCTTTGCGCTGGAAAACAGCTGCGTTCCCCAAAAGGAAATGCACGAGATCACCCGCCATGCCGCAGAGCTGGTGGGCATTGAAAAACGCCTGGACCATGCCCCGCATGAGCTTTCCGGCGGGCAGAAGCAGCGCGTCAGCCTGGCGGGCGTTATGGTGGATCAGGTTAAAATTTTGATGTTTGATGAACCCCTTGCCAGCCTGGACCCTGCCACCGGCAAGCAAGCCATTGAGCTGATCGATGAGATCCAGCACAAGACCGATACCACCGTGCTGATCATTGAGCACCGGCTGGAGGATGTGCTGTGGCGCAATGTGGACCG
>OHXZ01000720.1_pt1 | contig 10637 bp, 10 predicted proteins | sample 1580021 | NCBI WGS metagenome assembly OHXZ01 (sample SAMEA3882520, study PRJEB24775) | human gut metagenome | biome: human-associated habitat; feature: intestine environment; material: feces | place: Netherlands | collected 2009/2010
GAAAGAGGAACTGAAGAAATATGAAGATACTGATCGTAAGTGATACCCATAAAAAGAACGAGAATTATTTCAAAGTGCTGGAAATGCATCATCCGGATATGGTGATCCACTGCGGTGATGCGGAGGGGAGTGAGTATGCCCTGTCTGCTGCTGCAAAATGCCCGGTATATATTGTGCTGGGGAATAACGATTTTTTTTCGGATCTTCCCAGAGAGATCACCCTGGATATCGGACCCTATAAGGTATGGGTGACTCATGGACATAATTATTATGTCTCCATGGGGAATGAGACGATCAAAAAAGAAGCCATTGATCGTGGTGTGGATATTGTATTGTATGGACATACACACCGCCCGGTGATCGATATCGATGACAATATCATCGCGGTGAATCCCGGAAGCCTGTCTTATCCAAGACAGGAAGGACGTCAGCCGTCTTATGCCATTATGGAGATCGATAGAGAGGAAAAAGTACATTTTACCATTGCATATCTGCGATAATGGTTCCGGTGTAAAACACGTAGTACAGACGTAGGAGTTCTGCAACTTTTCTCTTGACAGATAGAAAAAAACTAGGTTATAATTACACCTGCGTTGTCGGAGGTTCCGATGTGACGCAGCCTCGGGGTGTGGCTCAGCTTGGCTAGAGCACCTGGTTTGGGACCAGGGGGTCGCAGGTTCGAATCCTGTCACCCCGATGCGTAACTTGAGTTTTGTGTTTATTTTTCAAAAAATTAGGACAAAACTGTTGACAAATGATGTCGGATAAGTTACAATATGCTTCGTCGGTTTGCTAATGCAGATGACTGACAGATATGTGTTCGTAGCTCAGCTGGATAGAGCAACGGCCTTCTAAGCCGTGGGTCGGGGGTTCGAATCCCTTCGAGCACGTTATGGTGGGTATAGCGCAGTTGGTTAGCGCGCCAGATTGTGGCTCTGGAGGCCCAGGGTTCGAATCCCTGTATCCACCCTTGATGCGATAAGTTCAGCATCTGAAAAAATGATGGGCTATCGCCAAGCGGTAAGGCACAGGACTTTGACTCCTGCATTCGCTGGTTCGAATCCAGCTAGCCCAGGTCTTACAAATTAAATATGGGGTATTAGCTCAGTTGGCAGAGCACTTGACTTTTAATCAAGTTGTCCGGGGTTCGAATCCCCGATGCCTCAGTAACATGGACTTACTACAGTTTTGTGGTAAGTCTTTTTACATTTATTTTACCGAGTTTTTTCCAAAGCATGATAGTAACGTTTTTTCGGGCATACTATACTGAGATGTGAAAAGAAAATGAGGAAAGAGAGGGAAAAACGAGCCATCTACTTATGCACATGATTGCTTTGGAAAAGCAGTTTACAACCAGTTACCAAAAGAGATACCAAAAGAGATCAAAGCATATGGTTCGCTTTATATGGCGGGACTGCATGGACCGGACATCCTGTTTTATTATAAGCCTCTGCGGGCAAATGCAGTCAATCAGATCGGATTCGGAATGCATGCCAGACCGGCGGCAGAATTCTTTGAACAGGCATGGAAGAAGGGAAAGGAGCTGTCGGCAAACCGTGGCGGATTTGCCTATCTGTATGGCTTCATCTGTCATTTTGCGTTAGACCACAGCTGTCATGGATATATTGAGGAAAAGATCCAAAAGAGCGGAGTGACGATTCATTACCTTTCAGCTTCAGCGGAGTGGCAGTTTTTACGGGAGAGGGAAAACTTCAGCTTTTCCGATGTTAGGAAGAAAACCTCTATAGAATTTGAATCAATAATATGGTAAAATGCATCCAAAACAAAGACAGGAGAGCAGCTATGACAGAAAAAGAAAAAATGTTAGCAGGCATGGTCTATGAAGCCGTTTTGGATGAAGATTTAAAAGAGGACCGGTTAAAGTGCAAGGATCTGTGTTTTACAGCAAACCAGCTTCCACCATCTAAGATCAAAGAGCAGAGTGAGATATTTGCATCACTTTTTGCAAAAGCGGGAGAGGACTTTTATATTACCACGCCGTTCTGGTGCGATTATGGATATAATATTGAAATTGGAAAAAATTTCTACAGCAATCACAACTGTGTCATTTTAGACTGTGCAAAAGTAACATTCGGTGACAATGTATTTGTAGGACCAAATTGCTGCTTTGCAACGGCAGAGCATCCGTTGGATGAAACAGAGCGTAACCGCGGACTGGAGACAGCCAGACCGATTCAGGTGGGCAACAGTGTGTGGTTTGGTGCAGGTGTTACGGTCCTGCCGGGCGTTACGATCGGAGATAATGTAGTGATCGGTGCGGGAAGTATCGTGACGAAAGATATTCCATCGAATGTGGTCGCAGTGGGAAATCCGGCGCGTGTCATCCGGAGTCTGGAAAACAGTGGTCTGTATCGGATCGTACCATTAAAAGAAGTATATGCAAAAGACATCTGCGGTTGGAAATATGAAGGAGAATATTCCGTGTACAGTTATTCTTCCTGGGAAATGGCGATCAGAAATCACTGGGAGATCGCGGATGCGAAAGTACGCGGGCAGGAGTACCGCGGAGTGCTAAATAAAGCAGGAGAACTGACAGGCTATTTTAAGATGCATCAGGATGAAAACGGCGAGGTTGAGATAGGACTTGGAATGCGGCCGGAAGAGTGCGGTCAGGGCAAAGGGGCAGACTTTGTAAAAACCATTACGGATTATGTAAAAAAACAGTATCCGGAAAGCCTTGTCTATCTGGAAGTTCGCCTATTTAATCAAAGAGCCGTGAAGTGTTATGAAAAAGCAGGCTATCAGGTGGTCTGTGAACATGACAGCATCAAACCATGGGGAACTTTCTGGTATAAAAGAATGGAGTTAAAAAAGGAGGATTAAAGTTCCTTTAAAATGCTTCGGATGATATCCTGTCTGGTTACAATGCCGATGAAAAAGTTACGGTCATCCACGACGGGGATAAAGTTCTGGTTCATGGAGCGCTCTAATAACTCATCCATGGAAACATCGATTTTAACGGCAGGGTTAAAGTCCTTGCGTAGAATGTCGCTGACCTGATAATTTTCCTGTACCCGTAAGTCGTTGTTGCGGTATTCTAAGATATGCCAGAGAAAATCGCCTTCACTGACACTTCCGACATAGCTGCCATCCTTAGAAAGCACCGGAATGGCAGAATAACCGTGGGCATGCATTTTTTCAATACCCTGACGGAGTGTGTTGGTGTCATAGACAAAAGCGACTTCGGATTTATTTTTTAATAACATTAATACGTTCATTGATTGTTCCCCCATAAAATACATATTGACGTTCCTAGTGTATGGCATTTTCTGACATTTTTCAACTGCCTTGCAGCAGTTATAAGAAACTTTTAAGGAAGTTTAGAGTTGGTTTAGAATTACGAAAAGAATTGACAAGGAGTTCAGAATCCATTAGAATAGGAAAACGGATATGTTAAGCGGGCATGGCGGAATTGGCAGACGCGCTAGATTTAGGTTCTAGTGGGAGACCGTGCAGGTTCAAGTCCTGTTGCCCGTATTCAATGATGACAAAAGAGGGTTTCCTGAAGTATTTCAGGAAGCCCTCTTTGTGTATAAAAAACCAAAAATCATGCATGAATATGAATTTCATGGAATATGCCCAAATTTATTGACAAACTGGCGGTCAAAATGATAAAATACAACAAAACTATGAGTTAAAAAATAGATTATATTTTGGGGTGCGATGAAGCGGGAAAGGTCTCGCCCTTTTTTTATTTCGGGGTAATACTTTGCCATAGTAAAATGGAAAAGTACACACCTGTCAGGAAATAGGATTCTGCCGCACAAAAATGAGAGGAAATGCTCAGATAAAATATGATCTGGAAACAAGGAGTGAAATCAATGAAAGAATATATTGTCAAACGAGTGTTTCTTGCCGTCGTGACGATATTCGTAATCAGTGCGATTACGTTTTTTGCGATGAACCTGATACCGGGTGGACCGTTCAATACGGAAAAAGCATTAAGCCCGGCAGTTCAAAAAACTTTAGAGGAACGTTACAATCTGGATAAACCGGTGTATGTTCAGTTTGGTCTGTATCTGAAAAATCTGGTACATGGCGACTGGGGCGTAAGCTTAAAGAGCGGACGTGACATCTGGACAGATATGTGGGCAAAGTTCCAGATATCAGCAAAATTAGGAGGTATGGCAGCGATTGTCGCAATCATCGTGGGAATTGTGTTAGGAAGTGTTGCGGCACTGAACCGAAATAAATGGCCCGACCGTGTCATTATTTTCTTTACGACACTGGCAACGGCAATGCCGTCCTTCGTACTGGCAACTCTGCTGCTGTTAGTATTCTGTTTACAATTAGAATGGGTTCCGGTCTGGTCATCCAGTGATCCGAATTATGTGCTGCCTGTCATAGCGTTGAGCCTTTATCCAATGGCATATATCACAAGATTGACAAAAACAAGTATGTTAGATGCATTGAATCAGGATTATGTGCGTACAGCAAGAGCGAAAGGTGTAAGTACAAGAAGAGTGATCTTCAAACATGCACTTCGTAATGCATTGATCCCGGTCGTTACATATGTAGGACCAATGGTAGCCTATATCTTAGTAGGTTCCATGGTAGTAGAGAATATCTTTACCATCGGTGGTCTTGGAACAGCGTTTGTAACAAGTATTACAAACCGTGACTATACGATGATCATGGCAACGACAATTTTCTTAGCGGTTCTCATGGTAATTGCAAACCTGCTTACGGATATTGCTTATAAGATTATCGACCCGCGTATCACATTTGAATAAGAGAGGATAGAGATTTATGCAGAACGAAAATGGAAGTCCGAAAAAGAGTCTGTTGTCCGCTCAGGTCGATTTATCAAAATTTGACAGTTCCTATTTCAGAGCGGCTACGGAAGAGGAAAAAAAGCAACAGGATGTTATGAGTGAATCCACAACATTCTTTAAAGATGGTATCAGACGTTTAAAAAAGAACCCGTTGGCAATGGGAAGTCTGGTAGTGCTGATCTTAATATTGTTAATTATTATCATAGCACCACACATTGTGCCTTACAGCTATGATCAGATTATAACGGTAAACGGTGTCCGTGATAAGAGTGCGAAGAATCTTGGTATGATGGAATACTCCCCAAGAGAACTCCAGTATATGGAAGAAACCGGTGAAAAATTATTCCCGCATATCTTTGGTACAGACAGTCTGTGCCGTGATTACTTTATCCGTGTTATTTACGGAACAAGAGTCAGCCTTGCAGTAGGTCTGGTAGCATCGATCATGGTATTGATCATCGGACTGCTATATGGTGCGATCGCAGGATACTGTGGTGGAAAAGTCGATATGGTAATGATGCGTATCGTCGATGTCATCTATTCCCTGCCGGATATGTTGATGATCATCTTACTTTCCGTTGTATTGAACGTAACGCTGGCACCGGCAATTGAAGGTACGGCACTTTCAAAACTGGGAACGAATATGATCTCCATATTTATCGTATTCGGACTGCTCTACTGGGTAGGTATGGCACGTCTTGTCAGAGGACAGGTGCTTTCCATAAAAAGCAGTGAGTATGTATTAGCAGCAAGATGTATCGGAACAAAAGGAAGTAAAATCTTAAGCAGACATATCATTCCGAACTGTCTGTCTGTTATCATTATTACAACGGCACTTCAGATCCCATCTGCAATCTTTACAGAGAGTTATCTGAGTTTCTTAGGACTGGGTGTTGCAGCTCCGCTGACATCGTTAGGAAGTCTTGCAAATACAGCCAGAGCAGGAATGCAGTCCTATCCGTCCAAACTGGTTATCCCGGCAGTCACGATCTGTCTGATCGTACTGGCATTTAACCTTTTAGGTGATGGATTAAGAGATGCGTTTGATTCAAAATTAAAGTAAGGAGATGCAGAGATGAGCGAAGAAGTAAAGAATACAGATTATGTGCTGAAAGTCGAAAATCTCCATACATGTTTCCATACAGAGTCAGGAGATGTCAATGCCGTAAACGGATTGTCCATGACCTTAGAAGCAGGAAAGACGTTAGGAATCGTTGGAGAGTCCGGTTCAGGAAAATCCGTAACCGCATATTCTATCATGCAGATTTTAGCAGAGACAGGAGAGATTACGGAAGGTTCCGTGAAATATAAGGGTGAGGATATTACAAAGTGGAGTGAAAGAGAACTGCATAATTTCCGCGGTTCTAAGTGTTCTATTATTTTCCAGGACCCGATGACCAGTCTGAACCCTGTATTTACTGTAGGAAATCAGTTGTGTGAGGCAATTCTGCTTCATACGGATAAAAATAAAAAAGAAGCAAAAGAAAGAGCGATCGAAATGCTCACACTCGTAGGAGTGAATGAGCCGGAAAGCCGTATGAAACAATATCCGCATGAGTTATCCGGTGGTATGCGTCAGCGTGTGATGATCGCAATGGCATTAGCCTGTGAGCCGGATATTCTGATCGCAGATGAACCGACCACAGCACTTGACGTAACCATTCAGGCACAGATATTAGAACTGATGCAGGATTTACAGAAAAAACTTGGAATGGCGATCATCATGGTAACACATGACCTCGGTGTCATCGCAAGTATGTGTGATGAGATCATCGTTATGTATGGTGGTCGTGTCTGTGAACGTGGAACGGCAGATGATATTTTCTATCGTCCATGTCATGAGTACACCAAGGGACTGTTACGTTCCATTCCGAGAAAAGACAACATGAATGAACGATTGGTTCCGATTGGCGGTACGCCGATCAACCTTTTAAATATGCCGAAAGGCTGTGCATTCTGCCCGCGTTGTGAGGCAGCAATGAAGATCTGTTTAGATGAAGTACCACAGGAGATTCGCATGAGTGACACACATTTGGCGAGCTGCTGGATGAATGTAAAGAAAATGTATGAAGCACAGGAGGAAAATAAGAATGAGTGAGGAAAAGAATCTGCTGGAAGTCAGCCACTTAAAACAGTATTTTCCGGTGCGTAAAGGATTTCACACCATTCCGTTAAAGGCAGTGGATGATATTTCATTTGCCATCAAGCCGGGAGAGACTCTTGGATTAGTCGGTGAGTCAGGATGTGGAAAAACCACAGTAGGACGTACACTGCTCCGTCTGTATCAGCCGACAGCAGGACGTATCGTTTTTGATGGAGATGTTCTGTTCGACAGCGGAGAGCAGTACGATGAAGAAGGAAAGATTATTGTTGATGCAAATGGAAAACCGGTAAAAAATAAGAGCATTGATGTAGATATGCTTCCATACCGAAAGAAAATGCAGATGGTATTTCAGGACCCATATTCTTCCCTGAATCCGCGAATGACCGTAGAGGACATTATCGGAGAACCGCTGGATGTACATAAACTGTATAGCAGCCGTGCAGAGCGAAGAGACAGAATTTTGGAATTGATGGGATATGTAGGATTGAATGCAGAACATGCAACACGTTATGCACATGAGTTTTCCGGTGGACAGAGGCAGCGTATCGGAATCGCAAGAGCATTAGCAGTAAGACCGAAATTTATCGTCTGTGATGAGCCGGTATCAGCATTGGATGTATCCATTCAGGCACAGGTTGTCAACATGTTTGAAGATTTACAGAAAAAATTTGGCATGGCATACCTGTTTATTGCACATGACTTGTTGATTGTTCAGCATATTTCTGATAGAATTGCAGTAATGTATCTTGGAAAAATGATGGAGATCGCTCCTTCCGATGAGCTGAATAACCATCCGCTCCATCCGTATACACTGAGCCTGCTTTCCGCAGTTCCGATCCCGGATCCGGAAACTGCAAGAAAAAGCCATCGTATCGTATTAGAGGGTGACGTTCCAAGTCCATTGAATATGCCAAGCGGATGTCCGTTCCGTACCAGATGTGCGTATGCAACAGAGCAGTGTGCAAAGGAGATGCCACCGTTAACAGACCGAGGCGGAGAGCATTTTGTGGCATGCTGGAATAAATAATCTGAGCAGGGTTTCTATCTCCACAGTGGAGTGAAACATAAAAAGAAAACAGGAGGGAAAAATTAGAAATGAAAAAAAGACTTATTTCTACCTTATTGGTGGCAGCCATGGCAGTCAGCCTCGTAGCATGTGGCGGCGGCGACAAAAAGGATGCAGCCAAGAAATCTGATTCAGAGTCTAAAAAGAGCACAAACACAGATGTGTTAAACATCAACTTAGCTTCTGAACCAGCGTACCTTGACCCGGCATTAAACAGTTCTGTAGATGGCGGATGTTTAGCAGTGAACTCTTTCGTAGGTCTTTATACCTATGACAAAGACGGAAAATTAGTACCGGCATTATCTGACGGTGAGCCGGAGATTTCCGAAGACAAGACAACTTATACATTTAAGCTGATCAAGTCTAAATGGAGTGACGGAAGCGAGCTGACAGCAAAAGATTTCGCATACAGCTGGAATCGTGCAGCAGCAGAAGCAACAGCAGCAGATTATTCTTATCTGTTCGATGTAATTGACAAAAATGATGATGGTACATTAAAGGTTACAGCTGATGACGATTATACATTAACCGTACAGCTTGCAAGTCCATGTGCATACTTCTTGGATTTATGTGCATTCCCTACATTCATGCCGGTACCACAGGCATCTGTAGAGGCTGCTGACAAAGATGGTTCTAATCCTGGAGCTTGGGCTCAGGAAGCAGGATTTGTCTGCAACGGTGCATACACCTTAGACAAATGGAGCCACAACGAGAGCATGGTATATGTTAAAAATGATAACTACTACGATGCAAAGAATGTAACCATGAAAGAGCTTCACTTCATGTTAAGTGATGATATGACAGCAGTATATGCTGCATACAACAGCGGTGACTTAGATTTCATCGATGAAGTTCCTACTGATGAGATCGCAAAAGCAAAAGAGAGCGATGAGTTCCATGTAATCGATACTCTTGGAACATACTATGTAGCATTCAACGTAAACAGCGAAATGTTCAAAGACAAGACTCCGGAGCAGGCAGCTAAGATGCGTGAAGCAATGAGCCTTATGATCGATCGTAAATACATCGTTGAGACTGTAGCTCAGACAGATCAGAAACTGGCTAACTCTTTCATCCCGGCACTTGTATCTGACGGAAACGGCGGAAAATTCAAGAAAGACGGATATTTCGATGCAGAGAAGACAGGCGCAGACAACGCAAAAGAAGCGATCAAGCTTTTAGAGGACTGCGGATATACATTTAAAGACAATGGAGACGGATCTTACAAGATTTCTCCTGCACTTACAGTAAACTACATCCTGAATACAATGGACAGCCATCAGAAGATCGCTGAGGCAATCCAGCAGGATTTAGCAGTAATCGGTATCGACACGAAGATTTCTTCTGAGGACTGGAACGTATTCTTAGAGGATCGTAAACAGGGTAAATATGACGTTGCCCGTGAAGGTTGGTTATTAGACTATGATGATCCGATCAACATGCTTGAGATCTTTACAACAGATTCCGGAAACAATGACCCACAGTTTGGTAAAGATGTAAAATCCTGGGCTCCACAGAACTGGGATAAATATGATGAGCTGATCAAACAGATCCGTGTAGAGACAGATTCTGATAAACGTATTGATCTGATGCATCAGGCAGAGGATATGTTAATGGATACATGGGCAGTTGTACCACTTTATGAATACAACGATATGTACATGGAAAAATCTAACGTATCCGGCGATTATGCCAACCTCTTTGGTATGAAGTACTTCCTGTACACAACAAAGAAATAATAGTAGTCGTGTGACGATAAGGAAAAGGACTTTGGGAGAATTCCCGAAGTCCTTTTTGTATGGGATAGGGTGTTGGAAGAATAGCTGAATCATTGTGGGAAATTGCCCAAATGAATATTTCAGGTTTCCTTGTGCAGCTTGTTCGACCAATCTATCTCGAAAATACAATTTTGGCAGCTGGAACGTAATAGGAAATAATATCAAAAAATCTCCCGTTACATAAAAAGGACTATAAATCTACTGTTTGATATCAGAAACAGCAAAATCTATAGTCCTCTTCTTGAGACAAGTTTATTCCGATGTCTATTCTAAGACATTTTCACGTTTTTAGCAAGCCTCTATTTCTTTTATATTGCACCCGTTCCCCTCTAGGAGATATGTGTCATAGCTTTCACAATGCGGGCACTGTTTTCCGTATTTTACGGTTTGATAGGTTTTTCCACAGTTCTCACAAATGGTTACCGCCGGAGTAATCTCTATCTTCAGTTCCGAATTCTTCATGATATCTTCTTTTTTCCGGTAATATGCCCAACAGTCGGTCATATATTCCGGCACGATACCACTGACCTCACCGACTTCGATGGTGATCCCCCCGATTTCGGTAAGCTGATTCTCTTCTGCAAGAGATTTCAAGGTCTTTGCCATATGAACTAAAATTCCAAGTTCGTGCATACTGTACCTCTATTTATTCTTGTTACCACTGAAAGTAATCTTGATCTTACGTTTCAGAGCATATGGAAGAACCGCTTTCATCTTATCTTCGGATTTCCACATGTTGCTGCACTCCGGTAATTCACGATTTAAGTGGATTGCATCAAATTCACACTGTACGGTACACAGACCACATCCGATACACTTATTCGGATCTACTACAGATGCTCCACAGCCTAAACAACGTGCTGCCTCTGTCTTGATCTGCTCCTCAGTAAAGG
>OHXZ01000722.1_pt1 | contig 10632 bp, 6 predicted proteins | sample 1580021 | NCBI WGS metagenome assembly OHXZ01 (sample SAMEA3882520, study PRJEB24775) | human gut metagenome | biome: human-associated habitat; feature: intestine environment; material: feces | place: Netherlands | collected 2009/2010
GCAAAGCCGCCGTTATCACGTTGCATTTGCAGCAAACGGGAAATGCCGATATCGACCGATGCACGGCGTTTCTCATCACTGTCGCCTTTGATGCCCAACGCCTGCAGTTGGGCTGCATTGGTATAAAGTGACGGGAACAGGCCGCTGGCGGTTTGCTCGAGACAGCCGTACGGATACGCTTTTAACTCTTTGATATAACGTGCGATGTTCAGCGGTGGTTTGCCACTCAACAACAATTGCCCTTCCAGCGTAACAGGCGAGAAGTTTTGCAATCCATCAGCCGGGAGCGCCCAGGTTTCACCAGGCTGTAACGCCGTACCGTAATTGACCGTTTGTGCCGGGAATGCCGGACGGACGCCGATTTTCCACTGCTTATGCTGATCGGCAACGGTTTCCCCCGGTAACGCTAACCCGCTAATGGTGGCCTGAATGTCTCCATCGCCATAACCCGGCAATGCACGCACCGGGATAAACAGCGTAGTACGCACCCCTGGCGCTAATTCAACAGGTGCGGGGGAATTACTCACCAGTTCAAGCAAGCCACTGGCGGTCAGAGCAACATTAAGTTTTTGCGGTTTATCGGTAAGATTAGTGATATCCAGCGTCAGGCGCGAGGTATCGCCACTCGCCATAAAGCGCGGCATGTTCAGTTCAGCAATCACCGGTGCGGCAACAATCACTTTGCTTTCGTTGCTTCCGAAGTCATCTGCCGTCCAGGCTTGCGCCATGACGCGCAATTCACCGTTAAAATCGCCAATTGGCAGTGTAACCGAGCCTTCGCCCTGTTCATTGAGCGTTACCGGCAGCGCCTGCTGCGCGACAATATTGACGTGATTGACCGGCGGTTTACCACCACGTTTCAGCTCATCACCATCGCCACCAAAACGCAGAGCTGCCAGACGCCCCTGACCTTCAATGACCTGACCGTAAATATCGTAAATGTCTGCGCCATAGCGTTTCTGACCAAAGAACGCCTGCCACGGATCTGGCGTGACGTAATCAGTAATATTCAGCACACCGCTATCAACCGCAGACACCAGCACATTCACCTGTTTTGGCATCTCACCATTTTTATTGCTGGCTTTAATTTTCACGGTTAATGGCTGATTGGGGCGCATTTTGGTGGGGGTTTCCAGCGCCAGATCGAGGCGACGGTTTTCATCACCAAGCGGCAGATGCAACACCCCAACCGCGCGTTTTGGCGTCGCGGAGCGAGATTTATCGCCAGGACGTACCACCAGCGTACTTAAATACAGATCATGACGATTCCAGGTTTTATCGACCGGAATCGTCAGATCCAGCCCTTGAGCCGGAACATCAATCTCTTGCCACCACAGCGGCCCTTCACTGGACTCGACCATCGCATAACCTTTACCCGCCGTTGGCGCGGCAATATGCAACTTAATGGTATCGCCAGGGCAATAGCTGGCTTTATCCAGTTTCAGCGTGACACGGTCGGGTCGCACTGCACCACCCCCGTCGCTGTTATCCTGCCAGCTATAACCAGCCCAGAAACGCACACTACTGACCGCTTCATTCGGCGCTTTAACTTCCAGACGATAAGCGCCCCACTCTACCGGGAAACTGACCTTACCGGTTTCGTCCGCTTTCAGATCCAGAGTTTGTTCATTTTCGATCAGATCTTTTTGATCAAACTGTGACTGCCAGCCTTCATATTCCGACCAGTTCCAGTAGTAATCGCGGCGTTCGCGAATCAGGCGCACCTGCAAGCCCGACACGGCTTTTTTCACGCCTTGCGCATCGCTATAAACGATGTCAAAAGCGGCGTTACTGCCTTCATCAACAATGGGCTGTTTCACCGTGCTGTCGGTGCGATAATCGTAAACCGATTTCGAGGCGAACTGCGGACGGATCCCCGGCAATGCATCGGCAGGCCAGATAGCCTGCTCAGCACGGCGCGTCACCGGGCGACCGCCCGATTCCAGCAAACTACCCTGGAAAATAACCTGTAATGGGGAATGCGTTTCCTTCCACTGGCTTTCTGTAGAAACTTCGCCGCGCCCTTTATCATCCAGCGTCAACTGAACTTCATCCAGCGTGCGGGAAAGATTTTCGGCAGCTATATCGCCGAATTCAAAACCAGGTAAGGCTGATACAGCTTCACGCAGTGGGCGCAGGAAAAGTTGCCCTTGCAAAGTATTACCATTAGCAGGTGCGCCATACAGGTAGTACCCCACCACGGAGAATTTCACTTCATCTTTCGGCGTTAGCGGGGTTTTCTCACCGGTCAGATTCAGCGCCATACGCTCTGGCATAAAATCTTCGACGTGGAAATCCCACATCCGATACTGGTTATCGCCCGTGTTAGCGCGAATATGCCACATACCGGTTGCCGCATTGCTATCGAGTGGCCAGGTAAAGTGGTAGAGGCCATTCTCCGGCTGACTAACGACGCTCCTGAGTACCTGCCCGTCGGGTTTAATCACGTCTAACTTGATGGGTTGATCGGGCAATGCTTTACCGTCTGCATCACGCAGCAAACCATTGAGGATGACCGTTTCACCCGGGCGATAAAGATCGCGCGGGCCAAACATGAAAAACTGTTTGCTATAGCCCGGCGCGCCAGCAATGTTAAATTCCGCTAAGTCCAGCGCCGGGAGTTTTAAATCGAGCAGCGTTGTCCGACCGTTTTTACGCGCCAGCAGTAATGCCGCGTTTTTATCATTTTCCAGCTGCACATGCCCCTGAGCGTCACTGGTTGCCTGAGTCAGAGTCTGCCCTTTCTCATTTAATAAAGAGACTTCAATTCCTTGCTGGGCCGCGCCGTTTTCCAGACTTTGGGTAAAGATATCCAGACGATTGTGATAACGGTGAGCTGAAACGCCAATATCACTTAACGTAAACAGCGTCGCGGGATTACTGTAATCGTAACGTCCAGCCTGATTCATCACAGCCAGATACACGCCCGCCTGCTGAAGCGGTTTGATATCGCCCAGCGGCAGCAATAATTTTTCACGGGTGTTACGCGCAGGATTGAGATCAAACCGTCCGGTGTAGACCAGATCCGCCATCTGCAGCAGTTTATCTGACTGCCAGTTCGCCAGCGAATTGCGGTATTCCCACTGGCTAATGAAAGCGGGCAGTGATTCTGGTTTCACACGGAAGAAGTTAACATCGACATTGTTAACGTTAAGCGCCATTACCGGCAGCCCTTCAACGACCTTACCAGGAAGCAACGAACCACGACTGGCAAAACCGACGCTGGGTTGGATATCGCGGGTAGTTATAGTTTTTTCGTCATCTTTACTAAAGGTTGCGTTATTGAGCGCTTTGACCTCCTTGCCAATAGTGACGATCAAATCACGTTTCGGTTCGAGGTGGCGTAAACGCAGCTCTTTAAGATTATGTGACAGCTCCCAGGCACCATCCACTTTGCCGCTTTTTTTATCGACGACATGAATAACGCGTGAGAAATCCTGATCCGGGTCGAGAGGGATGGAGAACGTCAGCACCAGCGTGGCTGCGCCATCGAGTTGAACTTCAGAGAGATCCAGCAATGTCAGCGCCTTACCGGCACTCTGTTGGGCCAGTTTTTGTCGCTCCGGCGCGGAAAGTTTTGCTGAACTCACGTTTTCTGAAGAGGCCGCTTTAGTAACTTCAGAAGGCGCATCTTTTTTCACCGCTGTTGGCGCGTTATCGTTGTTGTCGCACCCTGCCAGCGCCAGCATTAGCATGCAGGCGGCTACGCGTAACTTTTTCATTTTTCATCCCTGCCACAATGGCCCGTTAGCAACGTCGAATAATTATTATGCGTGAGAATTTACGTTATGTAATTCAGTATCACGCCCATACAATCCGAATTTTAGTGAGAATTGTGGCTCAGACAGCCAAATCAGCCTCTTTTGCTTGTCGCTTTTCACTAAACATCCGACAATTTAGCCTAACCCCGGCAAAAATGGAGATGCCTATGTCCACGACATGGTTTGTAGGAGCCGACTGGCTCGCCGAACATATTGATGACCCGGAAATTCAGATTATCGATGCCCGCATGGCGTCGCCTGGACAGGAAGATCGTAACGTTGCTCAGGAGTATCTGAATGGACATATTCCAGGCGCAGTGTTTTTTGATATCGAAGCGCTTTCTGATCACACTTCCCCGCTTCCGCACATGCTGCCGCGCCCGGAAACGTTCGCCGTGGCGATGCGTGAATTAGGCGTTAACCAGGATAAGCACCTGATTGTCTATGACGAAGGTAATCTTTTCTCAGCCCCACGAGCATGGTGGATGCTGCGCACCTTTGGTGTAGAGAAAGTGTCGATTCTGGGTGGTGGACTTGCAGGCTGGCAGCGTGATGATCTGCTATTAGAGGAAGGCGCAGTAGAGCTGCCGGAAGGAGAGTTTAACGCCGCGTTTAATCCTGAAGCCGTGGTGAAAGTAACCGATGTATTATTGGCAAGCCATGAAAATACGGCGCAAATTATTGATGCCCGCCCGGCTACACGTTTTAACGCAGAAGTTGATGAACCTCGCCCAGGTTTACGTCGCGGACATATTCCCGGTGCATTGAACGTTCCGTGGACGGAACTGGTACGTGAAGGCGAACTAAAAACGACCGATGAACTGGATGCGATATTTTTTGGTCGCGGTGTCAGCTACGACAAACCAATTATCGTCAGCTGCGGTTCTGGTGTAACAGCAGCCGTGGTTTTGTTGGCACTTGCGACGCTGGATGTGACAAACGTGAAACTGTACGACGGCGCATGGAGTGAATGGGGCGCACGGGCAGATTTACCGGTTGAGCCCGTAAAATAAGCTTTTTACAGGCAATAAAAAACCGCCGAATTTGGCGGTTTTTTATTGCTGGTCTGGTTCGCGGCCTTTCCAGCAGGTTGTATTACCGTAGTAATGCAAGCGCGTCTCAGCGGACACAATACTCGCCAGTAACTCTCTTTTTGTCAAGTAAAAGAGAGTTATTATTGTTCTGTTAGTGTATTATCCACTGCGGCCCTTTCCGCCGTCTCGCAAGCGGGCGCTGGCTTAAGGAAAGGATGTTCCGCGACCGTTAGGGCAAGCGCGTCTCAGCGCTTGCTATCGCGGCAATATCGCCAGTGGTGCTGTCGTGATGCGGTCTTCGCATGGACCGCACAATGAAGATACGGTGCTTTTGTATCGTACTTATTGTTTCTGGTGCGCTGTTAACCGAGGTAAATAATAACCGAAGTCTCTTCGGCGACAATTTACTGGTGGTTAACAACCTTCAGAACAGCAAGTAAGCCCGAATGCCGCCCTTTGGGGCGGCATGTTTTAAATTATCCGGTTCTGTTTAAAGTCACGCAAAAAACCACCCCAGCGACGTTCATAGAATGGCGCAATATGTTCGGTAATAAAGTGGCTAATACCTTTTTCCCCTTTTTTCACCTGACAAATATCGATGGGTTCATCGCCAGGTAATGTATCGGTCGCTACACTTCCCGCCGCCTGAATAATTTCTTCGATATCACCATCGGCTTCAATGCCAATAAGTAAATTAGGCTGTGCCTCTTCGTTCTCTTTAATTGAACAAATAAAAGCACGCTTCACCGGCTTAATGGTTTTAAATAAGGTGGTAAGTGAATCAATCATTTGCGCTGGCGGCTCTGCGACCTCCGATAATATCAGCGATTCACCGCCTTCCAGTACTTCCTGACTGCTCAGCGGATTCCCTTCTTCACCAATCAGCAAACTGATTTCACGCGGCATAAATTCTTTACCGGTTGGCAGTTTGGCATTAAGGAAGAGCGTTTCGCCAAGGGTCATCTCAAACAATGTGCGAACGGGCATTACGACAAATGCCTGTTCGTCTTCAACCGCCTGTTGAAGTGCTTCTAACGAGGTAAAAAAAGGAATGACGCTGGTGCCGTCTTCTTTTTCCCAGTGCTGTAAATCAAGCGCGCTATCTTCAACTACTGCCTCGCCCTGCGCCGCCGTACCAGGCACCCAGACGGTGGATTCCAGTAGAGTACGGAAAAAGGCCGGGCGGTGAGCCGGTTCGGTTGCTGCTTTTTCCAGCAGGTCTTCAAGTTCGTTTTTTGTTTCGGACATAAGAACCACAATTCATTCAACGTTCGGGGAGCAAGTGCCTGATGCGCCACGCTTATCAGGCCTACAAGGGAGTCGCAATCTATTGGATTTTCGCAATTTGTAGGCCGGATAAGGCGTTTACGCCGCATCCGGCATATTAGTTTACGCCGTTAACAGATTAGCAATCGTGCGCACACCAAGTCCCGTAGCACCCGCAGACCACTGTTCAACCGGCGCTTTACGGTAAGTCGCCGAGCAGTCGATATGCAGCCAGCCTTGCTGATAGTTCTCAACAAAGTGCGACAGGAAGCCCGCCGCTGTGCTCGCGCCTGCCGGATACGCCGCGCTTCCGGTGTTGTTCAGTTCGGCAAAGTTAGACGGCAATTGATTGCGGTGGAACTCCGCCAGCGGCAGACGCCAGAACGGTTCATTCTCCTGCGCGGCACTCGCCAACAAGCGACCGGCAAGCGCATCGTCAAAACTGAACAGCGCGTGATAATCATTACCCAGCGCGGTTTTCGCCGCCCCGGTGAGGGTCGCCGCATCAATGATCAGTTCCGGTTTCTGCGCACTGGCATCAATCAGGCCATCGGCCAGCACCAGACGCCCTTCGGCATCAGTGTTCATCACTTCAACTTTTTTACCGTTGCGATAGGTAATAATATCGCCCAGTTTGAACGCGTTGCCGCTGATCAGGTTATCCGCACAACAGAGGAACAGCTTCACGCGCTTGTTCAGTCCGCGCGTAATGGCAAATGCCAGCGCCCCGGTAACCGTTGCCGCGCCGCCCATGTCCGACTTCATCGAGTCCATAAACGCAGTCTGTTTGATGCTGTAGCCGCCGGAATCAAAAGTGATGCCTTTACCAACCAGGCACGCGTACACTGGCGCTTCTTTATCGCCAGTTGGGTTGTAATCCAGCGCCAGCAATACCGGAGAACGTTCTGAACCGCGCCCGACCGTGTGCAGCCCCATATAACCTTGCTCACGCAGATCTTCGCCTTTGGTGATCCGGTAAGTCACACGATCCCCTGCGACGTTGCTGATCAGATCAACAGCACGCTGTGCCAGTTGCGATGGCCCCAGCTCTTCTGCCGGTGCGTTGATGGTGTCACGCACCCAGTCGATGATCATCAGGCGGTTATCCAGTTCCTGACGCTGGGCATCGTCCAGATCCGGCCACTCCACTTTACGTATGCCTTTCGGGGCTTTGTAACCTTGCCAGAATGCCCAGCAGCGATCCGCATCCCAGCCTTCACCGCTTAACTGAACATGCTTGATGCCCAGACCGTCAATCTTGCGCGCCGCACGCTGGATCAACCCCAGATCGTCTGCCCCGTTCAAATGCAGGGTAATGCCATCATTATTAATGCTGTAAGTCGCTTTTTCTCCCCAACGTGCGTCGGCAGGTTGGGGAGAGAGGGTAATCTTCATCGCTTCTGTCATTTTAGTTATCCTTATTCGTTTAACAGCAAAACGGGCTACCCCCAGGCAGCCCGTTCATTCACTCGGCTTCGTCCAGCCAGACCAACAAAATCGCTTCGAGGATTTTCTCGTTCGATGCCTGCGGGTCGTCGTCGAAATCTTCCAGAGCGCAAATCCACTGATGCATATCGGTGAATCGAACCGTTTTCGGATCAATATCGGGATACGCATCGTACAGTGCTTCGCCAATTTCGCGGCTATCGGTCCACTTAAGTCCCATACTAACCTCTGTTAATGCTCACGCGCATGGTTGATAGTGTAACGCGGGATTTCAACCACTAAATCTTCGTCGGTGACGCGCGCCTGGCAGCTTAAACGGCTTTCCGGCTCCAGTCCCCAGGCTTTGTCCAGCATGTCGTCTTCCTGCTCTGAGCTTTCCGGCAGCGAGTCAAAACCTTCACGAACGATGCAGTGGCAGGTGGTGCAAGCACAGGATTTTTCACAGGCGTGTTCAATCTCGATACCGTTACGCAGCGCAACGTCGAGAATGGTTTCACCGCTATTCGCTTCCAGAACAGCGCCATCAGGGCAGAGATCCTGATGAGGCAAAATAACAATCTTTGGCATATTAAACCTCGTCCACGGAATGGCCTTTCAGCGCACGACGAACCGACTGGTCCATGCGGCGAGCGGCGAAATCCTGGGTTTGTTTGTCTACGTTTTTAATCGCTTGTTCGATGGCGTCAACATCATCGCCCTGCGCCACTTCACTCAGGTGAGCAGCAGCATCGTCAATGACCTGACGTTCTGCGGCGCTTAACAGCGCGGCATCAGCAGCCAGCGCACCGTGCAGACTTTCCAGCACACGCGCCGCTTCTACTTTTTGTTCTGCCAGCATTCGGGCTTTTACGTCCTGCTCGGCATAGCTCATTGAGTCTTTGATCATCGAGGCGATTTCGCTATCGGTCAGGCCATAAGACGGTTTGACCTGAATAGACGCCTCAACGCCGGTGGATTTCTCCATCGCCGTCACGCTCAAAAGACCGTCGGCATCGACCTGGAACGTCACGCGAATATGCGCGCCGCCAGCCGGTAGCGCCGGAATACCTCGCAGCGCAAAACGCGCCAGCGAGCGGCAGTCCTGCACCAGTTCGCGCTCACCTTGCATCACATGGATAGACATCGCCGTCTGACCATCTTTAAAGGTGGTGAAATCCTGGGCGCGAGCCACCGGAATCGTGGTATTACGCGGAATCACTTTCTCCACCAGGCCGCCCATCGTTTCGAGGCCCAGCGACAGCGGGATCACATCCAGCAACAGCATTTCGCTGTCCGGCTTGTTACCCACCAGAATATCCGCCTGAATCGCCGCGCCAATAGCGACGACTTTATCCGGGTCGATGGAAGTCAGCGGTGGACGACCGAAAAATTCGCCTACCCGTTCACGCACCAGCGGCACGCGAGTAGAACCGCCCACCATCACCACTTCCAGCACTTCATCAGCTTCTACGCCCGCATCTTTCAGCGCGCGACGACAAGCCAGTAAAGTTCGTTTTACCAGTGGCGCGATCAGTTCATTGAATTGTTCACGGCTGATTTCGCCCTGCCAGCCCGCAACGTTAACGGTCACGGAGACCGCATCGCTCAGCGCGATTTTGGCCGCAATGGCAGCATCGAGCAGTTCACGCTGAACGCGGTTATCGCTACGATCAGGAATGCCCGCCTGCTCGCGAATGTAATCCGCCAGCAGATGGTCGAAATCATCGCCGCCCAGACGGTTGTTGCCGGCTGTTGCCAGAACCTCCTGCACGCCGTCGCCCATCTCGATGATGGAGACATCGAAGGTGCCGCCGCCCAGATCGTAGACCATGATCTTCTGGTCCTCTTCCTTATCGATGCCGTATGCCAGAGAAGCGGCAGTGGGCTCGTTGATGATACGCTTGACGTTCAGGCCGGCAATGGTGCCTGCGTCCTTGGTTGCCTGACGCTGGCTGTCGTTGAAGTATGCAGGAACGGTGATGACTGCATCGGTGACAGTCTCGCCCAGATAAGCCTCGGCATCAGCCTTCAGCTTCTGCAGGATCATAGCGCTGACCTGCTGGGGAGTGTACTCTTTGCCGTTCAGGGTCACCTTGTGGTCGGTGCCCATATAACGCTTGATGGAAGCCACCGTGTTCTCAGGGTTGGTGATGGCCTGGCGCTTTGCGACCTGACCCACCAGACGGTCGCCGGTCTTGGTGAAGCCGACAACAGACGGGGTGGTGCGTGCACCCTCAGAGTTTGCGATAACAACGGGCTCGCCGCCCTCCATAACAGCCACGCAGCTGTTGGTAGTACCAAGGTCGATACCAATGATCTTACTCATAATGAAAGCTCCTCTCAAATTCAGAACGTTTTTTGTTTATATGATGCTCAAATGTTACCAAGCGGATGTTATATTTGAAAACCCTTGCGGGGTCTTGCAAAATCACTCTGCCACAACAACGGTGGCATGGCGGACGATCTTATCGCCCAGCTTGTAGCCCTTCTGGTAAACTGTGATCACGGTGCCGCTCTCCTGCCCATCGGGGGCGGGGATCTGCTGCACGGCATTCATAAAGTTGGGGTCAAAGGGCTTGCCCAGCGCCTCGATCTCCTCCACATGGAGGGCATTCAGCGCCTTGGCGGCTTTGTCCAGCGTCATGGTCACGCCCTTCTTGTAATTCTCGTCGGTGGTGGGGGCGTTGGCCGCCATCTCCAGCGTATCCAGAATGGGGATGATCTGGTTCACGGCAAAGGACACGCCGTCGTTGAACTTCTGGTCAGCTTCACGGGTGGAGCGCTTGCGGTAGTTCTCATACTCGGCGGCCATCCGCAGCAACTGATCCTTGGCCTGATTGGCATTCTTCTCAGCCGCGTCCAGCTTTGCCTTCACGGCCTCCAGCTCCCGGGCCTTCTTGTTGAAGAAGCCATCCTTTTTCTTGGGGTCTGCCGCTTCAGCGTTCGTCTCGGGAGCCGCTGCCTGCTCAGGTGCAGTTTCCGGGGCGGCCTGCTCGGCGGTGTTGGGCTCCACGGCAGGTTCTTCTGCCTGCGGGGTCTTTTTTGTTTCTTCGCTCATTCCAGGTCCTCCTTATAGATCACAGTCCGCCGGGGTGCGGCTGCCTGCGGGGTATCTTTTCGTTTGCCGCTCATTCCTTCGCCAAGCT
>OHXZ01000729.1_pt1 | contig 10576 bp, 10 predicted proteins | sample 1580021 | NCBI WGS metagenome assembly OHXZ01 (sample SAMEA3882520, study PRJEB24775) | human gut metagenome | biome: human-associated habitat; feature: intestine environment; material: feces | place: Netherlands | collected 2009/2010
CCAGCCAGGTAGCCATAGCTTTCCTCAAAGCCAAAGATGAAGCGGTCAACCTGACCAGCAGCTTCCAGCTTGGCGATCTGATCGCCGATCCACTTAAAGCCGGTCAGCACATTGCGACACTCAACACCGTAATGCTCGGCCACCTTGTCCGCCAGCGGGGTGGACACGATGGACTTGCACATGACGGGGTCTTTGGGCATGGTCCCCTGCTCAATGCGGCCCGCGCAGATGTAATCCAGCAGCAGAACGCCGACTTCGTTGCCGCTCATGAGCTTATAGCCGTCACCGGTGTTGACGGCAATACCGACTCTGTCGCAGTCGGGGTCGGTTGCAAGGAGCAGGTCTGCTTTTTTATTCTCCGCAAGCTTCAGCGCCTCTTCAAACGCCTGGCGGATTTCGGGGTTCGGATAGGGGCAGGTCGGGAAGTGACCGTCCGGGTGCTCCTGCGACGGAACTACCGTAACATCGTCAAAGCCCGCGCGCTTGAGAACCTCGCGGACGGGCTTGTTGCCCGTGCCGTTTAACGGAGTGTATATGAGCTTTAATTTGCCTTTCGCCACGGCGTCGGGATTGACTCTGCGCGACAGGACGCACTCATAGAACGCCTCGTTTACGCTGCTCGGGATAAGCTCTATCTTTCCGCTCTTTATGCCCTCGTCAAAATCAAGGGTCTTAACGTCGTTGAAGATATCGACTTTTCTTATGCACTCATATGTTGCATTCGCCTCGGCGTCGGTCATCTGATAGCCCTCGTGCGAATAGCATTTGTAGCCGTTATACTTCGCGGGATTGTGGCTCGCTGTGATTATTATGCCGGAGCTGCAATGAAGCCTTCTGACTGCGAAGGAGAGCATCGGCGTCGGCACTAATTCGGGGTAAATATATACTTTTATTCCGTTTGCCGCGAGCACGCCCGCAGCGCCTCTTGCGAAAACGTCGGAGTTGATTCTCGAATCGTGGGCTATTGCCACAGAGGGAGAGTCGTACTTCGCGTTGAGATAATCCGCCAGACCCTGCGTCGCCTGGTTGACGGTGAAAACATTCATCCTGTTTGTGCCCGCGCCCAGAACTCCGCGCAGACCGCCCGTGCCGAATTCAAGCGCACGGTAAAATCTATCCGATATCTCATCCTCTTTTCCTTCTATGGCGGCGAGCTCGTCGTGCAGCTCGGCGCAGCCTTCTGTTTTTTTCAGCCAGAGGTCGTAGAGGTCTTTGATTTCCTTTTTCATGGTTCTGCTCCTTCCGAAAACCGATATTATCGGCCTACTTAATAATATTATAATACCTTTGCGGTTTTTCATCAACTACTATTTGAACAAATTTACTATTTGTTTATTTTATCCGGCACTTAAATTTATAGTTCTGCAGGCTGTTTTTTATGCGGTATTTGTGGTATAATGTTCGTCGGCATTTATAATGAACTCAAAAATTCCGTTCATTTAATCGGAGATACTTTTATGGAGAAAGAACTCAACAGCTTTTCGCGCGGGCTGCGCGACGGAATACCCATTTGCTTAGGCTATCTGTCCGTTGCCTTTGCGTTCGGAATATTCACGGTCGGTCACGGGCTTACAATATGGGAAGCGGTGATGATATCCATGACCAACGTCACCTCCGCCGGTCAGCTTGCGGCTGTGCCGATAATCGCGGGCGGCGGATCTCTGTTTGAGCTGGCGCTGACGCAGTTTGTTATAAATATGCGCTATTCTCTCATGTCCGTCTCGCTCTCGCAGAGGCTTTCAAAGAGCGTGCGGCTTTTGGACCGCTTTTTAATATCATTTGTGAATACAGACGAGGTTTTCGCCGTGGCGATATCAAAAAATGCGCCGCTGGGCAGAAAATATCTATACGGACTGACCCTCACTCCCTATCTCGGCTGGAGCGCGGGCACTCTGCTCGGCTCGGCCGCAGGAAACATTCTGCCCGCGACAGTAGTCTCCGCCCTCGGAATCGCGATATACGGAATGTTCATAGCGATAATAGTCCCGCCCGCAAAAAAGAGCCTGCCCACCCTGCTCTGCATTCTATCGGCAATAGCTCTGAGCTGCGCCTTTAAATTTATTCCCGTGCTTTCGAAAGTCCCGAGCGGCTTTGCAATAATCATCTGCGCCGTTGCGGCTAGCGTGCTGTTTGCGCTCGTTGCGCCCGTAAAATCGGAGGAGGTGAGCGCCGATGAATAATTATGTCGCCTTCTTCTCCGGGCTCGCAGTCATGGCGGGAGTCACTTATCTCGTCAGAATGCTCCCGCTCGTCCTCGTCAAAAAGAAAATAGAGAATAAATTTATAAATTCGTTTCTCTACTATGTCCCTTATGCGGTGCTCGCCGTCATGACGGTACCCGCGATATTTTCATCCACAGCAAGTCTACCGAGCGCTATAGCGGGCTTTGCGGTCGCCCTCGTTCTCGCATTTTTCGAGCGCGGTCTGCTGACCGTCGCCGCCGCGTCCTGCGCCGCGGTTTTCATAGCGGAGCTTATATTAAAATTTATCGGTTGAGGTATAAAAATGGTTTTACGCGATGTTTCGACTATTGATGTCAATTATGTAAAGAAGCTCTACAGAGAGGCTTTTCCTTTAAGAGAGAGAATCCCGTTTTCAAAGCTTTTAAAGCTCCAAAAGGACGGAATAATCAGAATTCTCGCCGCATACGAAAACGGCGATCCCTGCGGCGTGGCCGTCGCCTGCACGGGGAGCAAGTCCGTGCTTCTGATGTACCTTGCCGTAGACGGAAACAAGCGCGGCCAAGGTCTGGGTTCGAAGATAATGCCCGCTCTGTGCGACACTTTCCCGCGCCGCAATTTACTGCTCGAAATAGAGAAGCCCGACGAGAGCAAGCCCATGACCGTGCGCCGAAAGGAATTTTATCTTCGCTGCGGTCTGCACGATGCGGGTGTCGATATATTATTGGCCGGAGTTCCAATGGAAATTCTTATGACCGGCGACGGAGAGTTCGACAAATACGAATATATAGGCATCTATCATAAGCACGTCGGAAAGACGCTGACTAAGTTATTCCTTAAAATCAAATAAAAAGAGCCGGAAGATTTTATTTTTCTTCCGGCATTTTTATTTGTCTATTTTTTTTTTATCTTACACTTGTGCTTCGCTTTTTACTTTATTTTTTTCAAACGCGCTGTCGAGCTTTTTGCACAGTGCGTCTGTTTTTATGAGCCTGAAAAGCTGTATTCTCAGAAGGTCTATTACTATACATATTATAAATACAGCGAGCGCCATTGCAACCGAGCCGAAAATCATCGCCGCCGTGCCGTGATTGACGAGCGGCATCGCGATATCTTTCATCAGCTTATTAAACACGAGCGGATGAGTATGTATCAGATAAACTCCGAGAGCGGCGGGGGTTATATAATTTATAAGCTTCTCCGTTTTCTTTCCGAATTTCAGCTTTGAGAAGAATATGAAAAGGAAGATTGCGGACAAGACCACAAAGGGCGAGGTGTAACTCAGATAGCTTATGTCATTTCCCAGCATAATTTTTAACAACTTCTTTGAAAATACACACAATATGAAACTACATAAAGAAGAAATAACATAGAGCAAAAGAGCAAGCCATTTTTTCATTTTTGCTCCAACATTAAATTTTTTCATATATGCACCGACAAGATACATGATCATAAGCCATATCGGGCTGTAGCCGTCGTTTAATCTGAATCCGTCCTGTTTTATCATAAGAGATCCGGTCGTCAAAACGAGAATGACCACAATAGTGGCGGTGAAAACTTTTTTATTTGCCGCGTCTGCAAACATATTCATCATCGGGACGAACAGATACATCATGAAATACGATGTCATATACCAATACTGATTTGAAATTATCGGAGTAACCGCATAGACAATATTCCTTGCGCTGAAAAGATCACGGTAAACAATCATCATAATTGCGGAGATAACAACGCTGTAAAAAAACACTTCAAGCCAGAGTCCCGCTATTCTTGACAGCCTTATCTTTTTACCGAGCATGAGATATCCGCTGACGAGTGCGTAGCAGTTGACCGCGCAGAACGCCGCATTCTGCATAAAAAAAACATGATAATATGCGGCAGTTCCCTCAGTGGCGCCTATTATGCCGCCCATTCTGAGAATATGCAGCTGTGCTATCATGAACATTGAGAAGAGCTTAAAAAGATTTATGCCGCTGTTAATCTTTTTCATTTTTATCCCTCATTTATATATTTGAAAGACTGTCCACATATTCCGTGCGCTTTAAAAGAGTCGAAGAAGATATCTGCGATATATAGACGTGCGTCTTTCCGTCTCTGCCTATGCAGACGATGAACGATTTCGGAAGATCGGTGCAGACATTTGTAACGCAGCCGTCCTTCTCCGCCTTTGCGAGATAATCGCGCGTGGATTTCGAGACAGTCGAGGTGTCCAAGTCAAAAATCCCGATTATCTCATCCATATTGACTACCTTATCTTGACCGAGATGAAGATACATTTATATACCTCCTATATTTCGTTGATACTGCCCTCAATCATTTCGAACGCCTTTCCCTTTTGCAGCCGCAGCAACTGAGACGGGTCGCAGCAGGTTATGAATACCTGCCTTTTCCCGAGGCGCTCCAAAAGCAACTCCTGCCGCCCGTCGTCAAGCTCGCTCATAACGTCGTCGAGCAATATTATCGGGCTCTCCTCCGTGATTTTTTCGAGTATATCCGCCTCCGCGAGCTTTAAGGACAGCGCGCACGACCTCTGCTGACCCTGTGAGCCGTAGATGCGGGCGTTTCTTTTGTTTATAAAAAACGAGAGATCGTCCTTATGCGGACCCGTGCCGGTAAATTGACGGCGAATGTCGTTCTCTCTGTTTTTTTCGAGCTCGTCGAGCATCAGCTTTGCCGCTTCCCGCTCGTCAAAATTTGAAGTCTTGCAGAATGTATCATATCTTACGATTAATTTTTCGCGCCCGGCGGTTATCCCGGAATAATTTTCCGCCGCCTGTTTTTTTATCATGTCGATATATTCGAATCTGTAGCGCATCAGCTTTGCGCCGAAAGAAGAGAGCTGCGCGTCCCACGGGAAAAACATATCGGAACTGACATTTCCTCCCGTAGCCGCCTGGCGCAAAAGCGCGTTTCGTTCGGAGAGAGTTTTTATATATCTCGAGAGTATACCTGCATAATTCGGCTTAACAAGACTTATTGCTATGTCTATAAACTTTCTGCGCTCGCCCGGCCCGTCCTGAACTATGGAGAGTGTCGCGGGAGAAAAAAGCACAGCGGGAAACTCGCCTATGAGCCTGCGCGGGGTATCTTTATGCACGCCGTTTATCCAGACGTTCTTTTTGTCCGTCAGCTCAAGGCGCGCCGACTGCTCCCTGTCAAATGCAAAAAAGCTTATATCGAGCAGACTGCTTTCGCAGCCCTCGCGTATAAGCTGGGAATTTTTCCTCGTCCTGAAGCTGTGGCAGCCTGTAAAGAGCCAGATGCTCTCAATGAGATTCGTCTTGCCCTGACCGTTTTCGCCGAAGATGATATTTATCGACCTGTCCGGCGAAAAGCTCGCATTTTCAAGATTGCGGAAATCTTTTGCATTGTGCTGTGTTACATACATATCAGATAACTTTATATATCTTGTGTTCAAACTCGGCCGTATCTCCGGCGCGGAGCTTTTTGCCGCGCGAGGTGCAGACCTCGCCGTTTACCTTTACTTCTCCATCCTGGATAACGAACTTCGCGTGTCCGCCGGTCACAACTGCGTCACAGAGCTTCAAAAAAGCGTCGAGACGGATAAAATCCGTGTCTATCTTTTTTTCAACGACCGGCTTTTCTTTTATTCTGACTTTGATTTTTTTAACCATTTTTATCCTTCTTATTCAGTCTTTATTCTGACGGGCAGCACGAGGAACAGAAAACTGTCTCCGTCGGGCGGAAGGATTATTATGGGCGATATGGGGCCGTTTAATTTAAATCTTACTTCGTCCGTATCCGCAACGCGCAGAGCGTCGGTCAGATACTTGTTGTTGAAGCCTATCTCAACATCGTCGCCGTCTATCTCCGCCGACACGCTGTCGCTCGCGGTACCCAGCGAAGTGACGCTCGAGAGCCTTATCATATTGTCGGCGAAAACGCACTTTATGGGGCTCTTGTATTTTTCGCTGATTATCAAAGAGGCTCTGTCTATTGAATTTATCATATCGCGGGTATTGACCTTTACCCTCGTAGTGCATTTAGGCGGAATAGCCGACTCGTAGTTTAAAAATTCTCCCTCAAGCAGTCTTGAAACAACGCTGTAAGAGCCTATTTCAAAGACTATGTGCCTCTTGCCGACTCCCAAAGAAATTGTGCTGTCATCGTCGTTCATCAGCTTCATTATCTCTGAGAGCGTCTTGGCGGGGACTATAAAAGAAATATCGTCGCCGGAATAGTCTATGTTCTCTTTTCTGACGGCGAGTCTGAAGCCGTCTATAGCTATAAGCTTCAGCTCGTTGCCGCTGATATCGAACTTGACGCCGGTGTGAACCACCTTGCTGTCGTTGACTGCGACCGCAAATATAGTCTGCCTGACCATATCCTTCAAAACTCCCTGATTGATAACAATGGGATAGCCGCCTGATACGGACGGGAGCTCCGGATATTCGTCCGCGCTCATGCCTATGAGCGAATACTTCGCGTTGCCGCTGACGATATTCGCAAGGCTTCTTGCGTCCGCCTCAAAGCGCACGCTGTCGCCGGGGAGCTTGCGAAGAATATCGCAGAGTATGCGGGCGTTGATAATTATCGAGCCCTCCTCCTCGACCGTAGCCTTTATTGCGGTATTTATACCCAGCTCGAGGTCGTAGCCCGTAAGAATAAGCTGGCCGCTGACCGCTTTTATGAGAATACCTTCTACCGCGGGTATCGACGTCTTTGTCGACACTGCTCTCTGCACGTTAAGGCAAGCCTCCGAGAGCTCTGCCGTGCCGCAAACAAATTTCATGAAAGATCCTCCTGTCTGTAAATAGATATATATTATATTTAGTAGTAGTAGTAGAGGGTGTTGAAAATGAGGAAAAGTGCCTCTGTCCCTTTGCTGTCAACGAAACCGCGGTTTCGGGTTTTCCTCATCCTATGAGGAAAAATCTTACTTTTCCACATACCCGAAAACGGCGATGTGGAAAATGTGGAAAACCGGTATGTGGAAAACTAAAAGAATGTGGAAAACTTTTCTTTTTATCAGAGCTCTTTTCTGCCCTCGATAGCCTTTGTGAGAGTGAAGTTATCCGCATATTCGAGGTCCGCGCCGACGGGGATTCCGTAGGCTAAGCGCGAGACCTTTACTCCGAGCGGCTTTACGAGCCTTGAGATAAAGAGCGCGGTTACATCGCCCTCGGCGGTCGGGTTGGTGGCCATGATAAGCTCTTTTACTTCGCCGTCGCCCAAGCGGTTGACGAGCTCCTTTATGCACAGGTCGTCCGGTCCTATGCCGTTCATCGGGGAGATAAGCCCGTGGAGAACGTGATAAACTCCGCCGAATTCGTGCGTGCGCTCTATCGCCATGACTGCTTTCGGATCCTCGACAACGCAGATAATGCTCCTGTCTCTCGACGGGCTCTTGCAAATGGGGCAAATATCCGCGTCCGTCAGGTCGCAGCAGACGGGGCAGCGATGAATTTTAGTCTTAGCCTCAACTATCGTATCCGCAAACTCCTTTGCCTGGGCGTCCGTCATGGAGAGAATATGATAGGCGAGCCTCTGTGCGTTTTTCCTGCCGATTCCGGGCAGACGCTCGAACTGTTCTATGAGCCTTGCCAGCGGAGCGGCGCTGTTCTGAGCCATATCAGAAAAGTCCGGGGATGGAGAGTCCGCCCTTGGCGCGCTCCATGCCCTGCTCCATAGCGTCGTTAGCCTTGCGCACGCTCTCGTTGAAAGCGGCGATTATAAGATCCTCGAGCATCTCGGGCTCTTCGGGGTCGATTATTTCGGGAGCCATTTTTATCGAGACAGCCTCGTGGCGGCCGTTGACGGTCACCTCGACAGCTCCGCCGCCTGCGCTCGCGGAGAATTCGGTCTCCTCGACCTCCTGCTGAACGCGGGCCATCTCCTCCTGCATCTCCTGAATTTTTTTCATCATATTGGCACTGCCGCCCTGCTGGGCGCCGGGAATTCTTGCTTTCATGTTGCTTCTCCTCCGTCAGCTGTTTTTAAATGCTTTTATTTTTTTTATAAGCCCGTCGAGCGGGTCTTTGCCGCTCGGCTGTTCGGGAGCTTTATAAAGACCTATCTTGTAGCGCTTTCCGGTTACGGCGAAAATCGCTTTCATCAGAAGTACCGCGTGTGTGTCCTGCTTGATAAAGGACGAGAGCGTGGGATTGTCGCTCTTTATTAAAATAAAGTTGTCACGTTCGTAGCCGCTCGCGCCGTTTAGTAATATGCCGTGCAGCGGAGCGTCCGTCTTTTGGAGCTCGTCCATGACCTCTGCCCAGCGGGAGAACGGAACAGTCTCGCCGTTCGTGCCATCGGGAGCGGGTGCGTGAGCTTCTGCGGGCTTCTCGGTTTTCTCGGGTTTAGGCTCGGCTGTTTTTTCCGGCTCGGGAGCTTTCTTAGGCTCGGCGGGCTTTGCGGGAACGGGTGCAGTCTGCGGCTTCGGCTCTTTAGTCTCATGCTTTATCTCACGAGCGGGAGCCGGGGCGGCGGTGAAGCTGCCGGACGCCAATTTTGCCTCGAGCGCCGAAATTCTTCTGAGCAGAGCGTCGTTTTCCGTGTCGAGAGCCTCGGAGCAGAGCTTCACGAACGCCATTTCAAACGGGATTCTCTTATTGGAAGCGCGTTTTATCTGCGAGAATGTATCTTCGATAACATTGAGATTATAAAGCAGCTCTTCGAGCGGCATTTTTTCGGCTAAGGCTCTCAGAGCTTTCAGCTCGTCGTCCGTCGCTATTAAAATAGAATCAGCGCTCTTGACGGTTTTGACTATCATCAGGTCGCGCAGGTGGAACATAAATTCCGAGCAGAGCCGCTCCATGTCGCAGGAGTTCATATGCAGCTCGTTGATTATTCCGAGAGCGGAGGCGCAGTCTTTTTTTACTATGCATTCGGACAGGCGCATGAGATAATCGCGCCCCGCGAGGCCGGCGCTCTTGGTTACGACCTCATTGGTTACATGCTCGTCTACCGCACAGCAGCGGTCAAGCAGGGAGAGCGCGTCGCGCAGAGCACCGTCGGCAACCTTGGCTATGAGCGCGGCGGCATCCTCGTCTAAAACGATGTTTTCGTGCTCGGCGACATATTGAAGTCTTGCGCAGATATCCTCAGGAGAAATTCTCTTGAAATCAAAGCGCTGGCAGCGCGAGAGGATGGTTGCGGGGAGCTTATGCACTTCGGTAGTCGCAAGGATGAAAATGACGTGCTCGGGCGGCTCCTCGAGAATTTTCAAAAGGGCGTTGAATGCGCCCGTGGAGAGCATATGTACCTCGTCTATGATATAAACTCTGTACTTAGCCTTAACGGGAGTGAAATTCGCCTCGTCGCGCAGGTCGCGTATATTGTCAACGCCGTTGTTCGAGGCGGCGTCTATCTCGATAACGTCGAGCACTGAGCCGTTGTCTATTCCACGGCAAATTTCGCATTCGTTGCAGGGGTCGCCGTCGTGCGGCGAGAGACAGTTGACGGCCTTTGAAAGAATCTTCGCGCAGGTTGTCTTGCCCGTTCCGCGCGAGCCCGTGAACAGATAGGCGTGGGCAACCCTGCCGCTGACGAGCTCGTTTTTGAGCGTAGCGGTTATATGGGGCTGACCGTAGACCTCCTCAAAGGTCTGCGGACGCCATTTTCTGTACAGCACGCGGTACATAACAGACCGTCCTTTTAAAAAATCTTTGATAAAACAAAAACGAGCCTTTATCTTGGTCATGCGGCGGGCAGGCGGACTGTGGCGCACAGTGCAGACCGCTTAATGCTGCTCGGTTCCCCGCCTGACATGGTTCACGGCGCTCCGCCGCACAGGACCCGCCACGCCACATGACCAAAACAAAGCCTCGCTTGAGATGCTTCTCGGTTTACTAAGTTATTATAATATAAATCGCCGTTAAATACAAGAGCTATATACTATATAAATATGCAAATTTTTTTATTCTTCGCCGTTTATTCGGGGTACCTTGAAAATTAAACAATAAAAATTATGCGAAAATTACGCGGATTTTTTTACGGGCAAGGTTTTCTGCTTTTCACGGGGAAATAAGTATGCTATAATAAAACCATCTGTAAGAAAGGAAGTCTTATTATGACAAAGCTCAAGAAATTCGGCGGAAAGTATAAAGACGAGACCGTTGACAGAATTGCGCGTTATTTCGGCTTCAGCGCGGGGCTTCATTTCGGCTCCGACGTGCCCGACGAGGACAGAATTAAGGCAGCAAAAAAGACGCTCAAGGAGTGGACGCACGGGCATGACGAGCTGTTTGTCATACTCGAGGACAAGGAAACCGCAGGCTTCGTCCATATAAACTACCGCACGGGCAACACCGCGTGGATAGAGGATATCTACGTCGACGAGCTCAAGCGCGGCAAAGGCATAGCCACGCGGGTCATCGCCCTTTCGGAGGATAAGATAAAGGCGCACAGGGGCTACAAGCACTTAGATCGGAAGA
>OHXZ01000731.1_pt1 | contig 10568 bp, 9 predicted proteins | sample 1580021 | NCBI WGS metagenome assembly OHXZ01 (sample SAMEA3882520, study PRJEB24775) | human gut metagenome | biome: human-associated habitat; feature: intestine environment; material: feces | place: Netherlands | collected 2009/2010
GATAGCACCATAGATGGTCATCACCAAATACAGCACGATAGTAAACCAGTCAAGCGACTTGAATATGCTTTTTTCGTTGCTACTCACTTTATATTATTTAATTCTTGAGTTCATCATTTGATTTTCCATCTCAGTGCGTTTTACCTCGCCCTTGAGATATTTCTCTATCATCAAACTACCAATCGGCACACCATATTCAGCACCGAAACCGCCATTTTCCACATACACAGCTACGGCGATTTTTGGATTGTTCATTGGAGCAAAGCCCATAAATGCAGAGTGGTCGCGACCGTGTGGGTTTTGGGCTGTACCAGTCTTACCACACACTTCAATGCCTTCAATGTTGGCCCTACGGCAAGTACCGCCAATGACAGCGCCACGCATACCAGCCACCACTTCGGTATAGTATTTTGGGTCGATAGTGGGAATGCGTTTCGTTGCGAAGCGTTTCAAAACGCCCACGCCTTCAATCCTCTTCACAAGGTGGGGTGTGTAGAAATATCCACGGTTGGCAATGAGGGCGCAAAGGTTGGCAATCTGAAGCGGTGTCGCCAAAATTTCACCTTGTCCAATCGATACGGAAATAATGGTATTTGCATTCCATCCACCTTTGATATGCTCGTTGTAGTACTTTGAGTTTGGGAGGAAGCCTCGGCTTTCAAATGGCAAGTCCACACCAAGTTTTTTGCCGTAGCCCATGCTCACCAAGTGGTTTTTCCACACGTCGAACGCATTCGCTATTGAGCCATACTTTCGATTGTTGAGCATGTTACGCAGACCCCAACAGAAAAACGCATTACAAGATGTGGTAAGGGCTGGTCTTAAATTCAGCGGAGAGGCGTGACCGTGACAACCGACACGCATACCCCTGATCACGAAACCATGGTGGCAAGGATACATGGTGCTGGCGGTGATGATGCCTTCCTGCTGTAAAATCAGACCTTGCGACGGCTTAAATGTGGAGCCTGGAGGATACGCCGCCTGAATGGCACGGTTGAATGTGGGCTTATCGTTGTCGCGAAACAGTTGAGCGTAGTTTTTACCGCGGTCTTTGCCCACAAGAAGTTTGGGATTATAAGTAGGGGAGGTGACGAGAGCAAGGATTTCGCCAGTGGCGGGCTCTATTGCCACAATAGCGCCACGCTTACCCTGCATAAGTTTTTCGCCGTATTCCTGAAGGTCGAGGTCGATGCCCAATTTCAGATTGTGGCCTGCTTGTGGCTTTATGTCGTGCTTGCCGTTGTCGTAATGCCCCTTAATTCTGCCCACATGGTCGCGAATAAGAATTTCTTCGCCTTTCACGCCACGAAGATACTTTTCATATTCCTTTTCCAATCCCATGTCGCCGATATAGTCGCCAGGGTTGTAGTAGTCGTCTTTTTCCACTTCTTTAGCGTTCACCTCTCTGATGTCGCCAAGAATGTTGGCAGCCACGGGCAATGTATAGTCGCGCACAATGCGTTGAACGATGGAGAATCCGGGGAAGCGATACAGTTTTTCCTGTATTCTGCCGTAGTCCATCTGGTCGATGTGCGCGAGAAACACCTGCTCACGATAGAAATTCTTCGTTTCCCTCACTTTTTCGAGGCGTTCGTCAAATTCCTGTCGGGTAATTTGAAGTGTGTTGCAGAAGTCCACGGTATCGAAAGGCTGAACGTCTTTCAAAATCACGGTTAAATCGTATGACGGTTGATTAAACACAATCAACTTACCGTTTCGGTCGAAAATAAGGCCACGCGAAGGGTAAATCATTTTATGGACATAGGCATTTCCGTCAGATTTGTCCTTATAGGAATCGTCCATAATCTGAAGCATGAAAAGTCTCACCACGTAGATGCACACAAGCACCACGATGAAACCACCAATCACGTATTTCCTTTTTTCAAGGTTATAATCTTTTCTCATTTAGAGAATGCTTTTTTCGGATTTTATATGCTATCTTTTCTCGCGGTGTGTGTTCACCAAACTGTCGATACCGTAAATCAGCATGAGCGACAGGGCAAAACTACAGAATATGCGAGCGATCGTGAGCAACACATTTTGGAATGTGAATGCTTGGATAAAGAATATCAAGAAGCAGTAGATGAGCATCAATGTGCCAGCATACTTCAAGTATGTGCCCGTGCCGATACTTTTGCACGAAGGGATGATAGCGCTCGACTCATCGTCGTGGGTGACAAAGGCGTAGAACACTTTAGTGCGAATGGCTGCTATCAGCAAACACGCCAATGCATTCATACCTTGGGTGTCGTTAAACACGTCAATCGACAATCCCGAAAAGAATGCGATGGTGAACACGGCATTCAGCGATAAGCCGATGGGCAATCGAAGCAGCAAATAGATGAAGATAATTGGCGTGGCTACATTGAACAGCATGATTTTGCTGAAAATCACTTGCACCAAAACCAATATCACAAACAGTATGATAAATTGAACAGTTGTTTTTGCCATTACTTTTTCTCCTCCTTCTTTGTGCCGCTTGGGTTATTGTCTTTCGTCTCTAAAGCTTTCAGTTCCACACGCATTTTGTTGTTGAGCGCGCTCACATTCTTCAGTTGCGAGAAGTCGGTGCTCAATTTCACTTTCATAGCCATGAAATTGCTCGACATCGCCTTGTCTTCGCCCACTATCACGCCCACCATAATATCTTCGGGGAACAATGAAGAATAGCCGCTGGTCACCACGCTGTCGCCTTTGGCATATCTGCCGTCGCGAGGAAGTTCGGTCAATGTGGCGTAGCGATAATCCTCGCCATTCCAGATAAGAGTGCCGAATTTGCTGTTTTTCTTCACCTTGCACGACAAGCGAGTGTAGGGATTGATGAGCGAGATGATGCGTGCCGAGTGCTTGCCCACCACATTCACAATGCCTACCACGCCATTGTGGCCGACTACGCCCATTTCTGGCACGATGCCGTCGTCGCTACCACGGTCGATGGTGATGAAGTTGGCTGGTTGAGCCACACTGTTACTAATCACATTCGCCACCACATAGGAAAAGTTGCGTCCACTTCTTGCAAGAATGCCCGACGTGTCGGGAATCTGCAACTGATAGTTGTGGATCGCTTTTTTCAGTTGAGCAACTTCAAGTTCTAATGCCGTGTTGCGTGCCTGCAAGTCCTCGTTCACCGATTTCAATCCGAAGTATGACGACACACCGCTGTAACCTTCATACACAGTGGCACTGATACCATTCGCCGACGAAAGGTAAACGCTTTGCTGAAACGGATTGTTGCTAAAAAGCAGTACGCAGCTGATTATCACATAAATGATAAACACAAACCACGGAATATGCTTAACTAAAAATTGGAGTAGATTATTCATAACATCGGCATTTTGCTGAAGTGTGAAAGGGCATACCTATAGATACGCATAAGAAGGCAATGACGAATCGTTGCCTTCCCGTGCGAAATGATATTCTGTTTCTTATTATTGTTTCAAGAACTTGAAGTGCTTGATATTGCGCAAAGCCACACCCGTACCCTTAGCCACAGCGTGCAGTGGATCTTCTGCCACGTGGAAAGGAATACCGATTTTGTCTTGCAAGCGCTTGTCAAGACCGCGGAGCAATGCGCCACCACCAGCCAAGTACACACCGTTGCGAACGATGTCGGCATACAGTTCAGGAGGTGTCTGCTCCAATGCGCTGAGCACTGCCGCTTCAATCTTTGAAATCGACTTTTCAAGACAGTGGCAAATCTCCTGGTATGAGATGGGCACTTCCATTGGGAGGGCAGTCATCTGGTGAGGACCATGTACCACGAAATCTTCGGGTGGGTTGTCGAGTTCGGTAAGTGCAGAACCTACGTTGATTTTGATAAGTTCAGCAGTGCGTTCGCCCACCTTCACATTGTGTGCACGGCGCATGTGTTCCATAATGTCTTCTGTGAGGTCGTCGCCAGCGATACGAATGCTCTTGTTGCTCACGATACCACCAAGCGAAATCACTGCGATTTCAGTGGTACCACCACCTCACGGCCGCCAGCGTGCTCGCTTGAGTCGCGAACGGCGCGAATTTCCACTTCAGTAGAGCCTGAAGGAATACATACAACCATAGTGAGCGAAGGCGACATCCAGCCATTTTTACTGCTCACCTTCTTAATCATGCCACGAATCATCATTTCGGCGGCATTAAAGTCGGCGATTACGCCATCGCGCAATGGACGAATGGTGCGAATGCCTTCGTGTACCTTGCCGTGCATTTCACGAGCCTTTTCACCAACTGCAATCATCTTGCCAGTCTTGGCATCTTGAGCGACAACAGATGGCTCATCAATCACGATTTTATCTTTGTGGATAATAATCGTGTTAGCTGTACCTAAATCGACAGCTATTTCTTGTCTGAATGAGAAAAATCCCATAGTCGTGTTTTCTTGTCTTTTAAATATTTTAGTGTTTGAAGTGACGGTAGCCTGTCATGACCATTGCCACTCCGTTGTTATTACAGTAGTCGATGCTTTCGCCATCGCGAACCGAACCACCAGGTTGGATCACTGCATCTACGCCTTCTTTGTGTGCGATTTCCACACAGTCGGCAAATGGGAAGAATGCATCGCTTGCCATCACAGCTCCGTGCAGGTCGTGCTTGAAGTTGTGGGCTTTTTCAATAGCGTGCTTCAGTGCGTCAACGCGTGAGGTCTCACCCACACCGCTTGCAATGAGCATTTTGTTTTTAGCAAGCACAATCGAATTGCTCTTGCTGTGCTTCACCACTTTGTTGGCAAACAGCAAGTCGGCCACTTGTTCGGGTGTTACGCCCTTAGTGGTGCATTGTTGAAGTTCTTCAGGGGTTTCAACGTGTGTGTCGCGCTCTTGAACGAGAGCTCCGTTGAGCACTGTGCGGCATTGAATAGCAGGAACCTTGAAATTCTTCATCACGAGAATCACGCGGTTCTTTTTCTGCTTCAAAATTGCGAGTGCCTCTTCGGTGTAGCCGGGAGCGATGCACACTTCGATAAACACCTTGTTCATTTCTTCTGCTGTGGCTGCGTCGATTTCACGGTTAGTGACATGCACACCGCCGAAAGCGCTTACAGGGTCGCCAGCCAAAGCGGCATTGAATGCGTCAACCAACTTTTCTCTTGAAGCCAAGCCACAAGCGTTGTTGTGCTTCATAATCACGAAAGTGGTTTCATCGAAATCGTTGATCAGATTCACAGCCGCATCGATGTCGAGCAGGTTGTTGTAGCTGATTTCCTTGCCATGGAGCTGGGTGAACATCGCATCAAAATCGCCAAAGTAGAATCCCTTTTGATGAGGGTTTTCACCATAGCGGAGCGATTTGCTGCCATTCACTGCAAGGCGAAGCGCACTGTTTTCGTTTTCGTCGAAATAGTTGAAAATGTGACTGTCGTAGGCACTCGACACCGCAAACGCTTCTTTAGCAAACCAGCGGCGTTGAGCCAGAGTGGTTTCGGCATTGCCGTTTTCCTTAAGAGCGTTCACGAGAGGTTTGTATTGCGCCTTGGAAGCCACAATCACCACATCGTTGTAGTTTTTAGCGGCAGCACGAATAAGTGAAATGCCACCTATATCAATTTTCTCGATAATTGCCGATTCGTCGGCACCGCTTGCCACGGTTTCCTCAAATGGATACAAATCCACAATCACGAGGTCGATTTCAGGAATATCGTATTGGGCAATTTGCTGTTGGTCGCTCTCATTGTCGCGACGGTTCAAAATGCCACCGAACACCTTTGGGTGAAGAGTCTTTACACGGCCACCCAAGATTGAAGGGTAGCTTGTGAGGTCTTCAACGGCTGCACATTCGTAGCCAAGTTCTTGAATGAACTTCTGAGTACCTCCAGTAGAGAGGAATTTCACACCGTTGTTGTTTAACTCTTTTAAAATTTCTTCAAGACCATCTTTGTGGAAGACGGAGATGAGAGCAGATTTAATTTGTTTCTTATCAGCCATATTTGTTTTGTTAATTCGGCATTGTTTGGCGTGACTCTACTTTTTGCGAACAGCTTATGAATCAACCAAGTCTGCCTATTTGTGCAAAATAGAATACAAAATTATTAAAAATTGACCAATTATCCACTATATTTAAACTCCTAATTATGAAAAAATATGTTTTTTCACAGATTTTTGCCAATCCCCAACTTTCCCCAGCGCAATCCGCATATTTTTTGCAGGCACGAGCAAGTGTGAACGAAAAAGCCACACCCAGGCAATATCTTTGCACCAAAATCGCTATATTTGCATAAAAATTAAAAAGCACAACATTGATTAACCATGCAAGATTTTGCAGCAATAGATTTTGAAACAGCCAATAGTGAGCGCTCATCCGTTTGCTCTGTTGGCGTGGTCATTGTTAGAGGTGGTGAGATTGTGGACAAATACTACTCGCTCATAAAACCCGAACCAGAGTACTACAACTACTGGTGCAGCAAGGTGCATGGCCTATGCGCCACAGATACAGAAGACGCGCCAATCTTCCCCGAAGTATGGAAACAGATAGAGCCCATGATTGGAGATATGCCATTGGTAGCACACAACAAGTCGTTTGACGAAAGTTGCCTGAAAGCCGTCTTCCGCGTCTATCAAATGGACTATCCCGACTACGATTTCTACTGCACATGCGCAGCCTCGCGCAAAGTCTGGCCAAAAGGTCAGCACACCCTTAACGTAATCGCCGCCCGCTGCGGCTACGATTTAACAAACCACCACCACGCCCTCGCCGACGCCGAAGCCTGCGCCGCAATAGCAATAGAAATATTGTAACTTAATAGACAACACAGATAGAAAAGATTTCCCACATAGATATATAAAAAAAAATGTGCAGTCTATTGGTGGCTTTAGACACGCTTTCTCCTGTGTAAAAGTGACAGAATGGCTGATTTTGGCAGAGATTTTTGTTGGGAATGGGAATTGCTATTAGGGGTGGTGAAAGGACATGTGAAATAACACATGAAAATGTATTATGAATTTTCAAAATTTTACCATCAAATCGCAAGAGGTAGTGCAGAAAGCTGTACAGATTGCCCAAAGCAATCAGAACCAGGTGTTGGAGCCTGTTCACCTCTTAAAAGCAGTGATGTCTGATGACGACTCGGTTGTGAAGTTCGTTTTCCAAAAGTTGGACGTGGCTGCCACCATGATTGAACGTTCCCTCGACGAGCAGTTGAGCCGCTTGCCAAAAGTGAGCGGAGGTGAGCCTTACCTCAGTTCCGACTCCAATAAGGTGTTTGAAAAAGCCAATGCTTTCGCCACGGAGAATGGCGACCAGTATGTGACCGTTGAAGCCATTTTGGTCGGGCTTCTTTCCGTGAACTCACCAGCAAGCAAAATCCTGAAAGACGCTGGCGCTACAGAAGATGACTTGAAGATGGCCATCAACGAATTGCGCCAAGGCAGAAAAGCCACTGGACAAAGTGCTGAAGAGCAGTACAACGCTCTGAAGAAATATGCAATCAACCTTTGCGAACGCGCACAGCAAGGCAAACTCGACCCGGTTATCGGCCGTGACGACGAAATCCGCCGTGTGCTTCAAATCTTGAGCCGTAGAACCAAGAACAACCCTATATTGATAGGTGAGCCTGGTACGGGTAAGACAGCCATTGTGGAAGGTCTTGCACAGCGTATCGTAAGAGGCGATGTGCCTGAGAATCTTCGTCAGAAACAGGTTTACTCTTTGGACATGGGCGCACTGATTGCAGGTGCTAAATATCAAGGCGAATTTGAAGAGCGACTGAAAGCCGTAATCAACGAAATCACCTCGTCGAATGGCGAAATCATCTTGTTCATCGATGAGATTCACACACTTGTGGGCGCTGGTAAGAGCGGTGGCGCAATGGACGCTGCCAACATTCTTAAACCAGCCCTTGCCCGTGGCGAATTGCGTAGTATCGGTGCCACCACTCTCGACGAATACCAAAAGTATTTCGAACAAGACAAGGCACTCGAACGCCGATTCCAAGTGGTGATGGTTGATGAGCCTGACGAAGAAAGCGCTATTGCCATTTTGCGTGGTTTGAAAGAGAAATACGAGAACCACCACAAGGTGAGGATTAAAGACGATGCCATTATAGCGGCTGTGCAGTTGAGCCAGCGTTATATCAGCGACCGTTTCCTCCCCGACAAGGCCATCGACCTTGTGGATGAGGCTGCTGCTAAGCTGCGTATCGAAATGGACTCCGTGCCTGAAGAACTTGACGAGACCACTCGTAAAATCGCCCAACTCGAGATTGAGCGTGCAGCCATTAAGCGTGATGGCGATGCCCAACACATAGCTCAAGTGGAAAAGGAAATCGCCGAGTTGAAAGACAAGGAAAACGACTACAAGGCAAAGTGGAAGAGCGAGAAGGAACTTATCAACCGCATTCAGCAGAATAAGATTGACATCGAACAACTCAACTTCGAAGCCGAAAGAGCCGAGCGCGATGGCGATTATGCTCGTGTGGCTGAAATCCGTTATTCTTTAATCAAGCAAAAGGAAGACGACAACAAAGCCATTCAAGAGCAACTGAAATCAATGCAGGGCGAAACGGCAATGATCAAGGAAGAAGTTGACAGCGACGACATCGCCGATGTGGTATCGCGCTGGACAGGCATTCCAGTGAGCCGTATGCTCCAAAGCGAGAAAGACAAGTTGCTCCACCTTGAAGAAGAGTTGCACAAGCGTGTAGTGGGTCAGAACGAGGCTATCAGTGCCATTTCCGATGCAGTAAGGCGTAGTCGTGCAGGATTAAACGATCCTCGCAAGCCTATCGGTTCGTTTATCTTCTTGGGTACCACTGGTGTCGGTAAAACCGAGTTGGCAAAGGCATTGGCCGACTATATGTTCAACGACGAGAACATGATGACTCGTATTGATATGAGCGAATATCAAGAGAAGTTTAGTGTGAGCCGTTTGATTGGTCCACCTCCGGGCTATGTAGGTTATGATGAAGGCGGTCAGTTGACTGAGGCAGTGCGCCGTAAACCATATTCAGTGGTGCTTTTCGATGAGATAGAGAAGGCCCACCCCGATGTGTTCAACATTCTGCTTCAGGTGCTCGACGATGGCCGACTCACCGACAACAAGGGCCGTACCGTCAACTTCAAGAACACTATCATTATTATGACCAGTAACTTGGGCAGCCAGATTATTCGTGAGCGCTTCGAGCATCTGAATGCTCAGAACAGGGCAGAGGTGATTGAAAAGACCCAAAACGAGGTGTTCAACTTGTTGAAAGCTCAAATGCGTCCAGAGTTCTTGAACCGTATTGATGAAATCATTATGTTCACGCCTCTTGACGAAAACGAGATTGCACAGATTGTACGCTTGCAAGTCAGCGCAGTGGCTAAGATGCTGTCGAAGAATGGCATAACTCTTGAAGCTACCGATGCTGCTGTTGCATTCCTCGCTAAAGCTGGCTACGACCCTGAATTTGGTGCTCGTCCTGTAAAGCGTGTTATTCAGAATATGGTATTGAACAAATTGTCGAAAGACATCATTGCTCAAAACATTGATAGGGAGAAACCTATTGTGATCGACTGCGTAGGTGATGAATTGGTTTTCCGCAACTAACCCCATAATCTCGCGCTACACATAGTAAAGTAAATTAAGAATCCCGCCTCCACGATAATGTGAGGGCGGGATTTTTTATGTTTTCTCGAAAAGGGGAGAGATTACTTGGTAACTGTCACAACGAAGGTAGCGATTGACAGAGAAATGCTGAGAATACTTGTACCCCATTGCCATGCTGGTGGAATTGCCCAAGAAGAACGCTTTTTGGTAGCGTTTGGTTCTACGTAAACCACATCATTTTGACGAAGATTGTAAACTGGCGAGATAAGAAGATTCTTATCGGTAAGATTAACACGCTGCACTTCACGGCTACCATCAGAATTGGTGTGAATCACCATCACATTATCACGACGGCCATGAATGGTGAGATCGCCAGATTGTGAAATAGCTTCAAGAATAGTAACGCGGCCATTGGTTGATTTGATAAGACCAGGTCTGTTCACTTCACCCATTGTGAAAACTTGGAAGTTTTGGAAGCGCACCTCCACACCTGGCTTTTCTGCAAGGTAGCGAGGGTAGATGAGATTAGTGATTTCTGTCTCTACAGCGCTTTGAGTTTTACCAGCTACATAAATTTTACCAAGAATAGGGAAATCAATATTACCCTTATTGTCTACAAGATAGTAGAACATTGGGTTGTCAGAGTTGTTGGTAGAACCGGTAGCAACCATTTCTGTTTTGTTGAAAAACTTAACCAATTCAGGATTAGTGGCAGAAACGCTGATTTGAAGCAAATCGCCCGACATAATCACAGGGTCGTTGATTTTCGCAGTGGCTTTCAACACTTCGGGAGGGAGTGTTTCGGCATTTTGCATGTAAGTGATGTCCTTTGGGGTACTACAACCAGCCAAGATGATGGCTAAAAATGCCATTGAAAGAAATAATCTGATATTCATATTATTGAAATTGTGTTGTTTGAAAGCATACTAATTGAAATACAAAGTTATGAAAAAAATCAAAATAATTTCAAAAATAGCAGAAATATATCGCCATCGCCAACCACGGCTCTTTCATTTAAAAAAAACGTGATTTCTCAAAAAATTGTTCTATTTTAT
>OHXZ01000735.1_pt1 | contig 10547 bp, 9 predicted proteins | sample 1580021 | NCBI WGS metagenome assembly OHXZ01 (sample SAMEA3882520, study PRJEB24775) | human gut metagenome | biome: human-associated habitat; feature: intestine environment; material: feces | place: Netherlands | collected 2009/2010
CCCAGCAGTCCGCAGACGATCACAATGTAGATCACATTGATCTCCAAAACGCAGGCTGCCAGAAAAGCTCCCAAAAGGATCCAGATTGACATAGGATCCTTTTCCTTTACGATGGGAGCTCCCATATCATACGTCACAGAAGCAATTACGGCTCCCACTCCTGCCTGCATCCCGGACAGCATCTGCGCCACGAAGAAGTTACTGCGGAATGCATTGTAGCAGATGGAGATCACGGAAATGATGACAAAAGGGGGCAGGATCGTTCCGAGGATCGCCACCAGTGTCCCCGGGATCCCGGCCAGCTTGTACCCCACCACGATGGCTCCGTTGACTGCGATCGCGCCGGGAGAGGACTGGGCGATGGCCACCAGATCCAGCATTTCGTCTTCTCCGATCCAGTGGTATTCATCCACGAATTTTTTCTTCATCAGGGTGACGATCACATAACCGCCGCCAAAGGTGAATGCACTTAAATATAATGTGGACAGAAATATTTTCCATAATCTCTGTCTGTACTTTTGGGTATCTTTTTCCGGCATATCTTATCTCCTGTTTCTGTTAACATGTAAAAGCCCTCCGGAGCTCTCCGGAAGGCCCTTTGTATCATTTATTTACTTTACATGATGCTCCACCTGTTCAAACGTAAACACATTCAAAAACTGTTTTGCTCTCTCTGTCTTCGGATGTTCAAAAAATTCTTCCGGAGCAGCTTCCTCCACGATCTTTCCCTGATCAATGAAAATAACTTTATCCGCTACTGCCTTGGCAAACTGCATCTCATGGGTGACGATGAGCATGGTCTTACCCTGCTTTGCCAGATCCAGCATAACATCCAGCACCTCTCGTACCATCTCCGGATCCAGTGCTGCCGTTACCTCATCGAATAAGAGAATCTCCGGATGCATACAGAGTGCTCTTACAATGGCTACTCTCTGCTTCTGTCCACCGGACAGCTGTCTGGGATAGCTCTTCGCCTTATCAGCCAGACCTACGCGCGCTAACAGCTCCATAGCTTCTTTTCGCACTTCTGCCTTATCACGCTTCTGTACTTTCACAGGTGCCAGCGTAATATTGTCGATCACCGTCAGATGCGGGAACAGTTCATAGCTCTGGAATACCATGCCGATCTTCTGCCGCAGGGTGGTGATATTTTTGCTGCCCTTACGGATATCCATTCCCTGCAGTTTTATCGTGCCACCCTGAATGGGCTCCAGTGCATTAATGCATCGAAGCAGGGTACTCTTACCGCAGCCGCTGGGACCTACCACTACCAGTACGTCTCCTTTTTTCACTTCCAGATGGATTCCATCGAGAATCTTCTGTCCTTCGTATTCTTTTGTCAGGTTCTCTATTTTCAACAATGTCTCTGCCATGTCTTCACTCCATTCTCATTCCAGCCCTGATCCATCCTTAATTCCATTTCTTTTCCAGAGCCCTCGCCAGTACACTGAAGGGCCAGCAGGCAAAGAAATACAAAACGAATACTACAAGGAATACTCCAAAAGCAGCATTGGGACTGCTCATACGATTCGCCTCAATGATCTGCTGCGCTACTTTTAACATCTCCACTACGCCGATCATCAGTACCAGACTGGTAGTCTTGATCATACGGGTGATCAGGTTAATAGACAATGGGATCAGTCGCCGCACAGTCTGGGGAATGATGATGTACAGATATGTCTGTATCTTACTAAGTCCCAGCGCCTCACTGCTTTCATACTGATGCTTCGGGATGCTGATCAGCGCTCCGCGCACCAGATCTCCCATCTCCGCGGTTCCCCACAGGACGAATACGATCACGGATGCCACCTCACCGGATAAGTTCCATCCCAGTGCTCTGGTGGAACCGAAATATACGATGAACAATAATACCAGCTGCGGCATGATACGTATGAATTCCAGATAGACACGAAAAAAAGCTTTCACCACTTTATTTTTTACCGTCATCAGTGCCCCCACCAGGATACCCAGAGGCATACTGATCAGAATGGATACGATACTGATCTTCATGGCTACCCACAAACCCTGCAGCAGGCGGAGCATGTTCGTGCCTTTGAATAATACATCAATCCCCAAATCCGGCATAACGCATCCTCCTCTCCACCAGTGATCCTATGACCGATACCGGCAGCAGGATCAGCAGATAAAATACTACCAGGAGGAACAGGCTCTCCGTAGTCTTATAATAGAGACCGATCAGGTCTTTGGCGGTGAACATCAGGTCCATCAGACTGATGGCGCTGAACACACTGGTCTCTTTTAACAGGAAAATGATATTTGCCACAAATGCGGGAATACTGGTGGACATTGCCTGGGGCAGGATCACATATCCCAACACCTGTCGGGAATTCATTCCCAGACTGATGGCACTTTCACTCTGAATGGGTTCTACGGATTCCAGACCGCTGCGGAAGCTTTCTGCCATATAGCTGCCGCCTAAAAATGCCAGACCGACTACACCGCACAGCTCCGCCGACATCCGGATCCCGATCTTCGGGAAGCCGTAATAGATAAAAAACAGCTGCACCAGAAGCGGTGTGTTACGGCTCAGTTCCACGTAGACTGTCACGATCCACCGCAGCACCGGCACTTTATAGTATTGAACCGCTGCACAGATGAGCCCCACCAGGATTGCAAACAGGATGCCAACGATACCTATTTTCACGGTCAGAAGTGCTGCCTTTTCGTACATGGGCAGATATTTTTCAATAAATTCCCAGTTCATGTATCTATGTCCTTTCCGGTAAAGTTCAAAATAATCTTTTAGATTATATCAAATGTATTTCTCAGATGCAAGAAAAGACTGCGGCGGCAGCTTACGTGCCCCGCAGTCCCCTCTATATCATCTTATTCCCATCGTACCTTACTGTGCGTTTACTTTGCCGCCCTCTACTACCAGGCTGTCCTCATAGTCCAGACCATAGGTGTCTGCCAGAGTTGCTTCGTAATCTGCATGGAAAAAGTTCTCCTCACCCAAAGCTACGATCTCATCATTGATCCAGTCAAGCAGTGTGGTGTTGCCCTTGGAAACAGCGGGAGCAATGGTGTCTGCACTGCCCAGGGAAGGAATACCTACGGTATATCCTTCGTTCTGCATAGCGAATGCGATAACTTCGGTGTTATCATTTGCCCATGCAACAGAAGTGCCGTTCTCGAAAGCTTCTTTTGCGGTTGCATAGGAATCAAACTTCTGTAAAGGAATATCCGGATAGTTTGCGATCAGATATGTCTCAGCGGTAGTGCCGGAGATTACAATGATGGAATCATCTGCATTCCAGTTGTCTAAGGAAGTGATCACATTATCATCCTTGGATACCACGCCAAGTGACACATTCATATAAGGAGAAGCGAAATCCACTTCCTCTGCTCTCTCGGGAGTTACGGTAAAGTTCGCCAGGATCACATCTACCTTACCGGTCTGTAAATACTCAATACGATTGGCTGCCTCTGTAGATACGAAATTCACATCTACCCCCAGGTCTTCGCCGAGTCTTCTTGCATAATACACATCATAGCCCTGATATTCACCGTTCTCATCCACATAGCCGAACGGGTTTTTATCGGAGAATACTCCGATGTTAATGGTTCCGCTCTCCTTGATCTCATCCAGTGTGCGGTATACTGCCTTGCCGTCTGCTGCCGCAGCGCTTCCTGCGTCTGCGGTTTTGCTGTCACTGCTGCCGCATGCGGTCAGTCCCAGTGCCAATACTCCTGTTAATGCCAGTGCCAAAACGCTCTTCCACTCAAACTTCTTCATAATCCTTTTCCTCCTCTTCGATGTCTCATTTAAGTATCGAATCAACTTATGGGTAGGATTATATCTCCTATTTCATACTATGTCAATAGGAAAACAGTAATTTGTTTTTGCTTTTTGCGAAAAAATAAAATCAATGCTATAATACTTTTGTTACTTTTGATTGTAAACAGACCTTGTAACCGGAATTCCGTAAGAGATAATAAAATAATAAAGGAGAACAAAAGGATAATATATGAAAAAACCGATTTCACGTTTCTATCTGCTGTTGGTTCTCGTTCCGTTACTGTTACTGGCGAGCATGGGCGGCTATTACTTTCTGGAAGAAACTGCTGCAGGCAGCGATGTTGTTGTCGTTCCACAGACCCCTGCACCGCCTTCTGCCACACCGGTTCCCGTCCCTACTCCGGAGCCGACCCCCACTCCCTTCCCGGAGCATGACATTACGCTCATGGCTGTCGGGGACAACCTGATGCATCTGGGAGTCGTGGCCAGTGGAAAACAGGAGGACGGAACTTATGATTTCTCCATGCTGTTTCAGGGAATTTCACCCTTCTTAAACGCGGCAGACATCCGGATCATCAATCAGGAAACTGTCATGGGCGGCAATTCCCGGGGATTTTCCGGTTTTCCCTATTTTAATTCTCCTACCGAAGTTGGGGATGCGATTGCGGATGCCGGATTCAACGTGGTCCTGCAGGCATCCAATCATACCGCGGATCAGAAGCTGGACGGCCTGTTGTACTGTGCGGATTTCTGGAAAAACAAGCACCCGGAGGTACTGGTAACCGGTATTCACGAAGACGCTTCACAGGCAGATGACATTCCGTTACTTACCATCGATGATGTCACTTTCGCCATCTTAAATTATACCTACGGTGCCAATACCGAGACACTCCCCTTAGATCTGCTTGGGCATCTGAATCTTCTGTGTGCCGTAAATGAGAAAAACGGACAGATGGACTTCACCACGCTGAACCCGCAGGTCTTAGAGGATATCTCCCGGGCAAAAGAACTGGCAGATATCGTCATCGTCTGTCCTCACTGGGGGACTGAGTATTCCTCCAAAATCTCAAGCTATCAGGAAAAATGGGCACTGGAGATGACAGAAGCCGGTTCCGATGTCATTATCGGAACCCATCCCCATGTGGTAGAGCCTGTGGAATGGATCACCGCAGAAAACGGCAATGAGTCTCTGTGCTATTATTCGCTGGGCAATTATGTGTCCACCCAGAAAAATGCTCTCAGCATGTTAGAGGGTATGGCCTGGCTGACTTTTCACGTTGCAGAGGACGGTGTCTCCATCGAGCGGAAGACCACCGGTGTGATCCCGCTGGTCTGTCAGTACACCTCCGGACCGGTACGGTTTGAAAATGTCTATCTGCTGGAAGAATATACCGAAGAGCTGGCGGCCTCCCACGGCATCCGCAATTATGCCGGTGTGGTCCTTCATCTGGAAGACCTGCAAAAATGGAGCGACGAGATCCTCGGTGATTTCGTACTCACCAAAGATCAGGCGCTCCATAATTTCAAAACCGATTCTATTAATCAATAACGTTTCTCATACCGATGATGGGACTGTAGTCCACAGCACTGATAATGACACCTTTCCGTGAATTGGCGGAATGGATGATCTGTCCGTCACCGATATACAGTCCTACATGGGTACAGCTCTTCCCTCCATTGGAACTATAACATACAATATCTCCTGGCTGAAGTTCTTCAGAACTGATACTGCGTCCGGCACCGGAATACTGTCCTCCCGGTGTACGGCTGATAGAATAGCCGAACTCCGCATAGATAAAGCAGGTGAATCCGGAACAATCTGTACCTCCTGACAGACTGGAACCTCCGTGTACATACCGGTTGCTCAGATACTGCATGGCATAATCAATGATTCCCTGTCTGAGCTCCGCATTTGAGGTATAAGTTGTAGTGGGAAGTGTGATGTTCGTGATCACCTCCGGGGCATCCTGCTCGGCAGTCTGTTCTCTTGCCTGCAATGCCTTCTGCGCGGCAATTTCCGCCTGTTCCTCTTCTATTGTCTTCGCATAGATAAATTCTTCCGAGATCGTAACATATTCCGCAGAGACATAGCCTTCCTTGCTGTCGGTGTACTGTACCTTCAGCCAGTCTCCGTCATTCTCCAGAATTTTTACCTTTTCTCCATTGTCAATGTAACCAATTCTTTTTGCATCTGTGGCAGGATCCTGTCTCACATTCAGACGGTCTGCGATAACAACAGCATATCTGGTCACATAATTGTCTACAACCTCAGCTGCTGCATCTCCATAGATGAAAAACTCTGCCTTGATATAACCCTCCACATTACCGGAGATGATCCGGAACCAGTCCTGATCCTCTCCTGCCACATCCAGGATCTGTGCCACCGCTCCGTCATAGATTTTGCCCACTACGGCACTGTCCGTGTTCGGTTCTGTCCGGACATTGACGTAATTCGTCACATTGGCGATCGCTAACGACGCATATTCATCTGCGGTCGTATCCTCTACGGAAGCTTCGTCTACCGGGACATCCTCCGGATCTGACACCCCTTCCAGTGCTCTGGGATCCTCCGTCTCGCCACCCTGTACCGCCAGCAGATCCTCTATGGTAATCTGTCCGGTAGCCGGGATCGGCTCGACACCGATCTGATGTATTTCTGCCGCATGTACTTTCTGTACCGAGGCTTCACTCTGTATTTTTAGTTCTCCGTTTCCTGCTGCCACCACCATACTGACTCCGGTGAGAGCTACCGCCAGTGCCATGAACATTCTTTTTTTCATTATAATCCCTGTTACTTCCTACAATTACTGTTTTCTGATGACATTCTGTATAATAGCACATAAAGCAGCACCCGTCCACGAATATCTCCAAATATCTCAAACTACTTAAAATACTGCATCAACTCTTCCAGATCCGTGGATGCCTTTTTAATTGTTCCTGTATCGTCCGAAATTTTGTTAACTGCTTCTGCGATATCAGATACGTTTGCCGTTACTTCCTCGTTGCTGGCTGCATTCTCTTCACTGAGCGCAGAACCAGGCTTCTTAACATGTCGGATATTGCATCCTGAACTATGCTCTCCCGTTCTCCGGCAAAAGCCATTCCCAGAATCTCTCCGTCATCGGAACATACCGGCATATAATAGACATAATATTCTTCTCCCTTAATCTCTACTCCATCAGTTTCATAATCGTTACCGGCTCTGACCGTCTCCCATATCTGTGGATCAGCCTTGGTTCCTTCTGCCCTGTTCCCATCCTTGTCCACAATGGAAGTAATAAATCTCTCATCCTCCATGAAAAGCGTCTGTTCAATATGCTCATCCTGCAAAGAATCTATAAACTGATAACTGATATCATCCTTTTCCAGAATATCCTCACGGATATCCCATGTGAAATACTGCTCCACTGATGTAGCACATGCTTTCAGCCGCAGATAGGTACTGTCGACCAGTTCATCTTTCATTTTGCCCGATGCAGTCTGAAATTTTTAAAAATAAAGAATGCTTACGCCATGTAACATCGTGGTATTTCTCCAGTTCTCCGTTCCCAACGATCCGGTGTGCCAGATCAGTAGTCCGGTGTTTTCGGCATTTTCTCTTCTGCCTACTTCTGCCGTAAGCTCCACTCCCCGGGCATAGCCCCTTTCCTGCTGTACCACCGTAGGTTCCGTAACCGTCCATGCTTTTGCCGATAATATTCCGTTCTCATACCGCACCCAAATTCTGCATCCCGTTACAAAGCAGTTTGTCACGACCTCGCGGGAAATGCACTGCGCCTGTCCACGCACATACTGTATCAGATACATGGATACCGCATCGGAATGGGCCGCCGTACGGATGATCCGAAGTCCATAACCGTCCAGAGTGTCCGTGTCCGTCTTGATGCAGACATCCAGATACTGTCCGGCGCTGCCAAAACCCTGTCCGGCAGACTTTGCCGGATCGGCTTCCAACAGGACTTCCATATTCCGTTTGGTTTCCGTTCCCATCTCCGGTGCCGTGGTCGGCGTATAGCGGATCCTGGCCCCCTGCATTCCCTGATAGAGCCCTTCGCCCTTACTGCCGTCCCCTGTTGCACCGTAGTGCCAGGAGACCTGCGTCTTTTCCCGGTCCCACTTTTCAAAATCACAGGTATCCGCCGGACGCTTCGCATCAAAATTCCATACACCTTTTTCGTTTCCGGCATGGCTGTAAAGAGGAAGGTTATGAAAATCTGTCCAGATCCTGTCTGTTTCCACATCTTCCGGCGAAATAGCTTTTTCATAAAAGCACTGCACTGCTTCCCCGTATTCGCTGCGATTCGTTCTGGGTCTTATCTGTGCAAAAATATAATATCCCACATCATCTCCGGTGAGGGCATAAACTTTCTCCGGCTGATCCGGTTGGGAGATTGCCGTCACGATTTTGTCCTCTACCCGAATGTTTCTACTTCGATACCAGATAATATCCGAGCAGTCATTCTCCGCTTCCGTAAAATCATAAGACAGCCGCAGCATTTTGCCTTCAAGACAGATCACCGGATTGCCCGTAAGCCTTGGTGCCGCCACTTTCCGGGGATGAATTCTGACATACGCACCGGTCTGCAATCCCTCTTTGGTCTGCGCCGTGAGTACTACTTCCGTCTCATGGTCTATATTACTGTCTTTCAGTTGCAGCAGACAGCTCCCCTCCGACACACGCTGTATTTCTATGGAGTCTGCACTGTCTCCTTCTATTTTAAAATGTATCTCACACTTCCTCTCACGCCCATCAAAGGTCAGGCATTTTCCCTTTATATTTATGGAAGATCCGCCTGCTTGCAGTTCAAAAGCCTCTGACTCCAGCAGAAGCTGTGTAGGAATATCTGTTTTTCCGGCAAAGCGGATCACTTCTCCGTTCCCCAACGGGTCCCAGTCGTCTTTCCCGCCCAGAAGATTATAGACATTGTAGATCGTTTCTCCATCCTTACGGATATAGTAGGCCTCTGCCAGCATCTTTTCGTCAATGTCCACCGTATGGGAATCCGCAACCTCCGGAGGCGTAAACCGGCCTTCCGGATATGTCACATTCGCCTGATAGCACTTCAATGCTACGGAAGGATATTTCGTCCACAAGACCGCAACTTTGGTGTCCGGCAGACCTGCGAAGCTGCTGTCGATCAGTGTGATCTGTCCTCCGACTTTTGTAAAATACTGTGCGTGAGTCTCCCCATCCTGTGGATATTTACAATGAAATGTACAGTTTAAGAATACCGCTCCCGTACCGGAAGCCTGATAGATCGGCATTCCGCTGTAAAAATCAAACTCACAGTCCAGGTACACTGCATTTCCATTCAGAGCATCGTCCGTCTGTTCAAAATGACAATGTTCATACAGGCTTCTGCCCGCGCCACATACGGGATACAGGTTCAGACGACTGACAAACCGGCAATTCTTCGCATGGAACTTATCGGCATTCGTATCCGCCAGCTGTGCCTGCGTAATGGCTTCTGTCCTCTTTTTCACAGACTGCGCAGGATCCAATGCATAATCCAGATCCACGCAGCAATAATTCCCCAGAGTCAGGTTTTCCATCTCCAATTGTTCCCCGGAAAAATGGAACAGAGTATAATTCCCCTTCGCTCCATGGTCGTTCCCCCGGTTGGCGGCAATCACCACATCCTCCGGGTTCTCCGACAGCCCCACCAATTTCAGATTTGCGCAGTTTACCTTGCATCCGTAAGGGTAAAGATCCTTCGGATCCTCCCTTACGATCACCGCCTCCGACTGCGGATCCTCCAGCCAATAGATGCCGGGAGCAATGTAGACCGTCACCGGGTGTTCCACAGTTGCTGCGTTTAGTGCTCCATCCGACAGGACTTCTCTGATGTTATTGTAAGTGTATGGATTTTTCTGTACTTCCTCGTTCGCAAACCTGCTGTCCAGCAGGAGATGACAGGAATCGGGGTCAGGTTTTATCATAAATGTTTTTCCCTTCCTCAGAATAAAATAAGTGACTGATTACTTTTTACTATAGTAAACGACCACTTATTTATCAAGAGATTAAGTTATTAATATCCTACCATAGAAGTAAAAATTATGGTGAGAAGTCATGAAGAATTGTATCATGCTATGGAAAAATGACGCTGTTGATCTTGCCATCAACAACCAGAGAAGAGCTTTTTCGGATGCGTATAATAATGCTGGCAGAAAGTAAAATTTATATTGAACTTTCCTCCAAAAATCCACTCAGTAAATTAAGTTCCCTGGAAACCGAAGATTTAAAAAATAACCCCTGCATTCTTGTCATCAATCAGACCGGACAGCAGGCTACCGCTTGCCTTTTTCACACTTCTAATAAACCACTGCTGCCAGAATGATATATACCAGAATCGACACCATACAGTACATAGAATTGGTTGTTGATACATAGGCACTGCCCTCTTCCTTTTTCAGAAAAGTCTGCATGCTGAAAGTGGCCGGCGCCGACATATAGGAAATGATGGCAAGATTCAACAGCATGTTATCTCCTATCCACAAATGCACTGCCCACAGCACTCCAATTGCCATAAGTGTCTGTAGCAGAACTCTCATCAGGATTGTCTTCAGGCATGGCCGGATCAGTTCCTTTGTCAGTTCCATGCTATATCCCACAACGATCAGAATGATTGCTGTCACGGATGTGGTAAGGATCCCTTCCACCGCCAGATATGCACCGCCGAAGGGACTGTCGATCAGGCAAATCACCACCTTGGACAGTCCTGCCAGGATTCCAAGCACACTTGCAATAAATGCCGGTGTGTGGAATGCACTCATACATAGTTTCTTT
>OHXZ01000747.1_pt1 | contig 10384 bp, 8 predicted proteins | sample 1580021 | NCBI WGS metagenome assembly OHXZ01 (sample SAMEA3882520, study PRJEB24775) | human gut metagenome | biome: human-associated habitat; feature: intestine environment; material: feces | place: Netherlands | collected 2009/2010
GTAAAGCTCTCCGGCTTCGCAGGCACTTCCCACGATCAGACCTTCCCGGTGCTCATTTAGCACACTTTTCGGGATACGGGGTCTGCGGTTATAGTAAACCAGATGGGATGCAGAAACAAGCTGATACAAATTCACACGACCAATGTCATTTCTTGCAAGAATAATGACATGATAAGTCGGAAGCTTTTTAATAGAATCCGGGTTCAGATCCCCAAATTCATTAACTTTTGCAAGCGTTGTCAGTTCCCGTTCTTTGAGCATCTGCACAAATTTCACAAAGATTTCTGCCGTGCAGCCTGCATCATCAACTGCGCGGTGATGATTCTCCAGGGAAATATTTAAAGCTTTTGCAACGGTATCCAGCTTGAAACGGTTCAGGCCCGGCAGCAGGAAACGCGCCATGGCGACGGTGTCCGCCGTTGTAAATTCCCGCTCGATCCCCTGCAGGACACAATTGTGCTCGATAAAGCTCATATCGAACGAAGCATTGTGGGCAACCATAACGGCTCCCTCACTGAACTCCAGGAATTTCGGCAGCACCGTTTCGATGTCCGGCGCGTCAAGAACCATGTTGTCGTTGATGCCGGTCAGGTTCTCAATCCGGAACGGGATCGGGACTTTCGGGTTAACGAAGGTGGAAAACTTATCGACAATCGCTCCGTTTTCCACACGGACGGCACCGATCTCAATGATTTTGTTGACAACCGGGGAAAATCCCGTCGTCTCGATATCGAAAACAACGTAGCTTCCGTGGATGTCCTGTCCTTTGCTGTTGACAACGATATCTTTCAAGTCGTCGACGAGATAAGCCTCCATGCCGTAGATGACCTTGAACGGAGCCGAAACTTTTTTCAGCTCATCTTTTGTCGCATCCGGGTGCTCTGCCTGGTATTTTTTCCGATAAGCGCCGTCGATCGCCTCGATCGCATGGTTTGCCTCCGGGAAGGACTGCACCACGCCGTGATCGGTGATCGCGATCGCCGGATGGCCCCACTCATAGGCACGCTGTACCAGACGGGCAGCATCGGTGACACCGTCCATATCGCTCATCTTTGTATGGCAGTGCAGCTCCACACGCTTCACCGGACTCGTATCCTGACGGCCGGTACGGAAATCGGTGATCTTCTTGATGCCCCAGACAGACATAACCGTCAGATCGTGGTCAAATGCATCAACCGTCGTTTTTCCTTTTACTTTAATGAACGCGCCTTTTTTGATCGCATCCTTTAATTCCGGCACTTCCGCGTTCTGGACGAAAATCTTGACGCCGATGGTATCCGTAAAGTCGGTGATCGTGAACATGAAAATCGTACGCTCATTCCGGATCTCGCGCATATCCACACTCTGGACTCTTCCTCGGATGACAACATCACCGATCTCATCGCCGATTTTCAGAATCTCCACGCTCTCATCCTCGAAATCTCTTCCGTACAGCACATCCGGATTGGAGGATTTGCGCGGCTGATTGTCCGCATTCCGGCCGAAACTGCCCTTGCCTTTTTTGAAGGAACCGCGTCCGCCGCCGGAAAAACCTTTTCCCCTTCCGCCGTCTGCTGCTTTTTCTTTTTTCGCCTCGCCGTCCTTGGCTGCTGCGGATGCTTTTGGCTGTTCGCCTGCTGCTTCCGCCTGCTCTTCCATCCGGTTCTGCTCTTTTTCGCCGAGCATCTCACCGTAATGGGTATGCGCCAGAACGTGGCGCACTTCCTCCCGGATGCGGAGCTCGGAATTTCTCATGGCGCGGCTCTCGCCCTCCGGCTTTCTCATCTCGGTTTCCACGATCAGGTCGAAGCCGCACCGCTCACAGAAGATTTTCTCGAGAATGTGGACCAGCTCCTCCTCGCGCTCCTTTGCCACAACGGAATCCACGAGCACCAGGTGCATTTTGTTCGTCTCCGGGAAGGTAATCTCGGCAGTCGAAAACAGATGATTCAGAAAGACACTGTGGTTTTTCAGCTCGAGCAGGATACTCGGACGGTACACCTCCAGAAAGTTTTCCGGCGTATACTGGCGCGACAGATAGAACCGCTCAATAATCTTCACGCGCAGCGGCACGTTGGAAAAGAGCTGCTCCTCGATCTGGCGCTCCAGCTGATAAATATATTTTTTGTGAATCCACTGATGGCTGACCACATAGATCCGCAGCAGATCTTTTTTCTTATTGATCGATACCCGCGAAACCTCCACGGTATCGAGAAGCTCTGCCATGCCCCCTTCGATTCTCAAATCCGGAAATACTTCCTGAAACTGTTTTTCCATTCCTATTCCTGCTTTCTTTTCTACTTGCCCCAGTGATCCAGCTCGTCCTTTAAGACGGACAGCAGCTCGCTCTCCGGTACTTTTTTCACGATTTCACCTTTTTTAATTAAAATGCCGACGCCTTTTCCGCCTGCAACACCAAGATCCGCCTCTTTTGCCTCGCCCGGTCCGTTGACCACGCAGCCCATGACGGCAACCTTGATATCAAGATCGTAGCTCTGCACCAGTGTTTCCACCTGGTTTGCCAGTCCGATCAGGTCAATCTGGGTCCGTCCGCAGGTCGGACACGATACGACCTCAATGCCGCCTTTTCGAAGTCCCAGGGTCTTTAAGATCCGTTTTGCGGATTTGATTTCCTCGAGCGGATCGCCGGTCAGGGAAACGCGGATCGTATCTCCGATGCCCTGATATAAAATAATACCGAGCCCCACTGCCGATTTGATGTTGCCGGAATACAGCGTTCCTGCCTCCGTAATGCCGACATGAAGCGGATGATCCGTCTGGTTCGTGATCAGCTCATGCGCTTTTGCACACATCATCACATCAGACGATTTGATGCTGATGACGAGATTGTCATAGCCCATCTCCTCGATGATCCGCACTTTGTCGAGCGCGCTCTCCACCAGGCCCTCTGCCGTTACGCCGTTGTATTTTTCCACCAGCTCTTTTTCGAGTGAACCGCTGTTGACGCCGACGCGGATCGGAATCTGGCGTTCTTTTGCTGCATCTACAACCGCCTGGATCCGGTCGCGGCTGCCGATGTTGCCCGGGTTGATGCGGATTTTATCGGCTCCGTTTTCGATCGCGGCGATCGCCAATCGATAGTCAAAATGAATATCTGCTACAAGCGGAATCGAGATCTGTTTTTTGATCTCGGACAGCGCCTTGGCTGCCTCCATGGTCGGGACGGCGCATCGGATAATGTCACATCCGGCTTCCGTGAGCGCCTGGATCTGCTTTACGGTTGCCTCCACATCTTCTGTTTTGGTATTCGTCATGGACTGGATCAGAATCGGATTTCCGCCTCCGATGACCCGGTCGCCGATTTTCACAACTCGTGTATTTGCTCTGCTCATTTTCTTTCCTCCATTTATTTTCTCCGTGATGGCATAAAAATCTTATTTTATTATAAGACAATTTTTTCTCCGGCACAACCGTCTTTTCTCTTGCAATTTTTTTCCAAATTTTCTATAATGCTAGGAGTGATTTTTTTTATTCAACTGGAAAGGAAGACATACAAACGATGAAAAAGATGATCCTCGTAACCTCGCCGCCGGCGTGCGGAAAGACATACATTTCAAAACAGCTCGCCAAGGAGCTGAAACACGTTGTTTATCTCGACAAGGATACGGTCATTCCGCTGTCGAACCGCGTTTTCAAAGCGGGCGGACAGGAAATCAACCGCAGTTCTGATTTCTTCGAGGAGAATATCCGCGATTATGAATATGAAGTAACGGTCAATTTCGGACTGGAAGCACTCGAGTATGACGATATTGTGCTGATCAACGCACCATTCACACGCGAAGTGCATGATGAGAAGTTCCTGAAAGACTTCTCCAAAAAGCTCGCTGACCATGGGGCAAAGCTTGTTGTGATCTGGGTTGTCACAAAACCGGAGATCTGCCACCAGCGCATGATCGACCGCAACTCCGTGCGCGATACGTGGAAGCTGGAGCACTGGGATGAATATGTGAAAACGATCGACTACTCCATCCCGGAAGCACTGAAGAAAATGAGCAACTGCCTCGATCTGATGCTGTTCTACAATTCTTCGGATGAAGAATATCAGAAATCCATGGAGATGGTTATCTCCCGTCTCGAAGACGAATAACGACTAAACGAAAAAAGAGAATTTTGCCGGACCTCATTTTTACAGTCTGCAAAATTCTCTTTTTATTTATAGAAACTATTTTCACATCCGATACAAAAGATAATCCGCCGCTGCCGCCCACAGCACCCAGGAAACGCAGAGAACTGCGAACACACTCTTATATCCGAGCACGGCAAAGTGGACGCGCCATTTTTCCTTCTGCGTGAATTTCTCCGGGTTTTTGCCTTTTACCATCAGCATTCCGGCGATCACGAACATGCCGAGGGCCGCGATCAGCAGCAGGCCGTCTTTCGCCGCCTCAAGGGCAGCGCGGAACGTGAATCCCCCAAAGAGGAATCCTCCCAGCAGCAGCACAGCTGCCGCAGCGCCGCCGGAGAGCAGGCCGATTGTAAATGCTTTGCCGAGATCACGGCAGATGTTCTTTATCTTTTCCATGTTTTATAATTCCTTATTTTCTTCTAACGCATCGCAGAAATGACATGCCACAAAGTGATTGTTGCCCACGTCTTTTAATTCCGGCATCTGCTGTCGGCAGATGTCTTTTGCGTACTTGCATCTTCCCTGGAATTTGCAGCCCGGCTTCGTGTTGATCGGGCTCGGCACCTCGCCTTCGAGGCGGATTTTTTTGCGGTCGCGCTCTGCCTCTACTTTCGGGTCCGGAATCGGAATCGCGGAGAGCAGTGCCTGTGTGTACGGGTGGCGCGGGTTGGCGTACAGCTCCTCGGATGTCGTCAGCTCGACGAGCGTTCCCAGATACAGAACCGCCACACGGTCGGAAATATGTTTGACCATCGACAGATCATGCGCAACGAAAAGATAGGTCAGACCCATCTTCTTCTGTAAGTCCACAAGCAGGTTGACGATCTGCGCCTGAATCGAAACGTCGAGTGCGGAGATCGGCTCATCGAGAACGATGAACTCCGGCTGCACGGCAAGCGCACGCGCGATACCGATTCGCTGGCGCTGTCCGCCGGAAAACTCGTGCACGAAACGGTTCGCATGCTCGCGGTTCAGTCCGACCAGCTCCAGATATTTGTAGATCATCTCCTGGCGCTCTTTCTTATTCTTTGCCAGATGGTGAATGTCAATGCCCTCGCCGATGATGTCGGCAACGGTCATACGTGGGTCGAGCGATCCATACGGATCCTGGAAGACCATCTGCACCTGTTTTTTGAAGGCAAACCGCTCTTTTCCGTTTAATGCATGGACATCGGTTCCCTTGTAGAGCACCTGTCCGTCGGTCTTGTCATACAGGCCGATGCAGGTACGGCCGCACGTCGTCTTTCCGCATCCGGACTCGCCAACCATTCCAAGTGTCTCACCCTTGTAAATTTCGAAGGAGACATCATCCACGGCCTTTAAGGTCGCATGATTTCCGACCTGAAAATATTTTTTCAGATGGGAAACGGAAAAAAGCACTTCTTTTTCGTTATTTTCCATTACAGTTCTCCTCCTTCCAGATTTGGCATTTCTACTTTTGGTGCCATCGGGTGATGGAGCCAGCAGGCAGCCTTATGCTCGCCGCCGAATTCCGTTACCTCCGGCATCTCTTCCTTACAGATCGGCATACAGTAGCTGCACCGCGTGCAGAACGGACATCCGACCGGCGGGTTTAAAAGATCCGGCGGAGTTCCCGGAATTGTCGCGAGTTCCTGCTTGTTTTTCAGATCCAGACGCGGTACGGAACGGATCAGCGCCCAGGTATACGGGTGACGCGGACGATAGAAAATGTCCTCACACGTTCCGCTCTCCACGATGATGCCGGAATACATAACGGCAATTTTCTGTGCGATATTTGCCACAACGCCGAGATCATGTGTGATCATGATGATCGCCATGCCCAGCTTGTCCTTCAGCTCCATCATCAGCTCCAAGATCTGCGCCTGAATGGTAACGTCCAGTGCGGTAGTAGGCTCATCGGCGATCAGAAGCTTCGGTTCACATGCCAGCGCAATAGCGATCATGACACGCTGTCTCATACCACCGGACAGTTCATGGGGATACTGCTTCATACGCTTCTCCGGTTCATTGATACCTACCAGAGACAAAAGCTCCACTGCTCTAGCATATGCCTTTTTCTTGTCCGCATCGGTATGCAGACGGATCACTTCCATGATCTGATTGCCAATGGTATATACGGGATTTAAGCTGGTCAGAGGATCCTGGAAAATAATGGAGACCTCTTTACCACGCATTTTGGAAAAATCTTTTTCGGTCATTTTCTCCACTTCGTGTCCATTGAAGTGAAGCTCTCCGCCGATCAGCTTACCGGGATAAGCGGTCAGTCCCATCAGACTGTATGCGGTTACGGATTTACCGGAACCACTCTCTCCTACGATGCCCAGTACTTCCCCTTCCTTCAGGTGAATGGAGACATCGTTCAGTGCCTTTACTTCTCCGGCAGGAGTAAAGAAAGAGAGACGTTCATGCTGTATATCTACCAGATAATTGTTATCCATCTTCACTACTCCTTCCATTAATTCTTAAGCTTCGGGTCAAATGCGTCACGAAGTCCGTCACCAAACAGGTTAAAGCTTAAGATGATCAGGCTGATCAGCAGACAGGGTGCAAACAGCAGGTACGGGAATGTGATCATTCCGTTAATGGCATCACTTGCAAGGCTTCCCAGGGAAGGCAGCGGAACTGCCACACCCATACCTAAGAAGCTTAAATAACTCTCGGTAAAAATAGAGGAAGGGATCTGCAGTGTGGTGGTAACGATCAGAGTACCGATACAGTTGGTCAGCAGATGCTTTTTAATGATACGGCCATCCTTGGCTCCCAAAGCCTTGGCTGCCATGACATAATCATTTTCCTTCAGGGTCAGGATCTGGCTTCGTACCATACGTGCCATTCCTACCCAGTACAGCAATGCGAATACGATGAAGATACTGATCAGGTTAGATCCTACGATCTGCATCCATCCGAATCCGGGAAGCTGTGCCAGCTTTGCCAGAGGATCCTTTAACGCGAAGGACAGCAGCACGATCAGCAGAAAATCCGGTATCGTATAGATAATATCCACAATACGCATGATGATCAGATCCACCCATCCACCGAAGAATGCAGAGATGGAACCGATCAGGGAACCGATCACAAAAATAATGGCAGTAGCGATCAGACCAACCAGCAGGGAGATACGGCTTCCCATCATAACACGGATGGCATAATCACGGCCCATTTTATCGGTACCGAGCACATGGGGGAATACCTTCTCTCCCGCATCCATACGCTCTATCTCTTTCTCGGAATACTGCATGGGGTGCAGATTCTCGCTTCCTTTGATCTGTGTCTTGTAATCATAGGGATAAAATGCAGGCACAATAAAGGAAAAGATCATAACTACAATAATAACGAAGAGGCTGACCATGGCAACCTTATTCTTACGAAGTCTGCGGAAGCCATCCTGCCAGAAGCCCACGCTCTCACGCATGATGACCTGGCTCTGCTTCTCTTCTTCATTCGCCGGCATAAAATCTTCCGGTTTATATTTTACATGAAAGCTCATAGCATTCGGTTCTTTCATCGGTATCTTCCTTCCTGTTAATCTTACTTCAACTTGATCCTGGGGTCGACGATCTTATATACGATATCCACCAGCACATTCATGACAACCATCAGTGTTGCGAGGAAAATGGTGGTACCCATGATCATGGTGTAGTCACGGTTAATGATCGAGCTGACAAATTCATTGCCCAGACCGGGGATCGTAAAAATCTTCTCTACTACGAAGCTTCCTGTCATAGTATAAGCCATCATAGGACCTACATAGGTGATAACAGGGAGCAGTGCATTTCTCAGTGCATGCTTGAACAGACGGAAGAAAGGCTTTACTCCCTTCGCCGTAGCGGTTCTCATATAATCCTGTCCCAGAACATCCAGCATGGAAGAACGCATCAGTCTCATAATATAAGCAGTTGGGTACAATGCCAGTGCGATCACGGGCATCACATAATGCTTCCAGGTGCCGATTCCGTAGGTGGGCAGTATCTTTACCTTACTTCCCAGGAAATACAGAAGCAGAGTACATATAACGAAGCTTGGTACCGCAATACCACAGGTGGAGATCACGGAGATCACGCTGTCCAGCGTCTTGCCACGATGGGTAGCTGCCAGACATCCCAGAGGGATACCTACCAACAGCGCTACGATAACGGAAAGCCCACCTACTCTTGCAGATACAGGGAACTTGGATACTATAATAGAAGTAACGGTTCTTCCTCTCTGCTTCAGACTCTCTCCGAAATCACCGTGCAAAGCATCTTTCATATACGTCAGATACTGCTGGGACAAAGGCTTGTCCAGTCCATATTTTGCCTCCAGGGCTGCCTGTGCAGCGGGGCTTACTGCCTTCTCCGAGAGGAACGGTCCTCCGGGTACCATGTTCATCAGGAAAAAGGTGAGTGTTGCTACTGTAAAAATCGTGATCAGCGCCAGACCGATACGTTTTGCAATATATTTAAGCATCTCTTCAACTCCTTGCTTTTCTTTTGCCTACGGACATTAATAAAATGCATTCTTCGCATTTGTATGCAAGTATACACGCGCAAAAAATGTACTTTAATTTCCGAAAACGACTTTTGTTATATTACAACACTTTTGAGGCTATGTCAACTGAATTACGCATGAAGCATCTGCCAGTTTCCGTGACTCTGCCTCTTTAACTGTCTCTTCGCGGTGTACGCACAGCACGCACATATGTCTGCATATTTATGAGAATCTTTTTCAATATAAATAGCCTATAATTTTTATATTCTGCATACAGTGCATATTTTCTATTGTTTTATGTATATTTACACATTTACTAATTCTGATTTTTTCTTTCACTCATGTATTTTTCTATCGTTTTGCTATAAAAGCAGGAGGATTTCCGGTGATGGAAATCCTCCTGTTTATACAATTTTTATTTTTTGTAGTTTACATTTTGTTGCGCAGCCACTCAGATCTTGTGGAATGGCTCCATATATGCCGCAGCATCCTTTAACTCCTCTTCCATGGCAAGCAGCCGGTTGTACTTCGCCACACGATCGCTGCGGCAGGGTGCTCCGGTCTTGATCTGTCCGGCATTCAGTGCCACCGCTATGTCCGCTATGGTGGTATCCTCCGTCTCGCCGGATCTGTGGGAGATCACCGCCTTGTAACCATTCTTGTGTGCCATTTCCACCGCTTCGAAGGCTTCGGATAAGGTTCCGATCTGATTGACTTTTACCAGAATGGCATTAGCACAATGAAGTTTGATCCCGGCATCCAGCCGTTTTGTATTTGTGACAAACAGATCATCTCCCACTAACTGGATCTTCTCCCCCAACCGTTTCGTCAGCTCCTGCCAACCGTCCCAGTCATTTTCATCCAGTCCGTCCTCAATAGAGATAATGGGATAGTTCTCCACGAGCCGTTCATAATACGAGATCATTTCTCCGGTATCCCGCAGGACTTCCTCTCCCTTCAGCTTACTCTCCCCGGGGAAATGATACATTCCCGTTTTTTCATTATATAGTTCACTGCTGGCGGCATCCATGGCGATCTTGATATCCTGTCCCGGGATATATCCGGAAGCCTCGATCGCCTCCACAAGGAAATCCAGCACGCTCTCCGCATCCGGCAGATTAGGTGCAAAGCCTCCTTCATCCCCGACTCCGGTGGACAAGCCTTTCTCCTCCAGCAGTTTTTTCAGATTATGATAAATTTCCGCACAGATCCGTAACCCCTCCGCAAAGTTTTCCGCCTGCACGGGCATGATCATGAACTCCTGGAAATCCACGGTGTTCGCCGCATGCTTGCCGCCATTTAAGATATTCATCATAGGTACCGGCAGAAGTCTCGGAGAGATTCCTCCGAAGTAACGGTACAGGGGAAGGCCCAGTGCCTGTGCGGCTGCTCTTGCCACCGCCATGGACACTGCCAGCATGGCATTGGCACCTAAGCTGCTCTTGTTGTCCGTGCCGTCCGTCTCCCGTAGAATTCTGTCGATACGGATCTGCTCCAGGGCATTTTCTCCCAGTAAAACACTTGCAATTTTCTCGTCTATATTTTTCACGGCATGCTGCACGCCCAGACCGAAATATCTGGTCTCACCGTCCCTGAGTTCCACGGCTTCGAACTGTCCGGTGCTGGCTCCGGAAGGCACTGCCGCAATACCTTTTGTGCATCTGCCGGTCTCTTTGTCCTTCACGGTAACAACCGTTGCCACCGTGGGATTCCCTCGCGAATCCAGAATCTCCCTTCCGTGTACTTCGATGATCTCCAGATATTTTTCCATAAAAAACCTCCTTACAGGCATCCTTAACTTACTTTTTC
>OHXZ01000753.1_pt1 | contig 10331 bp, 10 predicted proteins | sample 1580021 | NCBI WGS metagenome assembly OHXZ01 (sample SAMEA3882520, study PRJEB24775) | human gut metagenome | biome: human-associated habitat; feature: intestine environment; material: feces | place: Netherlands | collected 2009/2010
CACCCGGATCCCCTGCCATACCACTCTCCGCAATTTTTCATAAAAAACACATAATCTATCCATCAGTGAACCTCTTTCCTTTTATGGTTTATGGAAAGAATTTCCACTTTCCGGATAGATTATACGATTCCGAAGTTATTTATTTTTCTCCCGCTCCAGTCGGATCTGGCGGATGATGGCCTTTTTCTGGTTGTCGATATGCACCTTGGCCATATGTGATGCCGTTTCCTTATCCTTTTTGACAATGCTTTCGTAGATCACCTTATGTTCCTCCACGAGGCGTTCATGCTGGCTGCTGTCTTTGATGTACTCAAACCGGTAACGGTACATCTGCTCAGACAGATTATTCACCAGCTGGATCAGGCGCTGGTTCCCCGTAGCTTCCACAATGATATCATGCAGTGCCACATCCGCCTGTGCGATCTGTTTCACATCTTTGGTCTTCACCGCCTCTTCAAAGGTATCACATGCCTTTTTCAAATGCTGCAATTCTTCCTGTGAGATACGGTCACATGCCAGTTCCACGCAGAGAGCATCCAGTGCACGACGCACTTCCAGCACATCGTTCATGCTTTTCTCCGTGATCTGCGCTACTTCCGCTCCTCTTCTGGGGATCATGGTCACCAGACCTTCCAGCTCCAGCTTACGGATCGCTTCCCGGATCGGTGTACGACTGACTCCCAGCTTATTGGCAAGGTGGATCTCCATGAGTCGTTCTCCCGGTTTCAGTTCTCCCGTAAGAATGGCCTGTCGCAAAGTGTTGAATACCACATCCCGAAGCGGCAGAAATTCATCCATTGTCACCTGTAAATTATCCTGCATAACCTTTTTTGCCGTTACTCACAGAATTCCGTCAGGAATATCTGCTTAGCCAGCTGTTCCTCCTCCAATTTATCATATGCCCTGCGGGCCATGTCTTTTTCTACAAAAATGCCGAATACCGTTGGGCCGCTTCCGCTCATCAGGCTGTTGATGGCTCCCAGTTCCTTCATCCGGTCTTTGATCTTCTGAATGATGGGATATGCACTGACAGTCACTGTCTCCAGCACGTTTTCCATCCGGTCCAGAATTCCCTGTAAACTCTCCTCGGCAATTGCCTCCACCATGCCGTCAATATCCGGATGTTTCCGGATCTCCTGCGCATCCAGATGTTCATACACATATTTCGTAGATACGTTAATATCCGGCTTTGCCACCAATACATAACAATCCGGTGCCGGAGCCAGCGGAGTCAGCTTCTCACCGATCCCTTCGGCCAGAGCCGTTCCTCCCATGACACAATACGGAACATCTGCACCGATATTCACACCCAGCTCCATCAGGTCCTTCAACGTACATCCCAGATCAAACAGGCGGTTCATTCCCTTCAGGGTGGCTGCGGCATCCGTACTTCCTCCCGCCATACCGGCTGCGATCGGAATATGCTTCTCCAGGTGGATCTTCACGCCCTCGGTAATATGATATTTCTCTATCATAAGTTTTGCCGCTTTATAGATCAGGTTATCCTCATTCGTGGGAAGCTCCCCGGAATCCGTAGTGATGACGATGCCGCCGGCTGTCCGCTGAAAATCCAGTACATCATAAATACCAACGGTCTGCATGACCATCTTCACTTCGTGATAGCCATTTTCCAGTCTTCTGACCACATCCAGGCCCAGATTAATTTTGGCATATGCTTTTATCCGATATTCGTTCATTTTGCTCTGCTCCGTTTTGTATACAATGATTGTACTTAATTTTATACAATCCATTTCTCTTTGTCAATGGCTCCCTAAAGTATTTGCCGTTTTTCTCCGATATAATGGATGTAGTAAGTATCACTAACCGTCAAGGATGACAAAAGGTACGGGCAAAAACCGTACCGGAAAAGAGGAAATTATGAGTGTAAACGGAATTACATCAACACAGGCCGCTGCAGCCTACAGCTACAGCAGCACAAGTGCAGCAAAAGAAAAAACTTCCGCCGAGGAAGTAAAAAGTACAAAGACCGCAGAGGATACCGGTGTCATCTATGAACACAGTACCGACACCAAGACCTCTTCCACGAAGAAAACCTATACACCGGATACCAATCTGGTCAATAAATTAAAGGCAGATGCGGAAAACCGTGCCAGTCAGCTTCGTTCTCTGGTAGAACAGATGATGGGCAAGCAGGCTAACACCTACGGCAATGCCAATGACATCTGGTCCTTCTTACGTTCCGGTAATTATACCGTAGATCCCGCCACCAAAGCACAGGCACAGGCAGACATTGCAGAAGACGGCTATTGGGGTGTGAACCAGACCTCCGACCGTATCATACAGTTTGCCACTGCTCTGACCGGCGGAGATCCCGACAAGATTGAATCCATGCGTGAGGCATTCAAGAAGGGCTACGCACAGGCGGAAAAGACCTGGGGCGGTTCTCTTCCCGAGATCTCCCAGAAGACTTACGATGCCGTTATGGAAAAGTTCGATAAACTGGCTGCTGACGCCGGTCTGACCACCGAAGCCTAAAGACCTTTTACCAGCAGAAGTTTCCGGCCGGGTTTTAATTCATCGCTTTCCAGCGCATTCAGTTCCCGGACCGCTTTTACCGGCATATGATATTTACGGCCGATACTCCACAGATCATCTCCCGGCGCGGTAATATAGATCACCGCGCTGGGAAGTTCTTCCAGTACGGCACTGTCGATCTCCTGTTCCGTCACTTCTTCAATTGCCATGAACTCTGTGCTTTTCATAACTGTCGTTGAAAAAGACAGCACCGCTTTTACATCCACTTCTTCCTCATCGATCAGATTTACCTGTAATTGTTCCATTTCGCAGTGTACCTCTGCCTGGTCAGTATCCCCGATTCCCGGCACACTCAGCAAATATTCATAAGGAATCTGTATCCGGGTGCTTACATAAGGTGTCTCATCCTTTTCCGTAATGCACAATACCGTGAGATCAATACTTCCCTGCAGCCGTATTCCGTCCTCCGTAATATCCCGGTGATCGATGGAAGCTGTTCCCTCGCTGTGCAATATCTGCAGGATCGGACCGTCAATATTTGTCCCTGCATGATCCGTTATCTTGGTCTTGCCGGTGATCCGTGTCAGCAGCTGACGCACACTGGTCTGCCTGGTATCCGGGATCACTTCATTCTTCACTCCGTAGATATCCCTCAAAATATCGATCTGTTCCTCTTCATAGAGCCGGATATTCAACTCCAGCGCGCACTCCATTCCCAGGATCCTCTCCTCCCCATCCAGATCAGGCTGAATGGTCAATGTCTGCTGTCCGGGTTCCTGCCGCAGCAACGTATACCGGATATCCGGCAGCAGATCCTCCCGGCATCCCTGGCATTCCAGGCTTCCGTTTAATGGAAGTGTCGTCTCATAAGAACGGATCGCCCTGTCCTCCCCCTCTGCTTCGTAGAGCACGAAAATCTGAATATCTCCCTGGATTGCCAGTTTTTCCTCCTGTGGTTTGAATTCTACGTCCCGCAGTGAAATATTGCTCCAAAGGATCTGATAGATGTTGGGATAGCTGGAAGGCAGCGGAATTTCTTCTTTTTTACGGAAAATATCATTTTTACAGATAGCAAGCTGTGTCACTTCCATCGGCTCGATCCGATATTCCACGCCGGCTTCCGTATCTTCTCCCTGAATCCCCACGGGAAGCTCTTCATCATAGATTTCTTCGATACGGGCGGAGAGAAGGATCAGCGCCTGTAAACTCAGTTTGCGGGAATTGATCATATTTACCGTGAAATCTTCCACCGTTCCTTCCACGGTCACCGTATCCGAGGGTAATACTCCTTCCATGCGGATCCTCTCCTCAAAAGGCAGAGCGCCGCCCAACAGTACCAGACTGCTTCCGGACTCCCGCGTATGATACAAAATCGCATACCCCAGTTTTCCCCGGACGGTTACTTCATCCGTACCCGGACAGATCTCTTCGATGACAACCTCTCCTTTTTCCAGATTCAGGGTACTGATATCCGGCTTATCCTCCGGAAGATTCAGATCTTCTTCCATGGTAAACTGCATGACGGTGGACCGTTTTACCCGGTCCATATGTATATTTCTCTTGATCAGTTCCACAATAACAGACCTCCATATATACAGATATGTCTATATATATGAAGGTCTGTGCTGTTTTATACCGTATTCTGTTCTCTGTCCGTTTATTCCACCGCGCCGATGAGATCTGTCAGGTTCTCTACGTGATAGGTGCGCATGTAATCTTCAATGCCCTCCACAACTTTTACCGTCGTATAGGGATCCACGAAGTTCATGGCTCCCACACTGACTGCACTGGCTCCCGCCAGAATGAATTCGATGGCATCTTCCGCCGTAGCGATGCCGCCCATGCCGATGATGGGAATCTTGACTGCCTGTGCTACCTGGTATACCATACGAACCGCAATGGGTTTGATGGCAGGACCGCTCATGCCGCCGGTCTTGTTGGCAATGGCGAACTTCCTGCGGTGAATGTCGATCTTCATGCCGGTGATGGTGTTGATCAGGGACAGTGCATCCGCGCCTGCTGCCTCTGCCGCTTTCGCCATTTCCGTAATGTCTGTCACATTGGGGCTCAGCTTCATGATGATGGGCTGCTTTGCATGTTTTTTCAGTTCGGAAGTAATGTTATACAGGGCATCCGCTTTCTGTCCGAAGGCAATGGCTCCTTCCTTGACATTCGGGCAGGATACATTGATCTCCAGCATGCTGACTGCCGGCTCGTCTCCCAGACGTTCCACCACGTCCACATAATCCTCCACGGACTTGCCGCAGACATTTACGATGATCTTCGTGTCATATTTTTTCAGGAAAGGAATGTCTCTCTCCATGAACACATCAATGCCGGGATTCTGTAATCCGATGGCATTGAGCATGCCACTTCTGGTCTCTGCGATCCTCGGAGTCGGATTCCCGGGCCAGGGTACATTTGCCACACCCTTGGTCACCACCGCACCCAGGCGGTTCAGATCTACAAATTCTTCATATTCCATACCGGATCCAAAGGTCCCGGAAGCTGTCATGACGGGATTTTTAAAGGTCACTCCTGCGATCGTTGTCTGTGTATTCATCAGATCTCTACCTCCTCAGCATCAAATACGGGACCGTCGGTGCAGATTCTTGCATTATGCACATGCGAATGATGATCCACTTCCTTTGTCTTCACAACACAGCCCAGGCAGGCACCCACGCCGCAGGCCATATGCTCTTCCAGGGAGATATATGCCTTGATCTTCTTTTCTTCCGCGTACTTTTTAATGGCACAAAGCATCGGCATGGGACCGCAGGCGAAGATCACGTCTGCCTGCAGATGATTCTCCTCAATGGCGTTCATGACATTGCCCTTCGTGCCGACACTGCCGTCTTCCGTAGCAATATATACGGTTCCGTTTTTCTCCAGGTCCTCTTTTAAGAACAGCTGGTCATCACGATAACCCACGATGATCTGCTTTTCTGTGGATGCCGGAAGCTCTCTGGCCAGTTCCAGCATGGGAGGAATACCGATACCGCCGCCCATGAGAAATACCTTTTTGCTCTCCGCGGCCTCTGTGGGGAATCCGTTACCGAGAGTTCCCAAAATCTCTACGCCGTCTCCTTCCTGATAGGAGGAAAACTCCGCAGTACCCTGTCCTGCGATACGGTACACGATGCGCAGGGCATCTTTTTTGTCATTTACCTGGCAGATACTGATGGGACGGGGCAGCAGAGTGCTGCGGTCCTTAGGATATACGCCGATGAACTGCCCGGCTTTTGCGCATGCCGCCAGCTCCGTAGCGATCCACATATCAAAAATTCTGGGTGCGATCTCTTTCTGAGAAAGCACGGTTGCTGTGATTTTCTTTTTCATTTTGTTATCCTTTTCTATTCTATATATAAGTGACAAGCGTTATCTGCTTATATGCGCTCTCTAACGCGCACGCTATGCTTCGTATACCATTTTACCACCGCAGATGGTCTTCTTCACTTCACCTTTTAATTTCCATCCGGTAAAAGGAGTGTTCGTTGCCTTGGATGCATACTGCTCCGGGATGAACTCTGCCGCAGTATCGATCAGGATCACATCCGCAGGGCCTCCCTCCGCCAGATATCCGGCATCGAGATGATACATGGCAGCCGGATTCGTACTCATCAGGCGAAGCAGCTGCTTCATGGTGAGATATCCTGCATCTACCAGTTCTGTAATGCCCAGTGCCAGAGAAGTCTCCAGTCCTGTGATACCACTGGGGGCTTCTGTGATGGGTTTTGCCTTCTCCTCTGCGGTATGGGGCGCATGATCGGTGGCGATCATGTCGATCGTGCCGTCCACCAGTCCCCGGATCACTGCCTGACGATCCTCTTCTTCTCTCAAAGGAGGATTCATCTTCGCCAGCGTGCCATATTTGATCACGGCATCTTCTGTCAGGGTAAAATGATGTGGTGTGGCTTCCGCATGAATATTAGAACATCTCTTTTTCGCCTGACGCACCAGTTCTACCGCTTCCTTACTGCTGATATGCTGAATATCGATGCAGGCTCCGGTCTCTTCCGCCAGCTTCAGATCCCGTTCCACCAGAGCAATCTCCGCCTCTCTGGAAGAGCCGCCGATTCCGTAATGTTCACTGGCCTTTCCGCGGTTCACACCGTTGTTCTCGATATATTTCGGGTCTTCTTCATGGAAACTGATGGGCATATCCAGCTCTGCGGAGATTTCCATGGCCCGTCGCACCAGTTCCGCATCCAGCAGGGGCACACCGTCATCCGTGAATCCCACAGCACCCGCCGCTGCCAGCTTCTTCATATCCGTCAGCTGTTTTCCCTGCATGCCCATGGTCACGTTAGCACAGGTAGTCACATGGATCCCCGTCTTCGCTCCCTTGTCCAGGATATACTTCAGGGTCTCCTCACTGTCCACAGTGGGCTTCGTGTTCGCCATCAGCACTACGGTGGTCACACCACCTTTCGCCGCTGCCGCAGCTCCGGTGTTGATATCTTCCTTCGCTGTAAAACCGGGATCTCTGAAATGCACATGCACATCCACCAGTCCCGGAGCGACTAACAGCCCTTCCGCATTGATCCTTGTCACCTTACCCTTCGGTTCGATTTTTTCTGCGATCTTTACGATCTTGTCTCCGTCGATCAGGATATCGAAGTTACCTTCTTTTCCTGACTTGGGATCGATCATATAACCATCCTGTATCAGTATCATATTGTCTCCGTTCCCGGGCTTTTGCAGCCCGTCTCCATGACCTGTTTCTCGGAAAAGTTTACCATGTTTTCATAGAAAAGAAAAGAGTGTTATAATAGAAAAAAGGAGGACCGAAGACATGAAAACACGAGAAGAAGCGCTGGAATACGGATTATCTTTTCCGGATACGTATACAGAAATGCCCTTCCACGATCCAGGCTGGCAGCTGGTACGGGTGAAGGGCAGTAAAAAAGCATTTCTATGGACTTATGAAAAAGACGGTGTGCTGCATCTGAATGTGAAAACCGATCCTGCCTGGCGGGACTTCTGGCGCAGTACCTTTTCTTCCGTCATTCCCGCATATCATCAGAATAAAGAACACTGGAACACCATTATCTTAGACGGCACCATCCCCGATGAGGACATCCGGCGCATGATCGCGGAGAGTTATGACCTGGTCACCGACAGTCCCACGAAACGGATCTATGAAGCAGTGAAACGGATTCCGAAGGGCTGTGTCGCCACCTATGGGCAGGTGGCTGCCATGGCGGGAGAGCCCAAAATGGCACGCGCCGTGGGAAATGCCCTGCATAAGAATCCGGATCCTGAACACATCCCCTGCTACCGCGTCGTCAATTCCAAGGGAGAGCTCTCCGGTGCCTTTGCCTTCGGCGGCGCCGATGAACAGGCCAACCGCTTGCAGGCAGATGGCATTGCGGTGATCAATAACCGGGTTGATCTGGTAAAATACGGGATGAAGCTTTAAGGATTTAACTATGCCGTTTTATTTCCGGTGTTTATTTTGACATTGACAATACAGATACCAATGCACACCAGAGCCAAAGCGATCAGTGCATTCCATCCCAGTTCTGCGGAGCCCTCTCCCAGCCACCATGCGGATGAAAGCACCCCGACTACCGGGTTCGTAAATCCGAAGATAGCCACCTTGGAGACGGGATTGTATTTTAACAGAATGCCCAGGTTTTCTGTAGGATTTCTGTCTTTTTTCGCCAGTCTTTACGTTATTTTTTCTCGATCTGGGAACGGATGTCATCCTCCAGGATGTGTTCCACATCCCTGGCTTCTTTGCGGATGTTTTTCAGATTATCCCGGATCTCCTGTTCTTCTTCCATGATCTCGGGATGTTCCTCTTTTTCTTCCTTGATGAACATGCATAAAAAGCTGATCAGCAGAATCGTACAGGAAATCCAGATCGTTTTCGCTCCAATGTATCCGATCATATGTCCACCCAATGCCGCGCCGACTGCAAACAGGAAGATGATTCCGAAATAATAACCGGATTTTCGCAATATCTTTTTATCTTTCGTTTTTCCATAAGCACATAAGGATTCCATACCACTGCGCAGGTTGCCGATACACATGGTACTGGCGAAAGCATAACCGTTCACCTTGCGGAACGCCTGTACCTGCATAGCGCAGGCGAAAGATACCATGGCATTGGCCAGCAGATCTATCTCATTCGGTATAAAACCGACTGCAAACAACAAAAGTATTTCGATCGCAAGTACCAGCTGTCTCCAGTGGATCTTCTGTGCCTTCTGGTATTTCATACGGATGCATTCTGCCATTGCCACTCCCAATGCGAAGAACAGTAATGGAGAAAAATAGCGAAGTACCGCCTGCCAGTTCCTGTCTACCAGATTCTGTGCCAGCAGCACGATATTGCCGGTCTGTGCATTGGCAAACACTTTTCCCCGGTACATATAAGTATATGCATCCTGCAGACCACCGGAGATTGACAGGATCCCGGCGATCAGAAAAGACTCTGACATCTGTCCATGTATTTTACGTTGCATAAAAATCTACCTCCTTACAGGCATCTCCTGATTACAGTATGGTTTTTTGCATTTTATCACATTTTCCAGTCCTTGTGTAGAATCTGGATGATAATTTTTTATATCTTCTGATCATTCGTAAATTACTGTTTTGTCCAAGAACTCTGTTTTTATCACAATGTAAGGCGTGGAGGGTTTCTCTGCGCCTTTCTTTTGCCCGGTGATCTCAGGACCCAAAAGCGTGGTGCCGACATAGATGGCATCCTCCGTCAGATACAGTTCATCCACAGCAATACTGTACCCACCGGTCTTCTGCTGCCCATACCCGATACTGATATAGAGATTCTGATCATCACTGTAGGTCAGATGAAAAGGTTCTGTACCTTTTTCGGCAATCACCGTCTTCAACTCCTCCGGAATTTTTTCATCGCTGAGTACTGTAAAATCCAGATCCCGCAGCTTGATTTTTTCCTCCTGAAACAGACCGCATCCCGTTAACAACAGTACACACAGTACCGGAATCAGGATCACACCGTTTTTCCACCGTTTCCGTTTATTCTTCATACATTATCCACCACGGACATTTATTTATCCTATATTTATGCGGAAAATGCAGTGATATACGTTAATTTTGCTCCTTTTCTCCTGTTGGAATGTGCGTTATAATAGGACATGTGCGCCAAAAGACGCCTTACAGAAAGATGAGGTTTTACAACTATGAATGATAAATTCAGCAGAAAAATATTCTGCGATGGTATGCGGGACGGCTTCCCCATTGCTCTGGGATATTTCGCCGTATCCTTTTCTCTGGGAATCGCCGCAAGGCACGCCGGTTTCACCCCCATGCAGGGATTCCTGGCCAGCCTGTTAAACAATGCTTCCGCCGGAGAATATGCAGCTTTCACGCTGGTAGCGGCACAGGCAACTTATCTGGAAGTGGCGATCATTACACTGATCGCCAATGCACGGTACCTGCTCATGAGCTGTGCCCTGGCACAGAAATTCTCTCCCGGCACTCCCTTTTTTCACAGACTGATCATCGCCTATGACGTCACCGACGAGCTGTTCGGTATCACGATCGCAAGACCGGGTATCCTGAATCCGTATTATACCTACGGTGCGATCCTGTTAGCCGCTCCTGCATGGGCCGGAGGAACCGCCTGCGGTATCATTGCCGGAAATGCATTGCCACTGCGTGCTGTCAGCGCACTGAGCGTTGCCTTATACGGCATGTTTTTAGCCATCATTATTCCTCCTGCCCGGAAAAGCAAGATTGTGGCAGCGCTGGTGGCCATCAGCTTTGCCCTGAGCTTTGTCTGCAACTATCTTCCCGGCGTTTCTTCTCTGTCGGAAGGTACCAGGACTATTTTATTGACCGTGATC
>OHXZ01000757.1_pt1 | contig 10309 bp, 7 predicted proteins | sample 1580021 | NCBI WGS metagenome assembly OHXZ01 (sample SAMEA3882520, study PRJEB24775) | human gut metagenome | biome: human-associated habitat; feature: intestine environment; material: feces | place: Netherlands | collected 2009/2010
CAGATTCAAAAGAGCACGGTACAGACCGGCTATATCAATTTCAAAGGATACAATCGGACGGTTATAAGCGTGCGCAGTTGACTCAATGGCAGCTTTTGCGATCTTACCACTGATAAGAAATCCGTCAGTGTCCCCGGCGTAAGAATCGTAAACTTCTGATATTGTGTCAGATTTGTTGTAGGAAACCACCTGGATGTCGCAGTTTAGTTTTAGTTCTGAGACGATCTGCGAGATAGGTTCCTTTAAGTACTGGCTGGTAATAGCCACAATTTTTCTTCTCATTTTCTTTCACCTCTCAAAAAGTATCATATAAAATTATCTTCCATAAATCAACCATAATATTCTGAAAATTAAAAAAATAACGATTAAATAGGTAAAAACAACGAAAATCAAGAATATTCTGTAATATTATTGACTAAAATTTTAGAAGTTGGTATTATGTAATCGTGATAACTATTCTGTAAATGTTCCAAAAACTAATAAAAATATTCTGTAAATATTCTAAAAGTAGAACAGTATTTTTAATGTAAATGGCAGGAACAAAGTTAAAGGAGGGCTTAGTATGAATTACTATGAAAGAGCATTGGAATTAAAGGATGAAACAATTGCAAACCGCAGACACATCCACAAAAATGCTGAAACTGGTCTGGATCTTCCAAAGACCAAAGCTTATGTTATGGAAAAGCTGACAGAATACGGACTTGAGCCGAAGGATTGTGGCTACGGGGTAACAGCTACACTCGGCAAAGGGGGAAAGGTTCTTCTTCTGAGAGCAGATATGGATGCACTTCCGATGCCGGAAGAAAGCGGAGAAGAATTTGCATGTCCTACAGGAAAAGAAGCACATACATGCGGACATGATTTCCACGCTGCAATGCGCTATCGACCGCCTGCTCCAGTTGTACTTTGACGTTGCGCGACACTTTGCGCATCCAGAAAACCATCCAGGTAAGGATCACCACGGCGATCACCGCCACGATACCTTCAAACAGTTCCTGTTCTTTTTGCGGAAATTCGCCGGTGGTTTCGTTAATGAAGATACCCAAGCCCAGGCACAACGCAGCGGCAAGCAACACGCCAATCCACATCACACCAATCCATCGGCCTCGCTGGGTACGCTTAAGATAGCTGGCAATCAAACTGACAATCAGCGCGGCTTCAAGTCCTTCGCGCAACATAATGAGAAACGGAACAAACATGCCACCCACCCTTAAACGTTTTTCTGAGTCAATCTATGCAAAGAAAAGTAAATCGCAGTGATAGCGATTATCATTACGATGAAGAAAAATACAAGTGGAATGTAGTGATAATGATGAGAAGATGTAAAAATATTTTGAGAAAAAACGCAGAGGGCAATCACTGATTGCCCTCTGCCTGCTTCCTGTTATGACGTGAAATTTCCGGTAAAACGCCTTCCCTTACCCTTCCTGCAACCGTGACGGCGGAGCCGAATGATAGTGCGCATCGGCCTCGGCAAAGCGTTTTTGCATCGCCGCTGACGGCGCTTTACCCAGCAAACTAAACACTACAATCCCGATACTGCCGAAGATAAAGCCCGGAATAATTTCGTACAGACCCAGCCAGCCGAACTGTTTCCAGACGATAACCGTCAGCGCACCGATGATCATCCCCGCCAGCGCACCGTTGCGCGTCATGCGTGACCACATCACCGAGAACAGCACCACCGGACCAAACGCTGCGCCAAAGCCTGCCCACGCGTAGCTCACTAAGCCCAGCACGCGGTTTTCCGGGTTTGCCGCCAGCGCAATCGCCACCAGCGCCACCACCAGCACCATCACACGCCCTACCCACACCAGCTCTTTCTGGCTGGCCTGTTTACGCAGAAACGCTTTGTATAAATCTTCGGTAATCGCACTGGAACATACCAGCAGCTGGCAGCTTAACGTTGACATTACCGCCGCCAGAATCGCCGACAGCAGAATCCCGGCAATCCACGGGTTAAACAGAATTTGCGCCAGTTCGATAAACACGCGTTCAGCGTTCTGGTTTACCGCACCTGCTACCGCCGGGTGCTCGTTAAAGTAAGCGATACCAAAGAAGCCGACAGCCACCGCCCCTGCCAGGCAGAGGATCATCCAGGTCATACTGATACGACGCGCATGGACAATGCTGTGGTGAGAATCTGCCGCCATAAAACGCGCCAGGATGTGCGGCTGCCCGAAGTAACCCAGCCCCCAACCCATCAGCGAGATAATGGCGACAAAATTCAACCCTTTGAGCATATCCACGTTTTCGATGCTCTTTTGTTTGATTACTTCCAGCGAGTCGCCAAACCCACCGACGCTAATGATCACGATAACCGGCGTCAGGATCAGGGCAAAAATCATCAGGCTGGCCTGTACAGTGTCAGTCCAGCTCACCGCGAGGAAACCGCCAATAAAGGTGTAAAGGATCGTCGCCGCAGCCCCCGCCCACAGAGCCGTTTCGTAGCTCATGCCAAAGGTACTTTCAAACAGACGCGCGCCTGCCACAATGCCTGAAGCGCAATAAATGGTGAAGAACAGCAAAATAACCAGCGCGGAGATAATGCGCAAAATGCGGCTTTTATCTTCAAAGCGCCCGGTGAAATAATCCGGCAATGTTAAGGCGTTATTGTTGTATTCGGTATGCACACGCAACCGCCCGGCCACCAGCTTCCAGTTGATCCACGCGCCTAATGTCAGACCAATGGCGATCCAGCTTTCGGAAATCCCGGAAAGAAAAACAGCGCCTGGCAACCCCATTAACAGCCAGCCGCTCATATCCGACGCACCCGCCGATAATGCCGTCACGAATGGCCCAAGACTACGACCGCCCAGAATATAGTCGTCGAAGTTTTTCGTTGATCGCCAGGCGATAAACCCAATCAATATCATGCCAAAGATATAGACACAAAATGTCACCAACATCGGTGTGCTAATAGCCATCTAAAGTCTCCAAAAAATTATTATCGGCAATGTCGAAACTTGCCGTTATATCTGCCACCGGAACGGGGTAACAGAGTTTATGTTTTACCAGGGCGACCGTATCCTGCCGGAAGCGCTGGTTATTCACAATCGATTTAACACACCATTTACATTAAATTTTAGTGCTCAGCGACACTATTTTTCATCAGGTTGCACTCTCTCACATTTTTTGCGGTTGCACCTTTCAAAAATGTTAACTGCCGCAGAGAAAAAGTCTGAGTTATTTTTTTAATCCCTGTCAGATCGATTTCTTTTATTAACATTTCATTCATTTTTAAGCTTGCTACGCAGGTCACATTTAACATGGTTGCACAAAGTTGCAACATCATGGATATTTCACGATAACGTTAAGTTGCACCTTTCAGAACAACAGGAGTAATGGCATGGGAACCACCACCATGGGGGTTAAGCTGGACGACGCGACGCGTGAGCGTATTAAGTCTGCCGCGACACGTATCGATCGCACGCCACACTGGTTAATCAAACAGGCGATTTTTTCTTATCTTGAACAACTGGAAAACAGCGATACTCTGCCGGAGCTACCTGCGCTGCTTTCTGGCGCTGCCAATGAGAGCGATGAAGCACCGACTCCGGCAGAGGAACCACACCAGCCTTTCCTCGACTTTGCCGAGCAAATATTGCCCCAGTCGGTTTCCCGCGCCGCGATCACCGCGGCCTATCGCCGCCCGGAAACCGAAGCTGTTTCTATGCTGTTGGAACAAGCTCGCCTGCCGCAGCCAGTTGCTGAACAGGCGCACAAACTGGCGTATCAACTGGCCGATAAACTGCGTAATCAAAAAAATGCCAGTGGCCGCGCAGGTATGGTCCAGGGGTTATTGCAGGAGTTTTCGCTGTCATCGCAGGAAGGCGTGGCGCTGATGTGTCTGGCGGAAGCGTTGTTGCGTATTCCCGACAAAGCCACCCGTGATGCGTTAATTCGCGACAAAATCAGCAACGGTAACTGGCAGTCACACATTGGTCGTAGCCCGTCCCTGTTTGTTAATGCCGCTACCTGGGGGCTGCTGTTTACTGGCAAACTGGTTTCCACCCATAACGAAGCCAGCCTCTCCCGCTCGCTGAACCGCATTATCGGTAAGAGCGGTGAACCGCTGATCCGCAAAGGTGTGGATATGGCGATGCGCCTGATGGGCGAGCAGTTCGTCACGGGTGAAACCATCGCGGAAGCGTTAGCCAATGCCCGCAAACTGGAAGAGAAAGGTTTCCGTTACTCTTACGATATGCTGGGCGAAGCCGCACTGGCTGCCGCAGATGCACAAGCGTATATGGTTTCCTATCAGCAGGCGATTCACGCCATTGGTAAAGCGTCTAACGGTCGTGGCATCTATGAAGGTCCGGGCATTTCAATCAAGCTGTCGGCGCTACATCCGCGTTATAGCCGCGCCCAGTATGACCGGGTAATGGAAGAGCTTTACCCGCGTCTGAAATCACTCACCCTGCTGGCGCGTCAGTACGATATTGGTATTAACATCGATGCCGAAGAGGCCGATCGTCTGGAGATCTCCCTCGATCTGCTGGAAAAACTCTGTTTCGAGCCGGAACTGGCAGGCTGGAACGGCATCGGTTTTGTTATTCAGGCTTATCAAAAACGCTGCCCACTGGTGATTGATTACCTGATTGATCTCGCCACCCGCAGCCGTCGCCGTCTGATGATTCGCCTGGTGAAAGGCGCGTACTGGGATAGTGAAATCAAGCGTGCGCAGATGGACGGCCTTGAAGGCTATCCGGTTTATACCCGCAAGGTGTATACCGACGTTTCATATCTCGCCTGTGCGAAAAAGCTGCTGGCAGTGCCGAATCTAATCTACCCGCAGTTCGCGACGCACAACGCCCATACGCTGGCAGCGATTTATCAACTGGCAGGTCAGAACTACTATCCGGGTCAGTACGAGTTCCAGTGCCTGCATGGTATGGGCGAGCCACTGTACGAGCAGGTCACCGGGAAAGTTGCCGACGGCAAACTTAACCGTCCGTGTCGTATTTATGCTCCGGTCGGTACACATGAAACGCTGCTGGCATATCTGGTGCGCCGCCTGCTGGAAAACGGTGCTAACACCTCGTTTGTTAACCGTATTGCCGACACCTCTTTGCCACTGGATGAACTGGTCGCCGATCCAGTCACTGCTGTAGAAAAACTGGCGCAACAGGAAGGGCAAACTGGATTACCGCATCCGAAAATTCCCCTGCCGCGCGATCTTTACGGTCACGGGCGCGACAACTCGGCAGGGCTGGATCTCGCTAACGAACACCGTCTGGCCTCGCTCTCCTCTGCCCTGCTCAATAGTGCACTGCAAAAATGGCAGGCCTTGCCAATGCTGGAACAATCGGTCGCGGCTGGTGAGATGTCGCCCGTTATTAACCCTGCGGAACCGAAAGATATTGTGGGCTATGTGCGTGAAGCCACGCCGCGTGAAGTAGAACAGGCGCTGGAAAGTGCGGTTAATAACGCGCCAATCTGGTTTGCCACTCCTCCGGCTGAACGCGCGGCGATTTTGCATCGCGCTGCCGTGCTAATGGAAAGCCAGATGCAGCAACTGATTGGTATTCTGGTGCGTGAAGCCGGAAAAACCTTCAGTAACGCCATTGCCGAAGTGCGCGAAGCGGTCGATTTTCTCCACTACTATGCCGGACAGGTGCGGGATGATTTCGCTAACGAAACCCACCGTCCATTAGGGCCTGTGGTATGTATCAGTCCGTGGAACTTCCCGCTGGCTATTTTCACCGGGCAGATCGCTGCCGCACTGGCGGCAGGTAACAGCGTGCTGGCAAAACCGGCAGAACAAACGCCGCTGATTGCCGCGCAAGGGATCGCCATTTTGCTGGAAGCGGGTGTACCGCCAGGCGTGGTGCAATTGCTGCCAGGTCGGGGTGAAACCGTGGGCGCGCAACTGACGGGTGATGATCGCGTGCGCGGGGTGATGTTTACCGGTTCAACCGAAGTCGCTACGTTACTGCAGCGTAATATCGCCAGCCGCCTGGACGCTCAGGGTCGCCCTATTCCGCTCATCGCTGAAACCGGCGGCATGAACGCGATGATTGTCGATTCTTCAGCACTGACCGAACAAGTCGTAATAGATGTGCTGGCCTCGGCGTTCGACAGTGCAGGTCAGCGTTGTTCGGCACTGCGCGTGCTGTGCCTGCAAGATGAGATTGCCGACCACACGCTGAAAATGCTGCGCGGCGCAATGGCCGAATGCCGGATGGGTAATCCGGGTCGCCTGACCACCGATATCGGTCCGGTGATTGATAGCGAAGCGAAAGCCAATATCGAGCGTCATATTCAGACCATGCGTAGTAAAGGCCGTCAGGTGTTCCAGGCGGTGCGGGAAAACAGCGAAGATGCCCGTGAATGGCAAAGCGGCACCTTTGTCGCTCCGACGCTGATCGAACTGGATGACTTTGCCGAATTACAAAAAGAGGTCTTTGGTCCGGTGCTGCATGTGGTGCGTTACAACCGTAACCAGCTCCCAGAGCTGATCGAGCAGATTAACGCTTCCGGCTATGGTCTGACGCTTGGCGTTCATACGCGTATTGATGAAACCATTGCCCAGGTCACTGGCTCGGCCCAGGTCGGTAATCTGTACGTTAACCGTAATATGGTGGGCGCGGTGGTTGGGGTGCAACCGTTCGGCGGCGAAGGGTTGTCTGGCACCGGGCCGAAAGCAGGCGGTCCGCTCTATCTCTACCGTCTGCTGGCGAATCGCCCGGAAAGTGCACTGGCAGTGACGCTCGCGCGTCAGGATGCGGAGTATCCGGTCGATGCGCAGTTGAAAGCCGCATTGACTCAGCCGCTAAATGCACTGCGGGAATGGGCGGCAAACCGTCCAGAATTGCAGGCGTTATGTACGCAATATGGCGAGTTGGCGCAGGCAGGAACACAACGATTGTTGCCAGGGCCGACGGGTGAACGCAACACCTGGACGCTGCTGCCGCGTGAGCGCGTGTTGTGTATTGCGGATGATGAACAGGATGCGCTGACTCAGCTCGCCGCCGTGCTGGCAGTGGGTAGCCAGATGCTGTGGCCGGATGATGCGCTACATCGTCAGTTAGTGAAGGCATTGCCATCGGCAGTCAGCGAACGTATTCAACTGGCGAAAGCGGAAAATATAACCGCTCAACCATTTGATGCGGTGATCTTCCACGGTGATTCGGATCAGCTTCGCGCATTGTGTGAAGCCGTTGCCGCGCGGGATGGTGCAATTGTTTCGGTGCAGGGTTTTGCCCGTGGCGAAAGCAATATCCTTCTGGAACGGCTGTATATCGAGCGTTCGCTGAGTGTGAATACCGCTGCTGCTGGCGGTAACGCCAGTTTAATGACGATCGGTTAAACAGGTAGCCGGAGGATGTTACAACCTCCTCCGGCATCTTTAACGTGGTCGAATCCCCTCAATAATAATCCGCTGCACGTTTTCAACCGTTTGATTGAAAAACACCTCATCGCGCAACGTCGCGCCTGTCACCGCCTCCACCTGAGGGGCAAAATCGGCGTAATGTTGAGTGGAAGCCCAAATCATAAAAATCAAATGCTGCGGGTCAATCGGCGCGAGTTTGCCGCTTTTAACCCAACCGGCAATGAGCGCCGATTTCTCATCAATTAATGCCTTCAAATCGCCCGTCAGTTCATCCATTAACAGCGGTGCACCTGCCAGCATCTCCATACAGAACAGGCGCGAAGCCTGCGGATAATCGCGGGAAACTTCCAGCTTCAGACGGATGTATTCTTTGATCGCCGCCAGCGGGGCGAAATCTTCTCGAAACGCTTTTAACGGTGCCAGCCAGATATCGAGAATCTGCCGCAGTACGGCTATATACAGCGCCTCTTTTGACGGAAAGTAATACAGCAGATTGGTTTTTGAAACACCCGCCAACTCCGCGATCTGCTCCAGCCTTGTGCCGTGAAAACCGAATTGTGAAAAAGTGTCCAGTGCTGCGCTAAGAATCGCTTTTTTCTTCGCGCTTACTGCGCGCGAACGCTTACCCGTTGTTTTCACTGCGCCTTGCGTCATGCGCTCTCCCCTCTTGTTGATTGGCAACAGGATAGCAAAACCCCCGCCCGGCCTCGACCTTCTGCACTCTCATCGCGCACGAATGCATGTTTTATGTGCAACTGTTTTGACCGTTTAGTCCACTTTTTTTCAGGCATTTTAGACAACTTAACATTAACACATTAATAACATTCACTTTTTAAAAACTGGCATCCGCTTTGCAAACAAGCCATTACGCGGCTGAAAAGGATATGCAGGATGCAGCGCCCCGTCTGACTTTCACTTTACGAGACGAAGAGAGGTTGATGATGAAAATTGGCGTATTCGTACCTATTGGCAACAACGGCTGGCTCATTTCGACCCACGCGCCGCAGTACATGCCGACATTTGAACTGAATAAAGCCATTGTGCAAAAAGCGGAGCACTACCATTTCGATTTCGCCCTGTCGATGATCAAACTGCGTGGCTTTGGCGGCAAAACTGAGTTCTGGGATCACAACCTTGAGTCGTTCACCTTGATGGCGGGGCTGGCAGCCGTCACCTCACGCATTCAGATATACGCGACAGCTGCCACCTTAACGTTACCTCCGGCAATCGTCGCCCGTATGGCCGCAACCATCGACTCCATCTCTGGCGGGCGTTTTGGCGTCAACCTCGTGACTGGCTGGCAGAAGCCCGAGTATGAGCAGATGGGGATCTGGCCTGGCGATGACTATTTCTCCCGTCGTTACGACTATCTCACCGAATATGTTCAGGTGCTGCGCGACCTGTGGGGCTCGGGGAAAAGCGATTTTAAAGGCGATTTTTTCACTATGGATGATTGTCGCGTCAGTCCGCAACCGAGTGTCCCCATGAAAGTGATATGCGCCGGGCAAAGCGACGCTGGCATGGCGTTCTCCGCCCGGTATGCCGATTTTAACTTCTGTTTCGGCAAAGGCGTAAATACACCCACGGCTTTCGCCCCGACCGCTGCGCGGATGAAACAGGCCGCAGAGCAAACCGGACGCGACGTTGGCTCTTATGTGTTGTTTATGGTGATTGCCGACGAAACCGACGATGCCGCTCGTGCAAAATGGGAACACTACAAAGCGGGCGCGGATGAAGAGGCGTTAAGCTGGCTAACTGAACAAAGTCAGAAAGATACCCGCTCAGGTACTGACACCAACGTCCGTCAGATGGCCGATCCCACTTCGGCGGTAAACATCAATATGGGGACGTTAGTCGGTTCTTACGCCAGTGTCGCGCGCATGTTAGATGAAGTCGCAAACGTGCCTGGTGCCGAAGGCGTGCTGTTGACCTTCGATGATTTTCTGTCGGGAATCGAAACCTTCGGCGAGCGCATTCAACCACTGATGCTGTGCCGCGCCCATCTCCCTGCGCTGACTCAGGAGGTGGCATGATGACAACCTTAACCGCACGACCGGAAGCCATTACCTTCGATCCGCAGCAAACTGCGCTGATCGTGGTGGATATGCAAAATGCCTATGCCACGCCAGGCGGCTACTTAGATCTCGCCGGGTTTGATGTCTCAACCACTCGCCCGGTCATTGCCAACATTCAAACCGCCGTGACCGCAGCGCGAACGGCAGGGATGCTGATCATCTGGTTTCAAAATGGCTGGGATGAACAGTATGTCGAGGCTGGCGGCCCCGGCTCACCGAATTTTCATAAATCGAACGCCCTGAAAACCATGCGTAATCAGCCGCAGCTGCAGGGGAAATTGCTGGCGAAAGGCTCCTGGGATTATCAACTGGTGGATGAACTGGTGCCGCAGCCTGGCGATATTGTGCTGCCGAAGCCGCGCTACAGCGGTTTCTTCAATACGCCGCTGGACAGCATTTTGCGCAGCCGTGGAATACGCCATCTGGTTTTCACCGGTATCGCTACCAACGTCTGCGTCGAATCGACGCTACGCGACGGCTTTTTTCTGGAGTATTTCGGCGTGGTGCTGGAAGACGCAACACACCAGGCGGGGCCGGAATTTGCACAGAAAGCCGCGTTGTTCAATATCGAAACCTTTTTTGGCTGGGTCAGCGACGTCGAAACGTTCTGCGACGCGCTTTCTTCCACGTCCTTTGCTCGTATCGCTTAAGGAGTTTAACGATGCCAAAATCCGTAATTATTCCTGCTGGCAGCAGCGCACCGCTGGCCCCCTTCGTTCCCGGCACGCTGGCTGATGGCGTGGTGTATGTCTCCGGTACGCTGGCTTTTGATCAACATAACAACGTGCTGTTTGCCGATGACCCAAAGGCGCAAACCCGCCACGTTCTGGAAACCATCCGCAAGGTCATCGAGACGGCGGGTGGCACGATGGCGGATGTGACCTTCAACAGCATCTTT